>BNJS01001469.1_pt1 | contig 65880 bp, 60 predicted proteins | sample 8540461 | NCBI WGS metagenome assembly BNJS01 (sample SAMD00202454, study PRJDB9452) | human saliva metagenome | isolation source: human saliva | place: Japan
ATGGTTACGTATTGCTACGCCCGTGCGTTTTCGGTAGTATTTGGGCGTGCTGTTGCCGCCTCAGTCTAAATAAATCGATTGTGTCATTTTTGCGTTTCCGTAATTTTGGCTGAGTTACGAAAGCATAAAGCCTTTGCTTACAATCACCGATTCACTTTAGGCTTAATACGAAAAAGCGCTGTCACCGATAAACTCGCGAACAATGGAGCGACGAGGAACCGAGTTTGCAGGCACTACCGAAAAAGTTTTTGCAAAACGACAACAGACGGCAGGCTTCGTATATTCAGGCTCGGCTGGCTTTACAACCTCGAAGCAAAGGTCGGCGTACACTTTCAACACTGGCAGCTCATAATCCAGTGCCGTGTTAAAAAGCGTCCACAGTATTTTGGAACGGAAAGATATACTTATTCTCACCGGCACGAACGCTACGCCACATTCTGATGGTTTGTGCCGCCGAGCTTCCTCGAACTGAGCATCACGCACGATCCCGACGCAGCAAGCGATTATCCGAAGTCGGAATCTGGCTGTGGTCGTCCAAATTAAGCTGCGTCAAAGCCGACAAAAATATCCGATACTTCAGCTCTGCAGGAATCTTCGCCGTGAGCTTTTTCGTTAATTCCGTGAATTTCCTCCAGAATTAAAATGCCGTTTTCTGGCAGCTTAAACTTTTTGTTTCTTGTCAGGCGGAGCTTGTTTTCGAAAATCGTAAAGTGGCAAATCAACTTCCTTGCCGTCCATCAAATCAAGCAGCACCTGATCCAAAAGCTCCAAATCCAGAGCTCAAGACACTCAAAGTCAGGTTTTCCGTCATCGCTCGGCGCATTTGCCGCCCCAAACTAAAAATCGTCCAAGCTAATAATCGACGGATTATACGCCGCCACTTTCAAGTTCAACGAAAGCTTTTTGCAAAAAGTCGTTTTACCAGAGCTGACGTACCCGCAATCAAAAATGAACCTTACACTCTTTTTGAAAAATCGCTGTCAGTTGAGCAATTTTATTGTTTTGCAAAATCTCACACATTTCCATGTAATCGTCAATCTGCCCGTTTTCAATCAAGCGGTTTCAAATCTCGACTGCACTCACACCAACCAGCTTTCCTCAATTTTTGTATTCTTTATAAATATTGAACAACTTTGGCACATCTTCGAAAAGTGTCAAGTTTATCGGCGTTTGCGACTTCGGAAAAACGAAGCAAAAATCCGTCATCGTATTTTAAAAGCTCAAATGCTTTAATGAAACCAACTCTGTCCAAAAAGCATTGGAAATACAAATCCCGATATTCCGCCAACTTAGTGATTAAAAACTTAGGTTTACTCAGGTAATTTAGCAGGTTCAACGTTGCAGGTTGATCTGTTTTTCAAAAATACTCATGCTGCCTCATAACTTATCCGACTTGTTTTCAATCGGCAAATCTTTTTCAACCATCGCGTGCATTTCCGCCTCTATCTTCGCGAGGTCAAGCGTTTTTGTGGTTTGAGTTGTTGAACGTATAATAATACCCGTGGGCAAGGCTATGACTCAACCAAAAGCCCTCACCTGGATAGATGTCGCCGCTGCCACCAACAAAAACAAAGCGTACGTCGATACATTGCAGCACCTTCTTCCGAGTCGAGTGTAACAGGCTCGACAGTTGCATCGACATCCAACACATAATTCAACGACAGCACTTCATTATTGACTTTCAAAGCAAACAATCGGATAATCGGCATTCCCTCAAAAAGCGATAACAACTCCCTGCCAGTAACTTGATGCAAAAACTCACCATTTGCGAAAGTAATAATCATCGCAAATCTCCCATATTAAACAATACCGCAGTCTACCGCATTTTAATTTTTCAAGAGCTACACCATTTTCACACATAAATCAAATTCACCAAAATCGTTCTGAACTTGCAGACTTGGCATCGTCGTCATTCACCGAAAGTTCAACTCACAGGGCGGTTCAAGACTAGCGATGTTTTTCAAAAATATAGTTTTTGAAAAACTCGAAAAGTCAATTTACAATAATTAAGTATGCAGATATTGTAAATTGACTGGCGTCCTGCACTATCTTGAACTTCGAGTTTTTCACCGAAAAACTCGATAGTGATTTTTCTACACCGCCATCCTTGGCGGGATGTCGCCACTTGCCGCCCATCATTTACCAGCTTTATTTTAGGAATACTCAAAATGCATCGACTGAACGTTGCGATATTCGGTCATTGCTTTCCATAAAAGTAGGTCGGCAGGCGACACGGACACCAATTTTTGAACCAGCGTAAAAAGTTCCCTATTGCTATATTTCTGTTTTGGGTATAATCGCACATGAGAAAATTAATTACGCATGTTACCATATGTAAATAATGTGCCGCATTTGGGAAATTTGCTTCAAGTACTTTCTGCTGATGTGTTTGCACGGTTTTGCCGTTTACGCGGATATGATACGCTTGATGTTTGCGCAGACAGATGAATACGGTACGGCAACTGAAACAAAGGCTCAGCAGGAAGGTGTTACGTGCGTCAGTTGTCAGCGACCGCTTTCACGCTCTGCATTCAGAAAAATTATAATTGGTTTCGCATCTCGTTTGATTATTTTGGTCGCACTTCCGACCCTGTGCATTCAAAAATTACGCAAGATATTTTTAGATTTAAATAAAAACGGCTACATAAAGGAAGAAGAATCTGAGCAGCTTTATTGCGACGCGTGCGAGCGGTTCTCGGGCAGATCGCTTCGTTTCTGGAAATTGTCCACATTGCGGTTATGTGACGCACGCGGCGACCAGTGTGAGCATTGCGGTAAACTTTTGAGCCTTCTGAGTTAGTTGAACCGCGTTGCTCAGTTTGCGGAAAAACTCCGCATCCCAAAAAACGAAGCACCTGTACATTGACTTGCTCGAAAATCTTGCCACTTTATAAAGAGTGGATGCAGCAAGCGAGCGTGGAAGGGCATTGGTCAAAAGAACGCAATGCAAATGACAAAAAGCTGGATACGCGACGGACTTCGCGAGCGGGCAATAACTCGTGACTTAAAGTGGGGCATAGCTGTTCCGAAAGAAGGTTATGAAAACAAAGTATTTTTATGTGTGGTTTGATGCACCGATTGGATATATTTCGCTGACAAAAATGTGCTGAGCTGAATGGTTTTGACTGGCAGTCGGTGGGTCAATCAAAACGACGTGGAGCTGTTTCAGTTTATCGGAAAGGATAATATTCCGTTCCACACGGTGATTTTTTCCGTCGACGCTTTTGGGAACAGAGCAACCTTTGGACAAAGCTTTTTCACATATCGAGTACCGAATACTTAAATTACGAAAAACGGTAAATTTTCAAAGTCGAAGGGAGTCGGCGTTTTTGGAACCGATGCCGAAGAGTCAGGAATCCCTGCGGATATTTGAGGTTTTATCTATTTTACAACCGCCCCGAAAAATCCGACACAACATTCAGTTGGAAAGATTTTCAGGAAAAAGGTGAATAGTGAGCTTATCGGAAATTTATGCAATCTTGTAAATCGAGTGCCTCGTTTATGGTACGCTCATACAACGGAAAAACGGTTTCCGTCGATGATGCTGCACTTGATAATTTGCAAAATCCGCTCATTGCCTACATGGTTAACAAGTTACGAAATGCATTGAAAGACACTCGCGAAAAAAATCACGGCGATTTTTGGATTAGGGCGATTTGAAAGAGCCTTTCCAAAATATTTTTGCTTTGTCGAGCGTTGCGAATAAAGCCTTTCAGGAACTCTGAACCATGGAAGCTGATTAAAACCGAGCCGAATGAAACGCAGATTGTCTTGACAGAGCTTTTGCTATTTTATAAAAGACTTGCTGATTATGCTTCATCCCTTATATGCCGAGCTACTGCGACGAGATTGCAGAATTTCTTGGTGTGAAGATTTGGTCTGAAATGTTTTTGATGAAGCTCATCCCGTTCAGCAAAAGGTAACTGGCACTTTGTCTTGGGCGGATATTGGGAAAGCGTTGTGGAATAACCAGCATCGGCGAGCCAAAAATTATTTTGAAAACTTTTGATAATGCAAACGATTGAGGCATTCAGGAATAAGTACTCAGGTATGCAAACCGAACGAAATGATGAAGCGTCAAAATCGCAAGCGTTAAGCTCGACGGAACCGAAAAAGCGGAGCCTAAACTTTCGCCTTCGGAAATCTTTAACGAAAAGATTCAGCTCAGAGTTGCAAAAATTGTCGCGATAGAAAACATCCCGACGCGGACAAATTGCAGCATTGAAAACTGGACGACGGCTCTGGAATCGAAAGGACAATTATTTCTGGCTTGCGTGCCGTTTTTATCGCGAGGATGAACTTTTGGGGCAGCACGTACTCATTGGCAGCGAACTTAAAGCCGAGGAAAATGCGTGCGTTATGTCTGCTGGAATGCTTTTTGGCTGCTGGCGTTGAAACGCCCGACGGCGAAATCGTTGAGGTGCTAACAGTTCCTGATTGTGCACCCGGCACGGAAAGGTTGTGCTTGAAGGAAGCGAACTGAAAGAAAAAGCCAGCAGAAATTTCTGCAGATGATTTTTCTGTGGAAATGACTGTGAAAGATTTTTACTTTTCAGCTGGACGGAAAAATTGTCCGCAGATAATAAAATTATTAAAACGAAAAATCAAAGATGGTACTGTCGGTTAATTTATCGAAAAGCTTGCTATTTTGTAAAATCCTGCGTACAATCTATTTAATATTATGGAGAGATTATATGATCTCGGATTGATTACGTTACTTACTTCGATTGCGTTTGTGTTTTTGGGTGTTATGTTTTTATGCATCCAGGCTCAATCACGACTTTGTTGACTGTTGCTCTAGGTATTCTTGCGTTGAGCTATGCGGTGATGTTTTTGGCACGATATTTACGAAGTAAAAAAGTATCTTGATGTTGGTGCTTGCAATTGCGTGTGCAATCGCTGGCGGTATTTTAATTTTTGCAAAACTGCTGTTGCGTGGAAAATTCTTTGACAAAATTTTTGGCATTGTGCTAGGATAATTTTGAGTGGTTGCTGGTGGCTAATCAAAGACAGTCTTGAAAAAGACAGCACGCTAAAGTTTTGCAGAAATCGGTTTGGGCGTTGCGGTTATTGTTATTGGTTTAATCACGCTTTTCAAACCGAGCTTGGCATTTCTTTCCTGTTTTTGATTGAATCGCTTGTGCAGTGCAGTTGGCGAATTCAAATTTTTGAGTTTGTACGCGAAGGACTGTAATTCAGCTGGCGTTGCAGCTTCTAAAAACTTTTTGGCACACTGGAGCCTTTCGGATAAAAATATCAAATACCCCGACAAAAAATTGTCTGTCGGGGTTTAATCAAAGCTGCTGTTTTATCGATTGACGCAGTTCTTTCCAGTTCGCGCAGAGTGGTCATGAATTTTTGAAGCGTTCGTTGTGGTAAAATCTCTTTTGAAGTGTACCATTTCGTGGATGAGTACCATTCTGACGCAGTCTTTGCTGAAGCGGGCAATCTGTGTGTTCAGTGTGATTTTCCGCTCACCGGCTTGCATGAGCCGAGTTTGGTTTTCATTGTGCGATAATTTATACTCGCGACGGTTTCTTGCATTTGCCTTTCCAGCTCGGGCAAAATTGACCTGACAGCGGTTCAACCTCTTTCGCGTAAAGTAAATCGCAGCACCGCTTAATTTCATCGGCACTAAAATTGCACACCTGCAAAACAATTTCGTTTTCGATTATTTTTATACGAAAAAGCGGTTTGCTTGTGTCAACGTAAATCTTTGTCCGAAAAGGCATAACTCGTTCTGTCCAGTTTGGGACATTCTGGCTTTTTGTTTTTGTAAAAATTTTTGCTTGGTTTGTTTCTAATCCAATCAAGGTGCGTTTCGATAAACTTGCATACTTTTTCGATGCTCAAATGTTCTGGAACGCTGCATATCAATTCTGCGGTGCGGCCTCGATTTTTAAACGGAGCGTTTTTATTTTTTGCGTTGCAGCGTTATGCGTCTGCCACACACGATAATGTTTGATGTGCCGATACTTAGGTGTGTCATTGACATTTCCTTCATCGGGGCAGATGCTCCCGACGAACTTTCTGAAGATTGCCGCTTCGATTGCTTTGGTGTTCTCGTTGTTTTTTTGTGCGGGGCTGACGTTGCTCCCCGGACGGAAATAACCGAACAAACTTCCGCACACACCTCCGACCAATGTGCAAAAGTGCGAAACAGTTGCTTTCTCGAATGCAGTTGAAATATCTTTACAACGTAAAGAACGAGGATTGTTAAAAACTTAGTGGGATTTCGCCCTTTGTTTGTGTTTGTAAACGAAGCAAGCAAAATCATCATAAAAGCAATTCCAGACGAGCTCAATAAACTTTTACGTGATGAAAAGCAAACATTTAGCACGCCTGTAACAAACGCCGTTGTAAAGCACATAACGAAAAGCATAAGTGAGCCGTAGGTTGCTCCCAGAAGTACCAAGCAATAAAATAAAAGCGAGATTTCCGAGCAAATGATCCAGTCGGCGTGTCCGAAAAACGTGCGACACTAAAAAGTAGATAACTCGACGGATTTGCAGGATTAAAATTTGCATGTGCTGGAACGGTGAAAAATCTTCGATTAAGTATGGAAAAGAAGTGCTTTCAAAGCAAGTACATTATGCACAAAAATGCAAAAAGTTAAAGTTACTGGTGCATTGTATTTTTATTTTCATAACGGCTCTATTGTGTGCATAATCATTTCCGAAATGTCAATAGCACTTGGAGCAAGTACACAAAAACGCTTTTAGTTTTGCTGAGAATACATTTATGCTTCGTTGAAAAATTCAAAATGAAAGGCTGTGTTTTTACCTCTTAATTCTTTCACGCTAGTTGCTATAATGCAACGTATGTCGCTGGATACTCTCAAAAATAAAATAGCCAATTGAGCGAATGAAAGAAGCACACAAAAGTTTGCAGCAACTTCGAATGAAACTACGTTGTACGGTTTAGACAACGGGCGGTTTCGTCTGCAAAGCTTTTTAGAAAGAACAGCACGCGAGTGTGTCTTGTCGTGCCGACAGAAAAAGAAATTTCACAAATGCTTGTCAGACATTGAAACGGCTGGTTTTGACGCGGGCGTGTTTCCGTGGTGGGGCACATCTTGCATATCGCGGTTTGGCAAAAATAGCAGCGTGTTTGCGGAACGTGCAAATGCACTTTTGAATCTCGCCGAAAATAAAAATCAAATTGTGGTTATGTCGCAGCGGTCGTTTATAACTGCTGTTCCGCCACCAGAGTACGTTGCTGGAAACCTGCATCACACTTTCAGTCGGGCAAGATATTGACACGAATGATTTGGCGGATAAGCTCACGCAGCTGGATACTTGGCGTGTCAGCAAAGTTGCAATGCGTGGCGAGTTTGCACCGCGCGGTGAAGCGATTGATATTGCACCGATGTATGAGCGACACGCCAGACGAAGCGTTTCGCGTGCAGTTTGACTTTGACGTAATCGAGAAGATAAAAACGCTTTAATATTTTAACGCAAGACCAAAAAGCGGAATTAAAAACACTCTGCATTGCTCCAACGAAAGAAGTTGTTTGGAATGATGTAACAATACAAACGCTTTATATTGCTTCGATTGCTGACTGGAAAATTATTGCAAGGAGAAAAATATTTCAGAGAAAACTTTCGCAATTTTTGAGACGGTGAGCGAAACAAAAACTTTTTGAAAAATGAAGAATTATTTTTCCTTTGTGCTTTGAGTATATTCTGTGCTGGATTATCTTTCGAAAATGCAGTTGCTAGTATTTTGCGAATACACGCGAATGAAAAATGCAAGCGATGTAATCATCGTGAATATGAAAGCCCTTTACAAAAAGGCTGTTGCGTCAAACGAATTTTTATACTCGACATTTTTCTGCTCGCCTGAAACCTTCACATTTTGTTTTTAACTTTGAGGAGCTTGAAGCGAGTACTGCAAAAATGTGTGCGTAAAAATATATTTGAAAATTTTTCTGAAAGTGATGCAGCGTAAAATGAAACTGGCGAAAGCGAGGGTAAAGCTGGCTATAAACCCAGAAGTATTTTAAGTTTACAATCGAGGAGCCTAAAAAGTCGGCAATATTATTTATCTAAAGCGAAAACATTGCAAGGTTTGGCTGCAAATCATTGGAGCATATTTATCTTTGCCGAAAGCGAGCATCGGTTGTTCGCATAAAAAGCTTTCTCTGGTTTACAAATTGAAATTTTACCATTTAGAATTTCATCGGGATTTTCAATTGATGCATTGAAGATTGCGGTTATCAATGAAAATGAAATTTTTGGAAGGCGAAGCGTATTCCGAAATCGCTGAAACAAACACGTAGCTCGGTGATCGATGTTTTCATTGACCTTTCTGTCGGCGATTATGTTGTTCACGTTAATTACGGTATAGGGCAGTTTCGAGGTATCGAGCGTGGAATGCGATGAACACCGAGCGCGATTACATCGAGTTGCTTTATGCTAACGATGAGCGGATTTTTATTCCGATTGAGCAAGCTGACCTCGTGCAAAATATTTGGGCAATGAAGGTGAAGCCCTCGTCTCGATACAATTGGTTCAAAGTCGGGAAGCTCGAAAGTCTAAAGTTAAAAAGTCGGTCGAGGATTTAGCCGAAAAGTTATTGAGTTTTTACTCAAAGCGGAAAGCGTCAACTGGGTCTGCATTTCCTCCCGACGACGAATGGCAATCTTGCAGTACCGCGTTTCCATATGAAGAAAACGGAAGACCAGCTTACCTGTATCAGCGAAGTGGAAGGCAGATATGGAAGATGCCGAGCCAATGGATAGGTTGGTGTGTGGCGATGTCGGTTATGGCAAAACGGAAGTTGCGATGCGCGTGTTTCAAAGCGAGTATGGCTGGAAAGCAAACTGCGTTTTTGGCACCGACAACACTTTGGCAGAGCAGCATTATCAAACAATGCTGAATCGCTTCAAAAATTTTTCCGATTAAAATTGCTCGTCTTTCGAGGTTTGTTCCACGTGGCGAGCAAAAAGATTTTGGAAAGATACGCTCATCGGCAAGGTTGATATATTGGTTGGCACTCACCGTATTATTCAAAACGACGTGAAGTCGTGAAAGATCTCGGTTTAATGGTTATTGATGAGGAGCAGCGGTTCGGTGTAAAAAGATAAAGAGCGATTATGCGTAATAATGTTGACTGCCTTGCGATGGAGTGCGACACCGATCCTGAGAACGCTTCATATGTCGCTTTTCGAAAAATACGCAAGATGAGTTTAATCACAACGCACGCAGAAAATAGAAAGCCCGTTGAAAACTCACATTCATGAGTTCGACTTGGATTTAGTTGCAAAGCTAATCTCGAAATGAAATCGAACGTGGCGGTCAAGTTTTTATTTGCACAATCGAATTGGAGAGCTTGAAGAAACGCGTTATATGTTGCGAAAAAAGCTCTTCCCTGAAATAATGTTTGAAACCGCTCACGGACAAATGTCGAGCGATGAAATCGAAGAAATTTTACGCGATTTAATGCCGGCGGTTTTCAAGTTTTAATCTGCACGACGATTATTGAAAAACGAATCGATATACCGAAATGCAAACACAATCATCATTGACCGAGCTGATATGTACGGCGTTTCGCAGCTTTATCAACTGCGGGGACGTGTCGAGCGTTCCGATAAAAATGCATTTGCGTATTTGCTGTATCCGCAAGGGAAAGTCTTGTCCGAGGTGAGCGTAAAGCGTCTGCAAAACAATTTCCGACTTTACAGAACTAGGCTCTGGTTTCAAAATTGCAATGAAGGATATGGAGATTCCGCGGTGTCGGTAATTTGTTAGGCAGGCAGCAGTCTGGAAATATTTACCTGTTGGGTTCGATTTATATTTGCATTTGCTCGACGTTGCAATCCGTGAATTAGAAAAACAAAAACTATGTGCCTGAAACTGAAACCGTTATTGAGCTTGAGTACACAGGTTTTTATTCCTGACACTTACATCAAGTCTGAAGATACAAAAATGGAAATTTACAAAAAGATTGCATATGTTAGAACGGAAGCAGATTTTGACACATTGGTTGCAAAACTTAAATGATCGTTTTCAGTCCCGCCTCCAGTTGAAGTCGAAAGTTTACTTGCACTTGCAGAAATAAAAATCATCTGCAAAAACTTTTTGTGTTGAGCTTTAAAAAGAACGGAACGGACAAGCTTTTTGTTGAATTTTCTCTAGCGACCAAAATTTCAATTGACTGTCTTTTGAAAATCATCCAACACGCGAACGGAAAAATACGACTTGATCCTAAAAACGCCCGAATATTGTTATCCCAGAAACTGGAAGCATCGGGGTTAAAAGAAAAAGCGAGTTCATAAAAAGAGCAGCTCGGGCAGTTGGTTTGACAGAGTGTCCACTGAAATCAGCTTTTAGCTTGTGAAACGAAAAGCTTTTGTGTGTTTGCTTTTGGATTTTTACATCAATCGACGCAAGTTAATTTACAAAAGCGATATTGCAAATTTTTAATCGCAATGCACCTAAGCTTGTTTGCTTGTACCTTCGAGCTTACTCTTGCCAGAAGACATTTGTGTTTAAAATCTCAAACCAAAAACTCAAAAGCTTTCTACCAATTCCGTAAAGGCGACAAACCATCGAATGCCACTTTTCACGAAAGCTCAATATCGAGTTAATCCCGGAGCGTTGCTGGTATGCGGTTATCGCTTAGAGAAAGATGGGCGAATTAAAATCCACACGGATTTTGATCCCGCCCTGTGTATAAGCTTTCCGTTTACAACCTCCAGATTTGCACAAAAGCAAAAATTTGGAAAGTAAGGTGTGAGTATTTTGCAAAATTGATTTCCGTGCAGTGAAGCTGAGCTCCCTTGACAAAAAGTTTGATTTTTGTTACTCTCTGCCTCTAGATGAAAAACTTTGGAGGTTTTCTACTATGAAGAAAAATTTTGTTTATGGCGATTGCTATGTCTCTTACTTTTTCGCTTGTTGCTGAGGGGAGCGGTTCCGTCAATGTGAATCCAATTGGTCATGCGAATCACAGCATCATAACAACGCATGATTCTAATACGTTGGCACAAGAATTGGGCGATCAATTCAAAAATTGCTATCGGTTCTGGAACTTTGCAAATTGGAGACCAACGATCAATCAATGCGTACAACGCATATGCTTTGGGACTTGATGTAAATTACAGCTTTTTATGCGCCTTTTCGCTTGGTTTACCAGCAAAACCGTACAGCGACGGTTTTGATCCGATTTTTGCTTAAGTACTAAACTGCTTTTTACGAACAGTGATCGTATTGGCGGGACGATTATCCCTCGATGGACAAATCGGTGGCGGTGTTGATCTGATGCAATATTTGAACAAGAACGGTCTGCTTTCTGTTTCGTCGGTGGCGGTGTTGCGGTGAACTATGTGCGAGTAAAGCGACCGATAGCGGAAAAATTCCTCGTTGATTAATGCTTAACTGGTGTAAAATCTATGACCGAATTTCGGAATATTGTGCAAGCAGGTTTGGGTTTGCGTGCAGGTATAACATATAACATTTTGCCAAGTGTTGGGGTTAACTGAACTTTTGACTGATCTTTTACACTTCATTAAACTTTATATGCAGCGAATATATGAGGGTAGAGATACTACAGGCTTAAGCTACAAGTATTTTTGACAAAAGGACGGCAATGAAAACAAAAGCACTAAAAAGCACTCTGCAAACAACTTTGTCATACAGCTTGGCGTTGGGATTAAGTTTTAGTTTTTGACTGAATGTAGGGCAAAAAGCCCTGTTCAATATGAACAGGCTGTTTCGAGCAAGTTTTAACAAAGCAATGCTTAACGCTGCCCGATTTGCTCGCTCGCCAACCAAATAAAATGAGCCAGTGATTAAAAGCGGTTTTTATTTTGAGTGGATTTACTATAGGCATCGGTGATGAAGCGTGAAAGTCAGGCGAAATCGTCGCGTGCGTGAGGCTTCCCGCATAATAGGTTTTCCAAACGCTTTTTGAAGTCGCTCCAAATTGCTAAAACGAACCTGGAATTGTTAGATAAACACAATCAAAAATCTCGCTCAAAAAGCGGTGCGAAGTGTTCAACGTCTTTGTCTTCCGCACAAGCGAGAACCAAATGCCCTTTTCCTTTTCGCCGATAAGCTTTTTGAAAGTTGAAACCGAAAGCGACAAACTCGCGATTGTGTGAGCTCCGTCCACGACAACAAGTGGCTCTTTGCGGAGAACTTCAAAGCGACCTGAAAAAGCCACGCCTTGCTCAGCCCGCTTTCGATAACGTGCTGCGGAATTGACGGTCTCATATACTTGACGAGAGCTGCAACCAACGTGGCGTTTTTGCCTGCACTTCGTCCAAGAGCTTCAACGTCGTGAAGTGGCTTTTCTCAAACAACGAGCCGACTGGCGAGCCCTTTTTGTATGACGCACTCATCTGCAAGCCAGCAAGCCGAAAATTTTTTGTATTCAAGGCTTTCCACGAGGTCGGGCATATAGAACATCGGAGCGTTTTGCTTGTCTCGCCGTTTTTGAAAAACTTGCAGGGCTTCTTCATTTTGCCAGAGCACGGCACGCCGTGTTTGATAATGCCTGCTTTTTCAAAAAGCTATTTTTCGCCAGCGTGTCGCCCAAATATTGACAATGTTCCAATTCAATCCGGCATTATCGCACAGACGCATGCGGTTGATAATATTTGTCGTCGAGTCTCGCCGCCAAGTCCAACTTCAAAAACAGCATAGTCAACTGCTTCATTTCGGAAAATAATAAAACTCAGCAAGTAACAATTTCAAACCAAGTCGGGTCAGTCTGCGGATTTTCGGCAACAATTTGTTCAAAGCCGTCCATACTTCCAGATATGCTTTCGAATAAGCTGTCGTCGGAAAAAGAAAGTGCCCGCAAGCGAAACTCGCTCCTGAAAAATCCTCAACATGCATGAAGTGTAAAGCCCCGTCTTGAAACCTGCCTCCGAAAGGCAAGTACTAATCATTGTGAAACGGAACCCTTGCCTTTTGAGCCTGCGGACGTAATCGTTTTATACGCATTTTGCGGATTGCCAAACCGCCCGCGTAAAAACGCATTTTATCTGTTGAGCAAATCCTTTTTGGCTCACGCTCAAAATTGATAAATTGCTCGCCATTTCGTAAAAATCTCCGTAGAAACTCATATATCCTCGATACGCACATTATAAGTAGATTATGCCAGCAGGTCAAGATTTCACAGGAACCAAGACGAAAAACCAAGCTTTTTAGCGTTCACCTGTTGTTGCCGCCATTCACCGAATATTCAATCACGGGACGCATTAAATCTTGCAGACTTTTTAATGCGTCCATCATCGTACCAAAAGCTTAATCCGCCCGGCTAAGGGCATTCACTTTTCGGAGCGTAATCTGCTTAACGCGTATTGGTAAAAAGCTTTAAAAATAAATGCCTTTACGCTTTTTGAGAAGGCTTTCCATTTCAAGTTTGAATCAATTAACTTTTGCCGTCGATAAAACTTTTTGCGACATAAAAAGCAAAAAGCATTTCTGTTTCTCCAGCAGGCTTAGCGTGTGAAATGCATGCAGAGATAGTACGTGGTGAAAAAGTTTATTCTGTAGAGCGAGCACGGCTTGCGCGATTTCGTGAAAGCGTTGGATGTCGGCGTTCATTTTTGTAAAACGCTTTCTGCGTCGAAGTTTGCATCTGCGAAGCACGAGGTGCCAGAAAGTAAATTCACCGAAGCGTAGCGACTTTCAATATCGCGGACTTTGAATTGCGACGGGTACATAACGCACAAACATATAAACTGCGACAGTTACTGGTTTGATTTTTCTTCGTCAGTTACAATCACTTGAACGCAGCGGCAAGGTTCGCTTTTGAAAAACAGAATCTGTCGGTGTAAAATACGCTGGATATACTCCGTCAAGGTGAAGTTCATTCATCGCGTCGGAAAAATTTTTCTGCATTGATGTAAGGTGCACCGATGTACTCAAAAGGCATTGTCGTCCCGCGACCCACCGACAAATTAACGCCTTCAAACAAACACATTCTCGAATACAGCAGTGCCGTCTTTTTGGCTGCGGTAGATATCGGCGGGTTGGAACCCACATTAATTTGTAGTCGCGGTAAGGCGTTGCGTAAGAATCAGTTTTGCATCGGAATAACTTTTTAAGCTGCATTTAATGGAACCCGCATTGAACATCAAAGCTAATTCCTCCGACGGTCATACCGTGCCTTTGTGCAATCGGAAAGTAGCCAACAAAAGAGCGGTACGCTTTTTGCAATATAGCCCCTTCAACGGAATTGCCGATTGGGTTAGGGTCTGTCGAACACAACAAACTCGATGCCGTATTTTTGCACAGGCTTCCATTGCGTACGCCATTGTCCAAATGTATGTGTAAAAACGCGAACCGACATCTTGTATATCAAAACACAGCACGTCAATTCCTGCAAGCATTTTTGAGTCGGGCGTTTTCCTTTCCGTATAAACTATAAACGGGTAATCCAGTTTTGTGTCGTGCGAATTTACAACAATAGCACTCGGCGGTTTCACCTCCGCGTATGCCGTGTTCTGGTGAAAACAACGCAACCAAGTTTACACTTTTGTGCAAAACATCAATCGTTTGAATTCCGTTGCGGTTAATGCCTGTTGCGTTTGTGATTAATCCGACACGTTTACCTTCAAAAAAACTTTGAACTCATCGATAGTGGTCAATCTCGAGTTTTAATTCTGAGCGTGTGGTATCATCTTTTGAGTTTCAACTTGCGGAAAAGTTTTTCTTTTATTGTTGTACATGCAAAAATTAACTGCAAGCAAAAAGTATTGAAGCAATCTTTAAGCATGCGGTATGGTTTTTTGCATTGTGGGTTTTGATTTTTCATTTTGAATTTTTCCCTGAGGAGATTATTTATTTGCATTGCCGCTCACTTTTTAAAAATTTTTGACGGTCGATGAGTGTGAATGTTTTTGAAGTACTTGCCGATAGTAATAAGGTCATTGTACGCTCTCGTTGTTTTGAAAACCCGGTGATGCGTTGATGAGAGCAAATTTTTCTGCGACGCAAGTTCCGTGAGAAGCGGGCAAGGTATTCCGAATCGTAATCTGAAAAACGCAGAATAAATAATCGAAGTGATTGCTCCATAATTTCTTGTTAAAAATAATCGCCTTCAAATTGATTGCCACCAGTGTATGCACTGTGTTTTGCATTTGTCAAAATGATAATTATAAGATTGTTCTCGACATCGAACAGACTCATTGTGCCTGTCCAACCTGTGTGTCCGAATGTTTGCGGTGATGCTAAAGTTGAAAAGTTCCATTTGTATGCATCTGTGTTTTCGCATTCTCCAACCTAGTGCATACGCGGGGTGATATTGGCTGACACCCATTGCGCGTTATTGTTTCGCTAAAATACGCGTGTTGCCGTATCCACCGCCATTAATCATCGTCTGTGCTAAACAGCAAGGCTTTCCGCATTGCCAAAAAGTCCCGCGTGTCCTGAAACTTCGTTCATTGAGTTGTATGCTTCTGGGTCGTGAACATGACCGTGTACGAAATAGTTATTTGTTTCGTTTCTTTTTGAGCGGTTTAAACCGATTTCAGTTGCAGCAATTTCGGAGAGCGGAAAACCGTGTTCTAGAAAGGCTTAAAGCAAATGCGCTTTAATGAAAGCGGTGTAAATTTTATCTTCAACGAATGAATCAAAGTCTGTTCTGTAACTTTTTTCGACAATAAACGAAAGCAAACATAAAATTAATATCCGAATAAACTCACTTTGCTTCCGACGTTATTAATCAGTTTTGTTTTCTAAAATCTCTTTGAGTACTTTTTCTTTTCGATCTTTTTCCATTTGCATTTTTCACAATTTTCTTTGCATAATACGCCGCCCAGCTGGGAAGCCTGAGCTGTGCGTCAGCAAATGTTCGATAGTCATTTCTGATTTTCCTGTACGTCGTGCTTCGTCGCTAAATTCTGGGAAGAATTTTGAAATTTTATCGTGGATGGAAATCAAAGACCAGTCGTTGGATTGCAAAAACGGTTGCATACATTTTTGTGTTGTTTGCTAAATCGTACAAAGTTTTTTCCAGTAACATTTGCAGCGTCCGATAAACCTGAATCGAAAAACTTGTCTACATTGTAAATTTTTCCGTAGGAGTGGTCGGCGACGATAAAACCATCTTTTGCGACTAAAAAGCTGTACAGACGGGAAGCCGTTCGCAACTCTGACTTTTGCACAATTCATCGACTAACTGCAATGCTTTGTAATTCACGTCTGGAATTTTTGTTGGTGCGTGTTAATATCGGATACGGAACTCCTAATTTTTAGTGCCGCTGATTGAGAGCTTTCAATGTTTGAAACATACAAAATATTTCTACCGTTTTTTCACAATCGCAGATGCATCGATTTTTGAAAAGCCGTCTGCACAAATTTCTGAGCTGTCAACTTTGGTTTCATTTATATAAAAATATAAAACGAAGTAATGTCGCTTGCATCGAAAAAGATTTACAGTGGTTTTTGTAAGCGAGGAAGCTGAACATATTATTCGGGAGAATTGCGTCGTAGTATTTTTCGTTTTTAGGCTCGAAAATTCTCGGCATCAAGTTGCACCGACATGCAGCCTATTTCTGGCAGGCTCTGTCTCGCCGATTGCTCTCTCGGTCGTGTCGGAATTTTGAGTTGAGTTGACGAAAGCTGAATGCGATTGCACTAAACCATAAAAAGTCGGCATAGTTGATTTTTGTAACGGTTACATTTTGGCGGAGTTTTGCATGAAAAGCATACACATCAGCATCCAAATTAGTAGGGATTTTTTCACCTTCAGAGCATAGCTCGAAAAAGTCTAGATTATAATCTGGATGTTCTTTGAAAGATATTCTTATAACTCGGGTTATGCGATTGCTTTGAACTCGCTGAAGCGTTTTCAATAAAACGCAGTTTTTTTCGCGATTGGTGGCTGTAATACGTCGCAGCTGAACACCCGATTTTATGAAAATTTCCTTTCAATTTACTGTTAATGCAAGTGATATTTGTGCCGAAACTATATGAGATGAAACGTTTTTGCTTTTTGGGTTTTTGCTTGTTTTTGAGCGGTATTTTTAATTGCGGAGGAAGCTGTTTTTGAGCTTGGCGGAAATTCTGGCTGGGAAAAACTTTCCTATGCTCAGAATATTTCGTTCGCAGGTGGCAAGTTCGGTTTGCCTGCTGCCGTGCTGACTTCTGAGTCCGTGGCGGAAACAGAAGCCGCGATTTATACCTGAGTTTTGACTCACTTCGCTCCGTGATGAAACAAAAACTATACAATCGCTGCGTCAAGCTTTTTGCAAAGTTCAGCTCAAAACGCAAAGTACGGAGCGGGTGCAGCATTATGCACGCCACAAAAGCAAAACGCCCGCTGTTGTGCTGACCCCATCGAAGCGAAGTTTTTCGCAGGCGGAGAAGTGCTTGGCTCGTTTTACCATAGAGTTTTGGATCTGCCCAGAAGTTACTGATGCAGGCTCGACGATTTTACGTTGGTATGCTGCGTTTTCGCAAAACGGTAAAATTTATTATCAGAGCATAAATGCCAATATTATGCAAAACAAAAATGGAATGGAACTTTTCGGAAATATGGCAAAAAAACGGCGAAGGTTTGGATATCACTATAAAAAGTAAATCTGCGATTTTTGCCTGAAAAGTGGTCGCACCATTTAATTTCATACAGCAGTGAAAATGGTTTGTTGGAATATCGCTTGAACGGTTTAATCGAAGCGATTGAGTTTTTAACCGAAACGAGACATGAAGGCAGTCAGGTCATTGTATGCTCAGTTGGGACGCGGGATGAGCGAGTCGAAATTGGAAAAATTATTCAGGCTTTTTGGATGAGTTTAAGGTAAAGCGAACGGGCACCAATGTGAATGATTTTCTTTTTCAAAAAGCTTTTTGAAAAACTGCCGACACGTGGTGGACGTTTTGGGTCGAACATTATCGACACAGAAGGCGAATTATTCCAAAGTGCTAAAATTGGTTGCTGATGATTTTTAAGCCTGAACAAACTGACGTGCTATATTACATACGCTCAAGCAACGATAGATTTAATTGGACGAGCGAAAATCCTCGCTGGATTGAAGTAACGCCAGATTGTAGTTTGAAAAATTTTACAGGACGCTTTTTCAAATCGCATGGTTTTGTTTCCTGATGCGACTTGTCAAAAAGCCCAGTCGTTAATTTTGTAAAATTGGAATATGAAGGCGACAGTTTGCCTTTTCCTCCAGAATGCGGTGTTTGCAAATGGTGTTGATAGTGCCGTCGAATTATCGTGGACGCCTTCGATTGATTTAGACACGGCGGGTTACATTGTGTATTATGGTGAACGCTCAGGTGAATATTTTTACGGAACTCGCCGATTGATGTCGGTAATGTTTTGTCGTTTAAGGTGGACGGCTTCAAAAATGGTCAGCTTTATGCGGTTGTTGCTTATGACAAAGATGGAGTAACGCGAGGCGGAAATTTTTCAAAAGAAGTTTGGGCTCGCCTAAAGGCAGCCGTTGATTGCAGCAAAAAGCTGCCGCCAAATAATTATGCGTGTATTATGTTGAAGCTATGAAGAAGACGGAGTAAAATGTATGCAAGACAATAACGATGATACGACTATAAACTTGAAGTACTCAAAGCTAGAAATTTATTTTTGTCGCGCGATTATGCTAGAGCAGAAACATTACTCAGATCAGCTATTGAATGAGTGTCCTGAAATGAGCGATAAAAACTTTTCGAGATACAAAAACTTTTTGGGTACGTTATACATTCTGCACAAAACAATTTGACAAAAGCTTGCTCGTTTGGAAAAAGTTGCAGAGCGTTTTCCTGGAAATCTCAAGCAATCATTAACTTGGCAACAGTATATCGTAACTTGAAGCAGTACGATAAAAGCAATTCAAACGTTGAAAGAGGCAAAAGAAATTGCGGGCGAAAAACGATGAAGTGCTTTTTAACTTGAGGTGCAGTTTACAAAGACTCTGGCGATTATCAAAATGCAATTGACGCGTTTCAAAAATTAGTTGCATTAAAAATCGGATGATGCACTTGCTTATAATTATCTTGGAACGGCGTATCTTTTGAGCGGAGATAAAGCAAATGCGAGTTATTACTATAAACGCGGTTTACAAGTTGATCCGAATCATCCGTTCTTGAATTATAACCTCAGCAAATATTTTACCGCGAGGAGCGGGGCTATTTACGGAGGCTCTTGCTTTTTACAATGCAGCGTTGCGAGTTAAATCCTAACTGGTCGGACGTGCTTCATAGCATCGCAGAAATATACACCGAAGAGGGAAATATTAATGCTGCGATTAACTTTGAAAAATCAATTATCAAAACCGAAGGTGAAACTGAGCGTGCGTGTATTGCTCTTTGCGAATTTGTATTTAAAATTAAAATGACGAAGCTGAGGTTGAGCGTTATTATAAAAAGCTTTGGCGTTAAATCCAAAAAGCGAACAAGCTGCGATTGGGCTTTTGTAAATATCTTATTGCGAAAAACGAAATTACTGAAAACATTGCACGTTTTAGAAAATGCAAAAAGCTGGAAGCGAAAGCGAAGAACTTTGCTTTTGTATGCGAACACTTGTTTGCGTGTTAAAGATTTTGCAACTGCAAAAAGAAATCACGCAAAGCTATATCAAAACAACAAAAGACTCAATCGAGGTTTTAAAACTTTACGGAAACTTGTTTTCGCTTTTTGGGGACAAACAGAAAATGTGGAAAAATATTTTTGCAGATATTGCAAAAATCTCCTGGCGAGTTGGCTTACGCTTCAATTTGGCAAACCAGTATTACGAAGCGGAAATTATAAAAATGCGGCAACGCAGCTTGAGCAGTATCTCATTGAAAAGCCACTTGACAGCGAAGCACGCATCTTGCTTGGTAAATGTTATGAGAAGTTAAAACTCTTCGACAAAGTTCGCAAAGAGTATGAAACTGTTTTCGAAAAGACGACCCAAAAATTTGAAGGCAATGGCAGCATTGTCGGAGTTTTTGCAAAAACAAGGAAACGTGCTTGATGCGGTAATGATGGCTGACAGCATGATTAACCTGCAAAGCGAACGCGGATCTGAAGATGATTTGCAATCGCTTGCCAAGAGTTTCGAAATCTTTTATGAAAAGCTGCAGAGAAATTTAACGCACAAGCATCAAACAAACCGGAATTTTATAAAGCAAAATGCTGAGCCGGTTAAAAACCCGAAAGTGCAAAAAGCGATACTCACTCGACAGTCGAAGAGGAACAAGAAAGTTTTTCACTTATCGACGAATTTGGAAAAGTAGAACAGCCCGATGATTTAAATATGCCCTTTGATGATTTTAGTGGAACTTTTCAGACGAAGAGGAAACTTGGAAAAAGTAATCCGATTGAAGAACAAACACTCAAGGATATTGTTGACGTTGACAGTCCTATCATTGGCAATCTCGGGTCATGACGAAATTATTCCTGGATTGAACTCGGTGAATCGTGATGCTGCTTTTTCCGAACCCCTATAAATCAAGGCGGAATATCGCCTATGCAATTTGCGAAGGCGAATGATTTTTCCAATCCAGATGATTTTGTTTTGTCGCAAGTGCAGGATGAACCTGCGTTTATGCCGAAAGCGAATGACACTCGAACTCTTCCTGAAACTGAAATGCATGGGATTAATCAACTCGATGATTTGGATCTTAAAAAGTAATGAAGAGCTTGAAAAACAAAAAAACAGAACCAAAAGCCAGATCAAAATCAAAATTACGCAACGCATAATGATGATGCTTTACAACGAGCACAAGAACAGTTAGCGGAGCAAAGTGAGTTGATTGAAGACTTAAATGAACAGTTAGCAAATTTTAAGCCTCCACGAGATGATGCGTATGATAGAAACCTGCAAGACGAGCTTGCAAAGCAAAGTGAGTTGATTGAAAACTTCAAATGAACAGTTGGCAAATTTCAAGCCTCCACGAGACGATGCGTATGATAGAAACACTGAAGACGAACTTTGCAAAACAAAGTGCTTTGATTGACAAACTCAATGAAAAACTGGACAACTTAAAAATTGTCAGGAATATAATGATGAGCAGCTTCGGAGCGTTTTGAAAGGCAAAATGAGTTACTCGATAAGCTTTAATGATAAACTCGCTGCGTTGATTTGCCTGTATACGGTGATGAAGCTCGCCGTGTGGACGAACCTTCTCGTGTCGAAGAACGTTTTGAGCAACAAGATAATTTAATTGACCAGCTAAACAAAAAGCTTTGATGAATTGCAATCCACTGAGTGTGCAACATCAGCAAAAATCGGATGTGCTATTTGATAAACAAAATGCATTACTTGAACAGCAGTTGGAGCAGCTCGATGATTTGAAAGATGCGTTCGATGCTTTTGATGATATTTTTAGCAATTGGTAAAATAAAAAGCAAGAGCTGGAAACGCCCAAAAACAATCGAACAAGCTCTCGCGACGATGCTTACGATTTAATGCCTGCAACTCAAAATGCAGAGCAAAGCACGAACGCACCTGTAGAAAAATGCCTGTCGGTAAACTTAAAAGAAACGCCTGGTTTTGACAGAGCGTTGCAAACTATCTCAAGCGAGGATATGCTGGAGCTATTTAAGAGTTTGCGCGAATGCTCACAGCGTTACCAGTTGAAGAAAGCAGGAAATTTCTGGCAAGCGATGAGCGGTTAAAGATACAGTACATTATCAGAAAGCTCACAGGTGCAGTCGGTTTGCGTATGCGAGCAATCTTTATGAAAAATGCGTAACTCAAAACCAAAAAGTGGCGGACATTGAGTCGGATGTTACTGTAAAAACTTGCTAGAATATTTGCGTGATATGGCTGACGTTCTTCCCGACAAAGGTTTCTCAGAAGCACGCGTTTTCAAAGCTGGACTCGATAATCAAAAATATGAAATAGCCTCTGCACGGAAAATGATTTTTGAATTTTACGCTTCGAGTTGAAACCGCAAAATGACTTTCACGCCTCAAAACGCAATGCAATGATGCAAACAACAATGCTCGGCGTGAGGAGTGGTTAAGGTTCTAGTTTTCCCCGCACTCAAAGCCCGATAATTTACAACGTCCGTGTTGTAAATCACTTTTGCGAGTTTTCACAAAAATGTTATTTTTGTGAAAACTCGTTATTGTTTTTATCTGCCCGCCGTCCGTGGCGGGGGTTTTGATGTCGTCCGCGTCCATCCGTGGACGCACATTCGTGAATTTCGCAATGTGCGTATTCCTCAAAATGTTTCGGCATAGGATAGGCATCTAAAAATCCTTGCGGATTTTTAGATGCCACATCGAGTGCACATTCGGTGAATGACGACGAAGTCAAAGCTTGCAAGTTCGAGTATTTTTCGCAAAAGTTGATTTTGAGTTTTTGCGAAGCGATGTCTGTGCTTGATTCTGAAAATCACTGTCGTTGAACACGCTAAATCAAAGCGACGTATGGATTTACTTAAACGAAGTGCTGTTATAGTGGTGTGAAAAATAAAAAAAGTGTTTTGTCTTGACTTTTTTTAGAAATTTGGCTACAATGAACGAATACTATTTTAAAAGTTTTGACTTGAATGGTTTATTTTAAAAACGCAATTTATTTGACACATAGAGGTATTTTTTATGGCAGACATTACAAAGATGCGAAACATCGGGATTAGTGCTCATATTGACTCGGGAAAAACGACGCTTTCCGAACGAGATCCTGTTTTACACAGACCGAATCCACGCGATTCACGAAGTTCGGGGTAAAGACGGAGTCGGAGCCACGATGGATAACATGGAGTTGGAACGGGAACGCGGTATTACTATTCAGTCGGCGTCCACACAGGTACAATGGAAAGGTCACGCGGTAAACGTTGTTGACACTCCGGGACACGTTGACTTCACGATTGAAGTTGAACGCTCGTTGCGAGTTTTGGACGGAGCCATTTTTGGTTTTTGTGTTCTGTTGCAGGCGTTCAGTCACAGTCTATTACAGTTGACCGACAGCTGAAACGCTATCACGTTCCGAGATTGGCTTTTGTAAACAAGTGCGATAGAACGGGTGCAAACCCGCTTAAAGTGCGAAAGTCAGTTGCGTGAAAAACTCGGGTTGAACGCTTATATGATGCAAGTTGCCCATAGGTTTGGAAGACAAACTCGAAGGTGTTGTTGACTTGGTAAAGATGAAGGCGTATTACTTCGAGGGTGAAGGTGGCGTAAATGTACGCGTTGCGGAAATCCCCGAACACATGAAAGCCAATGCACAAAAATATCGTGAAGAAATGCTCGATGCTGCGTCAATGTTTTTCAGACGAGATTGGCGGAAGCGTTTTTGGAAGGCACCGAAACAGAAGAGATGATTAAAGCCGCTGTCCGAAAGGGAACGCTTGCGGAAAAGTTCGTGCCAGTGTTCTGCGGCTCTGCTTACAAGAACAAAGGTATTCAGTCGCTTTTGGATGCCGTTATCGATTACTTGCCGATCCGACTGAAGTAAAAACACAGCTTTTAGACTTGGATAACAACGAGCAGCCTCTCACTCTTTCATCTGATCCAAATGCTCCAGTTGTTGCGTTGGCGTTTAAGCTCGAAGACGGAAAATACGGCTAGGATTGACATACGTGCGTGTTTGATCAAGGCACGATTAAAAGGCGATGAATTATACAATACTCGAACTCGCAAAAGTTCAAAATCGGACGCTTAATCCGAATAGAACTCAGCCGAGATGGAAGATATCAACGAAGCACCCTGCAGGTGATATTATTGCTTTGTTCGGCGTTGACTGTGCGTCTGGCGACACTTTCTGCGGTGGCAACCTCAACTATGCTATGTCGTCAATGTACGTGCCCGAGCCTGTTATTTCGTTGTCAATCACTCCGAAAGACAAGGCTTCATCCGACCAGATGGCTAAAGCTTTGAACCGCTTTGTTAAGGAAGACCCGACTTTCCGAAGTTACGTTGACCCTGAGTCGAACCAGACTATCATTCAGGAATGGGCGAGTTGCATTTGGATGTTTACTTGAGCGAATCGCCGTGAGTATAAATGCGACGTTGAAACGGGTATCTCGCGAGGTTGCATACCGCGAGGCAATCACGCAGCGTGCGGATTTCAACTATACGCACAAAAAGCAAACCGGTGGTGCTGGTCAGTACGGTCGTGTTGCCGGTTTTATCGAGCCGATTACCGAGGGGCGATTACGTATTTGTGAACAATATCAAAGGTGGCTCAATTCCGACCGAGTATATTCCGTCTTGCGATAAAAAGTTTAAGGAAGCGGTAAAACGCGGGACTCTCATCGGATTCGATTGTTGGTGTGCAGGTTACGATTAACGACGGTCAGTATCACCCAGTTGACTCTCAGATATGGCGTTCCAAGCTACCGCAATCGGTGCATTCCGCGAAGACATATCGAAAGCAAAGCCGACTATTCTGGAGCCGATTATGCAGGTTTTCGATTGAAAGTACCCAGGAATTTCAGGGAAATATTTTCGGCTTGATTAATCAGAGACGTGGCATTATCGTATCTTCGACGGAAGACGGAACATTTACACGAGTTGACTCGGAAGTGCCTTTGAGTGAAATGTTTGGCTTTTTCGACGATTTTGCGTTCTTCGACGCAAGGTAAAAAGCCGAATACTCGATGGAATTTAAAGAAATACGGAAAGGCTCCGCAGAGCGTTTTGCGACGAGCCGATTAAAGAATATGAAGCGAAGCGTCACGCTGAACAAAAATAGACACAATGGTAAAAAGATTTGATTGAAAAAGCCCGATTCTGCAGGCTTGAAAAACATTGGGCGTGACTGAAAGCTGGTGAGTTTGGAGTGATTGCCGCACAAAAAGGTGTCGGAAAAACGAGTTTGCTCGTGCAGTCAGCATTGACGAGCTTTTGCAAGGCAATCGAGTGTTCCACATTTCGTTCAGTCAAGGGACGGATTATGCACTCACTCTGGTACAATAATATGTTCGATGAGCTTGCGAAACACAAGAACCTCGAAAGTGCCGATGCAATCAAGAACGAAGTACTTGCAAACCGCGTTGTGCTTAATTTTAATCAGGATATGATTACGACGGCACAGATTATGAAGACGGTTAAAGCCTTGACCGAAGGGGCAAACAGCAAACCGCATGCTTTGATGATTGACGACTTTGATTTTTCGAAAGCGACAAAAAGAGTCAATCACCGAGTTTAAAGTCGTTGGCAAAAAGAGCTGGTGTTTCGATTTGGTTCACGGCAAAAGTTGACGCAATCGACGGCATCCCGTGTACGGTGAAGCCTTTTTATCGATGATATTGACGTTATTCTTTTTGCTGAAACAAAACAGCCTATTCTGAAGTCGGATCACTGCGGTGAAAGAGCATTCCCGGAACAAATATACCAGTTGACGTTAAGTTTGACACAAAGTCGTTGCTGTTAGCTTAAGCTTTGCGGTGCAGAGTGAATTCGCCGGTGCGTTTACGTACCGGCTTTTTGCACATTTATCTTTTCCGCGTTAGCCTTTGCTATAAGCTCTATATATGGCAACGGATTTTAGCTATGAATTATTTTAAATAAATTAAGTTTTGAAAAGTTTTTGTGAAAAATTTTTGAATTTATATTGACATTTATTAAAAAGGAATATACTGATGTCAGATATATAAACAAATTTTATCGATACTAATTTATTTATAGGGGAGAGTAAAATGAAAGGCTATGCGATGTTAAAAATCGGCGAGTCGAGGTTGATTGAAAAAGATATTCCGGCTTGCAGTACCCGATGGATGCAATCTGTAAACCACTTGCAGCGATTTGCACGTCTGATCGTTCACACGCTTTGGGAAGGTGCAGTCAGCGAACGACACAATATGATTTTTGGGGCATGAGTGCTGTGCCGAAGTTTATAAGTTGGTGAGTTGGTTAAGGACTTTTAAGCCGGGAGACCGTGTTTTGGTTCCAGCGATTACACCAGACTGAATTCGCTGGAAGCTCAGGCAGGTTATTCAATGCATTCGGGCGGAATGCTCGCAGGCTGGAAATTTTCTAACTTCAAGGACGGTGTTTTTCGGAGTATTTCCATGTAAACGATGCTGATGGAAATTGCAGCATTGTCGCCGAAAGAAATATTTCGCCAATTGATGCATGTATGCTTTTCGGATATGGTGCCGACAGGATTTCACGGCGTTGAGCTTGCTGACGTTCAGTTTGGCGATACAGTTTTGGTTATCGGTATTATCCAGTTGGTTGATGTTCTGTTGCGGGTGCTGCATTCCGTGGGGCTTCACGCATCATCGCTGTCGGTACACGCAAAAACTGTATCGAAGCAGCAAAGAACATGGTGCCTTCGATTTCATCAGTTATAAAACGGCTCCATCGAAGAACAAGTTCTCGAAGATGACAGGACGGCAAGGGCGTTGACAAAGTCGTTATTGCAGGTGGCGGAGCTGAAACCTTGACCGGCAGTAAAGTCCTCAAAGCTGGCGGCAGATTGGAAACGCAAACTACCTCGGAAGCGGCACTCACGTTACAATCCCGCGTGTCGAGTGGGGGTGTCGGATGGAGACAAGCAAAATCAACGGGGGCTTATGCCAGGCGGACGTTTGCGAATGGAAAAACTCGGCTCACTCGTTGCGACAGGGGACGCTTGAACGTTCATCACATTGTCAGCCACGTTTTTGACGGCTGGATAACTTGGAAAAAGCTCTTTATGATGCGAGATAAACCTCGCTGACTTAATCGCGCCAGTTGTAAAAATCGCAGACTCAAGAGGCCTCGCAATGAAAGTTCTCGTCATCTCAGGTTTTTGGGTGCAGGCAAAACAACCTTCATTCAAGAGCTTTTACGTCGCGTGCATCGCGATTTTGCCATTATGGAAAAATGAAGTCGGTGCTCGGTGTTGATGGCGAGCTTTTTGCAAAACACCGATAAAGCGGAACCAGTAAAATCGTCGAATTAACTGAAGGCTGCATTTGCTGCACTCGTCAAGCAGATTTTGCAAGCTCCGTTTTAACAATCGCCAACACTGTTGACCCAGAGGTTTTAATCGTTGAGCCGACAGGTGTCGGCGAACTCTGGAAAATTACTGCCAACATAAAAAGATTGAATATGAAAAGATTGAGTTGTTGGCTCCATTGGTTACGTAGTCTCGACGGCACTTTTCGATCTCGCTAAAATGAATATCCTGCGTTATGCACCGACCAAATTCAAAATGCAAGGATGATTATTGTCTCAAAGACTGAAACCCAAAGCGAAAGCGACAAACTGCAAATCGAGCAAAAAATCCGCGAACTCAACCATTCCGCAGAAATTCTCACTGAGCATTAGGGAAAACAAAACGCTGCTTGGTGGAACGCATTGACGGAAAAAGGTCGGCGGTAACTTTCAAACGCACCTGAGTCCGAAAGTTTGAAACAGTTTCGCTCACTCCAGAGCTTGATAAACCGGCATCACAACCGTTGCTGTTTTGTCTGGCGTTGTTTCAGGCTATTTCGGAATGTCGCGTGCAAAAAGGCTTCGTACCGGCAAGCTGATTCCAGTTCAGCGTTGTAGGCGGACAATACTCGGTTTCAGGTTTTCGATGAAACAACCGAAACGAAAGCTGCCGTTTATCGGGCGTACCTGGATCGGCTTTTTGCGTGAGGTTTTGCAAAACCGCTTTATGCAGTTAAAATACGCGTTCCATGCAAAACGCTTTATCAATCACGCCTAAAGCTCATTCTTGAAAACGCCAATCCGTTTACGATAATCGACAATCTTGTCAATCAGCTCTTCTGGTGTTTCTTTCACATAACAGTGTTACCAGAAATCAACTTTATCGTAACGTCTGGCGCTTTCGATAGTCTCAATCAATGCGGATTTAACCAATACGAGCTACCATTCAATCTTGTAACTTCAATCATCATATGTCTCCTTGCAAAACGATTATATCATCTCGAACTGGTAAACGCAATCCGTTAAAGAGGCGTATTCTCAAAAAGCTTTTTGATACGATGTGGAAATTAAAACCGCAAGGATTTTAATTTCCACTGTGATAAGCAAACCGTTTACAAATGCTAAAAAGCGTGAGTTGTGGAGTAGATTTTGATATTTGCGAAAGATTTGCGAACGCAATTTCGAGTTGGGGCATCATACTGAAGCGACGACACCCAAAACGCTTTTTGAGAATTATGCAAGCTTTATCGTTTCAAGCTAACGGCAGTCCCGAGCATATATGTCAGAGGTTTGATTGCCTTGAGTTAACTCCGTAAGCTCGCTGAGCAACAATCATATTGACCATTTCGCTGACTCGTCGAAACGTTTGACATTTCCAAAATTTGTGCTCGGTTTTGCCGATCCCCGAAGCCAGGTCGTCCTGCAATAGCTTGACCTGAAGCGGGCGTTTGGCGGAAAGGTTTGAGCCTTCGGCGGAAAGTCCGCATTGTTTTGGAAGCGAAGTAGTTCGATTTTGTCCGACATCAACCGGATCGTTGGAGATTGCCGACTCGAACCGAAACGCGTCCGTCTTGACTGACGGAAATTGTGCGCTCCATAGTTTTCGGGAAAATACTTTCTGGCAAAACGCGCACCGTTTGAAGTTACCAGCGGCGGTCGGCATCAACCCAAAACGAACCGTCGCGGGTATATGCGTGCATGTTCCGTCGTACTGCAAAACGCGGAAAAGCCTTCGCCTGGATTGCAATATCGGTATTCACGCCCGTTTGCTGCAAAGAGCCTTTGTGCAAAAAGCCTTTGCGTCGCCGCTAACTTCGCACCGTGTCCCATCTGAACGCCGACAGGAGTGATTGTGTCCTCAGTTGCGGGCGTTCCTGCCGCTTTTACCGTTTGATACAGAGGTCTTCAAACCCGCTCGCTGCTTTTTGAAACCCGTCGTGTGACGTTTGCTAAGTTGTTGGCAACCGTATCAATATTCGATTGCTGCGTATTCATTCCCGTTGCCGCTGTCCACAAACTTCTAACCATAATTGAGTCCTTATGTTAATCTTGTCTGCGAGTTTACTTTAAGGAAACGTAAAACTAAAAATATCTTTCACCACAAAATGCAACTCTTGACATTTCAAGATTTTTCAACTCTCCGAATATAAAAATCAATTCACCCAGGGCTTATTCAATTCTTTGTGTCAAAAGCTCAATACGAACGGACGGACGCGGTATAAAACATTATGTTTGATTAAAAACCGTGCAGGATGCACGGTTTTAATACAAACCTCGAAGTTCGAAAATTGAACTGATGCGCAGTCAATTTACAATATCCGCACACTTAATTATTGTAAATTAACGTCCAGTACCGCCACGGATGGCGGTGTAGAGAAAGTATGCCGAGTTTTTGCTTTGCAAAACTGAAGTTCATCAATGTACAGGAGGTAGCATTGATGAACCGCAACAAGCGTATTCCGAAAAATGCTTTTTGATAGAAAAGTAGGCAACCGAAGGTTGCCCGTGATAAGATTCGGTGAATGGCGACAAGCGATAGTTGGAAAGGTGCGGTTGTTAGTTGAGAGTTTGAGGAGCAAAAATTGGCTTGACTTTTTGTTGCAAATCAATCAGAATGGCTGGAAATTTTTACAGGTAAAATTTATATGATTTATGATGAAAAATATCGATAAAATTGGCTTTTATGATTTGTGTTTTGCTGCTGAGTTGTCAACCGAAAAACTCATACCGTACTGGGACGCACCGTTTTTGATTTCAACATTAGTGATTCCGCGAGCAAAACCGAAGTGATGAACGACCTTCAGCAAGTGATTTCGGCGAAAAAGTTTGCGCGATTTTTGCCGCGTCGAGGATTATAACGATACGATTAAGTGCACGAGCTTTGACAAAAGGCTTTGTTGATGTGGCACCTGCATGATGTTGCAAAGATATCCGAATTGTGGAAAAGCAAAGGGTTTGTACATTGAACAAACTGTCGCATCACAGCTTTACGCTGCTTTGGCGACTCGATCCAAATTCCGTCTGGCGAGTATGACGATGCTTGCTGTTTTTTGGATAACGATGCAATCGTGCAGGGCGGGCTTTTTCACCGAAGAAGAAAACCGCCCGATTTAGGCAACTTTTCTCGCGGGTTCCAACCGATAAAACGACAGACGCACGCATTCACGCAGATGCAGGACTATTCGCAGTTTGCATTCAACAGCAAAGCCAGATGCTTTCCGTGGTGTTGCACGACAACTTGACGGAGACTATCTTTTTGTCGGGCATATCGGCGTACTCGTGGAAAATGCCTCTGGTTTTCTCTTCATCGAAAAACTTTCGTTCGAAGAGCCGTACCAAAGCCGTAAAGTTCAAAACCGTTCAAGACTGCGTCCGATATTTGCAAGTCAAATACGAGCATTACCACGACGAAGAAACTGCGAAAACCATTTGTGATGATTAACGGCAAATACACTGAATACATTCGAGTAGCTTTTTCAAAAAGTATTTTTCACCGACTAGCTTGAAAAAAATAGATATAGTAAACTATATTTTAGGAGCTTTTTATGGCAAGGCGCGGAACTATAGGAAAAAGTTATTGTTCTCATTTTGTTGATTATCATTTTGATTTTGCCGGTCTTTTTTGTTTGATTATTTGGGGCTGATTAATGCGAAGTCGGTTTTTCACCGTGTATTCGTTGTTTGAATCGAGATCTCGCCCGCGGTGTCGGTAAAGATAAACTGACAAACACGGATGCTGACCTTGATGCGGATATGATTGCCAAACGCTTTGGAAGCCTTGGAAAATCCGTCGCGAAGAACTTGACAAAAAGGGAAGCCGATGTGAAAGCGGCAATCGCGGGAAAATCAGCAAATTGCTGCGGAGCTGACGAGCGCCGTCTCGCACAAGACGAAAAAGAAAAGTCCTTCTCAACAGCTTCTCGCTGAAAAACGACAGAGCGGCGAACATCGAGCAAATTGCGATTTACGCGTATAATAGTCGTCCGGCAGATGCGGTGAAAAACCTTCTCGAACTGACGACCAAGATATAATCGAGGGTTTGCGTGCAACGGAAGTGTATTCCACGGAGCAGGGCAAAAACTCGCCAGTTTTCGTATTGGCTTACGCTGATGCCCAAAGAGCGAGCTGGTGAAATTCAGCGCAAAATAGCAAATGCACCGTCGATTGAACAATAAAATTAAACATCGCGTGCTTTCAAATGCTTTTTCCGACCGCTGAATGTACTGTCGTCTTTGCTTTATTGGTGTGTGTGTTTACCAGCATGGGACAGGAAAATACTGCTTTGTTGTCGCGAGCTTTGTTTTTACAGCTTTTTAGTTTTGGCTTTGCGGTACTTATGGTTGCCCTCACAGCGATAAATTGCGGTTTTCGGTTTAGCTGTAACAAATATTAAAACTTCAAAAGCGCGAAAAAGTCGTTCTCATTGCAGCAACCGCCCGTTTAACATACTGTACTTGCTTTACTTTCGAAGAAGCCTATTCGCTTTTGAGCTTTTTGAACAACTCGTTTCCAGCAATTATTCAGCGAAGAAACTTTTTGAAATTGCTTCGGCTACAGCGATTGTGCCGCTGGGTGTTTCGTATTATGTTTTTAAGTGTTGCAGCTATTTGTCTCGATGTTTTATCTCGAAAGCTCCAATGCATAAAATCCTTTATAAACTTTCACACTTTTTACATAACGTTTTTCCCGCAAATTTTTCGGAGTCGATTGTGCATGCGGCATATCGAGCATTTGCAGCAAGCCCTCGAAGCGGACAAAAACGCATACGCTTCGCATTCCATTCGACCGTGCAGCAAGCTTAATACTTCGGGCTTAATCAAAAATGATTATGCAACCGTGCTGAGCATACTCGTTACCACGCCAGTTTTCCGCTCCGATGACATTCAACACTCGAACTTTTATTTCTCGCCGTTGCCCTACTCCGTCGTAATTTACGCTGACTTTTCGGGCTATAGCGACGCGGCAATCGGAATCGCCTTTGACTGGGCTTTCGAAACGCCCGCAAACTTAACTGCCCGTACACCGCAAAAAGCGTTACTGACTTTTGGAAACGCTGTCATCAACTTTTCGAGCTGGCTCCGCGATTACGTTTACTTTGCGTTCAGGCGGCTGCACGCTTCGGCATCGTCCGCACAATGCTCGCCCTCTTTTTCCACAATGTTAATCGCAGGCGTCTGGCACGGGAGCAAAATTCACGTTTTCTAATCTGGGGAGCTTTTTCAGGTTTAGCACTTTGTATCGAGCGTCTTTTTGCGAGAAAACCACGCCGAAGGCGAAGGGCAGACTGGCACAAAAACCTCGAAGCGGCAAACATCGAGGAAGCGAGCCTTTTGGAAAAAGGCAAAACCCCGACACCAAAAAAGAAGGCTTAAAACCTCCGCATTCTGCATATATATACGGCAGGAACTTTTTGTTTATCACTTTCAGCTGGATTTTTCCGCTCGGAAAATCTTACAGAAGCAGGATTGTACTTTGCGTCACTGCGAAATCTTACGCTACCTTTTCAAGTGGTCAGTCCGCTTTGTGTTTTGCTGTCGTCGCAGGTATCGGCTTTCAGTTTATACCCGAAAGTATTTCCGAGAAAGCTTTTCGGCATCTATGCTACTTTCCGCTTGCTCTTAAAGCTGTAATTTTTGTCTGTGCGTTTGTTGCGATGAATCTTTTTACCACATCAGGTATTCCAGAATTTATTTACTTTCGGTTTTAACTTGCTGCAAGATTTGCAGCTTCAGTTGAAGCAATAAAGGTTATTCAAGAAAGCATCTCGGTGAAAAACACCAAGATAAAAGGCATTGCAATGTTGAGCGAGATTATCAGCAAAAGCAAAAACGCCACGATTTGCAACTACAGCAGCAATGATTGTCAAAAGCCGTTCGTTTTCCCGTATGCGGTTAAACAGTGCCGTTCGACCCGCCCACGCTGCATACCCGACGCAATAATCGGCAGTGACATACCAAGCGATAACGCGATTAGGTGCAAACACTCCGAGCGAAAACACGCAAGTTTATCGCGAACACTAAAATGAGCATTCTTAGCTGGGCAGGGGGTACATAGCACTCAACAACAACGCCGTGATTTTTATCGTTTTTCTGCGGGCTCCGAAGTGAAATTGCAGCCTCCGATAATGCCGTAAAACCGAAAAGCATGATTAGTACTAGAAAGGTGATGCCCTCCATATAAACACTCGTATTTATTCACAGCAGCTGAAAACCGCTCCTGAAACGGTTTTGAAAATTGTCATTAGCACAAGCGACGCCAAGGCGTGATTAAAGCCAATGCGCCCAAAGCAGTGCGGGTTCGTGTGCTTTTGCCCTGCGACTCAAAAATACGTAAACACAACAACTTTGCGGATGCCCCGGTGCGAGTGCGTGGATAAAGCCGTACGCAAAAGAGAGTTGCAAGCGTCATACAAAGCAACGCCGCACTCGGTTTTGTTTTCCACGCTTCAAATGTACGACGCAGTTGCCCGCTTAAATAACGCATACCGCTTACGACGGTTTGACTCGGCTGCCGCTGTTGGACGGCGTCGGTGAGTTTTTATTTTGCAAAAGAGGATCGGCAGACGCAGTTATCATAAGCATCGCCAAAACAAAAGCCAGCAGCACTAAACGCTTTTTCATATTTGCCCCTCAAAAGTTATTTTAACCTCGCGAGGATAACGAGTGTTTAATCCAGGTGCCCACTTTGAATAAATTCTCATGTCATCCATCGCACCGAGTGGGTTATAGTAAATTTGGATAGCTTTTTATTTTCAAAAATCGAATATTTTGGCGAGTTTGTCGTTCCTGTAAAACTAACGCATTGTTTTGTGTAACCAATGTCACAAAAAAAAGTATAATCATAACAAGCGATATATAGTTCATGCAAGTCTTTATACGCCGAAAGGTCAACAAAGAACCTATACAAAAAGCACGCCGTTTTTGTGTTGCCGAAAATTTTGAGCGGTCAACGTAAACTGGCGACTTACGCTCTTTGCCAGTGCGTATAAACGTAAAGTACTTATAGTCTTTGGTGTATGTAAACGCATTTTGAAACACATCGGTTGTTTCTGCGTAGTTGAATACTCCGTCATGGTTTGCGTCGCATCCCGCGATAATGTCCGAGCTGAGAAAAATTTATCGAATGTCCAGTTCACGTAAACGCCCTGCTAAAACGCCTGTGATTAAAGACATATTCTCAAACTCACAGTCAAAACCACATGTGCGGATGAGCTGTCGCTATGCAGCACAACACAAACAAAGCAATAACTTTTCTCATAATACACTAAAACTTCCCGTCGATAAATAGTGGCATTACCACGTAAGGCAAAACATACGCGACTAGATCGAGGTTGACCCCGCTCGCGACTACTGGCCGGACAATAAACTCAACTGCAACACGTCTATCTTCTGCACTTCCGGCGATTTAGCAGCAATGCAACTTATCCGGGGTGAATTAAAATCCTTTCGGTGATTCACCCTACTGTTCAAACGCTGAGTTCGGTAATTGGCAACGTCCGTGTTGGAACCATGAATTGACGTTGTCAGATTCGCAGACTCGAGGTGTCGGGCTGAAAACGCGGTAGAATGAACCCGCCGCCATCCGTGGCGGCGGCGTCGAGCTTTTGTCAGCGATTGGTAGACGTGGCAACCGCAGATAGTAGCCTGCGGTCATTCATCGGTGAATGAAGATAAGTGGCAGTCGCGGTTTCTCACTAAAAATATTGGAGCGTGCTGGAGCTAGAGTCATTGTTGGCATCGTTTGTGTTGCCAAAGTAGATTTTTGGTGAGAAGTCTTCGAGCTGTTTTGTTATGATTTTTATATCGAATTTGGTACTGTCTTTTGGGCAAAGGCGGGAAGGCGTGCCTTGTCAGGACTTTGCATAGTTCAGAGATTTTTGATGCCCAAGTAGCTTCGTCGTCGAGCGGTAAAACCGAGCATTTTTCCGAAATCACCGCTTCGTGGCTGATTGATCTGAGAAGAAAAACAAGGCGAGTCCAGACGTCTGAGCTTCCACCGCGGACATTCCCAATGCTTCGAACAGAGACGGGAAAAATAAAAGCATCCATTGTACAAAAGGTAATCGTAAACATTTCCAACGCTTCCTGTGAAAATAATACAGTTTAGGATTCCCTAAATCGCTAGCTTGTTTTATAATTTCGTCTTTGAGCGGACCGTCGCTCCAACCAACAAAAAGTCGTGCGGTGTTATCTTTGGTATCACAGCTTTGAATACGTTAAGCAAAACCGATGATTTTTACCGGAGTGAAACTCCCTGAATGTCCATACAATAAATGTGTTTTCGCCGATGCCTAGCTCTTTTTCGGAGCCGTGCACGTGTGCTTCAGAGAGGCAAATATTGCCAAGAGCAATGCCGTTCGGAATTATCGTAACATTGCTTGACTGTCGATAGTAGGGACTGTCCCGAACTGCCAAACTGCGCCTCACTTCGAGGCATGCAAAACGATGAGTCAGTACTTGTTGATTATGCATATATTTCACAAGCTTTAAACCAGTATTCAAAAAGCATATTTGTGTGGCGTGAGCAATTCGCGCACTGGGACATCGGATGCAGCTGCATATTTAAGTGTAAAGGCACTAAACCAAAGTTCAAATGTGAATGAATAATTGTATATTCATGGTGCTCGATGCTTTAAATCTCGCCGTATTGCAAAATATGAGCAGAGATAACTTATTCGTTTGAATATTTTACCGCCTAAATCATAAATTTCACGGTCAAAGCTCCTTCCCCCGTTGCATGATCTAGAAAATCGAACTGTACCTTCGTTCTATCGATGGTTCCGGTAGATGTTCATCAGTGGTTTTCTATTCCGCCCCTATCCATTTGCGAAACGGCGTGCAGGATGCAAATAGGGTTTGTTATGTGAAAACGTCGGATGAGCGGAATGACGAGCTAAGTTTTTATCTGAGGCTTTATTCATAACTATCTCGTGTCGATAATAAAGCTTTTTGCGTTTTTAATTCAAGTGCGGAATCGATTGGTTTTGGAAAGCAATTCTCGGTAATTACAACATCCTTGTTGTAAATTACCTTGCGGAGTCTGTATTAAAACCGTCCGTCCTGCATGGTTTTTCAACCTTAAGTTTTTGGGCTACGCCAAAAACTTGTTACTACATACGTGGCGGGTTTGCACAACGAGCGTATTCCTAAAAATGTTTTCGGAACAGGATGGCAACCGAACGGTTGCCGGTCGGTTGCACATTCGGTGAATGGCGACAATGGCAGACTGAACGCTTGTGGATTTTTCGCTATTGACTTTTTGTTGCGATAAACTCAATAATTATGACGGCAGAGCGTTGAACCGCAAAACTTGTATCGACAACTGGCGAATGCGTTTGTTAATGCTCGCTAAGGGAAACTAATGGAAAAATACGCGTCCGATTTTTTTACAAAAGCAATGCGTAAAACGCACACGATTTTAGCACCGCAAATGTCGCCAATCCACTTTTGAGCTTTTTGAGCAGCGTTTCGGCATTCAAATTATAATTTTGAGATTTTGCAAGAGGCGACGGCAAAGACTATCGATGTCGGTTTGAAGTATGTAAATAACGATGCCTGCTATCCAGCGATTTTGGTAACTGGTCAAATGATTGAAGCTTTGCAGTCTGGACGTTACGATTTGGAGCGAGTTGCACTGGCGATAACGCAAACGGGTGGCGGTTGTCGCGCGACAGATTATATCGGTTTTATCCGCCGTGCTTTGAATGACGCTGGTTTTTCAGAAATTCAGTGATTGCTATCAGTGCACAGGGCTTTTGAAAAACCCCGGCTTTACGTTTTTCGCTGCCGATGCTTTCACGAGTTGCAAAAAGCTATATGTTTGGGCGACTATTGATGCGTGTGATATACCGAACCCGACCGTACGAACGGACGCAGGGAGTGTAAATGCTCTTCACAAAAAGCTTTGCCGAGAATGTAAAACCGAGTTGAGCATCTTTCGCACTTCCGTTACAAAAAGCTGATACGCGACATAGTAAAGGCGTTCGATGAAATTTCGCTGCGTCACGTGCACAAACCGCGTGTCGGTGTTGTCGGCGAAATTCCCGTGAAGTTTCATCCTCGCGCAAAATAAATCGGTGAAAACGCTTGAAGCTGAGGGAGCGAAGCTGTTATGCCTGATTTGTTGGACTTTATGCTTTATTCGTCATACGGAGGCATGTGAGGCACAATCTTTTGGGGGCGAAACAAGCAAAAGCGTTTTTGCAAGTCTTTCAATTTGGGCTTTAGAGCAATTCCGAAAGCCTTGCCGAGCGTTAGATAGCAACCGCTTCACCCCACCAGCAAAGCTTATGAACTCGCAGGGGCGTTGACGGAATCGTGCAGCTCGGCAATATTATGGGCGAAGGTTGGTTTTTAACCGCCGAAATGGTTGAACTCATTCAAAAGCGGCGTTCCGAACATTGCGTGTATTCAGCCCTTTGCTGCCTTCCCAATCACGTAACGGGAAGGGTATGATTAAGGAACTACGACGGCGATACCCAGACGCAAACATTGCCGCAATCGACTTTGACCCAGGCGCCAAGCGAAGTAAACCAGCTCAACCGCCTCAAGCTCCTTTTAGCAACGGCGAAAAATGGCTCGCACCCTGACGATTGATTTTGACGTTTCGGACGATGAGCCAATGAATTATGAAGTGCCGAGATTTTACTGGCAAAAAAATCATTCACCGAATGTGCAGCCGATGTGGAGCCCTCTAAAATCCCTGCGTATTTCTAAGGCTCTAGCGTATGCAAAAACTAAAAACCAAGCTATAAGTTAGTCGGCGTGTGCAAAAATACCGTTTCCAATTTTTGTGTCAGCAAAAATTTTTTCGCGAGACAAGTTGCACGCCGACGGTTTCCGTTTGATAGTGTCCGCCACCTACCACCGTGATGCAGCTTTTCCAACGCGGTGTGATACACTTCATGCTTAACCTCACCAGTGATAAAACGGTCCAGATTTTTCTGCAACCGCCTCATCGATAATTGCTGGCAGCGCCAGAAATTATCCGACGTGCTTGAGTTCTCTTTTACCGAATGGCAAAAACAATGTGGCTGCTCACCATTTTTAAAAAGCCTTGCAAGTAGCTCATCAAGTGTAACGCCCTTCGTTCGGTTGAGGCAGGCGGTATGACATAATCGTACCTTTCACACCCAAAGCAGTACCATTGTAAAAACCGAACGGCTCACGATTTTTGCAATCCGAGATTTTTCAGCAAGCCCCGCATTATTGCCAAGCACAGGATGCACGTCGAGTGGCAAATGCACAGCATATAACGCAATATCGTTTTTAATCAACGCTGCAAGTAGCTCATAATGCTACTTTGTAACTATCAAAGACTTTCCCCAAAACAAGCCGTGATGCACAAAAAGCACATCAGCACCAACCTGTGCAGCTTTTGAAAAATTCTCCAAATAAGCATCAACAGCAAAAGCAACTTTTTAATTTGCTTATTGGAACACGCAACTTGCAAACCGTTTTTGAGACACATCAACCGCATGTAAAAAGCCTCAGGGTTTAAAAAGTCGCCGAAATACAAGTCCAGCTCGTAAAATATTCATACGCAAACGATACTCAGTTTATGTAAAAAGCAATTGCTCGATTGCAAAGTTTTTACAGTTATGATAATATTATGCCGATAAAAGGTAGCAACCGTGTAAGTATAGCATTTTATCAAAATTCACGGTTTTATTTTAGAGGCAGCTATTGACCTAAGGTTGTATTATGAAAAGATTTTTTGCGTTTGTTCTTTTTATTTTTGGGTGCTGCACACACAGCAGGTTACACAAACCGACTATGATATTGTTCAGTTTTCTGCCGAGATAAAAACCAAAGCGTTTATTTGCATTGAACACAACTGGTAATGTACCGAAGCTTATTTTTGTACCGAAGTCTCAATCCGTTCACGGACTTTCGTCTTTGGCAAATGCCGTGTTGCTTTCAACTTTTCGAAAACACCAAAGGCGTTTATCGATTACCCTTTACCGAACACAAATTACTATTATGCACTGGTTTTTGAAAATGATGTTACATCTGGCACACCGATAAAAATCTATCCCAGCAAAAACTCGATTTTGGTACCGATACGCATTGAGGCTGCAACCGAAGAAACGGAACTTGTAGAGCGTGCGTTGAGCTTTGCCAACTTTGAACACGAGCGAAGCGGTGCAAACAAAGCGGGCAACCTTTTTTCTGCGTGAAACGGAGCAAAAACTCCGTGAGCTGGAAACTCAAATTCGGAAAGTATCCAGCGTACGCACGCAAAGCTGAAAACCCCGATGCGGAGAAACTGCCAGCTTTTTCGTTTTCACCGAAGAGACTGCGACGGGTCGTGATGTTACCGCACTTTCGTTGAAACGCATTTTTGGACACTTACGGTGAAACAAAAAGCTGGCTTGAACTTGAAGCCGAGTTGACAAAGAAATTTTGCAGCTTTCGCATTCGGGTTTATAGACGTCGTGACATTTTACCGTGCCGAAAGCGTGTTTTTGCACAAAATACGATTCCGCTTTGTTGCAGTTTTTGCGGGTGGAAGATACTTTCAAGCCAGCAAAAATGGATTGCACTGAACTCTTGAGAAAAATTAACCGAAAAATAGAAAGCTAGGCATGTCAGGCGAACGCCTTACAAGCCTTTTTCGATATAACCTAAAAGGCTTACCAAGCGAGCAGTTTTTAAGCTCATCGTCGGTTTTGGAAAATTTCACAGTTTTATCTGTCCGAATAGACTTTTACAACGTCGGTGATAGCACTTTGCACCGCCTCTTGTTGCTTTTGAGCTCGAGATCATCGCCTGAAGATATTGGCTCACCGTCGTATCCCTGCTCTGGGTCAATTTTATCGTTAAGCTCAAAAACTTCATATTTTCTTTGCCAGTGATAACAAAAACTGGAAATAGTTACTCATTTCTCGAACTTCGGTAACAGTATTGACTTTTCAAGTCAAACAGCTCCAGAAGCTGAGCCATCGTAATACCTAAACTTTGTGCAGCTCTGGTCGTCTTATAAATACACAGTGGTTGTGATAAATCCAGCGTTTTCCTGCTTTGCTTCCTTTTCGATTTGAGCGGTTGCCTTCGGATTTGCAAGCAATCTTGCCCTCAAAGTCATCGATTTTCGCTCGTTCCGTCGCTGTTTGTCCCTTTTTCTCAACAGCAACCAAGAAAGCGGTTACCATATCGGGACGCACAAAGTTTGCTTGTTCACATCGTATCTTTTCGATTTCCGTTTGCGTCGCGTCAATCTTTTGAATTTCCGCCCCGTGTTTCTGACCGATGTATATTTGATGCATAAGCTCATCTCGAACACGCTCTTTGTACTGTGCCAGCGTCATTCCTGCCTGCTGCTTCAAAAAGTCATCGAGAGATTTATAACCTTCAGCTTTTATTTTTCTCTTCAGAACGACTTTCGGTAATTGGCTCGTCCGACCATTTGCGAAAGTTGATACTGGAAAAGCTTCGTTGACCTGCGGTCGGCAGCCTTGATGCCTTCTTTTGAGCGAGTTGCAAAACCAAACGGCTATTCACCAAAAACATCCAAAATCTGACGGCGTTCTTCAACCGTCAATGTCCTCTGTGCTCGTCCTTCATAAAATTCTTGACATAAGTTTTTCACCGTACCCTGGCGTAATAGGCTCTCTCTTTGAGTAATTCACCTCGGCAATAACTTGCAAATCATTTTGTGCAAAAAGCAAACGCTGCTAAAGCGGTGAAATCAACACAACAACCACTTTTTCATACAAACCTCTTTAATGGTAATAATTTTTCAATATAATTGTAAACAACATCGATGAATTGAGGTTACTCGTTAGAAAAAGGTTTATTTTTAATTTATATAGCTTTGCCCAACACCAAAAATTTTTACTTGAAAAAGTAAATTCGTTATTATAATTGCAGTATGAAAAGCGTTTATATGATTACAATGCCACTACTCCGATCGATAGCGAAGTAAAACAAGTTCTTATCGATGCGTTAGATTTATATGCCAATGGTTCCAGTATGCACGAGGACGGACGAGCCGTCGCATAGAAGTCGCCAGAGCTCAGGTCGCCAAATTGATAAACAGCGAGCCCGAAAAATTATATTTACGTCGGTGGCTCCGAATCCAACAATACGGTGTTTCAAACAATGTGTTCACTGCTTTTTGTTAACGACGGCAAAAAGCCGAACGCCTTTACGGAAACCGCAAAATGATTATCACTACGCAAATCGAGCATCCCTGCGTGTTGCAATCCTGCAAACGAAGCGGAACGTCGCGGTTTCAACGTCGTTTTTGCCGGTTGACAGCAAAGGTTGATGTTGACCTTGACCTCTACATAAAAAGCCTTGCTAAAAGATCCGAGCAAACGAATGACCCGTCAAAAAGCTTTTGTTGGTTTCGGTGATGACTGCGAACAACGAAATAGGCACAATTCAGCCGATTAAAGAAATGTGTGATTTAGCTCATCAAGCTGGGCTTTGTTCCACACTGACGCGGTACAGGCGGTCGGTAAAATTCCTGTCAACGTTAAAGAAACAAACGTCGATTACCTTACAAATGTCGTGCCACAAGATTTACGGTACCGAAAGGAATTGGTGCGTTGTTTATCAAAAAGGGTTCACCGCTTGAGCCAGTTTATCAAAGGCGGACATCAGGAGCACGGTTTGCGAGCAGGCACTTATAACGCACCTTCAATCATAGCATTCCGGCAAGGCAGCTGAACTCGCGAAACAGAGATCTAAATAGTTATATGGAGCACACAAAGAGCACTCCGCGATGAGACTTTGTGCTGGACTCACCGCAGCGATCCCTCGAACATCCCACATCAACGGCGATACAGCAAACGGACTGCCGAACACTGCCGACATTTCCTTTCCAGGTGCAGAAGGCGAAGCGATTTTTGCTACACCTCGATTTACGCGAGCATTCGGCCTCAACAGGCTCCGCCTGCGCATCAGGCAGCTTGGGAATCCTCGCACGTACTCGTCGCAACTGGTCTCGGTCCCAGAACTCGCCCACGGCTCAATCCGCTTCAGCCTCGGCAAATACTCGACGCAAGAAGATGTCGACTACATCTGCGAAATTCTCCCGCCAATCATCAAAGACCTTCGCAGTTTCTCGACTCTCAAAGCATAATCGCTAAAATCCGTTTCGGTATTATGTAACCAGCTCTTTTGCGGAAAACGCAAATTGAGATAAACGCAAGTGACGCACACCGTATCACCAAAAGGCTTGAAACCTCTAATGAACGGTGTGCGATGCTTTCTTTGCACAAAGCATTCCCCGCTATCAACGCTTCATCGGAATAGTCGCTTGAGCTATTTGACCTCCAAGCAGGCTATCCCAGGAAGCTCTTTGCCCTCAAGCATTTCCAGCGATGCACCACCGCCTGTCGAAACGTGCGTCATCTTTGAAGCAAGGTTAAACTTGTTGATAGCTGCAACCGAGTCTCCTCCGCCCACAACTGTAATGCAAACCTTTTTGCGGAAGCCTCGGCAAGCATTTTCGCAATTTCTTCTGTGCCCGTTGCAAAAGCTGGAAACTCAAAAACACCGACAGTACCATTCCAGACAATTGAGCGGCGTGCATAATTTCTTCGCGAGCAAGTGCAAGCGTGCCAACATCCATCGCAATCATTCCGTCCGGAATATCAACACCGTCAACAGGAATAGCTTTTTCGTTTGCGTCAAATTTGCTTGCCACGAGATGATCAACCGGCAAGATAATTTTTACGCCTGCACGGTTTGCCCTCATCAAGCAAGTTCTTTGCAGTATCAAGGCAATCTTCTTCAACGAGCGAAGCACCAACGGAATGACCTTGTAGCTTCAAAAACGTATAAGTATACCGCCACCGATAATCAAACAGTGAGCATTTTTCAAAAAGGCTTGAAAGTACACCGATTTTTTTGACGAAACCTTTGCTCCCCGATAATGGCAACCATCGGCTTTTCGGCTCATTGACAATCGTTTCCAGATAACGAACTTCCTTTTCCATCAAAAGCCCGCCGACACATGCTTTCATAAATTTTTGCAATTGTATAAGTTGAGCGTGTGCCCGGTGAGCCGTTCCAAAAGCATCGTTAACAAAAACATCGCCGTAACTTGCAAGCTCTTTTTGCAAAGTATTTCCTGCTTTGCCAAATCTTTACTCGTTTCTTCCTCGTGAAAGCGGGTATTTTCCAAAAGTAAAAATACCCCCTTGCGGCTTCAAGGCTGCAACTTTCGCCCCAACACCAAAAGCACTGAGATCGGCAAACTCTACAGGCTTTCCCAGCTTTTTCGATAAGAGCTCGAGCGACGGGCTTCATGCGGTGCCTCCGTCCAAGTATTTTTCCAAATCGAAAGTTTCGCCGTTCGCTTTCGCCTTTTCTTCCGCCTTAGCTGCATCTTTTGGGTCGCCCACTGACTCATCAACACAAAGCGAACGCACGCCCTGCTCCAAAAATATAACAGATCGTCGGAAGCGTCGCAACAATGCGAGTGTCATCTTGAACTACACCGTCTTTCATCGGCACGTTAAAATCCACACGCATAATAACACGCTTTCCCTTCAAATCAATATCCTTGCACGACTTAATCATAAACCTTCCTCCAAAACCTTTCGGCATAAAATAATTGGACTCATTGTACATCAACAAATTAAAAATAAGCAATCATTCTCTTGTGATTTACCGTCCCGTGGATAAACATTCGGTTAACAGAACGTAAATGGCAGCTTAAATTTTGCTCGCCCGATGAACAGAATGCGTAACTTATAATTTTTGTTTTTGTTATTATAGTTGCAGTTGCGTTTATGAAAAATACTATGAACTTTTAGATGTAACGCCGTTTTCAACCGTTTCGGAAATTAAGCACTCTTTTTCGGCAAAAGGCAAAATATGCACCCCGATTTGAATGCAGACGACGATGATTTTTAACCGAAACGAAAAATGCGTGAGCTTTTTGAGTGCCTATCGATATATCATGGAAAAGCACAAAAGTTTTATCGAGCGGAATATTTTCCAAAAATAAACAAGCACGGAATTTAATTATCGGCAATGGCTTTTGGAGCGGTACGATTATGAAAGCCGTGCAAAAGCTGATTGTGTTTGACCTTTTTCACGAACGCGAAAAAGTGGAATTGCAGAATATTTGCGGCTTTTTGGTTTAGATGTCCCTTTTATTTTTCAAAATATTTTTCGCGTGAAGATTTTATGGATTATGGATTTGTACTTGCCGAAGAACTTTTGAAAAGCATTATTATGAAGCGTTTATTTTTGCTGCAAGAAATTTGCACCCTTGGAAGAAAAAGCCTTACTTACACATCCCGAAGTTATCCGCCTCTACAAAAATTGTCTCAACGGAATTAAAACAACAAAAGACCATGCGAAAATTCTGAAAGTGCTACAAGATTGCCTGCACGCTTCAATTCACCAAAAAGACAAAAACTTGCATTCGAAAACAAATCGAAAAAATTTTTGCAAACCTGCTATTAACGTTGTTGTCTGCCCTTTTTGCTAAAGCCCGTAACTCAGCATCGATGCGGTAACGTTTGACGTTGATGTTCTGCCCGCTTTTTAGGTAATGAGACAAGCCCAGCAATCATTGCAGCGTTGTCGGTGCAATACTTCGAAGGAAAAATACACTGCAAGTCTTTTTATTTCGCCAAGGCGTTTTCGCAAAAGTGAATTCTCAGCAACACCGCCACCAGCAACGAGCGTTTTGAGCCCTGTGTCTTTTTACCGCCTTTGCAATCGGACGGGCGAGAATTTTTATCGCCTGCTCCTGAAAAACTTCTGAGCAATGTTTTTCAGAGCGTTTTTCAAAGTCTTGATTCGAAAACTGCTCAAGTCGATGAATGCGTACAGTTTTTAGCCCAGAATACGAAACATCATAGCTATGCGGGTTTCAGATCACGGCATCGAAAAATGAGTACCTTCAGCATTGCCGTTTTTAGCTCAGCTTATCAATCGCTGGTACCCGCCAGGATAACCAAAAGCCGTAAAACTTTGCAGCCTTATCAAAAGCCTCGCCCGGAGCATCATCAATCGTTGTGCCAAGCACCTCGATATCGTCAAAGATTATGAGACCACACAAAAATAAAATGCCCGCCCGACACCATCAGCCCCAAATACGGATAAGCAATTTCCTTTTCAGATGTCGTGCATAAATATGCCCCAGCAGTATGATTCACCGCGATAAAAGGCTTGCGGTTATCCAACTGAGCGTTTTCACGCAAGTTCAGCCCACAAGAAGCGAACCCATCAGCCGGTCGATTCGTTACAGCAATTCCGTCGATTTGCTCAAGCGTCAACCCCGACTCGCCAATCGCCTGACGCACAACTGGCAAAATCCACTCAACGTGCTTGCGACTCGCAATTTCTGGCACGACGCCGTTATACGCCTGATGAAACGGAATTTGCGTCGCGCACAACGATTACTCAAAATTTTCTTGCCGTCCTCAACAACAGCCATGCCCGTTTCATCGCTACGAACTCTCTATTCCTAAAACTTTCATTTTGTTATCTTTAGCTTAGAATTCACTTTCTTGAAGTGTCGCACCATTCTAATCAGAAATAAAAACGTGTCAAGGCAAGCCCCGACTTACTCACCATCGCAACTTCAGCTTCGCAAAATTTTCTCCATCTCGGCATTTTGTAAACAGTCAAAGCTTATCCACAGGCAACCGTTCGGTTGCCTACTTTATCAAAAAGCATTTTCGGAATACGTTCATCGTTCAAACCCGCCAAAAGATGCGGTTCAAAAGATTGACATCCGTTCCAATTTTTGAACTTCGAGGTTAATCATTAAAACCGTGCATCCTGCACGGTTTTAATCCCAAAACATCGTGTTTATACCGCGTCCGTCCGTGGACGCTGCTGACCTGTCTGACGGTTCAAAAATTGGCGACGTTTTTCAAAAATATAGTTTTTTGAAAACTCGAAAGTCAATTACAATAATTTAGAATACAGATGTTGTAAATTTACCGGCGTCCATGCCAATTTTTACTAACCGTTACTTTAATTGGTAAAAAGTTTTTGTATCTGCTTAAATTATGATTTTTCATTCGCAAAAATATCCTTCATTCCGCTACGCAAATCTTCCAAAGTGTACTCTTTCATTCTGTTTTCCATTGCGTTCTGGATGTCAGTTAGTTTTCGTCAAGCAATGCGTGAATATTTTCGCCCGACGGGACAAGCGAGATTTGGACTTTCGTGAAAGTGAAAGGGTCGCCATTTTCTATTGGGTCTATCGCTTTACTAGGCATGCAAAAAGTTATTTCGAAAGCGGATACATAATTTCAATTCCGCCCGTTCCGCGAGGAGACCTTTACAAGTCCTGCGTTTTTAGCTGTGTCAAAAATCTTACGAATGATGACGGGAGGTTTGTGCTATGGAAGATGCAAGAAAAATCACTTGTAATTTGTAGTCGTCCTTGAAAACCTCAACGCATTTCGTGAAAAATATGAAGAGCAATCATAAATCTGCTTGTTATCTGCATATTGACATTATAACATAAAAAGCGGACGATTTTCACCGCCCGCTTTCGTACTATTAAGGGAACTCTAAAAACTGAAGTTTGTAGAAGTGCCATTTACTCAAAAATCTTAGAACTTACCATTCTGGTTCTTCCATGTTGATTTTTCGGCAATTGTTTCCATTACATCCAGTGTTCGGCAATTTTACCGGTCTCAATTCTCCAAAGGTCATAGTGGCTTGTAGGTTTTCCTGCAAAAGTTCCCTCGCCCACGACAAGCACGAAATTTCCTGAGCTAAAACCTGAGTGGGTTTTGTTGTAAATCATAGTGATACCTTTCTTGCCCGTGAGTGCTTCGAGGGCAGCGCCTAAACCAGAAAGACCATCTGCAATTCCTGAGTTGTGCTGAATGTACTTGTCGCCATCAAAATATGAAGGCGTGCAAAGTGCTTCCCCTGCATCACATCAACAAAGAAAAATTCTTTATAAGAACCCTGTTTGCTTCAGTCTTGTCATAATCTTCGATTTTGTTGTGCCGTCAATCTGCGTGTGTCCGCTTGGGTTTGCAGGAACAATATTTGCAAGATTATCCCAGTGTTCTGCGATTTTTCCGTCTGTGCCAAAGCGGAAAATATCAAACGCAACCTGTTCTCCTGCTCCTGCAAAAGTTATAGACAGTTTGCATAAAAACTTTGTCTCCATCTTGCAAAAGCACGGATTGTCTTGAGCGTGGTTTTTACAGGAGCACTGCAAGATATGCAACTGCCAACAAACGCTTCTGCACCTGTTCCGTAAGCAAGGTTGTGCTGAATATAGCCTTCTGCCAAAAGCGAACGAGCCTTTTTCTGTGTCACCTGATGCGGAATGTTCCGATGAGGGCTTTTGCCCTTTCAATTTTGAGTCATAGACTTCTCCCTTGCAGTCTTTCACGCTGTCATTGATTTTGTTGTGTTGCAACTGATGACTGTAGTTTCTGCCAGACCAGTAATTACCATTAGCAAAAGCGATTTTTATTTTATCTCCCTTGCGGCGTATTTGTCGCCAAATAAGTTTTATATGTAATATCTATTGTTACATCTAAAAATCATTATAATAAATTTTATTGAAATGTCAATAGTTACAACATAATTTTTATCCACAGAAATGAGTTTTTGAATTTTTACATTTCGAGCCTCCACACCACGGACGAACGCTGCTGACACTAACGACGGTTCAAAAATGCCGACGTTTTCAAAAATGTAATTTCTGAAAAACTCGAAGTTCACGAGATCGACACCGACGTCCGTACCGCCTAGGATGGCGGTGTGAGAAAGCCATGCCGAGTTTTTGCCTTGCAAAAACTCGAAGTTCATCAATGTACAGGAGGTACATTGATGAACCGCAATCATGTGTATTCTAAAAAGCACTGGTAAATGATGGAGAACTTAAAAATACGTTTTTGGATTTTAAAGTTCTCCGTGACTGCACTTTATGTATTTTCAAAAACCGTCGAGAGATTGTCTGAAAGTATAACGCTCTCATCTTTGACATTAAACGCCTGCAAAATCGGCTGCGAATTTGGTCAAATGTTAAATTGCCCTCCGAATAATGCACCATGTAAAAATTCGCAAGTGCAACCATGCTAGTTATTTCAGAATATTTAGCTTCGGCACTTCTTCAATGCGATGATGAAACCGTATGCTTGCCGTAATTTGTTTGGGAAAGTCCCACTTTTCCGTCAGTCTCGCACCAATTTCCGCATGATGGATTCTAGACGTAATTGTCGCAATAATCTCTTGGGAATGTTCCGCTCGATTTGAATTCTGTTAACCGCATTCAACACGTCAGGATACAATCCGCTACGAGTTTTTCCAATATCGTGTAGCAAAACCGCAAACATAGAATCATCCAAAATACTTTTGCATACGTAAAACACGTGCAGGTTATAGAAAAATATGCAACCTTGGCAGGAGTGCTGCCAAAGCATTTGTTGCTCAGTGGAACTATGTGTGTCGGCAAAAACGTTCATTGTTCCGATTGAATAAAGCAGTTTTGAATGCCTCGTATGCCGACGAGTTTTACCGCTTCCGCAATACTGCTACATTTAGCTTTTTACAAAAGCAACACTGTTGACGAGCTTCAGCAAAGTCTGCCGTTATGCGCAAGGTCGTCACTTATCTTCTTCGCAATATCTGGAATCACGCAACATCAGGATCGTTAATAAGTTTTTGCAGCTCAAAATATTTTCTCGGAATTGCGGAATTTGATTTATTTGCCCGATAATAACCATGCGAGACACCTCAGGCACAGCTTGTACGTAATTGCCGAAAACGGCAGCTAATTTTCCTAACAGTTTCGTCCTAATCACACAGAAATGGAATAAGCTTTTGTGGTTTGCCCCGATTTGCTTCAGCATAATCATCATAATCACAAACCCCAAACCGGCACCCTCAGTTCATCCATAAATTCCATCGCTTCCGCAATGTTGTCGATTTTTAAGCTGCCATCACCAGTTTTTCGTTCCGCTCGCGATTGCTCTTCCCATGTCATAACAGAGTTATTGCGAACTTTCAATCTCAAAATTTTGCTCATTTTACCTTGATGCCGATTTTAATGTAAAGTCCGCGCTGCAAGTCGATGTAGTAATCAATATTTTCCAAAGTTTCCGTTTTGAATCTTTTCAATACCGATTTTATATTAGTACTATTAAAAATATCCAAACCAGTTCATTGAAGTATACGCGTTTTTGTTCGCCTTCTTTGCATTCACCGCCAACTCATTCAAACAATAAACAGCATATTCCTTCAGATGCGGTTGATGAATTTGCTGCAAAATACGTAACAAACTCCATCCATCTTCGCCTGCACATCGTGCGAATATATATGTCGTTATCGTCAGCGACACACCCAACTAATATCCATCAATTTTTCAAATCAGCACTGCTCAAACCTTTTCATAGCTTAAAGTATATAGCATCGCCAAATAAAAATCTACAGACAAAAATTATAAAAATTCTATTTATTCATTGGTTACAAAAATATTTTTGAAAAATATAAATTCACTTACTTTCAAGATTTTTATGCTTCGATCGCGTTAAATCAAGTTTGCACTAAAACTGAAGTTTCATTGTCCCCATTCACCGAAAGTGCAACCGATGTGGTGAATTCAAGGCACCGCTAAAAACGGATGTTTCTAGCGGTGCCTTATATACCTATCATTACCAAAGTTTAATCCGCTACGCTCGTTACCCAAACCAGCGACGTTTGCGTCAGTAGAGCAGTTTGGGCATAGCCAAAACTTATTGCATAAAACTTTCTCGCATATCCTCGGCGGTGCTGAGCTTTTGAAGTGTCGTAAAAATGTACTGGCACATGATGGACGGCAAGCGGACGACATCCCGCCAAGGATGGCGGTGTACTAAAAATCACTATCGAGTTTTTCATTTGAAAAACTCGGTGTTCGTGATACGGACGTCAATTTTTGAACCGTCCGTGATAAGCTTTTCCGTTTACAGACCAATAAACGCAGGAAAAGGTTTGCGGTTAACAAGTTAGTTTTCGATCGAGTAAAGTGTCAATTCCAGTCTTTACGGAGCCTTCCGATGGCATCGGTATCGCTGCTGAGTGAAGCGAAACCGCGTCGGGATTAAATGTCGCGTCGGTTTTTATTGATAAAAATGATTCGTCGCTTTTTCGTCGCAGGCTAGCTACTCAGAACGCTTTGGGTAATCCAAGCATTCGAGCATTGCTGGATGTGAAGCGTCGTTGCACACACAATCAAAAAGTCGGCGCAGCGAGGTTTCTTCAAGTGGATTTGAAATGCGTCGATTAAATCGTGCGACAAGTTATCGACAAAAGCCGACAGTGTCAGTTAAAAGTGCAAATGTTCCATTCGGCAAAATCCGCTTTAGTGAGCGGTCGAGCGTCGCGAAAAGTTTATCTTCAACTGCCAGTGTTTTGACAAAAAGTACGCGCATTGACGACTTCTGCTAGTTTGTGTATCCGACAATCGAGCCTGTTTTTCAAAAGACGAGTGCAGGCGGTTTTGCGTTGGTTGTTTCGCACACGTTCGACGTCGGAAAGTTTTTCACGCAAGGCGGTAATACGTTCACGGATTCCGGCTGTCAGCTCAAGTTTGTTTCACCAGCACCGCGTGAGCGCAAATGCACCGCCGTTGTTGCGGCGCGTTCCACCTGCAGTGGCCGCGGCAAAGAATATTGCAACAGGCGAGTTCCGCTTGAAGCTTCGCTTCGGAGGTTTTCGCTCTGTCGGCAAAAATCCTGATAATCACTTCTTCGCGGTCAATGACGCACCGATTCAAGGCAGCTTCAGGTTTCCGCTGCACCCGCGGTGTTGATTTGTGTGTTGAAAACAATTACGTCAGCGTTGCAGGCTGCTAGCCGTGAGACAATCTCGACTTGTCCTTTGCCTAAAAAGTTACTGGATTGCAGAAATTTTGAACGTTTCAGTGCCGACAGTTTCCAGCAATATTTGCGACAAGATAGTTCGCTTGTGCGACATCAGTTTACAAAATTTTAAAGCTTGTCGTTATGTGTTTTCAATAGTAAAAATGAGTAATGCTGTTGGTTCCAATGAGTTCGTGCAAAATAGACTCCGTTTATTGATTATACGCAAAACCATGCAATTCTGTCAAATAAATTTTCATACCTTAAGTGATTTTTCATATACCGATATAATACTTTGGAGCGTTGTATAACGTTCCGTCTCTCTGCTTGGTAACAGAAATTTCGGAGAAAAATGACATAACGGCAAGGAATGTCTGACGGGGTTCCGTCAAAATAGCCAAAGGAGTAGCGACGTATGATCATTAATCACAACATGAGTGCGATGTTTTCACAGAGGACTTTTGAGGTCATCTCAACAAGAACACCAAGAACATTGGAAAACTTTCGTCGGTTTACGTATTAACCGTGCAGGCGATGACGCTTCCGGTTTTAGCGGTTTCGGATGAGAAGCCAAATTCAGCGGCTTGAATAAAAGCAAGCGAAAACGCACAAAACGGCATTTCGTTTATCGAGTTGCAGAAGCATACTTTCGCGGAAAACCACTGACGTTATTCAGCGCATGCCGAGATTGAGCGTTCAAGCGGCAAACGGTATTTACTCCGCAGAAGACCGCATGTACATTCAGGTTGAAGTATCTCAGCTGGTTGCTGAAGTCGACCAGATGCAAGCCACCGCACAATTCAACGGTATGAATATTATGTTGACTGGACGATTGCATAGAAACCGGAGAGAACACGGTTGCTGCTTCTGTGTGGTTCCACATTGGTGCCAACATGGATCAGCGAACGCGCGTTTACATCGGCACAATGATAGCCAAAGCATTGGGTGTACGCAATGTAGGAAACGAAGAAATCTTGACGATTGAAACTCCTGCAGATGCAAAACCGCTCAATCGGTATTTTGGACGAAGCTATCAAGCGAATCAACAAGCAACGAGCCGACCTCGGTGGCTATCAGAGATCGACTTGAGCACACTGTCGTTGGATTTGGACATCGCAGCTGAAAACTTACAAGCAGCCTGAATCTACGATCCGTGATGAGCAGCATGGCAAAAAGAAATGGTAGACTCACCAAGAACCAGATTTTAACACAATCAGGGTACTGCAGTGCTTGCACAAAGCAAATCAGTCTACACCAAAAGCGTCTTAACACTGTTAAGATAAACCTCCCCAGACGATTTGACGGAAAAAGCCTCTTCGCACTTTAACGAGGGGGCTTTTTATTTTATGAACGCTTCCTGCAAATCAATTTGCATCTCACTTTCATTCATCAACTCACTTTTTATAAACATCTGTAAACGGAAAAAGTTATCCTTCTGGCTCAACTTAAAATCCGTTTGGCGATCTTTAAGTTGAGCATCATTTGCAGCTGCACGGAAGTCAGCTGGTTACAAAGGCCCTGCATCGAGTTTTGCTTCAAAACTCGCGTTCATAAATTTACAGGAGGTACATTGCTGAACCGCATTTCCGTTTACAAATACTAAAGGATTTTATGCAATGAATATTTTTCAGGAGTTATTCATTGCTATTTTGAACGATTGCCGATGGAGATGTGACATTGGAAAAACAAATTTTAATTGACAGCAGAAAGTTTATTTATATATTATCGCAAGATGAGTGGGAATGGTTTGAACACAAAGAGAATTGTGAAAAGATTGGTGCGACATCATCTCTTGTAATTGTCGGGTGAAAGTTTTATCGTGGGAATTTTGACTGGGCTTGCGATTACTGTATTTAGAAAAGTCAATCGATTTTATTTCAAAACCTGCGGATTGATTTTTATACAGAGGTAGCAAGCGGAAATGCGCTGTATCTCGTTGTTGCGATTTTTGCGGTGATTATGTTAGGGCTTTTTATGGGCTTTATTATCATATCCGATGATAAAAGGAATGGCGTTTCGCAAATCAAGGGCAAGTTTATGAAAAGCTAGATATGTCTCTGCAGATGAATTGCCTTTGAAGTTTGTGGGCGGCGTTTTGAACATAAGTGCGGGGCTTTCTGTCGGGCGTGAAGGACCTTCCGTTCAAACTCGGAGCGCACATCGGAAGTGCTTTTGAAAATAGGCAAGACGTCGCACATCGAGCGGGTGTGCCTTTGTAACGAGCGGTGCCGCAGCAGGACTTGCCGTTACAATATCTGGTGCACCATTTGCTGGGATTGTTTTTGCAATCGAGGATTTACACCAATACTTAAGCCCGCTTCTTTTAACCTGCGTAGTGCTTGGGGCTTTTGCGGGACGACCTTGCTGCGTCTTTTGTTTTTAAGCAGGGAGCGATTTTTGATTTTCACGGGTTACAACTTTTCCGACAAAATATTTCGGCTGGCTTTACTTTTGTTTGGGAGCTGCCGTCGCTTGATTGGACACCTTTTAAAAATCAATTACACGTCGCAAAAATTGTACACAAAGCTAAAAAGTGCCGCCTGATTTTCTCCATTGATCCGGCACCTCATCCCGGTTCCCGTCTGTATTTTTACCGTTCGTGACTAGCATGGTGACCACCTGATTGAAGCACCTCGCAGAATACGCCTTCCCATTTCGACGCTCGTTCCTCATTCCTTAAGAAAGATAATTTCTCACGGGGCTTTCCGCAGGCTCTGAGCAATCAAGATCTTTGTTCCTCTTCTTTCTTGCGGAGCTTTGACTGGAATTATATTTTCAAAACGTCTTGTTCATTTTAATTTAATTGAATCCTAGTACGATACCTGATGGTCTTTGCGATGGCTGCATGCAACTGTGATAAAGCCCCGATTACCGCAATCGTGTCTTGCGGAAACAAGCGGTGACCTTTTTCACTGCAGTACTTTGGTGCTGACAACCGCAGCTGCATACATTACCGCAAATATACTAAATCTCCGCCGAACGACGAAGTCCTTTTTAAAACAGATTTTGAGCAGCGAAGACTTTGCAGACAAAAAGAAAAACCGCAGAACATGGCAAAGAAGTTTTTGAAGTTTTCGTTTCGCCAGAATCTTTTTAGACGGCAAAAATCTTGACGTGCCTGCTACTCGACGAATGCTTAATCGTGAGCATCGCCCGCAGCGAAGAAGAACTTATCTGACGGCAACACTTTTTATTTCGGCAGGCGATGACCTCGTTGTTTTTAACTCACAAACACATAATGTCGAATCGCATTTGGATTTCGGGATATGGCTCAGGTTTCAGATTAATTTTGAATTAAATAATTCCATTTGGGCGTTCCCCTTGTTTTGAAAAAGCAAAACAAGGGTCGGGCTATTCGCAACTACCGCTATCGCTCAGAACAAAAGTGCGTCGTAAATTATCATGCTTTGTTTTTATCTGATGTTGACACACCGTGAGCAATTGCTATCTAACGCATGGCGATTACCGATTCAACCTTAAACTTCAATTTTTCAGTGAGTTATAAAAACGTGCAGGAACACCCACTATGCGCTTTAGTTTGAACGGGCACAACCATTCAAACATTGTGGCTCAAAATACGCTAATTCTAACATCTGAAAATCTTGTTTCAAGTTTAAGATGGCGGCAGAACTCATTATTTCTTTCGCTGGCGTGTGATTGCTTTGATCTTTGAGCTTTTCTGTGAGCGAAACCTTGTAATATCCCTGGTTAAAATACGCTTTGACGTACTATCCAAGCAGTTGAGCTGGTATTCCGGCATATTTTTTGATAGTGTGCAAATCCTCACATTCGCAAACGCGTTTCCCAACGCTGATTTTCCAAATTCAGCAAGGCTTCAACTTTCGCTGGCGTGAAGGCGAAGCATTACGAGTTATCGCTCAGGTGGTAAAGGTACGCTCCACGTTTGCTTCGATTACTTCGTTGCTCAACGACACGACGTCAGCTTTGAAAGTGCCGTCATTGTTGTAAAATGTAAACTTGCTTAATGCCTGGCGTTGTTCGCGCTTTTCAGGGTTGTCGGAAAATTTGCTTAATCAGAGACCAGTTTCCGTTTTCATCTTGTCGAACTGCAAGTTTATAAACGCCAGTGAATGACGATTCATTGCCACCAGCCAACCATGTGCGTCCCGACACAGCTGTCCGATGGAGCTTTGTGATGCCAGTGATTGACTATCTCTTCAGTTAATTCATTGACTGATGATTTTGCTTCAGACGACAACTTCATCGAACGTTTTCGGACATCCTTGCTCAAATAGTACAAGTCGCGCCCTGGATCAACCTCGGTTTGCCTTTGCCTGCAATTTTTCCGACACGGATAGCACTTCCGATTCGCTTTTCAACGTGTGTCATAAGTGTCAATCAAAAATATGGAAGAGCTTGGAGTAATTTCGACGCGTATTTTCAGCTGTCTTCGTCGTCAAAGACGCAACCCACGAGGCGAGCCGTGTTCCCATCACTAGATGTCGTATAGCTTTCCAGCAAGTGCATTACTTGTGCCCTTGCACCGCCGATAAAAGCAGGCGCGTTGCACTCATTGCACCGTCATAGCCTTGAGCGACATAATGAATTCCATAATCGAGCCTTTTGCGATGCAGAAAGCCAAATGCGGGCGGTTTCGGTTGCAATCAAACTTTGGAAATTAATCGTGTTCAAATCAAGCCTTCCGAGGTATTGCATCAATCACGCCGACTCAACACGCATAAGTGGCTCATTCGGAAAAATCAGAGGCCTTCATTCATCGCATAAATATTCCCGAAAAGAATATCCACGTAAAAATTTCAAAAAATTCATCGGAGAAAATTTTTGCCCTTCGAATAGTGTATCATCGTCTGAAAGATTTCCGAAATCCAAAATGGTTTGAAGAAGTGGTTCCAAACCTGCAAAACAGAATAACCTCCATTAAATGGATGCTTGCAGCTTTTATATCGAAAACAGGATAATTTACGTTGTTTTCCAAAAACCTTAGTAGTATCAACTCGTAAAATCTGTAAACTTGAACTTTTCGTGAAAATATCTCCTTAGCGATTTTGGCACACAGTGATCACTTTTACCGAACACGCTTTGTGTCAGCTTGCCGTTTGATGCGGTATTTTGTTTTACATTACGGATTTTTGTTGCGGTGCAATTTTTGATGTACCGCTTTTCTCTCAACTTCAGATATAATTTTTGGAATAAATGCAGGTAATTTACAACGTCGTCAATTTACAATAATTCAAAATACACAGATATTGCAAATTGACCTGCGATGTGTCACCACCACCAAGGATGCGGTTCAAAAATTGGCGCGTTTTCAAAATAGTTTTTGAAAACTCGAAGAATCAATTACAATAATTAAGTATGCAGATATTGTAAATTGACTGGAATCCATTCAATTTTTGAATCGCATTGATATTTCTGAGCATTATTCCTAAAAGCACTGATAAATGATGGAAACTTAAAATCCGTTTGGATTTTAGGTTCTCCCATAGTCTGCTTTCGGTGAATGGCGAGCAAAAGATAGTTGGAAGGTCAGTGTTTTGGTAATCAGGAGAGCTGTTTGCAGAATGCTTTACTTCTTTGGAAAATTACGCAAATAAGGCTTGACAAAATGGTGATTTGCGTATAATGCACTGGGAAAACCTGGCGCCATACCCAAGTAGTGAGAGAAGTCTGCAAAACTTTTATGCATCAGTTCGATTCTGATTGGCGCCTTTACTTTTTTGAAGGTATGAGCTGAAGCCGATGATTTTGGTATATTTGTACTTTTGGCAGGTGTGTTATGTGTGTATCTCGTTATCAAAGAACGAGCTTACGGCTTTCTTCGGCTTTCTTCGATTGAGAGGACTTTTCTTGCAGGGTTGTTTCATCCATTATAATGACTTGGATTTCGTTCGAGGGATTGGCTGGCTCCGCTTCCGTTGTGAAAGAAACTTTGCGGTTGTTGCGAGTATGTGCCGGTTGTGGTTTCGTTCCGCTTTTGTGCTTTTGCTTTTTCGCTTTCTGAAGAAACTTTTGCGAACGATGCCTGCGCTATGCTTTTGGGCGTGTTCACGGTTATCTTTGATGGTTGCACTTTTTACACACACCGCAACGAGGCAGAATTTTTCAACGAGATTTTGTTGCTGTTGATGATGTTTACGGCGATGTTGTTTTTAGCTGAGCTTTTGATAGAGTCTTTCTTTCGCATGTTTCCTGAGTTTTGGAGCACGTTTTGTCGCGCAGTTGCAGTTGTACTCGTTTTGTGTTTTCCGTTATCGTTGGTGGTTTAGGTTTTACCATTTTACAAACACGCGATTTATAACTTTTATTATCGCGGTGATTTTGTTGGCGTTAACAATGTTCCAACTCAGGTGTTTCAATGTTTATCTTAAAGCCCAAAAATCGTTTCGCTTGAACAAATTTAGCTTCGTAGCTAAAACCGTAAAATTCTAAACTTTTGTTGCATCCGATAAGTATAAAGAGTTGACTATGATTTACATAAAATGATATAATCACTGATGCGAGTAAGAATTTTAGCGGCTATTCCGAAGATGACAAAATAAATCAGAATGAGCCCGCCGTTTTGGAATGAGGTAGAGAATATGGATATAGCGTCCATTTATAGGTATTGTTGGTGGTATTGCGAGCAGTTGCATTCGGCGGTTATACAGGCAGCAGTTCGCTCGGCAGTTTGTTCCACGTTGCGGCCATTGTTTATCACAGGTGGCGGTTCGTCGTGTGTTTGTATGTTTCATATCCGTTGCAATACGCGCCATGGCATTTTTAAGAGTAGTGTGGACGCGTTTTAAGAAGAGGTCGATTATCGCGAAAGCGAAAAGGGTGGTGCAAAAGTTGGTTGCCCTGTCCGAAAAAGTCGCCGAAACTGGCTTGCTCGCTTTGGAAGAGGAAATTGACGACTTTGAAGACCGATTTATGCGAACTGGCTTGCAAAACGCGATTGACAGCGGTATCGACGGGGAAGCAATTCGTGCATTGATGGAAAAGCGAGTTGGCCAGATGGAAGAGCGTCACGTTGTCTGGATTTCAGTTTTTGAATGCTTGGGCGACTTTGGCTCCTGGTTTCGGTATGTTGGGAACTGTTATGGGTTTTGATTGGTATGTTGCTCAACCTTGAAGATAAATCAGCTCTCAGTCCGAACATGGCTTACGGCTTTGGTTACGACGTTTATGGTTCAATTAGCAGACGCTTTTTATCGATGGCAGCAAGACTCCAGTAATATCAAAACGACTGCAAGTACGTGCGAAAGAGATGGTTATCGAGGTGTTTTGGGGAATTTTGACAGCGCCATCCGCGTATTTTAACTCAAAGTTAATGACATCTTGAACCGAAGATGCCGGAGCAATCAGAGCAGAGTTCTTGAAGATTGGTTGCAAGTAATTGCGTGAGGATTAAAAATGGCGAGAAAAGAAAAAGCAAAACCTGCGACAAGGTTGGCTCACAACCTATTCTGATATGATAACACTAACATTGTGTTTTTGTTATGTTATTTAATCCACAGTCGATGAAGTTCGCTGCAAACGATGGCTTCAATCTCTGGTGATCAACTCGTGGGGGCATCAACCTTTCAACAGGGCGTGCATCCGATCTCGGCAACGATAAACTCATTGCCGTCATGAGCAGGGGGTAAAATATGGGGCCCTGCACTGAAAAAGCTGTCTCTCTTTTTACGCCTGAAATCAAAAACAACAAGCGCAACAATAACGAGCGATGAACGGCGTGGTTATTTCTCTCGCGTCTGATGCGTTTTCAAAAGGCGGTGCCGAACTGAACATTGAAGAGACGCGTGAAACAATTATGCACATTGCACGAGTTTTTGTCGTCGGACGCAGTTGGTGGGCGAAATTTCGCATCGGCGAGGGTATGCCGATTCTTCGTAGCCAGTTGACGGCAGTGTTTGGAGCAAGTAACTGGGAGCTTTCGTCCGCCGTGCAATAAACGTTCTTCACAGTTTAACCGACTTTAGAACCAGAACGAAACCGCTTTTCCGTTGCAGGCTATGCGGACTTCCAGCCTAGAATTTTCGAACAATGACACCGCGAAGGTCGGGCGTATAATAATAGCAGTGGATATAATCATCGTGGACGATGCTCGTACTGCTTACCAGGCTTGTATGGAAAATGTACTTCATGTACATTTTTCGTCAAAATATCACAAATAAATCTATAAGTAAAACTGGAAACCGTCACACTCTAAAAAGCGATGTTTTGGGGTCCCATAATATCATAAAGCTTAAAATAAATGCGTTTACGCTTTTCAAGAAGGCATCGCCTTTTGGGTTTGACCTAAAAACGGTGAAGCTTTTCGTTAAACCTTTCGCGGGCAGCAAAAAAATTCAAAAAAAGCTCTCGATAGTGGCTAATCCCAGCTCTTCCCATCAGAACACAATCTTCGTCTTCTTTATAGTTTTTGTAGGTTCACGCTTAAACTTGCCGTCCAACCGTCAATAAAAGACTTTACCGTTTTTTTAATGGCGTCAGCAAAGTTATCCTTGCTTATTCTCTCAGAATTAGTTATATATAGTAGTTGTTGCCGATTTGTAAATGCAGTCTTTTATAACCTCTTCAGGTTTTGGCGAGCTCGTCTAAACCGACAGTAAATCATATTGTAAATACGGCTTAATGCGTCATTGTCATTAAACAAATTGAAATCTGCCCGTTGCCGTCCAATTCCAATTTCGGTGCTTCAACACTGTCAAAACCTTAAACCCAACGTCCGGGTAATCGCGTTTTATCTTTTCAAATAAGTCAGGTTTACCGTTTTGTGCTTCAATTTCTTTGGCAGATTTTTTCACCTGCCCGTTTAAGCGTTCTATAGTAATGCTGGAAATAACAGGCGGTAACTTGTTCAACGCAAAACTTGTAAACGGGTTTTGTCTTTCCCGATATGTTCGTCTATTTGACAGAGGATAAACTTGCGGTTCTGTGCCGTCTTCCGCGTTGAGCTGCTGGCGTGTCCTGTGGTTGCCAGAAACCTGCAAAGAAATCGAGGATGATGGGATCACTTGTTTTTATGGTGGCACCTAAAATTGCTTCTTTACAAGTGATGATGGTTTTGGAAAATCAAAATAATCGTTTAATTCTATTTGTTTTAAGTCATCAACTCCATTTTTTATTTAGGTGTTTCTAAATTGTATAAAACTTTGAAGTGTCATCAGCAACTTTTCATTAACGCCTACAATATGTTTTTTGACTTAACTTTTTATTAAAACATAATCTCCTTTTTCAAGACCTTCATCAATTTCACATTTTTTTTCTTGTCCTTTGTGCAATCTCTTCATAATTTAGAGTTCATATTTTGGTCTGATCTGTAATCTGTTTCTATCAATATTCTTCGTTATTTCGTAAGATAATTTTCCCCTAATATCTTTTAGCTTCCCCCAATGGAGTGGAATTCTGAAATGTTTTGAGTATGCCAACATATAATCGTGACCAATTACTTTTGCTAATCCGCCACCTTCTGAACGTATAACAATAAAACTCGCCACAAATTCTTCCCCAAACACATCATCACAAAGGGTTTTAAATTCGCCTACTCATTATCGTCAATGCTTATAAAATTACGCCAAATATCGCGTAATAAATCCCTTACCAACAATAAACGAGGTACATAAACAGCCAGCCGTTATGGCTTTTTAGTTTGAGCTACAAAAGTCCATACAGACAAAGTCGTCGTCGCTCAAATTTGCCAAACCTTACTTCAGTTTCTTCTTTGTTAAATTTGTCAGGGTATATAAATTCATCTTTTAGTATTATATGGTCTATATAAATACATTTTATCTTGCACCGTGTAATAGCTTTTAAGGATTTTTAGGCTATCTAGGTTATCACAACCTTTAGAACTAAGTTTTAGTTGTATCAATGTTTTTTGTAAATCTGTATTAAGCTTTAATTCTTTTACGGTCTTTTGATGCGTACTTTGCCCGTGCAAAGTTTCTGCCTGGTTTAATCGTAACCGTTTACCTTTTCGTCAATCGGTAAACCTGCAATAGCTTTAAGCTCATTAAGATTTATCTCTCCATCTTTTATAACATTGGGATAATGCTCTTTAGAAAATGCAATAATTTGTTCTCGTTGTTTTCAGTTTCGACAACATTAAAACCTTCTTGTGTAAGTCTTCTTTAGTCATTTAGTTCTCCATTGTAGTCTTAACTAATTGTGTTCCGGTTTATCCGTTCTTTAAATGGACTTTTGATGTCTTTTGTATCTTTGTAGTACTCATTTAAGGCTTCAAAAGTATTTTTGCGAAGCCGATTTAACTTTTTCGTTTACCAGTATCTCTGCTGATGTGTTTATAATATTTTTGCTTTCCCACAATAAAAATACCTTTTTTCCTTTTTCACTTTTGATTGCATAGCGAAGTCAGGAGTTATAATCTCTAAAGGCGTTTGATTTTTTAATCATGACGACTTACCAAATATTCAATCTCTTTAATATCAGGGTCTTGCTCAACAATCTCCAGTTCAAAATCGCTATCGTATTCTGTGCATCTTCGACACCCATTTCTCTTTTGAAAAGTCACTTATATTATCTTTTGAAGAACTTTCCTGTACTGCCTATATCAAAATATTTTTTTCCATTTTCTGTTTGAATACATTCGGCAGGCTTTCCCCGTTAATACATCGTATGTGATATTTACTTTAATCGTTTCTATTAAGTTATTTTTAATTGTGCGAAATTTCTCTCTTAACGTTTGTTCGGGATTGAAATTTGCCGTCATTTTGTTTTGAAATCACCATTTAAAAACATTAAAAACTTTACAACAAACGAAATAGGTGCATTCGTGCTACTTGTTGTTACTGAACAAACTCTATAATCCTTTGCTTTTATATGAACTGTATCGACAAGTGTTGCGTAATAGCACCTTGCTCTCAATATTATTTATCGTAAGCTCTTCCTTGTCATCTAGTAGTATTTGTTCAATATTTAAACCAACTTCAATTTCTTTTCTTAATATTCTGTATCCAGTTGTGCTTCTTGCTCTTCATTTAAATCCTCTAAAAACATAAAAGCGTTTTTATGTATAGCGTTCTAAGTTTTGATGCACAAAAATGTGTTGCTGTCAAACACTTTCTTTTCGCTTTTCTCTTATCCGCTTTTGAACATGGTAGCAGTATCTGTTGCAGAATAAATTTATTAGAACTTTTCTTGAGCTTCGGGTAAGTTTGCTCTTTTAGGGTGCATAAGTTTAGGACATTTTTTATAAACTATTTGCCCATCAACAATTGCTTTTGCAGATAATCATTTTCTTGCCTTTCAAAGAACATCATCAACCAAAGTAACTATAGTATCATCATCAAAGTCCGATTTTTTTCTTTACGAGTCCCTAATGAGCTCTTGCTCCGTAAATGTTCGGAGACGAGGAATGAATTACTCAAAATTTCGTGTTGGATTCCCTCAGCAAAGCCCTGTTCTTTACTCGACAACGACATCAAGGTTATTGATTTTTAAAAAGCCTCTTGGTTATCAGAAAGCTTTTAAGCGTAGCTCTTTCTAATTGCTGATTGACACAAGTAAAACCTCGTCCAATCTGTTGTAGTTTTGTTCGCTTCCTTGATTGGAAAGTTTACAGATAGTGAACACATTGGGATTATCCATCCTTCTTGCAAAAAGCCATATAGAAAAAGATAAAGCATTAGAACTTTCAAAAAGCAGCTTCTTTTTATCTTTCAAAATTTCATCGACACCTGCTTTATTTTTTTCGTCAGTGTTGCCTTTATCACCAGAAAAGTGTCCTGAATGAACGAAACAGAATTATTATCGCCGGGTAAAATCCTTTTGTAATGTTACCATCAGCCACTTGATTTATCTATACTTTTTATAATTTTAGCTCGTTGTTTTTTGTATTCTTCTTCAAAAAGTTCCTGATTTGGGATGTTCACCGCGAAACTGACTAACTATCCTTTCCATAAAAAAAAGTAGAGGTAACATACCCTGCTCAAATAAACTTTTCCTTTTTCAAATGTATTGCGATGGTCTTTTTAATCATCTCCTTTAATGAGTCATCGGACAATGAATAATCCACAACCTCAGCACTGTCGTCTGCCAAAACTATACTATCTTTAAGAATTTTTTGATGCTTTTATCGTTAAAATAGAACCAATCCTAATTCACGCCTTTACTATATTATTGATTTAAAGTGTTTCACTATAACTTTTTTTGTTCTCAGTCCCAATAAGCGTGTCATTATTTTCAACAACATCCTGCGTATAAACAACAATTTTCTTCAACTAAATTTGTAGAAATGAAGAAAATGCTATATCCAGCGAGTACATAGGCTGTTTGACAAAACTAAATCATCCTTTTTCTTGGGAATGTAGCACCAAAACATAAATAATGTTGTCAAACCATCAAAATAAATTCTTAAATGCATTGCCTTGCAGAATCGATACGGCTCGTCCCATTATCACAATTGGATTTAGACGTTTCAAACGATACCAAATACGATTTCGGCGGTTTGTCATTGGTTGAAAATAATTCGGGTTCTAATTCATTTCATTTTCGAGCGGACGATTTAAAATATTATCCTTGCTGTTAAAGAACTGGGTGTCATTACAAACCGACAAATGTGCAGTACCGATAAACTGTTTAATGGCGAAATATTTCCACCTTCATAAACAAATGTTTAATTTCTTTTCTTTCTCGTTAGCGTAAAAGCTCTTAAAATAATCTTTAGTATCTTTTAAGGTTGGTTTCGTTCCCTCTCTAAATAGGTACAGTCGGAACAAGAATGATGAATTTTTTATATCCAAAAATGTAGTTAGTTCAAAATAGTTTTAATGAAAGTAAAGTTTTCCGTTCCTGTTTCCATCATTATATCTATATTTTTGTATCCTGGATCGAAATTATAGCAAGATGATTTTATAAGTGTTCACTCATCTTGGCAAAGTTTTCTTTCAGTATAGTCTCTCAAAAATACTCACGATATTTTTGTACGCAATTTCCTGATGGTCTTGTACTTCATATTGAAACGTTTATTATCCGTTGACACCATTTATTCTCCGGTTAATATCTTATTACTGGCGACGGCGTTCTTCCGCATTGCTAACAGATATCCAGGAATCGGTGAGATACTTTCGCCTTGACAACACCAAATGCAAAAGCTCTTCGTACATATTTGAAATTAACCGCAGAATGCAATTGGAAACACGTAAATTTCGGTTTCGTCGCAATAACGCTCGATAAATTCTGGCTCGTTCACAAATCCTAAGCTAACCATATTGCTGATTCCTGTCGGCACGCTAAAATTTTGCTTTTTCCGAGCCTCATAATAATGCCTTTGAGGTAATCGCACCGGCTATAAGCTTTTGTAACTTCAAAACTAGGTCAGCCTGCCCCGCTTCCGGTCAATCGATAAAATTTCGTTGATATTCGTGGGAATGTCTTGATAACGTCGTGATCAACGAGGGCTTTCGGCAAACGCTATCAACATATCCACTTGGTCGATGAGAATACTCATCGTGGTCAGCTTCGGTGACAAGGAAACATTACCATGCGTTCTCGTGCTTTCCGATTAAATACGGTTGCAACCTGCATATACAGACTATGTGAATTGAAGTCGGCCGGGCGTAAATCTGCGTATCATTTCTGGTTTTTTTCCTTAGTAACTCCTTCCAGAGCAGGCCTGCACCAAAATTATCGGCGAGAAGGTCTCGTTTGTAATTGGAAAGTTTTTCGATGCGACGTTTGATTTCTGCAAGGGTTTCCTTACGTCTTTTCGACTATCAACTGGAGCATTCGCGATAAAATTTTGATTTTCAATTTTTCCCTCAGCTTCGCTAAATTTCCTTTCCCTTTCCAACTCTTTTTTCAGATCATTATGATCAACTTTTTTCAACATCAGCTCCTTCACCGGCAACGATGAAGGCGATCTCGCCATTGGTACCGACGCTGACGATTTGGGCTTTTGCTCAACCTGAATCGATGAAGTGCAATTCCCGCAAACCGGCGAGCATCACGATAATCTCGGCGGTTTTTACTTTCGGCGGCGGGCAGATTCTCCTGCACCAGCAGGCTACAATGATACAATTTGCCTGTAACTCAATTCGCATTCTGGCTTAAAGGCTCGGAATCTTGCACAATTTCCTGCAAGGCGTTAAACTTTTGCCGTTTCTGAAACTATGAGTGCTGCAAAATTCTGGAAAAGCCGCCGTGATTCAAACTATCCCGCTTTTGTTTGCCCCAGACACGCAATGAGCTGGCAACTGAATAAATTTCTTCGGTTACAAAGGCACACATGCGGGTGAAGCAGTATGAATTCTTCAACACCGCAAGCAGCACCACGAAATGGTGCAGTTCTTTTTCCGCGTCATCGTACTTTTCATTGCAAGTTTTGTCGCCTCAACGTACCAGTCGCAAAATCGTTCCAGAAAAATTCATAAACCGCTTGTGCAGAATCATTATGGCGGTACGTTTCGAGAGCTTCGCATTGTTTTGCTGTTACGTTCAATCGATGGAAAATCCAACGGGTCAGCTCATTTAAATCGTTTTCGGTGATTGGTACGATTTCGCGTCCGTCAAATTCGACAAAATATACCGACTAGCGTTCAAATTTTGTTTGCAAACTTTTGAGCCAAACTTGAACGCCTCATCGTCAATCATAATGTCTGCCCCTGGGCATAAAAGCAAAAGGTAAAACTTTTCGAAGCGTCAGCCCATATACGTCCACTATTTTGTTCGGGTCAATTCCATTACCGAGAGACTTGCTCATTTGCGTCCTTGCTTGTCTCGCGTCGATAAGCCGTGAGTTCACATGCTTAAACAGCACCACCGCCCATCGTGCAAGCCCGCCATAATCATGCGACTAACCCAGAAAGAACTTGAATAATAATATCATAACCAAAAGCCGTCGTCGGATAGTTTCAAGTCTGGAGTTTTGTCAAGTGAGCCCAAAAGTTGAAAAACGGCATGTGCCTTGAAGGCTCACGTGTCAGAAGTGCATCTGGGTCTTGTCCGCGAGTTTCGTTGAGTGGCACTTCGTACGCTCGACCGTATCCGTTTCTGACTGATTTCCGCACCGCAATCTTCGCAATACCAAACTGGAATCCGATGTCCCCACGTAACTGGCGACTGATGCACCAATCACGGAGATATTATTCAGCCAATGCGAATATGTGTTTTCCCACTTTTTCGGATACAACATCTCCGTCTTTCCGTGCCGTCAAAGCTTTTTCACCGAAGTGGCTTTCGTTTCTTACAAACCACTGTTTCCAGAAAATGCAGTTCAACGGTTGTGTGACATCGGTAACATTCGCCGACCAGCGTGTGATGATTTTTCGCTTTCCTTAGCCAACTCCAGTTCGATCTTCAATAACTGCCTTACGAGCTTTTTCAGAGCAATAACTG
>BNJS01001586.1_pt1 | contig 65703 bp, 121 predicted proteins | sample 8540461 | NCBI WGS metagenome assembly BNJS01 (sample SAMD00202454, study PRJDB9452) | human saliva metagenome | isolation source: human saliva | place: Japan
CCCATTGTTCATTGGGTGACGGGTGTCTTGAGGGCAAACCGTCTCTCACTCATCAAACAAATTGTAAGTTACTTTTATCAAGGGAATTTGATCTTCATAACCCTCTCCACAAGAAAAACATGAAAACATAGTGTCACTGTTTCCATACTCATCAGCTAAATGCATAAGGTATGCCTAAAAATTGATTTTTGTTTATCATAAAAATCTCCTTTTTCTTACCTTATCTGTTCCTTTCCAATTGAACGCTTTAATATTAGCATTCCTGCTTCGTGGCACTCTTCTCTCACCACTTGAGCCAACGCAATCTTCTATTATAATTTGGTTTTAATACCCATTTCGAATAGGTCTATTGCTGTTGCTAAAACAGCAAGCATCTGTATCTCACCAACAGTGTTACCTCTTCTGGAAAATCATCACACAAAGATACCAGTGACTGAATAAAGTTTGTGTTTTTACACAGAATACGAGCATTTACTAACAATAATGTCCAGCTGTTCCTCAACAAACGGTAGCAAGGCTTTTCTTCTTCCTCCATCATACCAGTCCATCCAAGGAAAAGAGTCAAAAGAGCTTCCCTCGTATTAGTAAATTTAGTTGCTATATAACAGCATAATATTTTCCGCTGTCAAGTAAGTCACGTATGTTATTAGCAACCTTTTACAGTCTTATCGTTTATAAATCCTTCCTGTAAATCAATTACAACTAAAATATTTTTCATTTTATGCTTTCTTCTTTTTCCTTTTGATATTACTGTTATAGCATACCCTACATTCAGAAAAGAAATACACACTTCTTCCTAAGTCTAATCTCCTCTTATAAAAGAGATTTTATTACGTGAGGTTAATGCTATTCCAATCTGGTTCCAATAATGAATCTTACCAAACTTATCTATTAGAGAGAAATTATTATTCCACCTATCTCAGCAGAAAGTTCATAAATAAAGAAAGAATTATCATTACCATATTCTTTTATATTCTTTAGAAACTACCAATATCATGTACTATGAGACTGTGAAGGTATTGCAAACATATGTACTTGTTTTTACAAGAGGATCTAAACAATGTGCATACCCGTTTTTCGTCTAAAATTATTGAGGGTTTTCCGTTTTTAAAGTCATATGAGGTTACTTCAAAATTTTCATACATTCTTTTCCAAATATGGCTCTATAACACCTTGGTTTAACTTTAGAAACTCATCCATAGCCTTACCAGTTTTCCGAAACTCTATTTTGCCTTTCCGCAAACCTTTAATTTCAATCATCTCTTACCTTCAATTTTATTTTGATAATACTATTATACTATTTTTGGAAAGCAATTAAAATACCCTTCTAAACTTAGTCTTGCCAGTAGAGCTTTTTCTTACCATTTTATGCTTCTCTATTTTACCACCACAAGCTTCTCTTCCTCTAGTGATTGCTCTCACATACTTCATCACATTCTTGTAAAATCTCTTTATGGCTTTCATCTAACTTATCGTAATCTTCTTTAGATATTCCAAGTTTTCCTGTTTCAGCAACCCTATGTATAAGGTTGTGATAGTCATTACTAAGCGTTACTAAGTTATCTTCAGAGTCCCTTCCACCATGTGCTACCTGTATTATATGATGAACAGCTAATCCCCCTCTAACCTAAAGCGATAGGTAATCCTTTACCAAACCCACTTACTTGGCAGGTGTACCCATCTCTTTCTAGAATTGATAGTCTCAAACGCTCGTCAATTCTATCTCCATTCTTTTCTATCTTGCCAGTGGTCTTCTATCTCCTCGCCTGACCACTCACCAAAAGTCATCATCAGAGAACTCTTCTTCATTCTCAACCAAATCAAGTAATTGTTTCACATCTTCATCAGACAACTAGGTTTATTACTTCCATCACTGTCAACAATATCACCCAGCTTCTTCAACTGATGAAATACCCTGTTTATCTTCTTTGAATATTTGGTTCTCTTCTTTTCTTTCCTTCTGGAGCATATTGTAAGCCCTGAGTAATTGTTTTTCATTATTCAACAAAAGCCTGTTTTAATCTCTTTCATACTCACTTAGCATTATATCTTTTTAACTTCATCGCCTCTCCTGATTCTAATTGCAATAAGAACTCAAGAGTTGCTGGTGTCATAGAGCTTTGAAGTTCAAGTATCTGAAATAGATACCACACCTCTCCCCAAGAATGCTTTTTGTTTCTTGTTTAGGTATAAAAGAAACTGTCATCAGCAAATCACTACCCAATTCTTTATCCTTAAAGTCCCAAATTACAACATTACAACGAGTTAATCCATTCTTAACTCCAGCATAAAGTTCTTCTAAAACCATCAATAACAATATACTTCCAACCCTCATAATCATTCTCAGAGCCACCTGATTCCAACCAATCAGCGTACCCCTCTGTTCTCATTACGTGAATTGGGTTCCAGTACTAGCAGTTCTTCTACAGACTTAGTTAGACCTAAATAAGTTTCTTTCCTACCCTTCTTCATTGCCTCTGAAAATGATATGTCCCTAAAATCAACAACTCCAATTGAAATGTTAAAGCTATCTTTATTCATTGACAATGCGTCTACAGTTTTTACTTTCCAGTTCAACCTCAGACTCATAACTTCCATCTGTTCTAGAAATTATTTAATTCTTCCATTCTCACCACCTATTCCGTTTTTAAACCTTTTTAATTAGTTAAAAAGGCATAAACCATTTCTCCAAGTATTTTCTAGAACATACAAAGGTTAAAAAAACATACCCATAGAATTCCTAAAGGTTGGAACACACCTCTAAAAACCTGAGTCACCCTGATACCACCACCCATCTGTTGGATTGGCTCTAAAGACTCTCTAAGAACATAAGATTTCCCACAGAGGACATCTATAACACATTACATCAGCCCTTGAACCATCATAAGCAATCACTGGTATTGTTACCCTTGTTAGTAAATAGATTTTCATACTGCTGTTTCTGTTCTACATACATGGCGAGCCAAGTCCGTCTCAAACTCATCGCAAAACAACTACATTTGCTCCAAACATCTGTTTTACTGTTTCTAGCACTGCTGTCCTACTCATATTATCACCTAAACTACTTTCTAATGAACCAGTAGTTACCCTTTCTGTCATATTTTATTTTTAATTTTATCTCCCAGTGAGACAAAGCTTATCCCACTCGTCCAAAAAGAAATAATCTGGATTGTCTTTCAATATATTTACATGAGACGTCTTTTCATCAAGAGTCTCATCTTTTATCTCTTTTATTTTATTTGATTTTTATACCGTAGTTATCAGCTCTCTTAACAAGGTCAGATAAGTCTACATACCTTCCACACTCAATATCTTTTCAAACCAATTTTAACCCTATCTTCGATACCCGGTTCCGCATCCATCACACCAGCAATAATCATACCCAAGGCATCAAGCCTGTCCTGTGCTCCCTCTGAATGAGTCTTCAATACCACGTACCCTCAAGTTTCACTTACTCGAGATTTTATCATTTTAAATATTTAAAACTGCCGTAGACATCAAGTTGCCATAACCAACTCTTCCACCAACCACTCTGTTTTTCTAATAAACCTATTGCAGTTTATCTCACCATCCAAGATTAGCTCGTCAATTGCAGAGTTTAATGCATACAGCTTCCTTGTTGTTTCAGGGTTAATTCCATTATAAACATCTTCAACGAATATACAACTAAACCAACGCTTACTGCCCAAATGTTTGAAGTTTCTCTTTCAATTCTCGCCTACTTAAAACCTCGAAAAATTGGCTGTCCTCTGGGGTCTCAATCGTTATGTTTGCAACCCACACCTCATCACCATAGACAACTGCCACACCTGTAGAAGTCTTAGAAACATCCAAAGCAAGAAAATTATCCCCTGTCATCGTTAAAATATCCATTGCAGAGGAGTCTTTTATCTTCTCCCACATACTTGTACTCATAGCTTCCCTCAATTCATACAAAAAGGCCTAACCTCTCGAAAAACATACCCAGTTCGTTAGAAGTCAAGCCCCTCATTTATTCTTTTCCCCGTCTTCAAGCTTCTTTACACTGGCAATTCTACGCATCAGTAAATCGTTTTAAGTATCCAATAGGCATACCCTGTTTCCTCGCTTGCATCCAAGAATACTTAAAATCCTGTAAAGAACCCACATCATCTGCAAGCATTCTTAGTTTCATATCAGTACAGATATTACTCTCCTCAACACTAGCATTACCATCAGCTCTCAAAGGCATCTTCGTAACGGACTCCAAACTCTTTTGAAAGTTCCTTAAGAGCAGTCTCTCTCGACATACCCTTCTTTCCAAAGAGCCTAGCCGATACTCGAATATGAAAATCAACCACATCACCCCAAGAGTTACAACCAAAACAGTGAAAGAGCTCAGTACCATCTGACTTAACCACTATACCCATAGATGGTTTCTTATCATCGTGTAAAGGACAAACCATCTTTTCCTGCAGAGGAAAAAAATAATACCCTTTTACTAAAAGCTCATTAAGTACCTTCGATAGTATTCTCTTAAAGAAAAGAGTTTGCTTATCTCTCCTGCCATACTTACATACCCACTAAACAAGCATCTGGTAAAAATGAGTTGTAACAACTTACTGCCTTTAGTTTCGATAGCTCTGACCTCAGCCATTACCTTGTACTTGTTTTTGCTCACCGACCGTACCCAACCTCTCGCCTTGATAAGTTATCACTAACAACTGTATATTAGTTCCTGGAATATTCTTCAAATAAGTTAACGCTTTTACTGATCCCAAACACTTCCATCAGAAAACAGTGCACTGTTTTCCTGATAGCTAACTGGAACAGTCTTAGTTGTTGCCATAACTCTTTCAGCCATACAGAGTAAATTATCTATAAACTTCTTCTTTTCTAATTCAGCACTTAGTGCCTCGTGTGTAGTTTCGTTTTCTGTTTTTCTTAAAGAGAACATACCCACCTTTACAACGGGTATGTTGTTTCTCTTTAAATATCTTAAATATGGAATTAAATAATCCTTACCCATATACAATGTTGTTAACATTTCATCTACCTATTTAACCTTTCAACTATTACTTATTCTGCTTAATCTCAATAAGCATTGCATTTCCTGATGGTGCTAATTCAAGATTTTTTTATGACTTCCCATCTCTTATCGTACACCGTCTGAAGAGGTCTAGCACCCACCCAAGATTACTGAGTACCCATACTTATTACACTTTTCAAGCAGAGTAGTCATATCAATTGCAAAAGATGGGAATCTCTTACCCTTGATAGTTATTGTATTTGAGTCGTTGAGGTTCATAATACCTATAGTACCACTGTACCCCTTCACCAAAAGTTTCTCAAATGCTTGAGCTGACTCGTTTCTATGAGCTACACCTTCCTCTACATCAGACTTGTTAACAATACCCAGCTGCATAGGTATTCCTGAAAGAACTTCTATAACCTTGTCAAAAGTCATAACAAGTAGCTTTCCACCACCTCGAATATCAATCATCTCGAAAATCTTTCCACTATCGCCTTCCTTTTCAAAGGCGTTCTTAAGCTCTCTTCCTTCATTTGGAGTTAGGAAAGCCCAGTTTGCACCAACCAATATATTTGGCGTAACGCAACCAATAGCTGCTGAGTTCATACTACCATATTTCTTTGTCATAGCCTCGCCATACTTTTCTGCAAGCTCAACCATATTTTTGTTATCCATTTCCATTTCTTTCTCCTTCAATTCAAAGCCCCCCAAAACGAGGGCAATTTTGCAAACAAACTACAGATTAAAAACATTTTCTTAGTTTAGCTTTTAATAAAACATACCCACTTTTATCCAAAAGATTACCTTTTGAATTAATAGCAGTACCCCTTCGTTCACCAAGAAAACTCCAGCAAGGAATATTGTTACTGCAACCATCATCCCTCGCTTCATTGATAAATAACCCCTTGCACCATCTTGCTCATCGGTATATTTAAATCTAGCCCAATGTTATAACCTGAACCATTGGAGATTCAAGGAAGTCCTGAGACCTGTCAAAGAGCAATGCAAACATAAATAACACTGCATAAACCATTAAAAACAGACCAACTCCAACCATACCCGTACGCATTGCGTCCCTTATACATAGCTCTCTTGCTCAAAGGACATCATCTCTTATCATAGCAACAGAATACTTTTCTCCAATAGACAAAACTATCCTGGTCTGGTAACGTAATCTTACTTGCACTTTCAGAGATTTCATACTTTGGTGGCATACCAGTTAAATCATCTTCTTTTTGGAATTAAATTTCTACCATTAGAGTTACTGTTGATATCATCTGCACCACCTGGTACCAATCTCATACCCGATATTTTTCAGGTAAGGTTCTTTTACCACCTACCCTGTCTGGAAGTCACCTATTTTTAGCATTATACATTCGAATAGCTGCTACCTTATTCCCATCATTACCAAAATTAAACCTTGATATAAAAGCATTCAAACTAGCATTATTACGAGCTGCTATTTCTATTATATGCCCACCCTTGCATGGAATAGCTTGTAGTATTGCCTTTTTCTTAATTGGTGTTTTAGCCCAATGTACATCCTTAGAACCACCTTCAGAATCATCACAATTAGAGTCCTGGTCTGCATGAGCATCTATCACACAATAATGCAACACTGTACCGTCAGTTAAAATTGCATCAAACAACTGACCTCGATTTATTATCGAGAAGTCATAGTAGTGTGGTTCAACACTCCAAAAGAACCTTGGCAATGCACCACCATAGTATTTGTACCCTTAGCATCTTCAGAATATGTTTTACGCCATCTTTTATCATAGAGTTTCCTTTTTTGCCCTCAACTGATAAATCGCTCTCAAGCATAACGAGAACCAATCTTGGATTTCTTAACAGTTTCTGACATGAGGTTGTCTGTATGCTTCGTACTTGGTTGATGATTGTTTTATAAGCAATACTGACCTCTTCAAGGTTCTTTGATAAGGTATTAAACAGTCATAATACTCCAAACTCTTGAAAGTACTAGGCAACTTAGTGTCACCATAAAGGATTCTTTTTAAACTCACCATCATTAGGAAAATCAACTGCCTCTGACCAAAGTAAAGAACATTATACCCAAGAGGATGAAAAGACCTGTCACCCGTATTATTTTTGTTTTCTTTTTCAAGGTATTAAGATTAACCACCATAGTTCACCGTATAAATAAATATCATGTTAGTTCCGTCTTTAGACACTTCTTTCTTAAATCTTGTATTCTGAGGAGCAAATACAGATCTTCTATTTACATCTTGATTTTTATGACCAATGAGTCCACCAATCTTTAGGGAACATATAATTTAGTTCTTTTAGATGAGATTGGTCTACACAAATAAATATTTTTGTATCCTTACCTGCAACCTCATTTAAATTCGTAAAGTCCTCTCCCTTGACAAGATTTACTATTCCTGTGTTATCCTTATCTGTTAGTTGATATACAAACTTATTTGTATCGAATTGGTCCACTAGCACAAGGCACTCATCTCTAATATCTAAAATACCCCCATTGCCTTGACCTTCTTTGCCTTTCCTTCTTCCATTTGAAGAGTATCATTCAAGCACTGAGTAAAAGCTGGAGTATCTATCAGACACAATTTTTCGTCTTCAGAAAAAGTAATCAACCTGTTATCTACTTTATACTCTGGTTCTAAAAGATACCAATAGTCCATTGATGGTGGACATTTTTATATATCTTAGAGAACTGTTTTTAGAGTCTTTACGAATCTTAGCAAGATTCTCTTCAATATCCTTTTTATCGAAGTTGTTGAATTCTGGTTCAGCAAACATATTGTTTCTGTTTTCAACCATCTTTTATCATCTACATTAGGATAATCAGATGTAAATATTGCATAAGTTGTCTATATGCCTTGGTGTAACCCTTATCTTCTAGTTCAGATTGACTGTAATGAATAGAGTTTTCTTCACCTTGACGAAACTTCTCATCTACCCCTTGCTTTCCTTCTTTTTCAAGAATCTTTTTCTTATCAGCAGACTTCTTTGCTGTCTCTTCTCTGGCTACAATCTCTTCGCCACTTGTGCTGTTATTAGAATAGCTCTCGCCAAAGAAACAAGCCATACCCACAACGACTATTGCTCCCCATTACACAGCTATTCCAACTGCTCCTAAAAATGCCTTCATAGCTAATCTACCTTCTTTCGTCTTCAGTAACTTTGCTAGTATTATAGCATACCCAATTGCTATGACAATTACACCTACACTTTTCTTAATCTCCTTTTTACTTGCTTTTTCACTTTTCTGAGTGCCCTCAGCTTTAGAGTCGAATTCAACATTTAGTTGACCTTTATTCAACCTCTCTTTGCACTCTGGTGTTATGTTTATAAGAGTATAACAGGTATACCACTTCTTTCCGAAAAACCATAGTGTTTTTAAAAGGCTCAGCAGTAACTTCAACTTTTATCTGAGAACTTATGCCATCTGATGTTGCAAAACCACTATATTTTCTTTGCTTTTACCTACATACATTGTTAGCAGTATTTCATTGTTTTTGGTGGTTTTATCTGTCTGATAGTAAAAACATAACTAGTTTCAACACCTATATCACCCTTATTTGAGTGAAACCCGCACAACAATAATGCTAAACATGGCATTACTAGAACTGCTAATTTTTGTTTTATGTACTTATTCATAACCTACCTCAAACGCATTCAGCGTATCTTATTTCCTTTAACCCATCTAACTCTAAAGCCATGACCCAATTCTTGATTTATACTTTTGCAGGTTTGCTCTCAATCATATCACAAGATGTACAACATATGCTGCAATAGTTCTAGGCTTCTCTTCATACTCTCCGTGATGTCCTACAATAATGCTTATAAATAAATCAAAAGCTTTACTTGACCAATAAGTTCAACAATTTCCTTTTTCTAGCGGAAGTATCTCAGCAATTACCCTGTGGCTTAAAAATCTTACCCGTTTGCTCATTGAGACCCATGTTGTATTCATCAAAGCCTTACCAATATCATGCAAAGCTGACCCAACCATCAGTAAATCCATCCCACAATAGTTAACGATTTCGTTGTACATACCCATTACTTTTACTATTCTGCAGACCTTGTAAGTATGTGCCACCAAACCACTTGGAACATTGTCGTGGTGGTTAACTGCTGCATATTCCGTTCTAAAAAGCTTCTTCTCTTCCTGACATAACCAGCTCAAATACTTTATACCAGTTCTCCGAAACTGACTTTTTCAGCAGAGTACAAAGTGCTTCATACATTCTATTGCCATCATAGATAGACTTCAAAATCAACCTTACCCAAACCACTGTTTGTATCGAGATCAGCTTGATTGAGTATCAAATTCCTTGAGCCATTATGAAGTTAATCCTCCGCTTACAATGTAAATTCCTTCGCCTTGAACACCACCACTAAGCTGTTCAAAAGCCTTGGAGTTGTTCCACACCTTAAACTCAATCTCTCCCTTAACAAATATCTTTCCTACTAAAAAGGTTGACCTTTCTTTGTTTCACTGACTCTCACACTACTGATTAGTGCATACCCAGTTAGCCTTTTTACCTGGAAGTTCTGTCTGAGAGTGTTTGATATCTAATATTTCCATTTTATTACTCTACTCTCACTTTCTTGTACTACTGTACCTTTTTATTTCTTTTACCTTAAAGTCATCTCAACCAGCATCTACAGCCACAACGAAACCCCAATTTTAACACAAACAACGGACAAGCCCCAAAACAGAGCCACAGAGCCACAAAACAAGCGAATCGCCCAAAGACACCACCAAGCGATAAAACCCCGTTAAATCGAAGATTTTCGAGGTTAAATCGCCACACGAATAAATCAACCAACCGTGCCCCCACCATCAACAGACAAGAATTTGCAAGAACCCAAATCATGGATTACATCAATCTTCGGAAAAGCCTTAGCAATCTACAAGGCATTGGTAATATTTTCATTCTGTTGTTAGCTAAGTCTGCCGTAGTTGCCCACAATGCAAAAGTTATATCCGGTGTTCTTAAAACCTCAGCAGAACCACCACCTGCAGTTCTTAAATCGAAGTTTCCAGCATCAGTACTTTTTATCAACTCATCAAAAGTAGATTGTTTATACTGGGCAGGCGTTAATACGCAACATTCTCTTGACGGCAATAAAGCAACAGTTTTTTATAAGCCTCAGCAATACTTTTTCTCTCATCTAAACCCTTTTCAGAACCAATCAATTGCAAATAGTCGATGATGACTAATTGACTGTTGTTCTCTTTAACAGAGGTATCTATGTCGTCAATAAAGTTTCTACATTAAAAGGTCGGTCGATATAATCAATAGAGCCGTACCCTTCGTTTGTCATTAAATCTAGCTTACTTGTCAACTCGCAATCCCTTAACTCATCAGTCTGAAACTTATCATGCAAGATAACATTTTGGTCTACACCGTATTTCTTCTCTGTCACAGACACACCTTGGTTGAATGTCCAGTCGAAATGAATAGCTCTCATCTGAGCTGTCCACATCTCTTTTCCACCCTCAGCTGCCCATACAGTTACATTGTTCCCGTATCTGATAGCCGTTGTATGGCAGATTCTACAACATAACAGTTTACCTGCCTTCGGTGGTGCGATAACTTGATAAAACAATCCGCTGTATATTCACCGTAATGTTTATTCAACTCGTCGAGAGTATCAAAGTCTGAGATTTTTGTATGGCTTTTTACCATCGTCCTTCTCTTCATTTTAATACTTCGTTCATTTTTGTGAAAACCCAGTACCCTTATCAGATGTTGTAACACCTTCAATCTCAGCTACTTTTCTTCTAACATAGTTAAAACTATCATTAAAACCAAAGAGATTTTTACCATTAACATACATTCCTCGGTTTAATATCACATCTGCAGCCTCATAAGTCTTAGAGGTTTCAATCGCCTGTAAACTCCAAAATATACTTTTTCAATGAGAGCTCAAAATCACCCTCACTGATTATAGGCATACCCTTTAGCCTTCTCCACTGTTTCAATACACCTGATATACCCAAGTTCTAGAGAGCCATCTACTTCTCCAAAAGCTCGAATATCAATATAGGGCTTTGCCTTTGTGATGATATCCCTATTTCTGTTTAGGTAAAGAGAAATAAATTCTTCATCTATTTCCATTCTCTTTAAACGATTTCGATAGTTATAGAGGACTGAGTAAATGATGTAGTTTTTCATCTCTAAAAAGCATTGGCGTAACATTTGCAAAAAGCCTATTCACTGCAAAACTCTTTATTTCATTGTCTTCAACTACCAAGGCACTGAGTATAGTATCTGAGAAACTTCTTAGACGCTCATCAGGAGTTAAACCATCTTCTTCAAACCCATCGTCGTCACTTCCGTCGTCTTCAATAACAAAATCTAAACCACCTAAGTCCAACTCGTGAGTTACAGCTTCAGGCTCTATGTTATCTTCTGTTTTTGCTTCTTCAACTATACCTAAACCCTTATACTCCTTCTGTTCGGACATTCTTAAACCTCACCGTTTTCCGTTTCTATCAATTCTGATGGGTCGCCAATAAACTTACCCTGCAACTTTTGCATTTTAGTTCCATACTGCAGAGGGTTATCAAAGGTCTCCCAAAGCTCTACATTATCCAGTGATTTGTAGTATCTGATGTTTATCTTATTTCCGCTGAATACCTTAGCTGAACTTGTTCTTGACCTTACAGGTATATCACCTACCCTCGCTAAGCCAAATCTGGCTTTACCAGTAGATTCATCTGCAACCAAGATAAACTCTTTAGTATCGTTTTTCTTCAATTACACCAACCAAGTCTGAGATGACCTTTACAGGTACTCCATTAGGTATAATCCTCTGCTTCCTTTTTGAAATAAGCTCTTCTGTGTTGAAACCAACATACCCATCTTTGTAGAGCAAGGTTCTTGTTCCACCATCAAGCAGTCAAAATACATAAAGTAATACTCAAAATCAGTTCCATCAACATAAGTATCAAAGTATTTTTGGTAAGTAAACACCTTTTTCACCAATTGGAGTAAAGTCTATCTCAGTACCGTATACTCTCAGGATGCGACCAAAGTTATCGAATCCTACAAGAGTTGAGTTTGCCTGTGCTGGGATACTTGTAAGCACATCGTCACCCTCAATAATATCTCTTCGTAATCATAAAAGCCATTCTTATAAATTGTATAAACACAGTAGCTATCATCTTCAATCTCGGCTTCTACAATCTTAGAGAACTTATAATCCTGTTCAGTAACAAAAGTCTTCCTTTTGCACTGTTCTGTTTGTTCAGCCTTAATTTCAAGTAAATCTTTTATGATATACTCTTCAGGGTGGACAAGATAATATCTCTCTCCTGCTTAAACTCCATAAGATCGTCATAGCGAGGTCTTATATTTTTCCACCATTGTTAAATGCTGAGATAGCCCTATTCGATATCCACTCAACTACATCGGCTGTAATATCTTCGAAAATGCTTTCTAGGTAAGCCTTACCCTCTGCTTTTCCTTTGTTTGTTATTTCACCAATATAGCTTTCTTTCCATTCCTGGTTGCTTATCAGCCTGATGAAGTACCCAAGAGAGTTTAACTCGGCTTCTACATCTCTCAACTCAGATTGGAATAGTTCTGTAACAACGGATTTTTCTCCACTCTACCCAATGTTGAATGATTCCATGAACACCCAAAATTACAGGCTTACCATTTTCAATAACAATCATATTGGTTGCGATGTTGTTCTGTAGAATCCTTTCCTTATACAACATCAGAGAACAGATTCAACCTCATTAGCCTTCTTACAGTTAATCTCAAGCAGGTGGTCTGACTTATGACCTGATGCGTCCATCACTGACTTAATTCTCTTATCGCTAAGATTGTTAATTGCCCTAGTAATATTTTTCCACTGTCTTTCCAGCTGGAACTTCCTTAACTAAGATGTCTTTACCATTAATCTCAACCTTTGCAGAATCTTCAATGATGCCTTACCCGTTAACATCAGTTTTAGTAACTCGATATTGTTTTTACCAAAACACCACCTGTAGAAGTCTGGGATTATTACATCACTGTCACTCAGCTCTCCACTTTCAAGATACTTTACTGTTAAAATCAATTACATCCCCAAAGGTTAAAACTTGGTAATTTCGCTCTAACAGAAACTGCGATACCTTCCATATCATTTACAAGAATGTTAGGAAACCTTACTGGAAGAACTACTGGCTCTAAACCATCACCCTCTTCAGCTGGTTTCATTTTGCAAACCTTCATATCTCTAAAAAAGTAGCCAATGTTCTTGTTCGGCATTATCTTAGTATATCTCATAGCTGCAGGCACATCAGAAGAATGAACCCTACCCAGCTCCCTGAAGATGCGAAAAAGTGGTAAGTTAAATGACGCATTTGACTCAGTCATTCTTACCATTGCATCATATACAGAACCATCACCATGAGGGTGAAGAGCCAATGTTGCACCAACGAGATTGGCACTTTTCAAAAGCCCATTATTAAACTTCAATCCTTGTGCAGAAGTTAATATTCTCCTATGAACGAGGCTTTAATCCATCATATAAGTCAGGTATAGCTCTGGCAGTAATAACTCTTCTGCGTAATCGATATACCCTGTTACTAAGTTTTTCAAATCCTTCACTTGAACCGTTATATAAATTTGACATTTTTACTTTTTACCTTTCGTCTACTTCGTGCTTTTAAATCTTTCCCAAAACTATCAAAAGCAGTTTTTCTTTTTGTTACCTCTATTATACACTTACTCTTTCACCTGAGCAAGATTATTCATTGAGGATTAAACACACATTCGAATATTAACCCTACCAAACCAAAACTTTCTTCCGTAATTATCAGCATTGCTACAAGGCTTTTAAACTCAACAGCCATACCCAATTACTCTATCCTACATACTCTATCTCTTCAACGTCCAAACCGTCTTCCATATCGAGGCTAGCAATATACCCCATCAATTCATCCAATGTCTCACATTGTTCAGCATACTCATCACCGATAAGCGTACCCGAAAATTTTCCTTCTTTCTAAGGTCTGTGCTTTTTACCAAATAATATCTCCAACACAGAATCTATTTCCAGGTCATTAGGACTTATTTTAATCTGTGTTAGTCTTCTAGTTTCTGGATTAAGAGTTGTATCCCAAAGGTCTTCAGAGTTCATCTCACCCAAACCCTTAAAAACAGTAATGTTCTGAATAGCTACATCACCCTCCTGCAAATCTCTAACTCCTCTTCAGTATAGCAGAATAGACTTGTACCATCTACTTTGTTAACTATGTATAGAGGTGTCTCGCCAATATATACATACCCATCGTATAGGAGCTGTGGCATTAACTTCCAAAAGATTAGGAATAACAACATTCTTATATGCTTACCATCGATATCAGCATCAGTCTCAAAAATGATTTTACCCACTTTCAGTGAGTTGATGTCAAATGTTTTTATAGCCTTCGATGTTTAACTCAATACCACAACCAATACTTGCTACGATATCAGCAATTTCCTTATTCTTCAGCATCTTTTCAATGCTGGCTTTATATAGATTTAATGACTTACCCTTTAGCTTTTGCAAACACTGGAATACTGGGTCTCGACCATTCTTTACTGCATTTCCTGCAGAATCACCCTCAACAATGAAATATTCTGTTCTAGCCGGGTCAACACCATAAGTCTTACAAGATTTAAACTTATCACTTGCTTTCTGACTCTTTACCGCCTTAGCAATTGACTTTAGCTGTTTTGACATCTCATCAACTGCTAATCTGTTTTCAGCTGCTTCAATAACACTCTCAACTATTTCAACCAACCATGGCGTACCCTTTGCCCATTCATTTTCTAGGAGCTCTGTGATTGAGGATTCTACACAATCAAACACATACCTATTATCTAGGCTGTCCTTTGTTTGACCACGATAAGATACTTTGTTACTTAGGGAAGAAACCAATACTGAAAGAGAACCAGCATAGTCAACTGTCTTGATTTTCACACCTCTCTCAGCACCCCTATCCTTAAAGAATTGCCACTCAGCTGTATTTAAGGCATCAGCATGTACTCCACCTCGAATAGCTACTTTGTTGTGGAAGAACCTTGTACCCTGACCTTTTTCTCCTATTGCGACTTCAACCTCGCAAACACAAATCTCCCCATCTTCCACAGCATGTGCAAAATGTTTTCCATAAGCACACCTATCCGTGCCTAGCTCCTCTTTTAAAACTTCTAACAATGTCTTTTTTAGGGAACTGAATTATGTTTCCTTGAGTTGTTATAAGTTACATCGAAACTCACCAATAAATGACTGGTTATAAAGCCAAGTCCTAAACCATCTCTCAGGTATTTTTACATCTGAGAATACACCAAGTGGCTTTGGTCTACCATCAGGCTTCCATCTTACAAAAGTACCATTAGGCTCATTAGTAGCTTCAACAATAGGTTCTTCATAACAGTGTCTACCATTTTCATAATCCATAGCAGTCATAACACCATCTCTGTATGGCTCTACCTACAGAAATTCTGATGTACCCTGAGTTGCTGCTGCACCACCATTAAGACCTACTGTAATGAGGTAAGGATAATCTCTAAAATCAAAGTTTGACCAATCAGTAATGCTTCTTAACACTTCTTGGTTGTCATCGTACTTAGAACCAGCGTAAAGTTCCTCATAGATTAGGTAGTAGTTCCGCCATTATACTTCTCATTTCCAACCCATTGGAACTCCTCTACCGTAGTCTCTTATACCAATACTACCATCTTCGAATAACGTTATATCTAGTTTATCACCATACCCTGACAGGTGTTCGTCTGTTGCATTACCAAGTATCTCAATTACAGTATGTTTTGCACCATCAAGACCATTCGAACCTAGCATAGACTCTGGTCTAGTTCTTATTCTCATCTCACCTTCAAGTAAGTTAATTGACGAGTCATCATACTTTTTCTTTTCATCTACCATCTTAAATAATTCCTTTTCATTAAGGCTTTTTAGCCACTAACTTTTTATTTACTTAGATTATAACATCAACTTAAGCCCAATAAGTTACATTGAAATTTAAACAACTTACTAGAAAATTAAGCCACTTAATGAAAGAGGATACTCAATTCTGGTATCCTTTTTCTTCAACATGTACTATTCAATAAGAGTAAATCTTGCTTGTTAGATTTTTCTCTTTCTCATTACTGTAACGATAACCATACCCATTGAGTGCAGAACACCAGCACCTACACAAATGTATAGAGGTTGCTATCTCCAGTGTTTGGAACATTGCTGTTAGCAACTACACCACTGTTCTGGGTGCTCTGAGCTGCTGTGTTACCACCATTCTGAGTTGAAGTAGTTCCGTTGTTCTGAGGCTGTGGAACAACCTTAGCCTTATTTGTTACAGGAACTTTTAACTGTTCTTGACATACCATTCTCAAATGTTAGCTTAAATGTTATTGTGATTTCGAATTCCTTGCTGAAATCTACCTTATCGATGCTAACATCCTTACCCTCTGCATTCTGAATTGACAGAATATCCAATACCTTAATCTTGCCGTCAGTCTTGAAAAACTCATTTTCATCTAACTTAGCAAACTCTTCCAATGTGATGTCACCAATTGTATAGTTATGAGGCACTGGAGTTACTGTTGGAATCGCTTCAATTGTACCCCAAGGAACTTCTTTTACCACCTTTACAGAAACCTTGACAGTTCTTGTCATACCGTTCTTGAAGATAACCTTAACTTTTCCTACAAAGTCACCCTTTTCAGTTGTAGCAACATCTTCAACTACTTCAGCTGTAGCACCTTCTGGTAGAGCTACACCCTTAGTAATGTCACATGGCTGACCCTGAACAGCATATACTGTTGTTGTCTTAACTTCAGGAATTTCTTCCAATCCAATCATAGGTTGGTGTACCATAACCTTTACAGTTACAACCTTAGACATTCCATTAGCTAGAATAACCTTTACTTTAGCGTCCTCAAGACCAACAGTTGATGTATCAGCTTTTTCATAGACCTCAACTCTTGCACCCTCTGGTAGGTTAGTTACTGCATTTGGTAGTCAGTTCAGCATCCTTCATTACATTTTACAGTTGCTGTTGTAATTGATGGGAACTCTTCAATAGGTGCCCATAATTACCACTGAAACTGGAATCTCAACATCTATTGACTTAAGACCATTCTTGAAGAATATCTTACCCTTAGCTACCTGCTTGCCCTGGCATGTTAACATCTGCAGGTTCAGTGATTTCTAATCTAGCACCATTAGGCATATTCTTCACTGCAGATAGGTAATCTATAGGTTCAGTTGTCTGATAAGTTGCTTCGATTTTTTTCAATCTGTGGCGTATAAGTTACCTTGATAGGGACTATATGCCAAGTCTTGTCAGTACCATCACCATTAGGGGTGTAAACTGGGAACTTAGCTGCTGTGTCAGTTGGAGCGTCATAGCCATTTATTAGGTCTACATCCCCCTCTTCTAAAGACAATCCGTTAACATTTGCTAGCTCTCTGTACTTAGCATTAACATCTTCCCTATTGTCTGCAATAGAGTATATAGCTGTTCCATCTTCCCTATAGAAAACTGCGTTCTCTACATCTTTTTGTTATTGGAGCATTTGCAGAGCTAAAGTCCTGCTCAGCCTCATCAACCCTCATGAAAGCACCATCAGGTTTTGTTACTGAGTCGAGAATATTGAGCTCCTGACCTACCTCTTTCTCAACAGCGTTCTCAGTAACATCTTCTCCTGCAAAAGCTGCTGCTGGTACCAAGCAAGCTATTAGCAAACTTGCTCCTACCGCCTTAAACATTTTTCTTAAACTTCATTTCTCTCTCCTTTTTCTATATAAATTTTAGTTTAATAAAATTCTTCTTACTGCTTTTAAAAATCTTAGACAGCTAAGACTTTTTAAGATTTTTATCACCTTAGCTATCTAAAAATACCCTACTAGTTATTCTTCTTTTTGAATCGTACAATCATAGCAGTTGTGAACATTAGCAACATACTGTAAAAACAATATTGTTAGTATCCCTGTATTAGGTACATCCTTTTTACTGTTTGTGTTTGTTCTTTCTGTGTACTATTTTTATCTGTATTAGTTAAAACATGAGTGCTGTGTTCTACTGGCTTAGAAATCTCTGGTTTCTTTACCTCAGAGTACCCTTCTTAGGTTCTTCAACCTTTGGAGTTTCAGTATTCTTAGGCTCTTCAGGTTTCTTAGGTTGCTCTACATTTGGAACATCAGGTTTCTTAGGTTCTGGCTTACTTGGTTCCTCAGGCTTGTTTTGGAGTCTCAGGTTGCTCTGGCTTGTTAGGTTCTGCAGGCTTGTTAGGTTCTACTGGTTTTTGGTTCAGGCTTACTAGGTTTCTCAGGTTTCTTAGGTTCCTCTTTTTTCTCTTTAGTATTCTTGATAGTAAGCACTCCACCATTGCTTGTTACATTAACTGTGTATACTTCATCAGTAGACTTATATCCCTTAAGACAGTTATCTCTGTAACATTATACTCACCATGTTCTAGATTGTCTGATAATGCAGATTCCCTTATCATTAGATGTAAGCTCAAAGCTCTTCGCCTTTAGTTATCTTAAATCTAGCTCCAGCAAGTCCTTTACCTGTTTCTGAGTCAACTTTTCTAATTCTTAACTTGCCATTAATCTCTGTGTTTAGCCACCACCAGCCGACTTGTATACCTATACCCCAGCAGTCTTGCTTGGAGCGATAGCGTCAGCTTTGAGTTCTGCTGAGTTATTCTGTATTGGGTCCTCATCGTTTACAGTTGTTGCATAAGATAATAAGTAACCTTGAGTTCCAATCTCACCAAGCTCTAATGTAAAGATGTTTTATCTTCGTTATACTTAACTTTGTTTGATACATCAATCTTTTCACCGTAGTTAGTGAGGTTTTCCATCAGGAGCAAAAGTAACTTTCTGTAACTCAAACTTAGGTAAGTATTCACCGTTACCTGATTTAATCTTATCAGTTATAACAACATTAGTTAAGATTCTACCCACTCTTGTTAATTCTAATTCTCCAATCAGCTCTATCCTTGCTCTTTGATGGGTTAGCCCATTTGCCAATTTCTTCTGTTCCGGATACTGGCTTGTTAGGAGTAAACTTAACTGGCGGAGATACATTATAGCTATTTTTTTATTATTGTTGTTTAGTACAACCCTAATTGGTGTAGCCTCTCCCAGCTTAACAGCTTTTTCATTTCCTTTAGCATAGAAGAATAAGTTTCCTTGTAAGTTAGCTTTGCCATTCATCTTTTTCATTGAATACGATATGAACGATTCCACCACCCTGTTTCGCTAGGCTTTACGGCTGCGTGTGCGATTGCCTCACCTTCACTATCATTCAGAGTAAAGTTATAATCTGTAAACGCTGACGATAAATCAATCTGTTCAGGAACAGCCATATCGAAATAATCTCCAGTATGGATAGTATCATTGATAGTATAATTAGCAAATAACTCAAATGAACTACCAATAGATGTTTCTGTGATTGTTTCTCCCTTATCGTTCTGTAACTCTAACTTTGTTAACTGAACATCCAAAGCTTTATTTTCATCTGCAAATACACCTACAGGTATAAGTACGAAGATAAGAATAATTGCTAATACGATAACATACCTCTTTTTCTCATAATGCCACCATTTGGATAAGATTATAACACCCCTTCCTTTTTGGGAGTTTTTAAGTAATATCTTGTAAAAATGGCGAGTCCGTAAAGGGTTTGTACCCTTGCTGCCACATATTCACCCCTCTGCTTCGTGGTGGATTGTCTTAGTCTGGTATTCACCTGTAGGAACGTCTTCGTACCCTTCTTCTAGTGATAGACCATTTTACTGTTTTTGCAAGTTCCTTATACTTAGCATTAACATCTTCACTATTATCTGTTATGGTGTATATAAGCTGACCAGCACCATTATAGAATCTACAAACGTAAACTTCTTTGTAAATAGGGAGATTGTAGTCTGGAACCTGCTCATCCCAAGCTGGCTTAGTTACTACCCAAACCTTTTTCTTCTGAGGAGCTGCTGGCTTAGCTGCTTCTGAAGAACTCTTAGAACTGTTATTAGAGCTATTTGACGCTGTCTGCTTGCTAGCAGACGCTGTCTGCTACTTGTAGATGCTGTCTGCTTACTTGTTGAACTTGAACTTGCTGTTGCCTTAACTGCCGACTTCTTAGTCTCTACAAGCTTCTCAGCTTCCTTGATAGCTTCTACATTACCTGATTTCTTAGCCTCTTCCAACTTCTTTTCAGCTTCCTTTACTTCTTCAGGCTTGCTTTCCTTATTTTCTTTAGCTTCCTTTTCTACCTTCTTAGAGTTTGACTTCTTAACATCATCTTTCTTAACTGTCTTAGCAACTGTTGTTGTTTTTGTTATTATCAGCCTTAGCTGTATCGTCTGACATCAACATTGCTGTAGCCGTACCCCCTACAAGGGTCATTACTAAAGACCAGTAATTATACCACTCTTAACCTTATTTTCTTTTTACCTTTGCGATTAGGTTGTTAACCATTTCCTTCATCTTCATTTCGTTTACCTCTTTTCATTAAATGTTAAATTTTTACAAAGCCGATTGCTTGAGTTTACTTAAATTATAGCACATTTTCTAATACTTACGCAAGACATTGATAAAATTTTATCTTTCAATATTTACACGTATTATTAGAAAATTTACCCACTCTGTTGAAACAGACTGTGACCTCAACCTTGATTTAACACTAGTTTACCTAATCTCTAACCTTCCTTCAACTACTTTCTAAAAATACTTAAATTCTTACCAAATTTACACCGAAATAAAACACAAAACACGAAAAACAGACGAAAAGCTTCTATTATATTATATAGGAACAAAATGGTGGTAGCGAAACTACCACCCATTTTTACCAACTATTCAATTACAGCTCGTTAGACTTTCTTCTCTTTATCACTAAAACCAAAAGCTCCAGCAACAACTAGAAGTGAACCATACCCAAGATATTTGGAAACATCTCAGTATTTGGAATATCCTTCTTAATTTCAACGGTCTGACCCTTATCTTTGATGTCCTTATGTTCAGCAACTAGAACACCATTAGCATCATACCATTCTTCGAAAGCAACTAACTGCTTACCCTTCAGGTTTTGTTGTATCGAGGTTAAAGTCTACTGTTACAGTACCATTCTTTTCAGAAACAGTTACTTTCTTTTCAACTTCCTTAACAACCTCTATACCGAAGATATTTCCGTAAACGATTTTACCTTTTACAGTGTACTCGCCTGCAGGAACATTCTCATGCTTGATTTTTATCTTCAAAAGGGTATTTTTGCTTGCATCAACAACCTTCTTACCATTAGAAGTCATCTAGTACCAATCTTAGGGTACTGAAACTGTCTGACCTTTATCGGTTGGGTCTTCATGAACTGCAACCTCTACCTTACCATCAAGTACTTTTTCAAACACTACAATATCTTTTCCTGCTACAACAGAACCATCGAAGTGGAATACTACTTCAACCTTACCACTTGATTCCTTAGGGGTGTGGAGAGCGTATGCAGTGATTTCTTTCCATCCTTATCGAGAACTGGTTTCTTTGTTTCCTTGTCGATAATCTTTCCTTCGAATCTCTTTTCTTTTCAGGTGTTGAGACCCTTGTACTCTACAACATCCTTGAACTGAGAGTCCTTGCCACCATATACAACCTTACCACCCTTCATGTTGGTAGCAGTTGTTTTTAATTTCTGGAAACTAACCGTTTGGTCTTCATCATTAATGTCTGCGTGAATTACAAGATCTTTACCTTCATATCTAACAGTTTCAAATGCAACAGTTCTCTTTCAGCTAGCTTGCTTGCGTCAACTTCAATTCAACCTTATATGTACCATTAGCTTTTTCAGGGTGTGAACTCTACAGTCTTTTCAGCAATAACAGTTTCTGGATTAGCCTTGTCTACCAACTTAGCTAGCATCTCATACTTTGGTCAGGTACAAGCTTCTTATAGTGTGCATTGTCAAATACCTTAACCATACCCTTAGGTTGGTGGTCTTTCAAACCATTCTCGAATGTAGCAGTTGTATGTACTTCAGGAACTGGCATATTTTCAATCTGCTGAGCCTGCACCTTTGAGTGTTCTCTACAGTGAACTCAACATCCTTTTCCTGAATGAAGTAACCGCTTAGGGTGCTTCGACTTCGTGAATTCTGTACTTCTTACCTGCTTCTAGCTTTTCAGTTAGATGTGCTTTTCCATCGAAATCCACTTGTCAACAACTGCACCATTTTCATCTAACAGCTGTAGCTTAGCACCCTTTACAGTTTCTCCTGAGGACATATCCTTCTTTGAAATTTCAGTTTTTGTAAAATCGTTTTTCCATTTCAACCTTTTGTGGTTCTTTTCGTATCCTTTACAGTAAACTCAACTTCTTTATTGTTAACAACGTACCCCTTAGGAGCTGCAATTTCTTTTTAGCTTGTAAGTCTCACCAACTGTTAGACCTTTAAGTACATGCTTCTCATCAGTTGAAACAAACTCGTCGATAACCTTATTGTCCTTATCTAGAACCTGTAGGGTTGATCCAGCAGGTTCTTCTTTGTTGCCTTATCGATTTTGTAAATTTCAGTTGTGAGTTGCATCTTCCTTAACCTCTACAGTGTAATCAAATACAGCTTTATTGATTTCAGTAATTCTAGCATGAATATCCTGCTTTTTCTGTGTTTTAGAATGTACCCCTTAGAGCTTTCTTCTCATACGCTTTGTAAAGATCTGGCTTTAGTTCACCAGTTTCAGCCTTACCATCTTTGTCTGTAGTAATCTCATAAACTTCAGTATCTTCTCCTGTAAGCTTATCATATTTAGCTACACCAAATACTGCACCTTCGAAAGAACCAACACCCGTGGAACTGGCTTTCCTGTCTCTGAGTCAATTTTCTGAACATGAATCTTTATCTTTTGTTCTTTTTTTCTGTATCTGTTGCAGTAAGCTCTACTTCAGCTTCTGTAGCTGTATGGTTAACACCATCAAATATTTTCTCTACAAGAACACCCTCTGTTCGAGCAAAAACCTTTTGGAGCTGTTTTTCTCTTCAACAGTTAGTTTACCGATAGGGAACATTTAATCTTCCACCTCTATTAAAGAATGTAGAATCACCTGAACCCTCTACATAGTATTCTTTTGTTGCTAGAACAAGACCATCTTCGTCTGACTTAAAATCCCAGCTCTTAGTAGGTTCTGTCGGATAAGACCCATCTGCTTCTGGTGCAAAAATAATTCATTGTATATACTGCCCCAGCCACAGATAAATTCTTATCTGCACCCTTCTCAGCTTTTTTAGTTAGCGTTAACTTTACAGGGTCAAAGATAACTCTATCACTTACTGCAACCTCAGCTGTCTGACCAGCAGTTACTGTTACTGTGTGTGTTTTAGGGTCTAGTCTATACCCCTTTGCAGGTGTAAGCTCTTTCACGAAATACTGACCTGGAGTTAGTTCCAAAGTATTTGCTGAACCATCAGCACCAGTTGTGAACTCGCCAACCTTATTTGTTAGACCACTGTCTGAGTAAACTCCATACACTGCCCCTTCAAGAGAATACCCATTTGGGCAACACTTTATAAGGTCTGTACCGAATGTATTCTCAGTTGACTTTGTAAGGTGTGCATGTCCAACAGCTGCTTCTGTCCAAAATGCTGCTGTACTCTGACCTGAACCTTGATACATATACCCATTACCTTTTCTGTCATTTTGCATGAGCATTTGCATATGCAGTAGCACCATTAGCATTGTATCTATACTGCCCAAATCCAATTCGAAGTCCTTCTTACATTTACAGTCCAAGATATACCCTCTGGATTCACACCTGATAGATTATGCCATACCCACATTTGTGAGAGTGCTGCACCATCTTCTCCTTCACCATACTGTCCTCTAATATGGTCAAGACCATTGGCTATGAAGTTGTTCTTTCCTGTCCAATTGCAGGAACAATGTTTGAGCGTGTCTTTGTACCATTTTCAAATGTTACACGGGGTTTATGCATAGAGATTTAAGTCCATCACTACAAACGAACCAACTTGGTACATCCCAATTAACCATTTCTGTACCCTTGTATACTCCCCCTGCATCTTCCACTATGTGAACTCATAACTGTTTCCGTAACAGTAACCGTATCTGCATTAGATGTCATTGGCTTACTAAAATTCCCAAGACCGAGAACTAGCAAAAATACCATAAACATTGCAAATAGACGAGTGCTTTTTGTAACATTTTTATTAACCATTTACTCTTCCTTTCTTTTTCTTAATCCTCTAATTCTTACCACTAATAATTTAAAACAACCTACATCACATCTTCAGTCCACCTACCCTTTCTGCCTTTCATCTACCTAGCAACTCATTAGGTCTCTTAAAGTTATTCTTTCTGAGTCACTTTCTGAATTTTTTGTTGATTACCATACCCTTCTTTTTAGGAATACGGGTTTTGAGGTAGATAAGTTTTCCTCGCCACAATCAATATACTTTCAACCCTTGACCTCTCCATCGTTGTAACAAATACAGTTGACTTTCCAGCCAAACCCCTTATCTGCATCAACCCTTTTACTGAAGAAATCACTGATTTTGTTATACCCTCGTTTAAAAGCATAACCACCAAATCGTTTTGCATAAAACTCATCTATCTCATCTTCGAGCGTGTTTACTATTCACCATGCTCATTAGCAGATATAAATCGGCATACACTCAATCCGTTTTTATATGCATCTGCTAAAATAGGAAAAGCTAGCCTATCAACTCTACCTCTGGATTCTATTCCAAAACAATAAGAGCATCTTGGCAACTCACTTCTTTTTAAACAGTTTAGCAACTCTTTTATCTCGGCTTCCTGATACTCTAGTGATTCAGCATCTAAGAGTAATCGTTCACCTTCCACTACAATAGCATCATAGGAAAACTCCCCACTCAGATACAACCCCTCCGAACCAAATTTCTTCCTCAACTCAGCTAAATCTAAATTTTCTACACCCGTATCATCAACCGAACCCCTCATCAATTCTTTTCGCTTTTCCCAACAATGAGGACACTTGACAAATGTTCTTGTGCTTTTCATCTAATAGCATACCCTTATCATTTACATCCGTAAGGACAATCATCAAAAATGACTTTTTATCTCGCTCATCTACCTACTCCATTTTATACCGTATTAACCCAAAGATACACATCTTAAAGCAAAAACAATACAGTTCCACCAACAAGTAGCATACCTATCACTATAAGACTTACTATGCGAAAGATAACCTGTTTCTGAGTTAAAAACCCTTTTCTACAAGCATTTCCACCACTATCAGCCTCGTCAACAATCTTTAATCTTCCAAGGCTAATTACACTCAAAACCGAGATACCCAAGAAGTCTGCTGACTTATCAAACAATAACGCAAACAATAACGAAACCATACCCCATACAAAGGAATCCTAGCATACTTACAAAAAGTACCTCCTGCCTTCTTCCAATTCCAAGAATCAGCTTTCATATTCTCCTTTATTGCATCTACATTATGTTTCTGCGCTGTAGACAACCCTTCAGAATCTGGTAAATCGAAAGTAACAGCTCCATCTGCAATCTCTTGATGTTTTGGCATTCCTGCCAAGGACTCTTCATTTATCAAAGTTGATGCCTTTCTATTATCCTTCGAACTGGCTGACTCTCCACCACCTTTAAAGCATTACACTTGACTTATTTTTCCTTTATAAATAATTACAAGAGATATTCTTCTACGTTACCCCAAATTTTCTTAAAACTTTCAGCACCTTGAATGCTACCGTCACCAACCTCTAAATACTTTATTCCATCTCCATCAGTACCCAACACTGCAACCATATGAATACCCGCTGTTGAATTTGTTGGACTACCATACATACAAACATAGAAATCATTTTTAATGCTTCTTTAATCTTCTTAACCGCTGCATCACCACTTACATTCGCATACTCAATCAATGTGAATTCAGGAGTAAACTTTTTCAAAGCTTTGTCACTAGTTATCCAAGCCCCACTCTCGTCTGTTGCTCCTGAAGTACTAAGTATATGCGGGTTAAACTTATTAACATCTCGCAACTTTGGGTTATCATAAGCCATTAATGCTGCATGTGAGTAATCCAACAACCTGCTGCACAATATATAAACTCTCTGCGCTGTTCCAGCTTGCTTATACTGCCACCTAGGGTCATTCTGGCTGAAAGTTTTATAATCCCCAGTATCCTTTGCAAACACTAAATTTAAATTACATACCCCTGCTAGTATCACTATTAGCATTAGGGTTGTAATTATTTTATCCCTACCCTTCTATTCCTTTCAACCATCTTACCACCTACTTAACCATCTATTTTTATACTTGTATCTTCCTTCAAATTTTCCTTGTCTAACAGTAATGTCATTACACGGAGAAATCACTATCATCGAAGTCATCCATAGCCTTAGCTCTATCAGCTACAGCCGTTCTCAATGTTCTCAACTCATCACCCTTAGAAACCAATATATAAACATGCTTATTTTCAATATTAAAAGCTTCGAGTAATTCTACCCTCAAACTGAACCATCTTGCTTGGGTTGGGGTCATAGCTATAAAAGACACATACATTACAATCACCAAAGTCCAAACCCTTCTGAACATTGGTAATCAATACTCTGAAATCTCCTTTTTTTGAAACCGTCAATCAGCTTGTTCTTCTCTTCAATTTCAGTATCCCCATTCATTATTTTAGCAGAAACTAAGTTCATTAAGAACAGCTTTAATTCCTCTCTGAGATTCTTTATACCTTGAATAGATGATTATCGAACTCTCATCTTTTTAGCTCACCATCTAATAACTCAACAAGTGATGCCAACTTAGGAGTCGTTAAAGTGTTCATCTCGATACTGGAATCAATGTACCAAGGACAGTCATAGACCATATAGGGCACTGAAGTTCTCTTTAATAAAGCTCGCTGTTCCATTGAAAGCTTGCTCACCACCAAGTTAGCAGAGCAGTTCTTTATTGTAGCACCCATACCCTTTCTTGTTCGTCCTAAAGCTCTCAGTGCAATTCGTTCTCTAAACTCTTCTTGGTTTTTATACTTATTACACCTCATTGGGTAAGGTCCTGTATAATCAAATACCTCGTACTGTTTCGAAAAGTTAGTTTTTGTTGGCATAAAGTTTCATCTAAAGTTTAACTTGTTATATTTTGACAATAATTCCTTACTTAAAGGAGTTGCGTCAAAAGCAATACAACACGATCAAAAAATTTCCTAAAAATAAAAAGCATTTTGTAAGTCTTTGTAGCCGAATTGTTCAATACAGCTGGCTCGTCCATAATGAGAATATCAAACGGACAAAGTACCCATCTCACTTTCCCAAGCTCTTATGTACTCTTGAAAATCTACACTGTTGAGCAAGGAATAAGGTCCGATAACACTCGCTGTTAACTCTAACTCATTATCTCTAACAAACCTTTTAACCTTATCTTTTCTCAAAGACTTCCTGCACATAATTTCCAGTCCTAGCAATTGGTTTATGCCTTGTCTGATCAACTAAATTCTTTTCAGTTAAATATAGAAATCTAAACTCCCTGCCACTCTGATAGCTTCCATCTCCAAAAGATTAAGTAATCCTGTTGTGACAACAGTTTTTACGCAATCCTACACTATCAGCTAGTAACGCAAGCTTAGACACATACAAAAAGCAACTGCCGTAGTCTGACTAGGTCTTAATTCACCCTCTTTATAATTTTTAGAATACTGCCATCTTTCATCTCAATTGTTGTGCTTACCTCTTCATCACTTAAATCATAAACACAATTTTTCAAATCAGAGATTTCAGCATCTTCATTTGCTAGCAATTATTGTCTCAAGCTTCTCGCATTCTTCATCTGTGAGTAATTTTCCTTTAAACCTTTCACCGAAATAAATTACTTCTTTTCTTTTACCCGTCTCAAACTCCTTTGAGTTAGGGTCTATAAATATACTCCCCATCTCTTTTCGAGAACAGGCGTACCCATCTAGTACAATTCCTTTTTAACTCCTCGTAAAACTCCCTACCCACTGGATGGAAACATTCATTCCCTTTATTTTTACTTAGTGTATTCTGACACTCACAAGAATACTTCGTTAAGTCTGCCCTATCAGGAAATACAATATACCTACCATCTTTACCGACAAAGATTTTTAATATCGTTTAACTTCAAGCAATTTGTCCAACACCGCTGAACATCTTGCCAAAGGCTGGCTTTCTTTAACCCTGTTAATAGGAAATAGTTAATTTTAATTACAATCATCTTCTCGCTCACATTCTTAGGTTAAAATAAATAACCTACCCTTTCTTTCTATACTTTACCTAATTTTAGTTGTTTCTGTACTTCTTTACTGCCATACAACTCAATTACTTCTAATTTAGAAATTTGAGGATTCTTTTTAACAAACTCCCTCATTGGTGGCAAACTCTGTACCTCATCAAGTTTGTAAGTATCTCTTATATAACCAAGACCACCCATTGCTGAGTTTATCTGTAGGAAATCTTGAACTTGTTTCGACTGCTTCTTCTACACTTCCTCAGCAGCCTCCATAGGGTTCTTCAGTTACTTCCTCTATAGGGCTCTTCGTTAACTCCCTCTACATATTCTTCCTCGAATTCCTCATCTTCAGACTCATCACCCCAACTACCCCAGTCGTCAAAGTCTTCTTCACCGTCTACTACTTCATCTTCGACTACATCTTCAAAATCATCCTCACCCTCAAGTTCACTATTATCCTCTACTGAAGCTTCTTCCAGTTCTAAATCCGTACCCTTAACCGTTAAGAACCCGTCACTATCATAGTAGAACTCTGCTTCATCAATATTGGATTCCCCATCAGCTACATCTTCTACATCCTCTACTTCAAAAGTCTTTTCCCAAGCCTCTTCAGGGTCTCTTACCTCGTCTATATCGTCTACATCAAAGTCATCAACCTCGGCAAGGTCTTCAAATCCACTTTCAAACCCTTCATCAGATTCTTCAACTTGGTTATCTACCCTTTCGCCAACACTACTCGAAAACAAGTCAAAAGATTGTTCGTTATCTGTCTTCATAAACTCGTTCATCCAACTGCTTTCCATCATCTGATCGAGTGAAGAGTACTCACTTACATCTGACATTGTTACATATAGTCTTGAGATGATTTTGAGACCTGTGACGCATCTCCTTTAACCGATATGTTTCCTACTTTTTACTCACTTTCTTTGCCTCACTACTTTATTATATCGTCCGCAAGACTCATCATCTAAGTCATCTCCAATTCCACTCATGGGGTCACCTCTTCTTTTTACTGGCGTACCCACTTTCCTACACTCTCAACCCTCTCACAGTATTATCGCGTATATTTATTTTGCTTTCTTCAGCTTTCTCTTGCAAAGTCTTGCCTCAGGCTCAAAGCATACCGACCTTTTCCGATATACTTGAAGGTTTTACATTATCCTCATTTTGAGGTTTGTTATAACTTCAGCGTGAGAGATATACTGGATTTCCTTTATTTAATTCAAAGGCACATACTGCCATATCACCGGCCATAACTAAGTTATAGTGAATTCATCTCTCTTTACTGCCCTTACCTCATGTAACACTAAAAGGCATTTTTACAACAACCTTTAAACCACATAAATCTCTTTTGAGTTTTTCTTAATGATTTCTTGAGTTAATCTGTGAGAACATTATCAACTTTATACCCAAGTTTGGTGTTTTTGTTACCAGCTCATTGATAATTCTGTCGTACTCTGCCTTAGTATCCTTGTCTAAAGTACTTACCAATGTTACAACTTCATCGATAACCTATATACAGAATTGGCAACTCATAATCTGGACAAATCTTCCTGAAGTCATCATAGTTTGCTGCACCCTCACCTTCATTTTTTGAAGATACTGTTTCTTTTCTTGGTCTCCTCATCAGAACCTGTCTTAAGTGTCTTACTATTTCCTTATGCATCTGATACAAAAGCTCTTGAGTGGTAGTACCTGTGACAATTTATAGTAATCTGAGTTGGTCCTTTAACATCATAAACCCTGAACTGAACTTCTGGGTGACTTAAGCATACATATCTGTGCAATAAGCGACTGACCTTTCCAAGACTTACCTCCTCGAGGTGCTCCACTTATTAACATAGCATTTGTTTTCCATAAGTCAAACTTCCAAGGAATTCCATACTCACTTATACCCCAAAAGACTGGCATTTTATTGTCTGTATCGCATACCCAATTCTCTTGAGACATATACAAGTCCTTAAGTGAAACTGTATAGGGTTCTCCCTTGAAAATGTTAACAACAAAGCCACCAGTTACTAAGGAGTAAGTGGCATAAACACCCTCAGCTCCTTCCCTTACTATACCAAATTCATCCACCTTAAAAGCCTGAGCTAAACCATCTGCAAGTTCCTTTGGTTTCAAGCCAGCAGGTCTATTGCAACGAACTTGAATGATAGACTTGTTCTCACGAATCTCTTCTACAAAAAGGTCATCAGCATTCTTCATACCCACATCTTCTGCTACTTTTGATGGATTACCCTGTATCTTCTCGAATTTATCCTGCCACTCTTCAGCCCTTACCATTTTTCCATAGTTTGGATTAACCTTTGGTAGCACCCCCATGAAAGTATCAAATAGAAATCTTCTAGTGTATTGATGTGCTGGTAAATCTTTTAACTTTCCGTATTCATCATCTAAGTCAGGGTTATCTACTATAGTATCTTCCTCTATATCATCTCCCCAAGAAGATTCACCATCCAAATCGCCCCAACCACCACCATCAGAGCTGTCATCATCTACTTCACCCCAAGAGTCATCAATATCTTCATCCGAGCTATCTCCCCAAGAAGTATCCTCATCTTCCTCTTCATTAAAGTTGAAATCTGTCTCTTCTAATTCGTCAACTTCTTCATCGGAAACTTCTCCTAGCTCTTCTTTAGCTCTATCAATGTTTAAGCCTAAAAAAGCAACACCCGTACCCACAACACAAAGCCCTGATAAAAAGATATCAAAGGCATGGTCGACCTTTACGAATATTCCTAAAATCCATAAAAGCACTGAAAATGCAACCATTCCAGCCCCAACTTTAACATTCATCCTACCAAATCTAGCCTTCTCTAAAGCAGTGAACTCAGCCAATGATTCAATAAACTCCTTCATAGCAGACCAGCCATGCTTTCCTGCAACTGCTACACCATCATACACTACGTCCTCAAAATTTCTCCCCTGTTGTCCATTCAAGCCAGCAGAATTAAGAACATTACCCCCATTAGTACCCTGTAAATTACTTAATGCAGAGCCTAAATCACCGTCTGCACCTCCAGTGGAATGAAATACATCTCCACCAAGACAATCGCTCAATGTATCCTGCTGTCCGAACTTAATACCTCGTCCCAATTTATTCCACTCATACCTGGTTGATGTTGAGGTGGATTCTTAGCAAAAATCACGATTAGCCATGGCATCATTTTTATATTTATCGCTTATACCCATCACATCACCCTCTATAAAAATACTCCAAAATATTAAAAATAGCATACCCACTATTCCTAAAACTGCAATAACACCATTTCTGGTGCCTTGCATTCTTGTTTTATTACTCCAAATATATGTCATCAACAACACATAAAGGTTATTAACACTGACCAAATTAAAGTTCTACCATTCTTTTCCACTCCTGATTAGTTATTTTTCTTTTTATATTACTGCTTACATTATCTCTGTGCTGTTCACGAATATAAGAAACAACCAACTTACCATCTTTATATTGGAGAAGCGTTGTTTAAGTCAGTATCAACACTTACTAACCAACCACTATCCAAATCAGGATACTTTTGAACTGTTATATCTAAGCTAACCTCTCTTGTAGATGCATCTGCACTTTCATAATACTTATTGATATAGTTATAAAGATAGATGTCTGCCTTTGTAGTATCCGATTCACCTGAATCATAAGCAGATAGGTTATCAAAGATTTCATCCGTATCTTGTCTCCAAAAATCTTTATTTGTTAAGTCAAGCATTTCACACTTTACGGTGAAAACCTTCTTATTGTCTGCGAATACACCTGAATTTTCAATACTTTTAACCTGAACACTCTTCATGCAGTTTTTATACATTTTTACGCAGGAATTGGTCAGTGTAATCAGTATTTTTATTCTTCTCATTGAAGTACCCTGAATAAGTTTCTACAACAGAGAAACCCCTACTATATCTTTTGCATAGATATCGATATCAAGGTTTGATACACCCTTACAAAAAGCCTGAACAACATCTTCAGCACTCATCTTCTTATCTCCAAGAGATAGTAAAGTACCATCTACGTCCCAAATAAAACCCTTAGGGTGCTTTCCATAAGATGCTTCTAAATCTTTTTGCATTTTCCTTGAGCATATTATCACTTTCATCTCCACCCTTGTTAGTTTGTTTTAACATTTCTTCCGTTTTCTTATCTGCTTCTGGCTTGAGCTGCTTTCTTTTCTTGAACAGAAACATACCCAATTGTTCAATGGTTCCAACTATTATAACAATTACTACCAACTTCTTATGTTCTTCTAAGAAACCCATTATATTTCTTAATAAATCCATTCAACTACCTCTCCTTTTATATCTCATCAAAATCATGATGAGTTCATCTTCATTTACCTTATCCTGATTAACACCTGTTTTAAATATGTTACTTTGAGATGTGTGCTTTGGTAATGATACTTTTTATTATCGTACTTACACTTTTTATCCAACCTTACAAGAGCTTTGTCATAAATAGCATGTCTCCTTACTATTCTCTGTATCAGTTTTTCTTTTGTTACTAATTTAGCTTCGTCACCCTTTAAAAAGAGGAATAGATAACCTCTCGCATAATCTCTCAGAACATCAGAGTCATCAATAGCCCCTATTGCAAAAGGAGTAATATTTCCAAAGATACCGATCTATCTTCATCTAACAATTCTTTAACATTAGTAGAAATAATGATGTTGATGTCACCTAACTTTCTCCACCTGTAATAGCAGTTTTACACGCAGCTCTAGACACGTATTACCCCATCTCTGAAATTCTTCCCACACCTTAAAATTATACTTACCCTCTGCTTTAGAATATAGACCTTAAGTGTGAAATGATTGATGCATATAACTTTGGCTCAAAACCAAAGCTGTATTGGGTCAAGTTTTAGATGGGTCTTTTAGCCAGCCAAACAAAGAGTTAACTACCAATTTAGCCCTTACAACCTCCTCAAGACCAACCTTATTAACGAACATATTAGCTTTTGTACCACCCTCTGCCAATGTTCCAAAATAAGATGTCATTTTAGCGACCACCAACTCCAAAGTCTTGGTAATCTTCGTTTTCTTCAAAGAAATTAATTCCCTATCTCCAACAGGTAACGTACCCGTCTTCTCAGTTCCTAAGACTTCACTGTACAGCTTTTTCACTTCAAGATATATCTTTTAATCGCAATCCTTTACTTCTTGACCAAGTAGACATATCTTCTTGTACGACACCTGCATTTGCATAAACTCGACCTACAGCTGTATCAACAATAATTTCTGTCCCTCTTTCTCAAGCAATTTCGTACCCAAGAGGTGTTTACTACTGATGTAGTGTACGATTTACAAAGAGAACATATCCTCATCAAGCTCTTTATTGCCACTCAATCTTATTGCTACTGGGTCAAAATAATTACCACTTCCATCCGACAAGTCCAATATTACAACTGGGTCATGATTCGCTACTAACCCAGCAAGATACATATACTCCTTACCCTCGATGTCGTTGATTGTTCCATTATACTCATTTTGCATCAGCAACTGTATTAAAAAGCCATTTAATTGAGAATGACTTACCACCACCTGTTTCAGCAGTAATTAGTATATTTTTCAGCATCTACATCAGTTTTCTTAATTTTCTTATACACTGGAAAACCTGACTTTATATCGACACCCCAAATAATTCCTGTTTTACCGACTTTACCTTGGTCATAGCTACTCCTACGGGCTATCATCTCATCTGGTATAGTGTTGTTACCAACCTGTTTTAGAACCTTACTGTCCAACTCCGCAGACATCGGAGAAAATGCTTTCAAAAAGTTAAAAATCTGTTGTGTAACTCTCGTTATTTTTAATTCACGCTGTTTACACCTCTTCAATTCGTTTTTAGAGTAGTATCAAAATCATCGCCTCATCCCCTAGAGACAACCATCATTGTTCTGTATCTAAATAGCTTTCTCATTCTTCTAATCTCTGCATCAGCTAAATATACAAGTGACTCTTTTTCTTCGAGAGGTTGAATCCATGTTTGCAATGTTTTCCCCAATAGTTATAGTTGTTTACTTCACCGACTCATCCTCAATAGTAGACCAAGTCTTAATTTTAGATTGAACCCTTTGAGATGACCAATCAATCGCTGTTGGTTCAAAAGATGAGATAAATGAAACCTTTACACCACCCATTGTAACATATCTTGCAGAATCTCTAAAATCGATGTTTAAATTTCCTGGGTAGCCGTCTATTGTATAGTAAACAGTAATGAAGTCCTTCTTTGACATAGTAGCATTTCCACAAGTATAGAACTCATACTCTCTTGCCTTAGGGATACAAACTATTGTTACGGTGATAGTTCTCTAAAAGAAACCTACCCCATACTTCTAGGGAACTTGGTTTCTTGAGGCTTTCTCTCCTTCTTGACTGCTTTTTCTTTCTTCTTTACTGTTTTTCTTTCTTCTTGCGCTTTTCTTTAGCCACTATCTTCTACCTCCTTGAGTTGTTCCTATTTTTCTGTACAACTCATCACAAGTCGACATATATCTTCTTATTTTTCTCATCATCATCAACACCCGGTGTACCCTTGTATTTCTCCTACTACCCCAAAATGATTTCTTAACAGCCCTGTCAGAAAATCGTTCTACTTAGATCACTTTTTAATCTTTCTATCATGAGACTTACTTTCACTTAAGAAAAACGGTTTACCTTTAGCTGTTAAAATGCAATCTTTACTTGAAAACAGACCTATCAACAAGTATAAAAACATCAAACTTTGCATCATCCAAAAAGTATTTATTACATCTCTGGTTGGGTGATTTGTATATCTAATTTTGTTAAAAATATCTTGATATGTCACTAACACTTTCCTGAGTTACCCAACTAAAAGTCTTTTATACAACTCTTCATATAGCTTACCCTTAGGGTATACAAATATAACCTTTGGTCTCCGATTCATAACATTCTCGAAAAATCCCTCATCGCAAAGATGAAGTGTGTTATATAACTGCAATGACCAATCTCCTTGAAACGATATATCTCCTTCTCTTTCAAGTAGGTAACCGTTGGAAAGAAAGTAACTGCTGGCTTTACCATACCACCAAAAGAACCTCTCTGATTTGATGGCTTACCCATCTTTTCTAACTCCTCAAGCTTCTCTTGCATATCTTTCATTTCCTTAGACATCAAGCCCATCGTACTGCTAACCTCAGTAAACATTTCTACTACACCAACAGACATTGCATTCTTTTGCTCCATTAGAGCTGTATGTTGGTTATTTACTGTTGTTGTGCACTTTTCAAAGCTTTTAAAGACCTGGGTATTTTTGGACTTACTGCCTGATGCCAACTGTGCGTCAATGAACCCTTCTAGTACATTGATACCACCCATTGTGACTAGACTGCCTGCTTTCTTTCTAGACAGCAAAAAATCGCTAAGCAACTCCCCACTTCCCATGGAGAACTCAGCGTCATAACTTTCACCACCTAAACCATGCACTGCTACGTCAATCTTAGGGTCTGGTGTGCCATCGTATATATAAACAAAAAGAGCGTACCCTCTTCTGTAATTTTTCTAAACCTTGTACTAAGTCTACGGAACTGTCCTTGGTGGAGTGAATAACAAGTGTATCAATATCGCCCACTATTACTCCACCCATCAAAGACTTTAAACTTTGAACTTTTTGTAAAACTTGTCCCGTAGTTAATCTCATTCGTTGAAACAACTACCCTCATAAACAACTACTCCAAATTTCTTATCCAGTTACCATATGGCAAAGACCAATCTCTATTAGCCTTTATAATATCCTCCTTAAAAATCAGTTTCTGCTCCTGTTGAGAATAACATACCCTTTCTTTTGCATAGATGTTTTTCTACTTTTACAGGAACATATTTTTCTGTTCTCTAACATCGCTTGTGTTGTCATTAAAAGCCCCAATGTTATCTGCACAACATAGAAATATTTCACAACTTCCTAAAGTATCTTCTAGTTCTGAAACAAACTCAATTGGACAATCAACAAATACTTTATCAAACCTCTGTGAAATCTTTTTCAATTATTGCCTTTACAGAAATCCTTTCATCAGAACCAAAAGCCTACTGACAGAATATTTACACCGTCTTCTCTATATTTTTTTCCTTCTCTGTTGTTGAAAGCACTTAAATCCACATAGAGAGAACACCGTGTGTATTATAATCTAAATCTACTATTAACACATTATTTCCTTGTGAAACCAAGTCAAGAGCCTCTCCTACAAGGAAAGAAAGTAACACCAGTACCCCTTATTCCCATATATCTCTACCTTAGAATTTCCTGGTGTGCCATTTTAAATCTTCAAAAGAAGTTACATTCACTTATCTCCTATAGGGTAATCCGTACCCTGTTCAAGATTCTCATTTTCAAACTCTTCGAGTGATTCAACCTCTTCATCTTCACCTAAAAAGCCCGTATCGGCATGCATATTTCCAAATCCTGAGAGGTTGAAATCATCGTCTGAGTCTTCAACGCCATCCGTCTCAGAAACCCCTTCTGAAACCCCACCATTTTCACTCTCAGAGGTTAAATCTTCCCAGCTTGTAATATTTTCCGATGAGTTACCATCACTAACACTCTCAGGCGATGACCACTCCGAACCATCAGAATTTTCTCCACTTTCTCCGAAATTTTCAAAATCATCTGAATCCCAAGCTGAATTAATCTCTCCATTGTTTAGAGGACTTTCAGGACTTTCGTCAATAACCTCTTCTGAGCTGGTTTCTGTTTCAGACTCCTCACCTTTTGAAGAACCTGTCACACCTTTGATTTTCTGACCTAAATTTGCAAAACCAAGCTTTTCAGCTACTGTGGTTTTATTGAATTGTTCTTCTAAAATGGTTGTGTAGTAAGCTGCTTTAATAATTGGTAAATCCTCTTTAACCATTGCTGTAATATCTACAATATTACTTCCTGGCATTACAATAAAAGGAGTGTACATCGGCGAATGGAACACACTGTTAAAGTCATCAATATCCTTAAGAGCAAATTCCTTATCCTGACCATTTACAAGATACACTATTGTTGTGTTTGATGCCTTACCCTTTACGTAAGAGTTAAGCTTCTCCATATTCGCTTTAACCTCTTCATCGCTTGAGCCAAAGAAATCTCTTGAAACACAAAGTCGCTTCCATACAAATTGCTGTTGCTCTGTTTTGGCAAAAAACTCATCCACTGTGGGGTAGCTACTCAACTCTATATTATCAATCTCTCTTATCAGAGCATCGATTATTCTATCGTCATTATTTCCGATTCTTATTAAAATTCTACCATTAGCCATACCAATTCTCCTTTTCTTTAACCAAATAAGTCGATGTCTTCACCACTTTGGTGCTTCCTCTTGTTCTTCTTTCTGTCCTTTTTAACTTTCTTTTTAGCTTCTTCTTCTATAGCTCTCTGTCTAGCCTCTTCCTGTTTCTCAGCCTTCGTTTTATTTATCTTAACAAACTCACCATCAGCTGTTCTTAAACTTATAGGAACTATTGTTTCCCTGGTTTCACCACCTAAAGAAGTTAAACAAGCCTCTTTTTACTGAGAAGTCATGCAAGTTAAACAAAGCTTTCTGCATCTCCTGTAAATCCTTTGAATCCATCATATAGTAGGAACAGTAATTAGCCTCCATAAAACAATCTAACACCTTCTCAACTGTATACCAAGCCTTAGCATCACTACCACTCCACTGTAGCAGATAACAATCAAAAGATGTAACACTCTGTTGCATTTTGGTCTTCAAGGAAGTTCAACACATCTGCCATTAAATCCTGTAAGTCGGGATTTTTTATCATACTAGCTTCTTTTCTACTTTCAGCCAATCTCTCATCAGAACCAATAACGTCCATAAAGTCAATATGGCACAACCTTAAATCACTTGAACCAGCAATGTTATACGCATCGGCAATTGCCTCATAGTGTTCATATTCTGCGTCATCTATTTTTACCCATTATGACGTCTTTATTTAGCATAATGTATACCCCTGAAAGATTGTTTCTGAATCTACATATGTGTGAAACTGTTCTTCTACATCAAATATACCCCAAGTTGCTTTCAATCTAACTTCATATCTCTAGAGTCTACCCACTCTTGTTCTTTTCCTAACTCGCTTTTTCTTGGAATATAAATAGCATTATAATCTTCCAAATAATGAACATAAATACCAAACCAAGTACCCAATCTATTAAGAAAAAAAGTGCCTTTTTACTGAACATTATACCCAATCCTATTATTACACCTACAACTGCTAATCCAATACCCCAAAACTTTCTCGACTTCATTGCATCTCTTCTACCACCCTGAAAAAGTCAAAGGTTATTGGCAAGTTTATAGTTGTATCTCCTTTTTTAGGTTGCATATTTGAAACATTCTTGTTTTTCCATCACTCATTTCCCTCTTCTACATTATCTTCATTGTTAACATTGTCGTTAGAATCATTACTGCTGTTAGCCTTATTAGATTCTTCATCTACAGAGCTCTTCTTTTGGCTATCACCAGCTTCTTTTTCTGTTCAACCTGCTTTGCATCCTCTTCAAGCATCATATAAGCCCCACCAGCTACAATAGCTGTAAAGAAGATTGTAAATATCAAGATAGACACTATCCCAGTTACTGCAATCAAATCTCGTACCCTTGAGATGATAAACCTTATGGAGTTTATAGCTCGTATCCCTGCATTGACACCAAATTTAACAGCCTTCTCAACTTTAGTATCTTCTTTTTTTACGAGTTGCTACCTTATGAGTTAACAGAGAGTCTTAGCCCTGAAACCAATACTCTCAATGCAAAAGTAATTGCTGTCAAGCAAACACATATAATTATTGCTAACATAACCTATTCTTCTCTTTCAGACCTTTCAGCTCTCTTAGCCTTTCCTGCATTTCGTCTATTTAAACGATTGATACCTTCATTTGACTTGTTGTCAATATTTCTTTGCTTACGGTTAGAGTCTGCTGTCTTATCTTCGACAGTATCTTTTCTCTTGTAAACTTTTCTAGCCTTTTTATCTTCACCCTCAGATTTCTTTTCTCTAGGCTCGAAAGTACCGTACGATGCGTGATTTTGTGTTCTACTTGTAGCCCTTTGATTAGGTGCTGAACCACCTTTTCCACTACCTGCAGAACCACCACCACCTGATGATTCTCCTTGAAGACCTTTAGTAGCACTCTTAAATCCTTTACCAATAGCACCTGCAACACCTTGAAGAACACTACCAACAAAGCCACCTGCAAGCTTACCCTCAACTTTAATATCCTTAAGAACCTTTATCAACAACTTACCCATCACTATCACAAACGCTGTGTTTATTACTACCATTAGCAATAATGTACTTGCTGGGTCACCAACCTGTATTGATTCTCCACCAGTCTGAGTAACTGCATCATTACCCTTACCCATAAACCAAGATACTACTAGTGAGAATACTAGAGTAAACTACCAGTTTTTATAAGAGGGTAATCCCATTCTTTACAAAGTTGTCTCTAGCTTGCTTGTTAGACCTTAATCTGAATCCTAAAGTTGCTACCATCAGAGTAAATAATGCAAATAACCCATAAATCATGCCCTGCTTCACACCTGGAACAGCATACTGTGCCAAAAATATCATTTACAATCAAAAGATTGCAGTTGTTGTACTTGACTTTTTAACTATATTTTCATAGAAACTTCCATCTTTCTGTAACAACTTTTCTCCTGTTGAGGTTTGACAGTATCATTCTCAAATAAGCATCATATGAGAAGTCTGATAAAGTAAATGACTGGGGGAGAAGAACCTTATTATTGTTCGTTAATGAGCCTTCAGAAAATGCTTTTATTAAACTCAAATGCTACAGCTCATAGACGCTGCTGAGTTTAATGTAACATCGTTGAACAGTGGTAATTTAACATTTCGAACAACCTTTTCTGCATGCCCTCCTCAGCTTCTATTATTTTTCTCTCTACTTTTTGTTAAGTCACCCTTTTTCAATCCAAAGTCAACCATCTCGCTCTTTGAAAATATCATTGGTCTTTCCTTAGGGTAACTTGCTGGGTTAATAGGGGTCATCTACAGTCACTGTGCTGCCTAACTTTTTATTTTTCTCAGGTTTCGCATAACTACAATTGTACATTATATCTACCCAAAGGTGTATACAGTCCATACAGTCTAGCCACATTTACATTATGCCAATACTTTTGTTCTAACTCAGTATTCCCCTTAATATCTGGGTCATCACCCATACCCTCTTCGTAGGAACTCCATCGTGTAGGTAAATTCCATATAAATCATCCCATTCATGAACGATGTCATTACCTTGTTTTAGGTGAGGTATGATATTTGTGAACAAGGTTCTCATATCTACGAAGTCTTTTTAATTCACCATTACCCTTTGTATTATAGAAGAACCCAGCGTTTGGACTGTTCAACACAACCTTTTTAAATCCATCAGTAGAACTTGTTTCAGGACTCATACCCATTTCGTAGAAACTCCAAGAGAAGTAATAATAAGAAGATTCAGTATATAAACCAGTAAACCCCTAGAGCTGCTAAGTCCTCTTCTGTATACTTAGATGCATTGAAGAACTCACTATCACCCTAACTCAGTTACAAATTTCAAATTTTTCTTGATTGTACATTGGGATGGAGAACTTGAAAGCATCTCTTGGAACACCAACAAACTGCCCTATCTTCAAATCTTTTAAAGTACCCTTCTGACCTAAAGCATCGTTTATAACACCACTTGACAAAGGTGTCGTACCCTCATATTTGGAGCGTAAACTGCTGAACCATCGCCATTAGGATTGCAGTAACCATTATCTCTATCTTCTTTATACTTTTACATCAAAGTTTTGGATTGACTCTCTTAAGGCTGGGTCCCCAATTACCTGTCATCGCATTATTAATGGTTTTTATAAACAGGGTTTTGTTCCATCTGCTGTACCCCTATAGATGTATCTAGAAATTTTGAATATCTAAATAACTTCTATATAGGTAAGCATAGTCCTTAGTATCAACATAATTCTCGCCACTGTAAGTTTTTGTTTTATAATACCTTTGATTAAGCCTTCAACACCCTGTAGAGCCTTTTCTTCACCATTAGTTAACATTAAAAAGTCATCTTTTTCGGTGCCTGCCATTTTTACTACAATCGACTCACTACCCTGATTTGCTTTACTTTCTGAGTTTGTCTGGTATAGTGTTCTCAAGTAGTTAGAGTAACTGTCCCCGTTTGCTGCTTCATCTATCTTATCTGAGTAACTCTCACTTTGAACCAAAGCCCAGTATGTGAACTTATCTCCATAAATCTTATCCGCCACTGAATTACCCAAGGACATTACATTGTTAAGAACTAATCCAGGTAATAACAAGAGTATGCAAGCTAGTGCTGCAGAGGAAAATGCTTTCTGTGGACTCATTATTCCAATTATCCAAGACAGAATTACAATTACTACAATTCCAATACCCAAATATATTAGAGCCGAGTTCCAAATACCCTGCATCGTTTGACCAAAGCTACTGTCAGCCATACTAGGCAAAGTAACATACCCTGTTGTGTTTCTGTAGTAGTTGTACCCACAACATTTCCTACTCCATTAGAACCAACCATATCCTCATGCCAAGAAACAAGTAGAGCATTCATCTTGTTTTTAATTAGAGTAGTTACATATCTGAACCCTTTTGTTGGGTGTAGGAAATAATATAGCCAACTTCTGATGCTTGCAGTCATTTCATCCTCTTCACTTCCAGTTAAATGAAGAGGTTTTTATTTATTGATGGTAAGTCATTATTTATTCTAAAACCAAGTTTACCACAAGTATCTTTTTAGATGCATTATCATTAGCACCTGCAAAAGCATAAGTGAAGAACAAGCCTACCAAGTCTCTCCCTCTGTCTCAACATTAAGGTTTAACTTTGGATTATCCAGCTCCTTAAGTACAGAGCCGTAGCTATCTTTCAAAGCGTTACCTGCGTTTTCATCACCAGTATTCCAAGCACTGTCTTTAATTAGTGGTAAGGCATTCAAAGTTTTAAAGTCTTTTCCACCACCCTTAAAAAGCACCTAGGTCATCTACATATATCATTGTAGCATTGATATACATTCCGTTAACAGTATCCATCGGGTTCCTATTACATAGCAAGGATTAAACCCACCTGCACTGCTTGGATAAGTCACACACTTTGATTTATTCTTCTTATTGTGGTGCTCAATAATCTTTGTTGTATGCCTTACCCATATCGCCTGCTGTTTTTAAACACCAATAGATTTGTTCCATCTTTTAAGGTTGTATCAGTAGTACCTCTGAACTCTCTTAAAAGGAATATATGAGGGAAGAAGTAATTGATTTCTCATTTTCCATAAGGTAAAACATCCTTTGCCTTTTCAGACCCCACTAACTCTTTTTGAGCTACTACAGTATCCTTTGTTGCACCAATCTTACCCCTTGCTGAGAATAGATTTACAGAACCACTAATATCCTTGTTTTTCTTTTGCTACTTACCTCTCCAAGACGCTCGCCAGCTTCTTGTTTAATATACTTTACTGCTTCTTTTTCAGCTTCCTTACTTTACACTTTTTCTCGGTTGGTTTCCTAATATTTTCTATTTTTTTAGTTTTTGATGCCCTACTCTTGTCAGTTATTTTTATTTTTATTGTACTTTCTTCAACTGTTGCAGTTGCACCACCACCTAGCTTGGTCTATAGCTTTATTGAGAGCAGATATAGCCTCTTCTGGGTTAGCTTCAAATGCTCTTTTAATTAACCATTTATTGTTTCTGAATTTAAAAAGGTCTTTTTACCTCGCTAGCAACATTAGAGTCTGTCTGTCCCACCAACGAAAAAGTATCAGCCAAACTAGAGTTCATAGACATAGAAATGAGGTTTGTACCATTAAAGAAACCACCTGCACCAATAGTATCATCTCCATCTGCATTAACACCTACCCAAGTAAAAGGATTCGCCCTGCAACCCGGTACTGCAACAATCTGATGGTTACCTCCCAAGAATAAAATATCTCCAAAACAAGTAACTGCTACCTGTGTACCTAAAACAGATGTTGATGCCATTTTTGCCCCATCTGTTTTTCGTAAAAATCTTTTCTGTAGCATCATTATCAGCATCTTTCTGTGTTAAATCAAAGAATGAGGTACCATACCCATTATTTGGGTCTACCCTGTCCATACATTTTATGAATGCAAATTGTGCTGGTGTCTGCTCCTGAACTGGAATTACAGACCCCAACTTACTGCCTTTTATATCTGTTACTCTGCATTGAAGTAAACTTTACTGTCTGCTACAAATTGTATGTACTTCTTTTTACAAGGTTCACAGAATCCTAGCATTGCCTGTGTAAATGTATAAGCATTAACATCTATGTTTAAAGGTTTGCCAAGCTTCAAAGGGTCATCTGATTCATAAGCTACTAAATTCTTCTTATTACTTCTCATTAGACCCATTAGATTCTCTGACAAAGCTTCTGCAGAGGAGTCATCAAAAGACAAATTCTTCTGCAAAGCACTTTTTATATCTGCCTTAGTAGTTTTTGTAGTCTCGTCCGAACCCTCTATACCCAACTCTGTTGCAAATGGAACATAGAAGTTACTAACATAGACCCTAAAAAAATCTTGTTGTATCTGCTGTTAACTCCTTACCCTTGATATTGGTTGATTGTTCCCCAGCTGCCATTCTTATATAGGTTGAGAGTATACTATCAGATGCTTTTTCCTTCAGTAGAACTTCCACCGTCTTCATCATCAGCAAATGCAACCATAAAACTACCCAACAAGGTAGTTACACCAACAGTCAGCATACATAAGAACGCTATTAACTTTTTATAAACTTTGATTTTTCATATTATCACCTTAAAAAAATTACTGAATGCGTCTACAAAGAACAAGATTATATCATAAACTTTACCACTAATCAAATAAGCTAAACATACCCCGACTGCGATTATTGTTACTATTCTTCGCTTCATATAAGCCAGTATTTCATTCTGATAAACACCTGAACTATCAATATCCTTCCTTACAGACCAAGCATCTTTACTTACTAAAATAGGCTTTCCGTTACCCTTCGAAACAACTGCCTCAAATGCTGGGATACCAAAGTAACATATATCCAACATAATAGATATTCCAAATAGAGCAACAATAAACACTGAGAACACACCAAAGGCTATTCCAAACCAACTAGCAAAAGGTCTAAACCAAGCTCCAGCCTCTGCGAGGTCAGTTCCAGCATTTGACTTCAAATACCCAACGGCTTTAGCAGTTGCATTGTCTTGCTCTGAAATAAAATTATAAACCTTGTTACGACCTTGTACACCCAATGAAGAGCCATTGGTTGCATCTAATGCTGCTTGCATAAATTCTTGTTTTTTCAATTCTGTTGAGTTCTGCATACTTAGAGTTGCTGAAACTTAGCAACCCTTCTTTCGAATCATAGCTCAGTATTTTACACCTGCTACATTATTTGCCCTTGCACAAATAGAGTTTATCTCACCTCTACCCGTACCCACATTTGCCACTGCATCTACACCCTCTGCAAAGCAGTAACCGACTGTTCCTATAAACAAAAAGAGGATGGTTAAGATAACCATAAAACCTCTCTTTCCCGCTGTTCTATAATTTCTTACCATCCTAATTCTCCTTCACCAAAAGAACCCATTTCTGGGTTAGATTCCGAAACCACTCACAAGGTCTAGTATAATACCTACTAGCTTGTAAATCTGTCCTTGTACTAGGTAGAACAAGCAGATACCAAGGATAATCAACATTATTACCCTGTTTTTGAAGTAAATACCCAAAAGCCTGCTTAGTTCCTCCACCATCTTGTGCACTTTCTTCAGCTTTTACTGCATTCAAGGCTGCTGCTGTAACTAGAATGACTTCATCTTACCATTATCCCCCTCCACAAGCATTCTGAGATGGAGAACTGCAATATACATAATATCTGATGCCATTACTAGACCAGTAAATGCCATAATCAATATGGACAATATACCCAAGACTGTGCTTATTGGTCCCTGAAAAATGGTTTATAGATTTTTATTTGCTGTAACAAAGTCGGGTTTTGTTTGTTCTAGAATTACATTAAGAAACTTAGAACCTACCCTGGATTTGATTGCAAATCTTTTCACCAATTCTGAACTGTAGACTCCGTTACACCTTTAGCCTTATCGCTCTGAACAGCTTCATTTGAATACTGAGCTATGTCATTTACTGCCCTCTGTTGAGCATCTTTATCTAGCTTAGAAAACTTGTCTGAATCTAGGTAAATCCCTCTGTTGGGCTACCCTTAAATAGTTCATTACCCTTGATGCTTCCTCCACCTTCGACCTCATACTCATTAGAACCCATCTGACCATTTACATGGGTAGTTAGATTCTTCTTAGCTTGAGCATCCTCACTATAGTTTTTGTGTTTGCGAATGAAAGCTGTGTAAATGCCAACATAATGGACATTATGATGAACAATACACTAACCATTCGCCTTCTCTTTAATATGTTTCCCATCTTATTACTCCTTCTACAATCAATATGTGTACTTCATATGGTAAATAGTGTATATTATATACAACAATAAGATTATTGCTATCAACCACAATACCCGTCTTACTATCCCCAAGTACCTGAAGTTGCAAAAGAACTCACTCTTAGGAACAAGTCTTAATTTCACAGGTGCTTTCTTTAAACCAAACTTACGTAATAACATGCCAATAAAGAATGCACTCCTCCAGGTGTTAGCATATCAAGACAAGATGACTAATCAATCCTAACAAGAAACCAGTGGCTGATAATCGGAAGATTATGGCATCTGCACCTGTAAAGAACGATGTTCTCATTACCCAAATTAGTATTCCTAACACCAAGGCTAATGCCAAATCTGAATGATGTCTGCCAACTTCTATGCCTTGCATCAAACCAACTTAAAGGCGGTGCTAACTTATCAATCCTAGATTTCTTTCTCATTTTTGTTGTTGGGTGTAATAACCTACAAAAAGACAGTGAAACCACATCTTTCAAAAGGAGCTGAATCTGTATGGTGGTCTTGGTCACTAGCAACTGAACCAACAATACCAAAAAGGATACAGCTACAGCCAGCTGTAACAAAGGGTAACACCTTCAATCAGCATACCGCCCTTTTCTTTAGGAATCAAGTACCCACCCTAAAGTTGCTACTACTCACGCCAACTCTGTGCGTCTGACCTTCCATTATGCAAACTCTACCTTTCTTCTACAACGAACCAAGGGTTTTGTACTCTAACATCCTCACCATTTAGGGGTTGTAGACTTCTTAATTCTAACCTTGTAGCCATTTCCGTATTCAACCAATCTTATTCTTACAAGCCCCTTAATACTAAAAGCCATTAAACTTCTTTAGATTGCTTTCGATAACTTCTTGGAATGTTGTTAACACCCTTAATATCATCTCTGAACTACTAGCGACCATTAAACTCCTTAGAGATTTCTGTACTTGTATAAGCTAGAGTTTCAATTGTTGAATCTGCCTTATTTCTCTTGAGAAACAAATATTCAGAAACTTAACTGACTTACCAAGCTGTAATCTCTTGATTAAGTAGTCCTCATACACAAATACAATTTCTTCTACCGAGGTTTAGTTATATTTGGTTTTTGAACTTATTTCCTCTACCTGTTCTTTTCTCAAAAATACTTCCGTCATAATATATTCCTTAAAATATCTCTACTTCCTTTAAGCTAGCTCTAAACAGAGTTTCACTAATCGATAAATTTCAAATCTGTTTATTAAAGGCTCAACTCAACTACTTCCAAAAAGCATAAGGTAAATCCTTACCCAACACCTCGAATGAAAAGCTCATCTCCTGAGTTCTTCAAATGCCTTTCACACTCTTCTGCAATAGCATTTCTAACTGAAGTTTTTTCTTTAGGTCTGAGGATTGATTTACCTTAGCCTTAAGAATCTTGTTCAAATACTTTATTATCTTTTTCCATGCCGTACTCCAGCTTCTTGAACTAGTGGGAATATGTTCATTAGCACTTACAATTAGGTTCATGAACCAATCTGCAAGGTTTAATCCCGTACCCAGAATATTGAGCTCAAAGGGACTACGGTAGCTATTACGAAGATTACCATGAATACAGCTCTTTTTACAAAGTATGTTGCAATCATTGACCTTTTCTTAGGTTGACCTTGACCCATCTGCTGCATCATACCACCGTAGCCACCCATTTGCTGTTGCATCATACCACCACCTGCACCTTCTACTGCACCTGTGATGGATAGTGCTTCATCTGATACCCACACTGTCTAGGTTTAGCTGAACCCATTACACCACCTTGAGCTCCATATCCTCCACCCATCATAGCCAACACCTTGCTGATTTCCAGCATATAGGAATCCTCTTACAGGTGGGTGCAATGTACATTAGGTCTAGAGCAGTTATTAAAAAGATACAAGCTGCTGTTATAGCCGTAACTACACCAGTTAAATAACCAATAATTGATTTGATAAAACCTGCACCCTCTTGTCCTTTTTAACTGACTCTGGTCGATGCTTCCATTGTTTTTAATGTAGTCTGCCATACCTGAGTCATCATTTTTATTTGTTTTTGTTTCAAGTTTTTATCGCTACCCTTGATAGCCAATTTGCATCAGACTCACTCTTATCTCCATTCAAAGCTTTATTTGCTTTATCAATGTTTTCTTGGGTGTTGTCTTTCTTTTGTGACTCCTCTGTAACATATTCGTTGTTTTTCTACTTCTTCAGCATAAGTGTTTATCACACCACATACCCCATAGCAGAACATTAACAGCGATTCCACAAAGTGCCAACCCTTTTCTTAATTTGCTTGAACCCTCTATTTTCGTTCTCTGAACCTCCGATTATTTTATTAACTAAAAACATAGCAAGTTCCTAGATTAACTTTTTAAATAATTAATCTTGCAACAAACTATTCCTCAACTACCTGCAGATTGAACAAGTCAGCAACATCATCAGAAACCAACATTCTTAGTTACTTCCTCAGGGACTCCATACCCCTATCTTGTTTTGCTTGTTCGAGTCGTTCTGAGGTTATTGTTTCTTGCCTTATGCTTCATCAACCTTTTTCACTTCTACAACTCTATCATTTTTAATAGTGTACCCAAGCTCACTGTCTTCTGAGGTTCTCCATGAGATAAAGGTCATCAGAGTTAGCTTCTATATCCCAACTCTCAACCTCTTCAACTCCTGTAGCATATAGAAATATCTTCAACTGATAGAGCCTTAAATACTTTAGCATAAGTACCAATTTCTTCAGCAGACATACCATCTACATCAATTCCGTTGATAATATAAACCCCTCGCATTACAAATACTGTTAGAAGATAAGAACTGTCCAAAATCATACTCCATTCTTATTCTGTACATTAAGGTCATATAAGCCATATAATCCTTATTGATATAAGCCTTCAGGAAGTCAAATAACAGGGTTTCAGAAACTGCTTTAAACTCAGCCAATACACTCTCTGCCTTTGCAGAACCTCTTGTGTTGAAAACTCTCTCGATGTTATTCAAGCTGTCTCTGATTACTAAGTCGAGACCTTGTAGCAATAGCCTAACCCCTCAGGTCATAGTCTCTACCTTCTTCATGACATACCCTTTTTAGTAACTCCACGAGTTCTGACATTTCTAGGTTTAGTTATAGTTGAACTTCAACAGACATCTATTTCTTATGGTGTCCAATAGCTTATCTGGTTCAGTTGTACAAAAGATAAATAGCACATTCTCAGGTGGCTCTTCCAAAAAGCTTTAGTAATCTGTTCTGAGCTGCATTACTTGCCTTGTGAACCTCGTCCAATATAAAGGCTCTCCAACCACTCATAGATGGGTAATCAACGACTTCAAACATTGCGTCTAAAGACTTCCTACCCGTGTTGTCAGCCATATCTGTTTCCATAATATCTGGCAAAGCATCCAATTCTCCAGTAGTAATGTATTCATCAATTGCCGACAAGTATCACATACCCTGAGCTCCTGTTTCTTCATCTCTATCTTCACAAAAGTATTCCTTTATTATTAATCTAGCTAGCGTTGTTTTACCACAACCTGTCGTACCCTGTTAAAAAGAATTGACTGTGGTCTGTTCGACTTCAGGTATCTTAACAAAGATCTTTAATCTCTGCATTACCTGTATAGTCTGACATCTTCGTTGGTCTAAATCTTCTTTACAGCAAAAACTTAAGTGCTATCCATATTTTTACTCCTCTACCAATTGTTACCAGTACCTCACCATCAAGCGGGAACAAGCACCTACTACCTAAAGACTTTTCTTCATAAAAGCATACCCAATTGCACAAAAGCTTCGACAACTATCAACCCGTATGCAAATTAAAGGGGCTTCCGCCCTCTCATATGAAAAATATTAAACGATGTTAGCACCGTGAAATATCTTCTTACTTTGTAGCCTTTCCTGCTACGAAAGCCATGAATGCCTGTGCATTCTTGTTTACAACTGCCTTGCTTGTTCCTGCAGACTCTCTTGGCTTTCTTACAGCTGCTGCTGCAAGTGGTGCCCACTTCTCGAAACCCTTAACAATTGTTCTTTCCTTTCTTGTCTGAGCCGTTCTCGTTCTTAACAGCCTTGAAAGTTAGAACATCTGTCATCTTGATTTCCTTGATTGATGTACCAACACCAACAAGAGATACTCTTGGAGTAGCTGCTACCTTAACAACTTCACTGACTTTTGTCTTGTTACCCTTGAACTGATATCTTGCTGAAACATGAACGCTTACCACCTGTTGCCTGACCGTTGTACTCTTTTCTTGAGATGAGAAGAGCTGTCTCGAATGGAGTTAGTGCGAACTTCTCTCCAGCCTTAACTTTCTTTGTTCCTTCGATGTTCTCATAGTTCATAGCGTCCTGCTTGAAACCAGCATTTGTGCCACAATCTGGAATTACGATGTCTTCCCTTAGATGAGAAGAGATATCCAACAATCTTAGCAATCTTATTTCCCTGATACTCATCATCCTGTGATGGGTCACCAAGAGGTCCTTCGAATACAAGAGTATCTGACTTTAGACCATACTCTGATGCATCTTCAGGTGTTACATTTACATTAGCCTTAGCCTCTGCCTCTACCTTAACTTTCTCGTCCTGCTTAACTTCAGGAGTGTTTCCAACTTTTAGCATTTTTGAAATCCTCTACTTTCTTTTCAAATTACAATTTTTAAGATATTTTTATAATACCACAAGTATTTTGTTAATGCAAGGCTATTTCCGAAACTTTTTAAAATTTTTTCTTAGAAAAATTCCAATCTTTCGAGAGAAAAATTTCCAACAAATAATCTCAAATAAGCCAGCTCCAGCCCCAACAAGCGAAAGCACCGAACAACACATCAGGAGACGGCAACCCACACCCACAAGAGCAACAAACCCCACAACCAAGCACCAACAAGCACCTGCGACACTACGCAAGCATTATTCTAAAAGACACTGTCTAAATACGAACAATTCTAAAATTTTAACCATATTCAGACAGCGTACCTTTTTTAAAGAACCTACTTTACAGTATCAATACTTTGAACAGATACTGTAGAATTTGAGTCTACTTTGAATGTTATACCCACCTTATCTCCTACTAAATACTTCCCCATACTCTTCAGGAGGCAGAAGTATGTTATTTTTATATCGCTACCATCTTTCTTAAGCATATTCATTATAAGAGCATGTGTATAAGATGTTTTATCTATTACATATACCCTCTTCTCCAAAAATAACAACAAGTATTGTATACTTTTGACATAGCTAGCTCAGACTCAACACCAACAATATTGACTGAATTTGAAGAACTATTAACCTTGTTTTTCAACATTATTATCGGATTTTTAATCTCTCTTTCTCAGTAGGCTGTTTCCTGTTTTTCTACTTTTGATGAATTTTCCTGATTTTCAACTTGTTTCTTCTCAGGTCCACACTCTTATCTTCTCGAAGTTTATTTGTATATGTTGACTGTTCGCCAGTGAGACTTCTTGGTTATCGTACAACTTCTTATTGTTGAGAGCCATTACTGCTACAACTATTAAAATTATAATTATAGCTAAAAACCATTACCCTTCTTACCAATAGCTTTTTCCTTGTGTCTTATCTTCTTCCATTCTTAACCTCAATAAAATACGCCTCTAGCACAAGGCTAAGGCGTATGCTGTTAAAACATCTTCTTTTAGAGTGACTTAAGCACATCTGCATCTACTGGGTCGTAGTTCTTGATGTCAAATGGTGATGAATTACTTCCATATTTCCATCTCTTAGCTACCAATGCATAGAATATCTCCGTCCTGATAGAAACCTACAGCATCCTTATCGCCTCTTAGCTTAGTTACATCCTTGGTTACGACCTTCTTAATTATGTTAAAACAACCTGCTTGCTGATGTTTGCAAGATACTGGATGAATGGTGTACCCCATTTGCTTACTAGCTGTACCGTTGTCTGTGCTGTTGAAAGATTTGTTGCTTCTCTTTCCTAATCTCTTCAATTCTTTCTGCACTAACAAGAATATTCTCTTCCATAAGAAGTACAATGTCTTCTAATTCGAATACTCTGTCTTCATCTGCAACAAATACTACCTCATCATCAGTTGGTGATGCAATTACCTTATCTCCCTGTGATGAGAGCAGAAACAAAGCTTACTGCATAGTTAACTCCAGCTCTCTTAACAAGGTCTTCAAGCATCTTGTTAACTTCAGCAATGTTTGCTTCTGCCATCTGATTTACGATAAGAGTTGCATAGGCATCCTTGAATGCACCAACAATCATCTCCTTAGTATCAACCTTTGTGATTACGTGAGAGAACTTGAACTGAGTAGCCTTAATCTTGTTTGTTAGGGCTGGTGAAATACCTCAATTCCCTTAGAACCTGTTGCTGTTACATAAACGAGACATCTTGGGAACTGCCACACCTTCTGGAATTGCAGAGATGATTACATTCTGAACCTTATCTACATATTCGCTTGATGAGGTAGAATCATCAACTTCCATAGTGCAAGTACATCTTCTGTACCTGCTCTTCTACCCTTGCTTCTACATTCTCCATAAACTGGTTAAGTACATTAGTTACATCTTTCTTTAAATACATATCTTTTATCTCCTTTTTGCATATGTTACAAAATTTAATTTAATACAAATACTCCTTTTTTAGAGCAAAAACTACTTCTCTTCATTTTCGGGCAAACTTGCAAACCGTCTGCCAAACTTCTTACCATTAGAAACGGTGCTTCTAAATAAAGAGTTAACACCTCGTTCAAAAAAGTCCATCATCTCAGTTTCAGCTTTAAGTTCTGATGCAGGTGAGCGTTTTACTTGTTTAGATGGCGTACCCTTTATTACTTTAGGTTTGTCTTCTTCGCCTGAACCCCAATCATCGAAGTCTTCATCTTCTCCAACCCCATCAGTATCTCCCCAATCATCGAAGTCAGCGTCATCTTCCAACTCTTCCTCTGGTTCATCTTCTTCGTCTGAACCCCAATCATCAAAGTCGGCATCATCTTCAAAGTCGGTTTCTAAATCTTCTGAGTCATCAGAACTGCCCCAATCGTCGAAGTCGTCTTCAATTTCTTCACTTGGGCTTTCCCAATCATCAAAGTCTTCTTCATCATTGTCTGAGCTACCCCAATCATCGAAGTCATCTACATCTTCTACTTCTGAAGTATCCGTACCCCAAGATTCAAACTCATCTTCATCTGAGTCAACCTCATCAAAGTCATCTGAGTCATCCCAAGATTCAAACTCGTCTTCACCCCCTAAGTCTCCACTACCCCAATCATCGAAGTCATCTTCTGAGTCTTCACTTAGCCAATCTTCTCTTTCATTAGAACCTTCTTCAAACCCATTAGAATCGCCCTTATTCGCTTTCAAACTGTCTTCATCTACAAGAAAACCACCCTCATCTTCCAACTAAATTGGCTACTTCAATATCTGTGACTCTTTACAACTTCCTCTTGCTCCTCAACAGTATCTACATCAAAGTCATCCCAGCTATCAAAATCATCTTTCTCAACAGTCTCTTGCGACTTCTTTACTAAATCCAAGAACTCGTTTCCAGCACTTTCAACCCTGCTATACTGCTCTCCAAAGGACTTACCCTCGCCTGAGAGTTTGCTTAAGAAATTGAAAGTACCTTCTACATCTTCAGTTGTTCTCCTTCTAGGTAACATCATTTCAGCAAAGTCTTTTCCAACATCCACATACTCAGCATAGACAAGACTTCTTATTTTCTGCTTGTAAGTTTGCTGAGGAAATAAGGCGTACCCTTCTCCGATTGTTGAGCCACTTACATTGTTGACAAATAAAAAGCCAAGACAGAGATGCTAGCCTCTCCAGATACGAAGAAACAATCTTCATATTTTTCAGAAACTTTTTGTTTGGAAACTTGATCCCATTCTGTATTAAGTTGTCCCTTATTAGCTCCCAAAAGCTCGCATAGTCTTTTAACATTTTAACTCACTTTCACCTAAAAGTATCCTTTAGGCAAACCACCTTCAACACTCTCTTTGGTTTAATAGACCTGTATTAATTAACAGAAGCACCCTCAACAATCAGACACAAAAAGCAAGTCTTACAAGTATATTACCATTATCGCCCGTTCTAACGATGTTTGTATTATTGAGCTCAGCCAATTTCTCTTTTGCCTGCCACTTTTTCTGGGTTATTAACTATCTCCATAGCCTCATCGTTATCCATGCCCTCTAAGGTTGTTTCATAATAGCCCACATTTCTCCAATGCTTCCCTTACATCCATACCCTCGGATATAAATTTCTTACACTTCTGATACCTTGGTTGAATCCTTCATATTGTTTATAGTATTCTTCTGCCATAGAGTTCTTTCAATATACCCACATTATTGGTGCATATTATCTTCGAGAATGAACCATCTGTTTTTCTAATTAGAATCTGGAGAATACAATCTTTTAACAAAACTCTTAGCTCTTCTTCACTCCATATACCCTTCTTTTGGTTCAAGAACCTTAGCATTTGAGAACATAGACATATACTTATCTAATTCATCAAGTATACCCAATCTTTTTAAACAGAATACCTTTCTTGTGTTCAGTTAGGCTGTAAATATAGTGACTTAAATCTCACTGCTAGGTAAACCCTCATCAAGATTAAAAATCTCTTCAACCTTTGGTGAGCTCTTCAAACAACTCTCTCGCTCTTCCAAAGGTCTTCACTTAACAACAGTTTATTTACTGCTAACGTACCCCAATTGCATCTCTTGCTCAGGTTACTACTTTCAACCTGACTTTGATAATCTTCATGCTTAGCAACCCTAAACTCGTCCATTCTTGAGACATCAAGCCTTGTCATACCTGTTGTAAAAATACTGTCAGCACCCAATATTGGTGCATACATAAATCCAAGATATGGCAGTACAAAGTCGCCAGCAATGTTATCTATAAAGTTCTTACCATTCTTCTTTTCCAAAATATTTTTGCTTAGAGTAACATACCTTGTCTTGTTTTGAATACCCCCCTCACTCAGTGAAGATGATACAACCTTGAGATACCCTGTCTTTCGCTGTTAAGATTTTATGTTAACAATACAACAAGGAACATTACAACCCGCATAAGGCACGAGAATATCGTTCTCACTAATACCTTTTGAGTTGGTAGGGTGCATTTGAACTCTACATCCCCACCATCCTTTCAATAACTCAGCTTATAAGCCCTTAGAACACCACTAGCATTATCTTCAGGTAACTTATCTAGTTTGATTCTTCTTTTAGCATCAAGCATTGTAGCTACTTCTTCATTTGCTGTGAAAAGAGTAACCGTACCCTCAGTAGAAACTCCACTGTAAGCACCTGCAAAAAGCATACCCTGTTTTACTTTTATATCTTTGCTTATTGTAGAGTTAGCTTCATCATCTGCTAAACTGCATTTTTCATAAACTTTTACCAGCCTGTCTTTTTACATTCTCCGGGTAAAGAATCCATCGTCTCAACCCAAAAAGTTACTACCCTCTTTTTGCATAGTCTCTAAGACAGATGCTTTCACATCTCTGAAGTAATCTGCGTCCAAAATGTCTTGAGCAATAAGCATATTAATAATTGCTTTGTCCTTAGTTCTCATTGTTAATCCTCCTTTTTGGGGAATAACCTCTTCTCCAACCCAATTATTAAACCACTGTGGTGGGGCTAGCATTGCCAAGGTTAAATCCTTCTTAAATACCGTACTGTAAACCATTGTGCTACCATCTGCCAGTTTATTAAATCATCAGCAGTTTTGCATATTACTGCTTCCAACTACCTTATACTTATCCATGCCAAACCTTTAAGGTCGTTCCCAAAGCTCATTAGCTCTTAAACCAACACTTGTTGCACCCTGAGACAAATACTGTTCTTGCAGATTCAATATCAAGTCAACAAATAAAGTGTCTGGCAGCACCAACCTCAAAAGTCAACAATTCTTGCATAGTTAATTGACCTTAAGGACTATCATAACGGCTAGAGCCTACTTCGAATACTCGAATATAACCCCTACCCAAAGTTTTATTTTCGATAAAATTGCCACCATACATAGCACCTGTATTATCTCTAACATAATCACAATCGCCATATACTTCTTCAATTTTTACCAATATTGAAAGATGTAATCATCTCTCTTATTATACCTGCATCCTTCATAAAGTTAACTTTTATAAAGTCTTCATTTCATGCTCATACAGGTAATCAACACCCCTCTCCAACATAAAAGAGGAATAACTCGCATACCCTGAGTTCCCCAAATCCAAAGAGCTTCCTTGGTTTAGTGATTTTTCTCTCACCTTTAGTACCCTCTGTTAACTTTAGATAAGGCGTAAACTCATCATCAGAACTCTCATCGCAACCATCTATGTGGTCTGAATACTCTCACTAACATCTTCGCCTACCCACATTGATGCGATGTTAAAGGTTACAATGCATAGGTACTTATCAAATATTGCACCATTCCTACCCCACTTTGGAACTCTCTACATAGCATAGGTAATCACAAAGTAAATACTTGTAAATGGCACTTCTATAGTTCATCTCTGGGAATGTCTCTGCTATTACAGAGACAGTTTCTTCTCTGACTTTGGGCTGTTAAACTCATAATGTCAGAACTGCTTATCGTCAATCTTCTTGCATACTGAGAACCACTTTCCAGCTCAAGCACTTTCTATTGCTGCTTCACGAACACTTCTAAAATGTGTTTTTATTTCCTAGTGATCCACTTCATTAAACTTTGTAATGCACTTCTTTCCATCATCTACCTACTTTCTTTCAAAATTTGAGCCATACCCTGCTCCTACTCTGCTACTGTTTCATCAACTAAACCCAATCTCTTCATTAAAAATGCTTTCTATCTTCTCCTGCTTCTACAAGTTCTTTCATTAAACCTTCAGCCATTTCGATTACTACTTCGAGTGCCTCTGAAATAGGCGTTGCAATAGCATACCCTGAATTTCCTTGTGAGCTTCTTGCTAATGATTTTATAAACCGTAGCTGTGAACTTATCTTCCAGGAAACTCTCCAGTTTCATAGTTGATTCCAGCCTTTGGGTTCATTATAAAACCTTCTGATCTAAAATTGAGTAAAAAGCTGTAGCCTTGATATAGTGTCTACATCAACTTCAGAGAATAGGAACTTTTCACCTTTCATTATTCTTGGCTTCACAAACCTACCCTCTACAGTTACACAAAGCCAAAGATTCAATGTAACCTTCATTCTTATATTTGAGAAACCAAACTTTTCTAGCCCCCACTTTAAAGAGGTCCTTTGTTGACATTCTTATTTTAACCTTCATTGAGTTCTCCTTGAATAAAATTAGCAACTTTGTCTTTTGCTTTTTCTAGAGCCGTTAAATCCACTGACCCTTCTATTTTATAGGTTAGTTCTCCACACTCAGCCGACTTTCATACCTCCACAGACATTCTTCCAATGAACCACCTGTCACCTTCATAGAGTAGTAAGTTTTATCTGATTTGAATTCAATAGTATCGGCTTCCAGGTGTAGTTTCCACCAACTAACCTCTTCTTTACACAAATTGGTCTGTTCAAAATCTACAGCTAAGAAATCCTCTATTGTACCATCAACCACCCTCTGCAGGACTATTGGGCAACCTACAAAATCAATTCCATTCTCAACACAATATTTGAAAGATAAACATAATCCTGAATACCCACCCTATCGGTGTTCGAGCTAGCAGTATCTCAGCTTCATCGTCGTCAATAAGAACTGCATAACACCAATAACACCCTTAACATCGTCTTGAATAGTTGGGTAATAAACCCTTTCTGAATCGACTGTTATAACCTTGATGTTTCTATCTTCACTCGTTTCACAGAGGTTTCGACCTCTTCAAATGCCTTGCACTGCATCTCATAAACTTCATTAACCTTTGTAGCAAAAGGCTTTCATATAAACCCATACCCGATTGAAATGTTCTGTTTCCCGTATAGGTATTCTCACTGAGCCACTCGTTAAGTTTTCTTTACATGTAAGTTCCAGTAGCTATACATCTCCATTAAGTATACACTTACAAGTTCTTATTTCATCCTCTAGGTCATGTACCCTGAGTAAAGTTCCACCTTCTTCAATAACCTCTACACCCAACACACTGCAAGCTAGTCTAAACAAGCCCTCACTTATATCAACATAGCCGATACCATACCCATTCTTGATTAACATCTCAAGAACTCCATCGGTCTGATTATATCCTGCCTTTGTATAAAGTGATGCCCCTGCCTCTTTTTAAGGAGTATGTTGTTGTTTACTTTCCTCATCTAAGCTGTGTGACACTCATCAGAAATTCAAGTCTGAACAACAAGCCTTAAAAGTAGCCGCTTTCCAACAATGAGTACAGGAAGTCTTCGTGTTCTAAAATTGTACCATACCCTTTTGTTTCGAAGATAAGCGTGCTCAAAGTTGTTTGCGATTAAGTATGACCCTTCCAGACTTACTTGTTAATAGACCACTTATACCCTCTTCTGAAAAGGTACTTCCTTATCTCTCGCTCATCTAAATGAGTTGGATCAGTAATAAAGCCCTTATCATAAGGTAAGTTAGATGCATATGGTGAGAAACATATTTCTTCTTCACTTCCATAAACTTATTTAGCTTCAGGAAAATCTTTTTCTTCTTTTTGTATATACTTATTGAGACTGTTGCCAACCACTACAACTTCCTCCGTCACAACTACCAGAATTCCTTTAACATCTGCAAGGCTCGTGCCCAACTCCAAGGGGTATCGCCTGCATGCAGTGTTCTTTACGCATTTTCTTCTCAATACCATGCCACCTACAACTGAGCAGACGGCTTTTCAATGCAGAGATTACCGCTGTTAAGGCTTTCTTATGTCACAAACCATACCCTCATGAGGAGTTTCATAAGTGCCACCACTCAGTCAGCACAGATATGCATCTTACATCTTTTAATCTACCACCTGTGTTTGATAAAACAGTTTCACTCACCAAAAGGTTCCAAAACCATCAAACTTCCAACAACAACCCTCTTCAACACCATAAAAGGTATCAATAGTTTGCCATTCTTACCAAATAAAGTCCTACTCCTTTTTAATCCCTTTGAACTATTATAACACATCTCTAAATCTTGCAAGAGATACTTTCATAAACGAAATCTAGTTCCATGAATGAGGGTCTTCTGTTGTCAAAGTTGGAATATAATCAACTACATACACTTTCCACCACCCATCAGCTGGGAAAGCCTCATATTTGGAATTACATCCATCGCCTGCCTGCCAATGCGTTAATACTTCTGTTATCTGTTCGTTCAGTTTAGACCTACCTGTTGCCGGTACTTTCGCTTCATACTTTGCATTAGGCTTATAGTATTACAGCCAGTGTTATCAACCCATACTTCCAAAAGTCTTATAAGATGCACCACTATAACATTTCAGTTTTCTTACTGACATTGCTAATGCTGCCTGGCTTACTCTGTACAGATTTTTGGTTGATGCTAAATAAATGTGAAATCTTACCCTTGATGTTTTACCACATCTACATATTCAAAATGACTTATCTTGTACTTCGTGTTTATATCTCAAAAGCAAGTTTATTTCACTCATAATCGCCTTGCTATTCTTTGGAACAGTTACTGGCTCAGTAACAAAGAAATTTTACCTTCTGAGTCTCATAAACTTTCTTGTTCGCCATGTCTATTTTTCCTAACCAAGCTCATATACCTTTAGGATATTCCATAACAATTGTCTTATTTAACTTGTCAAATTCTGGCTCGGTTATACCCTGTGACCCCATAAAGGTGTATTCACTTACATTTCCACCCTTTGCACTCATTGGCAAAAGGTATATCACTATATACTTTCTCACCAACCTTTTGGTAAGTTATCTCTCATTTCCTTTACGAACTCTGTCTCTAGATTTCTCATTTTTCTGCTGTCTCCATTCTTTTTATGTATTCAATATCCTTCAAGCTAATCGACACTGGCACAAAAATTTGTCTCCCACTTTTACCACCATTATAGTAAGTAAGCTTACCCTGAAACGTAATATTCCCCAAGTAGACATCTGTCATACCAGCATGCAATCCAGCTTTCTTTGCTTTCTCCTTGCTGACAAAGATACAAACATGGTCTCTAAAGGTCTATCGTCTTCCACTAGATGAAAACTTCTTTAAAAACAAGTTGTATCATTCCAGACCTCTTCCTACCTCTTGAACCTGCAAACTTACCCTTAAATTCTATTATTTTTTTCCTACATCTTTTTCATATGACTTATCTATTGGTGTATTATTCATGTTACTTCCTCCCAACTGAAGTGCTTACATAGGTTTTAGCAACCTGTAAGCACCTTAAAACATCAATAAATTACATACCCTCTACTTTTTATATTTATTTCTAATGACATACAAGCCTTTCTCAATTCGACTTGGTCTAACTTCTGCAATGACTTACCCTTAGCTGTTAAGCAGTAAGGAGCTCGTCTGAAACCTTCTCCTTTGAGGTATACATTTGGTTAGATTCATTCCATAGTATAGTTTCCTTAGGTATTCCTCTACAATCTCAAATTGTCCTTCTTTTTAAGATAGCATATTTCTTTACCAACTCATAAAGCCTATCTAACTCTGGCACTCCCAAAGGTTTTAACAGCATACTTCTTACGGTCTTCTGGGTCATTAAACGAACCAATGCATAAAGGTCTTCTTCGTTTCTAACATTCTCCTGACCTGGTAACTCTTCCCCAGTTTCAATGTTCACCAATCTTCTAACAACTGGTTGGTATCTAAGTACTTCTCCTAAATCTTCTTCAGATAGCATACCCTGAATCATTTCGTTGTATTTACGGGGTGGGAATAATCTCTTAATACCTGAATATTATCCTATGCGTCACTTATCAACTTATGCAAGAGCACAGTATTATAAGGAACTAGGAAATCCTTGAATACACTAAGCCTTCAGAACTTCCTGATAGTTTCTAGGCGTAATCTGAACATAATGAGCCTTCTCCAAAGCCTTTATTTCAGCATGGTATTTACCTTAGACCTTAAGAACACACTAACCGTATCATCTACCAAAGGAACAAGGTCTGCATCATTTGTGATGACATCGATAGGTACACCTGGGTACTCTTTCTTAGCTTTTACTATAGTTGCCATTACCAAATCATCAGCCTCATAGTTATGTTCAAACAGACAAGTACAACCTGCTTTTTCAAGGATTGACTGGCAATCCTGCATAACCTCCTTACAACATATCAGGCATTGCTGGTCTACCACCCTTATAAGACACCTGTCTTGTTTTCAACATCAGCCTCTGGGTCCTGAAAAATTTGTATCCATAAGTAGGCTTTTCTTGCTGGTACTGGTCTGTCGAAACAAACCACCATAATATTCCTACCCCCGTCTGACCAACGGTTGATGCACTTCAGAACACCACTCTGAACCGTAGTGTCTTTCTTGATAACCGTACCCCCAATTTGCTTTCTTACTGAGAGCCTAAATTTTGTGTGAGTAGTGTGAGCCATATGGTTTGAAATCTACAATTACTATTCTCATTATTTTACCTTTCTATTTTCTCCTGTTCTTTATTTCCATACTTTTTATTACATATTTTTAATTCTTCAATAGTTTTTATCTCTACCCTTCCATTCTGGAAAGTTCATACATATCTAGCATTCTAATCTGCTTTAGAATTCCTATGCGTTCATTTTTAAACGCTAGCGTATTATATGTTTTTACTTGACAACCCCAAAAGCTTCAATTGCTATACCCCTCAGAGCGTCTCCTCTTAGAGCTGAGAATTTATTTCTCATAAAAGCTACCCTCTCTTCCAGAGGTATTTTTCATTCTTAAAACCCAAACTTTTCCGAGTAGTCTAAATCCTTTTACAGAGATACCTGCAAACCAACTGATACTCTAACTGCTGATTAACACTTATACCCCAGCATTTTGCAATTTTGTCCCACCTAACCCAGCTGCAACTCTCATGAAAGTGTTTTTGCTGTATAGGAAGTTCGTTGTCAACTCTCCAAGTTCAGTGTTTGTTAAAAGATTTATTTGACTTAGGATGGCTTTTTCCTATGGTTGAAAATCAGCACCCTTATATTTCTCATAAATTCTATTTCTGTCAACATAACTACCTCCACATCAGAGGAAAAAAACCTCTGCCCATATCAAAAATAGCTTCTCTTAACTTCATCGTAGCTGCTTCTCCGTCAGAATCAGTCAGGCTACACCAGTTAGTTTAATTATTCTTTGAATACACTGAAGTTGAGTTACTTCCTTACCCTCAATTTCTACACAATGAAACTCCAAATCAACTTTACCATCAGTTATTTCCAAATACATTTTGCAGTGACTATAAAGCCATTCACAAAAATATTCTATTCATATTCCAAGTTTCAACTGAACAGAATCATACTTCCTTTTCGTAGTTGAAGTCTCTTAATCTGTCGTCATCCTTACTTATCAATTAACTCCATAATCTTTTTCTTTAAACCCAATTCTTCGAGATACTTGTTCTTCTGAAAAAGAGCCATACCCAATTCCTTTCTTCGAGTTTTGTTTGTGCCACAGAACAAACTCAACAGTCTTCTCCATTTCTCAATTCTTTTATTTATACCTTATTATACATTTTTGACCACATAAATCAATACTTCTGAAAAATTGCAAAATTAAAAGGCTGAGACATCTTGTCTAGCCAATTATCTGTCGTTTCTTTATGTGTTGTTCAAACTCAACTTCTTCAATATCCTCATCGTCTATATAATCTTCAAGAACTTCTTCGTCTACATCTTCATCGTCACTGAACTCTTCAATCTCTTCCTCTTCTAAAAGGATTTTTCTCTCAATGATGTCGTGAAGTTCAATCAACTCTTCGAGTTAGTGAAACACCCTTACCCATCTTCGACATATCGTCGTTCCATGGTCTGATATCAAACTTAGCTTCTCTGCCGTTCCAAGAAACCTCAGTCAAATGTGTTGACCAAGTTCCATCTCCTAAAATACCGTAATCTTTTACTACTTCAAAACTGAAGTCATCGTTAAACTTACCCATTGTTTTATCTCCTTATTAATCTCTTCAATTTCTTCTCTTAAAAACTCAAATTCATTTCTGATTGTTGCTGTTAGTGCGTAATACAGGCATCATATAATCTCTCAAGAACTTTAGAAATTTTCTCGTTTACAATTCTCCTTACTTCTGCTTCATTCATTTATATACCCCATTTTCTTTCTCCAATCTCCTGAGCGTATTTTTAAGCGTATGTCCCTGTCATACCACATCTTTAGTAATTTGCAGTACACCGTCTTTTTGGTGATGATTAAGTATGTTTCCTTATCAAAAGGTCTTATTGACATCTCTGGAAGTTTTTGCATATTATCACATATTTTTATAAGATATATTTTTGACGCTTCACGAGTGCTAGAAGTGTAAACATTTCTATTTCTTCAGCAACTTCTTGCAAGATTTCTAAAGCTCTACTCCCAGTCTTTACGTCATCCCAACCGTTGTTAAGTACTACATATTTTTCTTCCATGATTACCTCCTATAAATTAAAGCTCTTAACGACTCGAACTGAACCAACTCGAACCCAAGCCATTTACTAACCTTTCGATTAACTACAGTTTACCCTCCCTGCAACAAGACTTCAATACATCTCTAAAACTAAAAAGAAAATTATCCAACCTTACGCACTCTTCGCCAAGGAGAACTAAACACTCCACAAACAGACACGATATTTCCTAAATTTTCAACACAACTTACTACAATATAAAAGATGGTAACGTACCCAACCTGAATGAAGATAAAGCACTTTCAAATCTGAACGACCTTTCCACAAAAAAGGAAAAGTGGCTCTCAAATTTCACATCTAAGAGCCACCTACACTGAAAGCTATTTTGTTTCTGTGTCTTCAGTACCCATTGTCCTGTTGAACCACTTCACTGAACCCCGTTGTTCCGAAAGAAGATACCGTACTTGCTACAGATGCCAATTCTTTCTTCCTCTCGTCTCCTTCTTCTTGCCAGGATAAATGCTATTATTCCAGCAATAAGTGCTATCAAAGGAAGAACATATTTTAGATAGAACACATTCCAAACAATTAGCAACCAAGAAGAAGTAATGAGGACATCCTTGACATCTTCGCTACTCTTATTTCCAGCCTTATCGACTGCAGTAACCTCGACATTATACTTATCCTTACTTCTCCTTCAGTTCAATTGAATACAGACCATCTTTCTCTTCAGTCACCTTAACAGACTTACCATTTACTTTAACATCTAACTTCTCAATTGGTGAGTAAATCTCTCACTTCTATTGTAGCTTTCTTACTGTATTCACGATAGGATTTACCATTCTCAATTCCTCAATTAGGATTTTGGAGCTGTGCTGTATCTAGTATAAACAGCAATGTTTCCTTTAATGATCACTTTCCTTTCCATCTTTGGTTTAGAGAATACCTTGTTAGATACTTCCTCTTTGACCAACCTTTTTATCAAATAGTGTGGCTGTATTCGTATCTATCTGTTAGAGACCTTGTCGATTTTGATTAAGTCCTTGGGAACTTTAATTTTCTTCTCCATTCCTGAATACTTTTATTGCTGGAGCATTGGTATCTAGTTCATCTACACTTTGCACTCTGTTTCCTGGCTTAGCCTTCTTGATGTAGCTGTTAACAACTTAGCATCAACAAATTTGAAGTCTGAACCATAACGGTTTTATTGAAATATTGGGTTTCTTCGCTGAGTTACCATGAAAATCACTACAACCATTTTCAGAGTATAAAAGTCGTCTAACCCTTTCCATCTGGAACTCCAGCAATGCGTACCCTGTATCTGTTTTTCCTTAGTTCTAGCTTCTTACCTTTTCTTCCCACCAAAGTTGCACTGCACTTCGAGGGGTCTATGTTCTTATCTTTGAAAATTACAGAGAAGTTAACATTTCCTTTATAGGATACACCCCTTCTGAACACCTGAAACCACAATCTCAGGCTTTAAGGTATCTGCAGTAAAGCTTTCCTGACTCAACAACATTACTTGTTTCCTGCCCTATCAGATTTGCCTTTGCAGAGAATGAGTACTCACCATCTTTATCCAAATACAACTGTTGCTACATGGATATTAGCGCTGTGTGACCAGAAGAAACACCCGCACCATTCAACTGCAAACCTGCAGGGTCAAAATGTTTATCCTCTACTGTTAGAGTTGCTGTTCTTCTGCTGTTGTAGTGCCCATTTGCATTTGTTTTATCCCAGCTCAATGAAAGTTTTGGAGCAGTCTTGTCAATCTCAAATCCTGAGAAACTAATACTTTCAGACTGTTTCCTGCTAAGTCTTTATAGCTGCATTAAATGAGCTGTACCCCTTCTTCAGAAGTAAAAAGGTTGCTAGTGCACTCAAACCCCATTTTCTTCTGTCCACTTGCCAACTTTACCTGTAGTAGAATTTTTAGCCAATTCTGGTTTAAAGTTTCTGTCCTTTTCGATAAACATACCCACTACATTTTGCTCCATAAAGCTTCTTCTCAACACCAGTAAAAGCTTATAACTGGAGCAGTAGTGTCAATTACGACAATGCTTACAGAACCTCAGGTGTACTCACATTTCCTGCTTTATCCTTTGCTGTTACCGGATTGAATTCTCTTTCTCTCAGCGAAACTCTGTTTCCGGCCTTATCGGTGGCACATTTATCTTCAGTGGAAAGCCTACGCGCCACTGCCTGATTGTGTTCATGCTTTCCATCTTCCAGTTACCAGTGTTGCCATCTGTTCAGCTTCTCTACCTTTGCTGCCGGGTTGGTGGCTCTCCAACAATGAAGGTTTCAAAACAACTTCTTTTCCGGTAACTTTCTTTGAGCATACCCTCAACGGTATAAGTCAGCAGACTGTTTGTCTATTTACAATATTTTTGACATCCGCTGTCGAACGCTTTCCTAAGATCTTTGCCTTCCACCTTTGTGGTGAACCCTGGGGCGTAACTGTATTCGCTGATATGCACCTTCTCTTTTCCATTCTCCAAGCTCTCCACTTGTATCTCGTGTGTTTGTGTGTAT
>BNJS01001426.1_pt1 | contig 65487 bp, 127 predicted proteins | sample 8540461 | NCBI WGS metagenome assembly BNJS01 (sample SAMD00202454, study PRJDB9452) | human saliva metagenome | isolation source: human saliva | place: Japan
TCAGCGTTGTGGTCGCCGCGGCGATCATCTTGGGGATTGTCGGCTACAGGACCTTCGGAACACCGAAGAGCGTGCGAAGGCGGAGCGCTTTGCAGGAAACTCAGAAGCATCTCGGCTGAAGTTCAGCTGCGCCATGATTAAGGCGTATCAGGCAGCTGCGATCTCGGAGGTTCGCATTCAGGACATTCCTGCAGGCACTCGCCGGAGTACGCAGCGCGATGCGCGTCGTCGAGGTGCTCAAGGAGTCTGGCGGCGGCGACGCTTCCGGCATCCTCGGCATCGGTGTCGGCTTTGCGCCGGATGCGTTTGACGGCAGAGATGCCGCCGAGATGGTGGAATACGAGTACTTCGGATGCGTGGACGTCTCATCCCGTACGTCATGGCAGATAAGCGTAATCCCGCGTCAACGGCTGCGAGACGGCAGGCTGGTACACGGATGTGGGAGACGTCGCATAAGACGTACGCGACCGATCCCTATACTTTACATCGTCCGATGGCAGGAAATGTACCGATGGCGGCGGCGATTTCGGTACCTATCATGGTGAGAACGGTCAGTCTCCGGCACGATTCTCGTCGACATCGACATGCTGGGGATCCTGTGGCGATCTGAAAACTCAGTTCAGACGACCGCAACGGCGTTTCTTCGACAGAAGGGAGGCATTAATGCCCAAGGCCGGATGACAGCGCGTGGTGATGAAGAATCTCTATGAGCTGTCGGGCACAGGGCGAGGACGTAAGAGCACGGCAGATCACCCTCACGATCCATAAGAACCCTCCAGCACCGGAAACGAAACATTCTTATGTATGCACCGATTTCTGGACGGCGTTACGGCGCAGGGCACTGGTTCAAGGACGAACTATGATGTGTTCACCGCTGTGGCACAGCACATGATCTATATCCTTATCGCCGTGGGCATCATCGGTATTCTCCTGCTTCTGGCGGTGCTAACTCCTTGTCACCAAGCGAACTTTTACGCCGATGGGTGACCTGCAGGGCGTGGTGGAGAACTTTGCCCGTCCCCGATCTGGCGCGCGGATAATCCCGCCAACGTACGTGCACGCGACTATCTCGGCAGAGCGGATAGATCGGCGCGATGATGACGGAGATCTCGCCGAGCTCGTCATCAATCTGCGTGAAACGATGCTGGCAAAAAAGATCAACGCCTCCTCGGAATCCGTGGCGGCGACGAGGAGGAAACTGACGGCGACCACGCAGACGACGGCACACACCTCATACAGGAGGTCTCGAAGGCGATCCATCGCCGAGGGGGCGACGAGTCAGGGCGGAGGATACGCAGAAGGCGGCTGATCATCTGAATGGTGCCGCGTATCGAGGCAGGAGATTGACGCGCATCGTCAGTGTTCTCAACGAGACGACGCAGAAGACCGCGACCGCAAGGAGGAAGGATCGTGAGATCCTGAACGATCTGTCGGTCGCGCTGAGGAGATGTTCAAAGCGACCGAGGTTGTAAAGGTCGTCGAGGAGACGAATCAGGGCGCGGACAGCACCGACGAGTCCAGTACGATGATCCAGGAGCATCGCCGACCAGACGAACCCTCGCGCTCAACGCCGCCACGAGGCGGCGCGTGCGCCGGCGAGGCCGGACGCGGGTTCGCCGTCAGGCGGAGAGATCCAAGCTCGCTGAGCAGAGCTCGAGCTTTACGGACGACATCCGCGCATCATCCACGAGCTGAAGACGAAGAGCCGCAGGCGGTGGACACGATGCACGTATCGACGAAGCTCGCTCGGAGTCGCATCAGGACTCGAGTTATCGAAGGAGGTTTCACCGTATCTCTGAGGCGGTCGAGGAGACGTGCGACGTGGTCAAGAAGCTGAACGCATCGGCAAAGACGATACAGCTACGCGTCCATCTCGGATGTGGTGCAGAACCTCTCCGCACTGCCGAGAATGCCGCGACGACCAGTTAGGCAGCGCGTCGGTGGACACAGACGAATGCGCTTGAGGATATCGTACAGGCGGAAGAGGGGCCGCGGAGTTTGCGACCGACCTCCAGCGCGAGGCAGGAGCGGTTCAAACTCTAAACGGTAATACATGGGACGGTCACAGGAGTATTTCTTTTCTGTGACCGTTTATTTTATGACTCCCTTTGAGTATAAAAAATAGGGGATCAAATTAAAAATTTAAGAAAACACTATACGGCTGTGATATCCTGTGCTATACTTACTAAAACTATATGTGGGAAAACAGAACATTTTTGGAGAGAGGGGAAGATTATGTCAGCGAGACCGCGCTGGAGCGCGGCGCACAGTGGGGATCGGCTTTCAGATCAACTGCATCGGTGGTCAGTATTGCTGGCCAGGATGGCGATTGTCCTGTATCGGGAAAGATGACCCATGACATGCTTGAGAATGAGGAGAAGACGGAGCGCTTTAACGAACTGGGAAGATTGCCGCGTCTGTTCAAACGCGTTATGAAAAGGCGTACCGGTGCATCGGCACTGCAGTGAAGTAATGGATTCAGCAGATCCTGCAGGGGACACCGGAGACGTGCAGCCGCGAGGCGGTCGTCCGTGTGCTGCGGCGACACGATGGAGGCAAGTCCTTGCTTCTCGGTGCGGGCTTGTTTACCCAACGCTTTTGACGGCAGGGATGCGGGATGGCGAATAGTACTGGATGCGTCCGGACGTTTTATCCCGTACGCCATGGCGGTGATCCCCGCTCAGCGGTTATGAGACAGGCTGGTACACGAAGAATGTGGAGAAGTCGGACAAGACGATGCTGACCGATCCCTATACTTTTACATCGTCCGATGGTAAAATGATGGCGGCGGCGATTTCGCGTTTCCATCATGGAACGCCGTTCCTCGGCACACTGCTCTTTGATATCACCATGGGCGGGGTTCCAGCCGATCTGCAGGGCATCGCTCGGAAGATCAGTTCTATGCGCTCTTTCCAGTCCGGGTCGATCGTTGCCCATGGACTGTCCACAGACTTGGTCATGAAGAATATTACTCCGAACTGATGGGGATGAAGGCGGAGGATGCTCTGAAGGGGACGGCGGAGGATCCTCTCGCGCAGGAAAAGGTTTCCTCCTCCTCTGGCAAGCATACACCTGGCGTCTATGCGCTGATCTCGTTGACGGTGTTTCGCAGCAGGGGAATGTGCGCAGCGACGAGCTATGACGAGCTCACCGCTGATGCGTACCACATGATTTATATTCTCGTTGCTATTGCTGTCGCTATGCTGTCCCGCCACGTGGACCGACTTGCCTTTGTCAACCGGCGGATTTCCTCGCCGATGGGCGATCTGCAGGGCGCGGCAGTCCTCACCCACCCGGATCTGCGTGCGGACAATCCGGCAAATGTCTGCGCGTGAGCACACAGCAGAGAGGATGAAATGGCAGTATATATGATCTTGCAGAACCTGCCAAGACGTTGCGTGCGACAATGGCCAAGATCAACTCCTCCCCGCAGTCTGTGGCGGCGACGAGCGAGGAACTGACGGCGACCGCACAGTCCACGGCACACACCCTGGCAGGAGGTCTCGAAGGCGATCCAGAACATCGCTGAGGGGGCGACGAGTCAGGCGGAAGATACGCAGAAGGGGCAGCTGATCATCTCAGGTGGAAGTGCTGCGCATCGAGCAGGAGACGAAGCGCATCGTCGGAGTCCTCAACGAGACGACGCAGAAGATCACATCGCAAGGCGGAGGGCTCGGAGATCCCAGGATCTGATCGGTCGCGCCGAGGAGATGTTCAAAGTGACCGAGGAGGTTGCAGCGTCGTCGAGGAGATTAACCAGGGCGCGGACAAGATCGACGAGTCCAGTACGATGATCCAGCATCGCTGACCAGACGAACCTCCCCCGCGCTCAACGCCGCTATCGAGGCGGCGCGCCGGCGAGGCCGGACGTGGGTTCGCCGTTGTGGCGGAGGAGAGATCCGCAAGCTTGCGGAACAGAGCTCGAGCTTACGGACATTATCCGGTATCATCCACGAGCTGAAGACGAAGAGTCGCAGTGTGGCGATGCATCGTATCGACGAAGCTCTCGCCCGGAGTCGCATCAGGGCTTGAGAGCACGAAGGAGTGCTTCGACCGTATCTCTGAGGCGGTCGAGGAGACGGGCGACGTGGTCAAGAAGCCGAACGCATCGGCAAAAGACGATGGGCGAGGAAGGTCGCGTCCATCCTCGGATGTGGTGCAGAACCTGCACTCGCCGAGGAGAATGCTGCGACGACCGAAGAGGGCGGTGCGTCGGTGGGAGATTGACAGTCGAATGCATCGCGCCAGGATATCGCGAAGGCGCGAGTCGAGGGGCTCGGCAGAGATCGCGACCGGACCTCCAGCGCGAGGTGGAGCGGTTCAAACTATATAAGGGCATGATATCGAGTCTCTGCACGAAGATGGCCTCGCCCTTCGTGCGCGCGCTCTTTTCTATTGTGCGCAGTCCTTGCCGTGGGATGCACGCGAAAAACACTAGCGAAAATCTCTGCGTGTATGCTGAAGCAATAGTGCAGACAATATGACGGTACTCTAGGAAGCACTGATAATCCAGCACCGCCATCTTAGCGCATCTGCCCGCTTTTCGTTAGCAGTAATCCTCCACATAGCCCTCTCGCGGCGCGTCCGGTTTGCTGCCTCAATCGGATCGAAAAATCTACGCTCAAATCTGACGGACTCTACTCTTTATCAGCGATTCCATATTTTGAGGCGGAGATTGCGATATATCCGCAGTGCCTTGCGGCGGCATCTCTTTGCACTGGCGGCACACCCGGCCGCACCGCCGTCCTCTGCGGATTTGGGATTCTCCCGTGCAATGAGGCACGGAGGGGATGCGGGAAACGGCGTATACCGTGCTCGATGACGACGGGCGAGGTGCGCACATTCGTGGAGATCGTCGGTCGATGGAGGGCGGCAAGGGCTCTGAGCGCTGATTATGGCGCGGACGAGCGGCACCATCGAGCAATGTCGGCGGTGTCCTGCAGGCGAGTGGCAGTCCGACGCGGTCGGTCGTCGCGTGGGTACAGCTGAAGGATCCTCAGCTCTAGACGCGTCATCGACACCGTGAGGACATGATTCCGCCTGGTCGATGCCCGATACGTTGAGGAGACGCGTGCATCGAGACGGTGGACGCCGCGCCGTTGAGGAGCGTGAAGGCAGCGACGAACTGCGCGAGCGCGCAGAAAAAGTTGAGAAATGACACGCGTCGTGCCGTGGAGGCGGGAGTGGCGCGTGATACGCCTGCCGCCCCGCGCGGAGAGGCAGAGGGAAGCACCCGCAGATCATGCGGGTGAAGGAGAGGCACAGAAGGCTGCGGACGATACGCATGACACGGTGGCCGCTGATGCTGCGTAGAGCGCGGACAATGCAGAGAAATCGTCGACCGAACCTGCCGCTCGCGTCATCTTCCGTAGTAGACAGCAGAAAAGCGCACGACGCCGGAGGAGAAGTCGGCTACCGTGAGCGGGTCGCCTGGCGCTGCAGCGCTATCTAGAGAACAACACATGCCCGCAGGCAGTGGCCGTTCCTTCCGCTGGGAACGGTTGCAGTGCCAATACGCCCCTTCCCACGCGCCATGATGCTGCTCCTGCGGGCGGTCAGCTCGCTGGGGTCGCCATTGTTTGACGGCGACTTCCAGCATCGGCGCGACGGGAACGTGCACGGCGGTGGACGCAAAGGTGCTGGCATTCGTCACCCCTTTATGCACAAGGGCGACGTGAACTCATTTCATGACGGACGCCGATGTGGTCGACGATCGCAGGGTGAGCAACGGCGGAAGATCGCGGAACATCGGCAGTGCATCGGGCGCATCAATCAGGATCGCGCAGACGGGCGTCGCGGGTATCCCCCGGGACGTTCCCCACCGCTGTTCCAGATCTCGCACCACGATGAAGGATGATGCGCTCGGCACGGAGGAGAGCCTTCGGTGCGCAGATCGCCTCACGATGAGGATTTCCCGCCCGTGCATCGGCAGTATCGCTCTATGCGGCAATGAGCCGCGCAGCGGATTCCCTCGGCAGACAGCATCGTGCTCCGCATCCGCTTTGCATCATCCGTACGGTTCGCCGTGGACAGCGGAGCCCTTTTGAGCGGCGCAATATGTACGGCAGCGCGGCATGATGTCGGGCAGGTCGCCGTGACGGAGCTACTGCATGCGATGAATGGCGGATCGTGACGCTTGAATCCGCAGGAGGAGTCCGAAAGATTCTCGATCTCGATGATGGATGGAGCTCACGGGCGGCTTCGTCAGACGGCTGTTCTGGCCCTCCTGGCGGTGCCGGACAAGCTGGTGCAAAGCCGTAGCGATACGGGTGACGTTCAAGAGCGAAAGATCCGCCCCTCATCGCAAGCCGGAGGAGACGCTGCCGATTCCCTATCGCGTGCCGAAAGCGCAGCCGGCCGGGACGGCTGGAACCTCGATATCCGCGGCGGCGGCTGTCAACCTCGCGAATCTCGGCACCCTCGCGCAGGCGGGCTCGAGATCCCCGACGACGAGGAGGAAGTTCGTCGACGGCGGAGAAGCTGGACGGTCTTGCCAGCGCAGGGCAGAAACAATGAGATCAATCATCGCGCCCGATGCGTGGCGCGCCTGCGCTGAGCTCCGGAAAAGGAAAATGAAGAAGCGCATGCGTGCCGCGGCAAAGGCGTCGGCACGCGCGGCAGAGCGCGAGGAGCCGAAGCGCGTGACGCTGCTCGGTGATCGAAAGAAGAAGGACGAACGCGAGAAATCTTCGGCGCGCGCCGTAAGTGTGATCGGAGAACGTGATCCATGCGTCGCTGAAGGCCGAGGAACAAGCGATCGAATGGAACAACTGGTCATTCATGGAGGGCACCCTGCGCGCGGCCAGCGTGGAAGATCGGCGGGCGAAGAAATGCGGTGCCGCCCATTATCGCGGCGGCATTACCGGTACGAATGGAAAAAGTGTGCTGGATGAGGTGCCCGCACCGAAGATGTCTGCGCGATTTACGGCGGTGCCGTGCGCTTGGCGTGACGGCGGACTCACACGGCATCGGAGCATCGTCTGGTCATTGATGCATCACGATATTGCGACGGTCGTAGCCCCTGCGACCTCCGTCCGCAAGATGCTGCGCGCGTCATTCCTCATAGCCTTGCTGCGCAGCGCGAGGGTCATGCGCGGAGATCTCTGCCGGGCGGTCGTGCCATTGGGACACGTCCGATCGATCTCGCATCCTCAAGGGCTTTGAGGCACTCGGGGCGTGGAGATCGAGATCACGCAGGGCGCGATTCACGCGGCGTGCGCCGCACGGGCCTCAGCGCGCATCTACTTCGATTTCCCGGAGCGTCGGGGCGACAGGAGAATGGTGATGATGGCGGCGTCTGCGCCGATGTGCCAGGACGATTCTTGGAGAATCCTGCGCGCTGGAGCCGAGAGATCGTTGATCTCGCGAACTATCCTGAATGTGATGGGGGCGGCGCACTGCGGTGGCGGGAACGAACCGCATCAAGATCGATGGCGTGCCGGAACCGCAGCGCGGCGGACTATACGATCATCCCCGACCGCATCGAGGCGGACGTACGATGGTCGCATGCGGCGATGACGCGCGGTGATGTATCCATCGAGAACGCGATCAGTCGAGCATCTGAAGCCCGTCATTGCGAAGCTGAAGGAAAGCGGGCGCAGGCCAGGATCGAGGGAGGCACAGTGCAGCGTGTCTCGCCGACCGCCCGATGAAGCGCGATTGATCTCAAGACGATGCCCCATCCCGGCTTTCCGACGGATATGCAGGCGCAGTTCATGGTAATGCTTGCCGTCGCCGAGACGAGTGTCGACGAGACGGTGTTCGAGAAACCGTTTTATGCACGTCGATGAGCCTCGTGCGCACGCTCGGATCCGTGTGACGGACGGACGGCGACGGTCGAGGGAGGTGCGTCTTTGCAGCGGCGCGCACCTGCGTGCGGGCGACAGATCTGCGCGCGGGTGCGTGGCGATGGTAGCTCGCGCTCGTGGCGCCGGATGAGACGCGCGTCGGCTACATCCATCACGACCGACCGCGGGTACGATGATCTCGTGGCAAAGCTCGTGGCGCTCGGTGCGCGGAGATTCAGCGCGTGGATGCGGAGTGGGCAGGCGTGTGTAAAACTGGTTGCGGAAGCAATAAAAGAATGATGATAGAATAAATCTAGAACGATGGATTGAGGAGGGTCTGAAGGATGAAGCACATCAAGACGGTCAACAAGCCGACGATGCAGTCCACGCTCTACACGGGCGGTCGCGCAGAATGCCGTGCATCCCGCCAGTCTGCCTGCAAGACTTCCCGCACGGTGTGGGCAATCAGCCCTGCGCGAAGTAAGACGTAGCCCGGCACATGCCCTTTCCCCGCCTGCGAGAGGGGCTTTTTCTACATGTGTAGCAGTCAGGATACGCTACGTCAACATACTTTGCAGGCAACGGTCGCACACCTATTCTAGCCCAAATACCCGCGGACTTTCGTTTAAACGCGCCTGGCCGCTTGAACGAAAGAAATCCGCAGGGGCAAGGAACGTGCACTTTTCCCCGTTTGCTCTCACTAGGTTTGCTCAGCGTATTACATCGCAAGAGTGGTGTGAAGGAGAACAAACAGAAAGTCCGAACGCATAAGTTCAAGCAGAACGTAGCGCACATTCGTCGACCGAATGCAGCGGTGCGGTTCACGTGATCGACGAGATGATCGTACGATGGCGATGGATGACTCTCGATGGGACGAACGATGAGGCTGGTCGTGGCACGCCCCAGGGCGTTATCCCGAGGATCTGCGCGAGGGCACCTCGGCGAGCTGCACGTCGAGCTGATGGGCAGCAGGGGCGCTCATTTGCCCCGATATTGATGTGCCGCCGACCTCAAGTCGCGCGGATTGGTGAAATCTCGTGTCTGACGTGGCACATGGACCGCAATCTGCGATGCAAGTATTGTTTCGGCGACGGCGGCAGCTATGGCGGCACCGTGCGGTGATGTCGCCCGGAGTGTGGGACGCGGCGGTCGATTTTATCATTGACGGCTGTGCGCGCGCAAGCACCGTGAGATTGATTTCTTCGGCGAGCCGCTGATGAATCTGAGTACGGTGAAGGCGGTGATGAGTACGCGTCAGCGTGAGCAGGGAGACGGGCAAGGAGTTCGCCGACGCTCACGACGAACGGGATGCTGCTCTCGACAAGAATATCGCATGGCTGAACGACAACCATATCCTGTCGTGCTCGGCGGACGGACGGCGCGAGGTGCACGATGCGATGCGTCCTGACGCGGGCGGACATGGAACGTACGGATGTGGTCATGCGAAATTTTTACGAAGCTTCGTCGATGAGCGCGGCGGCAACGACTACTACCTGCGCGGGACGTATACGCACGAGAACTGACTTCACGCAGGATGTGCTTGTACGAATGCGGCGGGCTTTTGACATCCTCTCGATGGAGCCGGTCGTGCTGAAGGACAGTCCACTCGGCTTTTACGGAGGAGGATCTGCCGCGCATCATATGCGGAGTATGACCGCCTGACGCAGACCTATCTCGATCGCGTGCGTGCGGGGAAGGGGTTCTTCTTCTTCCACTTCAACATGGATCTCAACCATACTGTGCGTGGCAAAAGCGCTCGCAGGGCTGCGGCGCGGGGCATGAGTACTACGCCGCCGCAGAGAACGGCGATCTCTACCCGTGCATCATCAGTTCGTGGGGCGTGAGGGCTATCGCCTCGGCTCGGTCTGTTTACGGGCGTTGAGAGCATGGAGCCGACGTACTTCTCCGCAACTCGATGTGCTGGAACAAGCCGCCTCGCCGCGACTGCTGGGCGCGGGTCTACCGCGCCGGCGGCCGTCATGCAAATGCCGATCTCTTTCACGGGACATACGACATCCCTTACGAGGTTGGCGCGATTCAGAAGAAGCGTCTGAGTGCGCGATTCTTGTGCAGGCGGTGCTTGCACTCGAGCAGGAGGCGGAGGAGGAAGACCAAAGTGAAAAGGGCGTGAGATACGAAAAGAGCAGTCACGATCAGGTGACTGCTCTTTGCATTTCTGTACGGAATCAGAGTTTGAACTTCGAACGTCGCCTGAGTTCCTCGGCGAGTGTGGAGAGCTGTGCCCGTCGAGGCTGTCAATCCGGTATTCGATGCCGCCTGCCTCGGCAAGGGCGGAGACATTGGTCGCTCCCGATGGATCGGGTGGGAGATTTCGTGCAGCTTGTCGATGTACGCGCCATCACGCTCTCTGCGCGCTGCGCGCTCTCGTTGACTTGCAATGGCGATTTTCTCGATCTCGACCGTCAGGCTCTGGATGAGGGCGGCGATGGTGTCGAATTTTACCGCCAGCCTCCTTGACCTGCGCGACGTTTTCCTTGACCTCAGCCTGCTGTTCCTTGGTCAGGTCAAATGCCGTCTGAATCTGTGCGGAGTTGCTGCTGATGATGCCGTTGATCTGCTGGGCGGCGGACTCGGATTCTCCGCGAGTTTGCGTACCTCCTCGGCAACGATGGCAAAGCCGCGTCCCTGTTCTCTGCGCGCGCCGCCTCAATCGCGGCGTTGAGCGCGAGCAGCTTCGTCTGCCCCGCGATGTCCGTGATGACCTCGTTGATGGCGGCAATGCTCTTGGAGCCGTCGTAGAGCCTCTGTACGGCGTCGCCAACCTGCTTCGCCCCTGCGGCGATGCGCTCGACCCCCGCGCACGAGATCGTTCAGCATCTCACGGCCTTCCTGCGTCTCCGTATGCGTGGATTCGGCAACGGTGGTCACGTCGGTGACGGACTGCGCGACGATCTCCATCTGACCCGTCGTCTCCTGCGCTTCTCTTCGTCGCCTCCTCGACAATACGGTTTCTGTTCCGCCGTCTGCTCAGTATGTTGCAGACGGCCGAGGCTCGTGACTGGGATGTCGCCGCCGTCGTGGATGTGCCCATCGAGAGGTCATTGGATGCCGTGAAGACCTGCTCGGAGGCACGCGCTGTTTCCGCCACCATCTCGCGCAGGAAGTGGATCATCTTGGCGCAGTTGTTTTGCAGTGTACCCAATCTCGTCACGGCGGTCGCACTTTCGCCAGCTTGTGCGAGAGATCGCCGCTCGCGATTTTCCCGGATCGTGCATCGAGCGCGGACATCGGATTTGTGTGATATCGCGGATGAGAGATGACGATAGCGCCGAGGATGAGGAAGGCAATCAGGGCTGACAAAGCTCCAATCACGATGGAGATGGCGACACTGCGGGCAAATGCCTCGTCGGGGACGATCACGACAACCGTCCAGCCCGTTGTGCCGACCGGCTTCGAGGCGAAGTACATCTCGTTCCTTCGAATTCGCCCTCAAACACCTCTTCCTTGCTCGCGACATGAGGCGCGCGGCGAGATCCCTTGTATTTGCCGCCGTCCGTTCTGTGATCGGATACCGAACTCGTGGATTGCGATGGTAGACGAACTCCTCGCACATGTGAGGACGAATACCGGAGCCGGTCTCGCTTGATTTGGATTCTTGTCAAAAGAGGGTTCATGACCTCGGCGAAGTGAGATGTCCAAGCCGATGACAGCAACACAGAGAGCCGTTCTGCATCATCGGTTCTGCTGAGCGTAACGGTGATGCCCGTGCCACCGACGGTCGACCAACATGGCTCGGTCGCGAAGACCTTGCCCGTTGCGACCGCACCCTTGAACCACGGACGCGTGCTCGCGTCGAACTCGGCAATGCCGTCCTTCGTGGTCATGACACCCTTTGGATCGGGGAGAAAGAACCGGCATGGCTCTGCCTTTTGAGATCGCTTTGCAGGTTGCGTTCATGTCCTCGGCGGACGGTGCTGTTGTTCCATCGCGATGCCGACGGAGTCGAGTGTCGCCACGCGCGCTCAACTGAAGTCATCGAGTGCCATTCCGCAGCGCGTTGCCGTCTCGCGCATGATCGTTTCTGGTTGAGGTCTCGATGAGTTGATCGCAATTGCGCGGATGACGAGTCCGAGGACGAGAAATGCGAGGACAGAGGGACCTGATCCCAATCATAAGTTTTGGACGTAGTTTCACCATTTTCCCCCATATTAAAGACGCTGATATGATATCCTCATGTTCTACATGGGATAAAACATCCTTTCTGCGTAATTATTGAGTCCTAATTATATCACAGCTTTTAAGATATTTCTAGCATTGTAGTAAATGATCGAAATAAAACTGATAAAACACGAGCGACAAAGATTTGCTGAAAAAGGCTCTGACAAGCACTGCCGTATCCGCTATAATTGCCTGATGTTGCTAAGAGGACGACACAGGGGTATCGCCTAAGTTGGTAAGGCACGGATTCTGAATCCTGCATGCGTTGGTCTCGAGTCCAGCCACCTGCCATTTGAAGATTGAGGAGCTGCCCTGCGGGCAGTTCCTTTTTTTATTGAAACTTTTTATCATCTCTGGTAGGATAGATGCAATGACAGGGAAGTACTGATAAAGTGAGGTCCGTAGATAAGGAGAATGATCATGAGCAGCCAAAAGAAGGGGAGATCGGTGTTGCCCGCTTCTGCAGATTGTGCTGAATGCCATATTCTTCGTCGGCATACAGACGATCTTTTGCACCGTGTGAACCGCATGAGGATGGGAACGGGCGACCTGTCACTGGGCGGGCGAGGCGCTTTTGGGGATTGCCGCCGTTATGCTCGTCATGTCGCTGCTCCACCTCCTGCCGCTGCGTACGGGGATGAAGGAGGGCTGGTCTTTGCGATGATTCCGGTGTCCTTCCTGATCATCGTTCTGCCGGGCGGCCTATTCCGCTCTGCATGATGGAGACGATGCGTTGTCACGTGATTATGCAGCCTGCGGTTACGGTGATTGCCGTGCTGAATATCGTTCTTTCTGCCGTATCTATGGCAGCATCGAAAGGAGGAGCACGGATGAAATTTGCCGTGACGCTCGCCCCTGCGCACCTGCCGCAGGAATATGGCACGCTCCGCGACGCTCGCCGTGCTGACGGGGACGCTTGCCCTCGTGATCTTCGGCGGCTCAGAGATGCTGCTCGGTCTGCAGGGCGGCCTGATTCAGTTCCAGCGCGGCTCGGTGCGGATGTCGTCGTCCCTGCCAAAAGCGCGGCAGAGGGCGCGGGCTCACTGGAGGATCCTTGTGCAGGGCGTTCCTGCGCAGTTCTATATGGAGGAGCACTATCTCTGATCTGCGCAGCATGGCGGGGTGGCGCACGCGACACCGCAGTTCTTTCTGCCTCGGCATCATGCGGGCTGCTGCTCCGTGGCAGTGCAGCTGATCGGCTGACCCCGCCTCGGATCAGACCATCCAGCCGTGATCCGCGAGAGCTATGACGGTACGGTCGGCTGCGGCGATATTCTCGTCGGCAGCGGCATTTCCCGTCCCTGCGGACGGGATGCTGACGTTCTACGATCTGCCCCTGCCGCGTCGTGGGGCGTCTCACACCGACGGAACGGGATGGACACGGCGGTCTATACGAATATCGGAGACGATCCGCGCGATGATGGAAAAATGCGGCGAAGAACGGCTTTGATGTGTTTCAGGGCGTGCTGACGGAGGATGCGATCTCTGCCGTGATGATACGGACGGCGGATGGTTTTTCGCTCGAGGGGGGCAGCAGAGGCGGTCAATGGCATATCCCGCGCTTACGGCGCGTCCTGCGCACGGCATGGTGCATGCGGTAGAGCAGGGGCTGGGCGGCATCTTGGAGATGATCGGCGGACTCATCGCAGTGGTCTGGATGATCGCTGTCGTCGTTCTCGGCATCGCCTTTCACCCTGTCGGCGCGCGAGCGGCGGCGCGAGTATCTGATGCGCGCATCGCGGGGCAGCTACGCGGATTCTTGACGCGCATGATGCTGACGGAGGCGGCACTTCCTCGGCGGCAGGTGCTGCGGGCGGGGTTGCACTCGTGCATTGATCATTTTGCCCTTTGCGGGGCCTGCGAAGGCGGGGACCGATGCGCCCCTATATTCTCCCAACGGCGGACGATTCTGCTGCTGGCGGTGAGCACGCTCCCTCATGGCGACGCTGTCGGGGATGCTGGCGGCTGCGGTGGACGGTGGGCGCGTATGTACGGCACCGACTCGAGATTGCTGCGGGAGGATGGATGATGGAGCTGCGGGCGGAGAACATCAGTCAGGATTTCCTGCGTGACAGTGCGCGGAGGGATACATTGTCGCTGTGGCGGAGACGGATCTGTGTCTTTCCTCCGGTACGGTGACCGCAGTGATGGAGCGTTCGGGCAGCGGTAAGAGTACGCTGCTGCATATCCTGGGCGGACTCCTCGCCGCCCGTGACGGGAAAGGTGTTCGTGGGGGCGACGGATCTCTATGCCCCTGCCCGAGGATGCGCGTGCGTGAGCTGCACAGCAGCAGTCTCGGCATTGTACCGCAGCAGCTGATGTCGCTCCGCGCGCTGACGGTGCGGAGAATGTCCTCTCGGCACTTTCTATGGCAGGAAACAGGGCGTATCTGCACATGCGGATGCTCTGATGGAGCGGCTCGGCATCGCACACCTCGCGTAGCGTCTACCCGTCGGAGCTCTCGGGCGGGGAGCTGCGCCGCATGATGATCGCACGCGCACTTGCCGGCACGCTGCAGATTTTTGTCCTCGATGAGCCGACGGGCGACCTCGATGCGGAGAATACACGGCGCGTGCTTGAGCTCGTGCGCGAGACCGCTGACGCAGGTACGGCCGTCCTCCCCGTCACCCATGAGCGCAGCGGCGGCATCGTACGCGGATGTCTGCTATACGATGGCGGAGGGGCGGCTGGAGTGACGGAAGACAGCTGAAAAACTTCCTTTCTGGACGGCATGATTTATACTAGAGAGAGGAGGAACTGGCGATGAGTGAGACGGCAATTCGAGAAGCGATGCAGGCGGAGCATGTCTTTATGCAGGACGAAATAGAACGCTGGCAGTACGAGCAGCGTGAGAAGGCAGTGCGGGACTATATCAGCGGGGCTCGATGACATCGTGGCAGGAAGGTATGGAGGAGGGCTTGAGCGCGGGATGGAGCAGGCGACGGTGAAGAATCTGGAAAATCTCATGCGACAGATGGATCTTTCTCCGCAGCAGGCGATGGAGGCACTTCGTATTCCTCCGACGGAGCGTAAGAAGTATCAGCACTTGCTGGATCGGTAAATCACACACACCCTTAGCGGCGCGATGCACCGTAAAGGGTGCGTTTTTGTATGCGTTTGTCTGTGCGCCTTAAGGAATCACTGATAAAATGAGGTCTGCCAGATTGGCGTAGATTTTTTCGTCCGAACGAGGTGGAAAACCGGACGCAGAGTGGTGCTCTGTGGAGGATTTTCCGCCGAAGTGCGGGCAAAAAAGATGCGTCAAGATGGTTGTACCGAATTTATCAGTGATTCCTTAATCCCGCAGCAGCATCAGTGCATCGGGGGGGAAGCAGATGCGCAGGGATGCATTTTCGCTCACACGGAGCGCCTCCCATGCGGGCTTGTCTACCTCCCAGCGCACGAGGTGAGCACCCTGCGCAAAGCGGAGCATGACGATCATGCTGAAGGTGCTCTCGATCATCTCCACGATTCTGTGCGGGAAAGTACGTTCGCGCCGTCTTCTGCGCGGGGACAAAGTAATGTGCGCGGATGGCGATGTGGTGTGCATCCGTCACATCGTCTGTGACAGTGAGCGTGATGCCCCGGTCGGTCGCCTCGATATGCGCTGCGTCGAGGCGGCGGGCGGCGGAGATATTCTGCATCCTGTGAGGCGTGCGCCCGCACATGCGCGGGACTGCGGAAGAGCTCGTGCCGATCCATCGGTGGCGTGAGCTGCCCGCGGTCGACGGTTGCGATCTCCTGCGCGATGCGGAATGCCTCGTCGCGGTCATGTGTGACGAGGACCGCCGCGATGTTCTGCCCCATGAGGATCTCGCGCAGCGCTGTCTCGATCTGCCACTTGAGGTGGGTGTCGAGGGCGGAGAGCGGCTCGTCGAGGAGCAGGGACATCCGCGCCGCGCGCGAGGATACGCGCAAAGGCGACGCGCTGCTGCTGACCGCCTGAGAGTGCCGATGGGCGCATCCTCAAGTCCCTCCAGAGAGAAACGCGCCACATTCTCAGCGAGGAGGTGCCTTTTCCTCGCGCGATCCGTCCAGTGCAAAGATGATGTTCTCGCGGACGGTCATATTCGGAAAGAGCGCGTGAGTTCTGAAAGAGATAGCCGACGCTGCAGCTCCTGCGGCGGGGAGGTTGACGCCCGCACTGCTGTCGGTAGAGCGTGCGGCCGTTGAGGACGATCTGCCCGCGATCCGGGGTCTCTAGGGCGCCCGCGATGCACTTCAGCGTCATGCTCTGCCGCTGCCCGACGCACCGAGCAGGGCGAGCGTCGTATCCGTGAGCGTAAAGTTCGCGCGGAGTGTGAAGTCACGCAGGCGTTTTTCGATGTTGACGACGAGGTTCATTCACGCACCTCCCGTTTGAGGTAGAGGTTCATCGCCCCGATAAAGAAGAGCGAGAACAGGGAGATGATGACTGCCCAGCGAAAGGCGAGGTCGTAGTCGTTCGCCCGCACCGCCGCATAGATGGCGGTGGACATGGTCTGCGTGCGCCCCGGGATATTGCCCGCGAACATGATGGTCGCACCGAACTCGCCGAGGGCACGGGCAAACGAGAGGACGAGCCCCGCAAGGATGCCGTGCCGTGCGTTCGGCAGGATGATGTGCCAAAAGATGCGTCCGTTGCTGACGCTGGCGGTCTGCGCCGCATGGATCATCGCTGCTGTCGAGTGCCTCAAAGACACCGCGTGCCGTGCGGTACAGTGAGCGGCAGGCTCCGATGACCGCCGGTGATGACCGCCGCACGCCACGTAAAGACGAGCGGCAGGTCGATGGCGAGGAGGGCGCTTCCGATGGCACTGCGCTTTCCGGAGAAAGAGCAGGAGGAAGAACCCGACGACGGTCGGCGGCAGGACGAGCGGCAGCGTAATCACGGCATCGGCAATGGTCGCCGCGATATGGCTGCGGATACGCAGCACGCCGTAGGCGAGCCCAATACCGACGAAGAAGGTGATGACCGTGGCAAGCCCCTGCGACCTCGAGCGAGATGAGCAGCGGGAAAGTGTTTCGTCGGTCATTATTTCACGGTGAATCCATATTTTTCAAAAGACCTTGGCAGCCTTGTCCGTCTGGAGGAAGGCGAGGAACTCTTTCGCCGCCATCTCGTTCTTGGAGTCCTTCAGCACGGCGGCGGGGTAGACGATGGGTTTATGTGTCGGCAGGGGCAACGGCGGCGACCTTTACCTTGTCCGAGATGGCGGCATCCGTCGCGTAGACTACGCCGCAGTCCGCGTCGCCCGTCTCGACCCAGTGCGAGCACCTGACGCACATCGGAGCCGTAGACGGCACGCGCCTTGACCTGATCGAGGATGCTGAGCTTCGCAAAAGACCTCCTCGCTGTACTGTCCGACGGGGACGCCCTTCGGCTCACTGAGGGCGATGTGCAACCTGTGGGTCGAGCACTGCCTTGAAGTCGGGGAGGTTCAGCTTTGCTGTCCTTTGCCGTGATCAGCACGATGTCGCTGACGAGAGATCGACGCGTACCGTCCGCCGAGGAGCTTCTTCGTCGAGCGCATTCATCTGCTTCGTGCGGCGGAGACGAATACGTCGGCGGCTCCGCCGTTCTCGATCGCCTGCTGGAGGGCGCCGCTGCTGCCGGGAGTTGTGACGAGATGAACCTCTTTGTTGTTCTCCTCGTACATTGCGCCGAGTTCCTTCATCGCGTCCGTGAGGCTCGCCGCCGCGGAGACCTGCGTAGCTCGATGGGGCTTTCCTGCGGCGTCTCCATCTGTTCGCGCTGTTGCCGCCGCCAACGCAGCCGGCGGTGAGCAGGCCGTGCCCGCCAAGAGGGCGGTGGAGTGTCTTTTTGATGTCTCGCGAGATATTCTCCTTTACAAATAGGTAGGTATATCCGTTTCCGGATATGCCTGTGACGGATGCCCGTCAGGCAGAGGGTCATAGACGAATCCTCAGACGTACTCTGCTCGGAGTGGATGAGGAAATGCCTCCTTCTCAGCGGACAACAAAGGCTGCCTTGCCGCCGGACTTACGCTCGAGGCGGATGTCCGTGATCTCCATGCGCTTGTCGATCGCCTGCACATGTCGTAGATGGTCAGCAGAGCCGTGCTCACGGCGTGCAGCGCCCATCTCGACGCCCGTCTCGCCCGTGACCTTGACCGTCGCCGCGGCACATACCGCATGATGCGGCACCTCCTCGAGCGTGAAGTCGATGCTGCACTTGGCGAGCGGCAGCGGATGGCAGAGCGACTCATGTCCGCAGTGCGCTTTGCCGCCATGATGCCTGGTGATGCGCGCGACACCGAGGACGTCGCCCTTTTGCCGTGCCTTTGTGATCGCCGCATAGACCGCTTCGCTCCACGCAGATCCGTCCGCTCGCGATGGCCTCGCGATGTGTCTTGTTCTTGTCGCTGACGTCGACCATGATGGCGGCACCGCCCGCATCGAAATGCGTCAGTCCTGTTTCTGGCATAGATATCCTCCTTTCCTCTTGAATTATCATAGCGGAACCAGCGTAGAAAATCAATCGCATCCCCTGTAATATTAAACGAAACTCTATTTTGTACTTCAATAAAACTCATAGAGATAATTTATTTTTGTGGTATACTTAATAAAAGAAATTCATAATTGAGAATCATTTTATATGATGCTATTTTTGACACGTGACTGGCGGTCAATGAGGCGCTTTACAGGAGAGCGACGGCGTTTGCGGAATGCCGCCGAATCAAGCGGGGAGAGCAGTATGCGTGAGGTCTCGTGTTCAGGATGCGGTGGGATGGTGCCTGCCACGACATTACGGAGATTGTGCGCGGGGAACGAAAAGGGCGCACGCTTTTCGCAAGGGCGATGTGATCCGTGCGGAGGATGTCCCTGTCCTCCCTGCGCATCGGCAAGGAACACATCTATGTCTGGGAAGACGATCCCAACCTGCTGCATGAGGAACGACGCGGCGGCGGTTCTGCGCGACATCCGTCAGAGTGAGCTACATGGCGGCAAGCGAGCCGAAGGAAGGAAAGATCGAGCTGACGGCGACGACGGCGGGCGTGTTCGAGGTGAACGAGGATGCGCTCAACGCCGTGAACGAGATCGAGGATGTGATGATTGCGACCATCGCGCAGCGACATGCCTGCCAAAGGCGGGGACGAAGCCTCGCGGGATGCGGTGATCCCGCCCGTCATCGACAAGACGGTGATGGAGCGGGTGACGGAGACGGCGGAACAGAGCCCCCTGCTGCGGATTCTGCTGCTATCAAAAGATGAAGGTCGGCGTGGTGACGACAGGCTCGGAGGTGTTTCACGGCGCATCAGGATACGTTTACGCCCGTGATCGATGCGAAGCGCGCGCTCGCCCTGAAGGTGGACGAGCACCGTCTTCGGATGAGTGGGACGGAGCACACGCGTGCGGCGATTGCAGAGCTGCTGGATGCGGGATGGATATGGTGCTCTGTACGGGCGGCATGAGCGTCGACCCCTGATGACCGTACGCCGGCGGCGATCAAAGCGACGGGCGCACGCGTGGTGACGTACGGCGCACCCGTGCTGCCGGGCGCGATGTTCCTGCTCGCCTACCATGAGAAGGCGATGGGCGGCAGGTGCCGATCATGGGGCTTCGGGCTGCGTGGATGTACTCACCCGCGACGATTTTTGATATTATTCTTCCGCGCGTCGGCGGGCAGTGCGTGGACGCGGCGTGAGATCACGCGCCTCGGGATCGGGGGCTGTATGGAGTGCAAGGTCTGCCACTATCCCGTTTGTCCGTTCGGGAGTAAGGAGTACAGTGGTTTTTCGTATCGGGGCATATGCCCTGCGCGAACACCTCGCTTTACTCACTTGCGCCGCTAAGGTTCGCTTAGGCATTACACATATCATCACATAACGGCAAAAAGATCATTCAGCATGCAGAGGCAATGACAGGTATCATCAGCAAGGGAGGAGACCATGCAGGATATCGAACTGGAGCAGGCAATCGAGGTGCTGCTCACGCATACGACGCCTGTTACGGAGACGGAACGCGTTCCTCTGTTGGATGCACTTGGGCGCGTGGCGGCGGAGGATGGGTACGCGGCGTTTGACAATCCGCTGTCTCGACCGCTCGCCGCTCGACGGCTATACCTTTGCGGCGGCGAGCACGGCGGGATGCCTCGGCGAGCACCCGGTGCGCCTGACGGTCGCCGGCGAGGCGTGCGCGGGCGATTTTCGCTAGCACAGTCGGCGCGGGCGCGTGCGTTCGCATCATGACGAGTGGCGCGATTCCTGCGGGCTGTGATTGCGTGGTGCGGCAGGAAGATGTGCGCGAGGAGGGGATGCGATTTTCGTTCCCTTTACGTCGCAGCCATTTGAGAACTACTGCTATGCGGGCGAGGACATCAAGAAGGATACGCTGCTCTCGCGAAGGGGCAGCGCATCCGTGCGTCGCAGATCGCGGTGCTCGCGAGTGAGGGACATGCGGATGTGTGCGTCCATCGGCGCGTGCGCATCGCTGTGGCGAGCACAGGCGATGAGCTGTTGCAGCCCGGCGAGCCGCTGCGTCCCGGCAAGATCTACAACAGCAATCTCACCTCCTTGCTGGACGCCTGAAAGAGCTCGGCGCAGAGGTGACGGTGGTCGGCTCGGTGCCCGATGATGTGGAACGCGCGGCGGAGGTGATCGCCTCCTGCGGATCGCGGATCTCTTCTCACGTCGGGCGCCTCCGTGGGCAAGAAAGGGATATCATGCACGGTGTTGTGCCTGCCTCGCGGAGCGGCGTGTTCTGGCGCGTGTCTGAAGGAAGCCGGGCGCACCTGCCATTGCCTATACGCGCGGCAGGATGCTCGGCATTGCGCTCTTCAGGCAACCCGTTCGCCGCCTATGCAACGTTCGAGCTGATGGCACGTCCGGCGATTGCGCGGCTTGCGGGCGAGACAGATGCTCATGCCGCGCCGCCGCGCCGTACTCGCTGATGCGTCCCCGAAGCCCCTGCCACGGACGTCGCTTCCTGCGTGCGCGCATGGAGGCGGATGGACGCGTCTCACTCGCCGACCAGCACGCGTCCGGCTCCTCTTTTCGGCGGCTGGCTGTGATGCGTCTCGTGGATGTGCCAGCGGGGGACGCCGCCGCTCGCAGCGTGACAGAGGTAGATGTTGTTATCCTTTAATTCTAGGGCCAGAAGGTCTCACTGCGGTGATCAGTTTTCCAGCGGAAAATTGAATATCTGCGCATCTCCGTGACGGACTGCTGCACTCGCGCTGCTGCCACTGTATGCCGGCGCACGGGGTCGAAGCTGCGTCACGCGGATGTGCTGACCTCGATGAGATCCTGCGCGATGTGCGTGCGCTCGCAGCACTAGGCGTTCGCAAGGTACGTCTGACGGCGGCGAGCCTCGCTGTGCGCGTGATATTACGCGCCTTGTGCGCGGGCTGAGGAGATCCCGGGCATTGAGACGGTGGCACCTACGACGAACGGTGTCCTGCTCGGCACGATGGATGGATGAGTTGCTGGATGCCGGCCTCGATGCGGTGAATCTCAGCCTCGATACGCTCGATGGCGGGACGTTCTTTCCATCACGCGGCGGCCAATGTTCGGCGCAGTGATGGAGGCTTTTCGCGTCTTGCCGCGGAGGAGCGGCTCTACGGTCAGTGTGAACTGCGTGCCGACTGCGGCGTGGAACGATGAGGAGATCGCCGCACTCGCGCGCGATTGCCCGTGCACATCCGATTGATGTGCGCTTTATCGAGCTCATGCCGATCGGCCGTGCGCGGACGGCGGACTATCGCGGTGTGCCGATGGATGAGGTGCGTGCGCACCTGAAGGATGCGTCTGGCGCACTTCTGCCCGTGGGAGAGGCGGCGCATGAGGGGCGGTTCCACAGGGCCTCGCCGCCTACGTACGTCCCCACAGGGTTTACGGGGCTATCGGCTTTATCGATGCGATGGAGCACACCTCTGCCATACGTGCAATCGTGTGCGCCTGACGGCAGAGGGCTTCCTGAAGCTCTGTCGTCTATAGTAATGCGGGGCTTGACACGCGTGCGCTGCTGCGCGGCGGAATGTCGGATGCACAGCTCGCGGATGCCATTGCCCATGCGGTGTGGAAAAAGCCCCGAAGAACATCATTTTGACATCGATCAGGAGACGCGTGACCGCGCCATGTATCAGGTAGGAGGCTAATATGGGAGAGATCCGCATTGTGCCTCGCGAGAAGCGCGGCACAGAAAAATGAGCGACAGACCGCGCCTTCTTTATCACGGAATACGGCATCGACGGCGACGCCCACGCGGGCGACTGGCATCGGCAGGTGAGCCTGCTCGGACTCGGCGAGATGCGAGGATTTTCGTCGCGCGCGTGGTGCGAGTGGCGTTCGGCGCGTTCGGTGAGAACGTCGTCGCCGAGGGCTTCCGCTTTCAGGAGCTCCCCGTCGGGACGCGCCTGCGCGTGGGACAGGTCTTTTCGAGATCACGCAGATCGGGAAGAAGTGCCACGGTCACTGTGAGATATTTCACCGCGTCGGCGACTGCATCATGCCGCGTGAGGGCGTTTTGCGCGCGTGTCTGCACGGCGGCTGGGGTGACGGTCGGCGACACGATGGAGATCACGACGGAGAAGATACCGCTCGATGCTGCGGTCATCACGGCGAGTGATAAGGGCTCGCGCGGTGAGCGCGAGGATGGCGACGCGGCGATTCGTGAGATTCTGACGGCGGAGGGATACGAGGTCGCAGGGTACAGCATCATGCCTCGACGAGCGCGAGGAACTCGAGCGTGAGATGAGGCTATGGTCGGATCGCGGCGTCGGGCTGATCCATCGACGGGCGGCACGGGGTTCTCCGTGCGCGACGTAACGCCCGAGGCGACGCGTGCCGTGATCGACCGCGAGGCGCCGGGCATCGCCGAGGCGATGCGCGCCCCCTCGATGGCGTGACGCCGCGCGCCATGCTCAGCCGCGCGAGCGGCGAGCCTGCGGAAACGCTCACTGATCGTCAACCTGCCCGGCAGTGAGAGGCGGCGCGAATGCCTCGGCTTTATCCTGCCCCAGCTCCAGCATGGCATCGAGATCCTGCGCGGTGACGCGGGGAGTGCCGCACGGACGCCCGCTGACCTGACGCTCATCGTCGCGGCAGGTGGCATGAGTACGCGCATGGCGAGGACAAGCGGTTCCTCCCCATGGCAGACGGTGACGCTGCTCTCCGCACCCTGCGGCGCGCGCCGTACGGCAGGATTTCGCGCGATTGTCCTCGCGGCAGAGGCGGAGCGCAGAGGCTCACGGAGCTCGCGGAGACGCACGGGCGCACCTCGTCACGGACGAACGGCCGCAGAGGAGTCTGCGGCGGCGATTGCCGCGCTCGCGGCGACGGAGACGGAGTGGTCGCTCGTCCTCGGGCGATATGCCCTTCTACGACGTTGACTCGTGCGGGCACTCCTGCCCGAGGCGCGCGGCGAGACGCAGGTCGTCCTGCCGACGCTTGCGGGCTACGGCAGCCGCTCGCCGCGTTTCATCGGCGCGATGCGGGACAGGTATTTCCGTTGCCGCCATCGCGCGCGGCGACCGCAAGCTGGCATCATCCTGCGTGAGCTCTTGGTGTGCGAACTGCCCTCGCGGTGGACGCAGGGCTTTTCTTCAACGTGAACACTGCCGCCTATCGCCTTGCCTGTGGGCGCATCGCGAACGAGGGGCGTGAGCGCCCCATCCTTCCATTGCCGCACCCAAATTCGGGCATGGGCAAGACCACCTATCGAGCGGCTCATCCCGCATCTGGCGACACATGGGGTGCGTACGGCCGTCATCAAGAGCGACAGCCACGGCTTTCAGCTCGACACGGAGGAAGGATACGACCGCTGACGGCGGCAGGGGCACGAGCCGCTGCCGTCAGTCGCCCAATGGATATTTTATCCAGAAAAAACGAAGATCAAATGGAAGAATTTCAGAATCTTATATCGAAATTGATGATATTGACTTGTTTATCACGGAATCGCGTTCACGCGGTACGTTGCCGACCCTTATGCTTGACCGCGGGCTTGCCGCACCGGAGATCGACGCGCGTGACGGCACTCTTTCAAAAGGACGGCACGCCGCATGACGGGCTCCTCTCCCGCGATCTCGACGATGTGGAGACGGCGGTGCGGATCACGCGCTTCCTCGCGGGGCGGCTGCTCTATGGGGCAGATGGACTCATGTTTTTGACGATGTAAAGGAAGCACCGATAAATTCGGTACAATCATCTTGACAGCCTTTTGCCCGCACTTCGGCGGAAAATCCTCCACAGAGCACCACTCTGCGTCCGGTTTTCCACCCTCGTTGGACGAAAAATCTACGCCAATCTGAGACTGTTTTTATCAGTGTGTTTCCTAAACATCTTGATCGTGATACACAGAAAGCAGAGAATATGGAATTCAGCGCAGCGACTTTATCGACGTACCCGTGACGCGCTATGTCTCTGAGAAGAATGCATTTGTCGCGGATCATAAATACACTCTCGGAGGAGGTCTTCGATATCGACCTCAACGGGGAGAACTTCACCACGGCGGTGTTCTGCTCGCCCGTCGACTTCGAGATCCCATCGTCGGGATGCTCGCCCAGATGGGGCGCATTCGCAGCTTTGATGACATCGTGAGATGACGGTGGATGCAGAGCATCTGCGCGCCGCAGTCAAGACGACGACGGATGCGCAGGTGGGCGGCGGACGCGTGATCCGCGCTACTTCTCGGCACGCCGTATCCTGAAACTGCGTCCGGAGGATCTTGAGCGAGCCGCGCGACGTGCGCTCCAGCGCGAAGGACATCCTTGCGACAGCGGACGAACCCTCTCGCATCTCTCCAAGACCCATGATACGACGAACGGCGTCCACAGCGGCGTCCTGTTCGATCAGACAAAAAGAAAAATTCTCGTCTTCCGTGAGGACGTCGGTCGCCATAACGTTCTTGACAAACTCTATGGCTGGGCGCTCAAAAATCACGTGGAGATTTGATAAAAATCATCATCTTCAGCGGGCGCTGCTCCTCGGAGATGATGCTGAAACTAGGGCGGATGGGGATCTCCACGGTCGCGGCGAAGTCCGTTCCGACCACCCTCTCGCCTCAACATCGCACGCAACTCGGCATCACGCTCTGCGCGCGCATGGCACCGCCTCGTTCTGCATCTACACAAACCCGGAGCGCATTATTCTTTGACCGTACAAACGTCCACGTTCTGCAGCAGAAATCGAGACTTTCCCGCTTTCATATAGAAGTTTTAGGAGAGCCTGTCGGCGGAATCCCGCCGATACGAAAAGGAGAACTCACGATGAACCTTAGCAGACGTGACTTTTTGAAAGCCACCGGGCCAAGCGGCGTCGGGCTGGCACTCGCCAGTCTCGGCCTGACGTCTGCAACGGTCTCGGCGGCGGCAAAAGTACGCTGGCTGACGGGCGGTCGCGAATTTACCTCCGTCTGCCACTTCTGCGGCTGCGGCTGCGGAACGATCGGGCTAGCCGTCAAGGACGGCAAGCTGATCAACCTCGAAGGTGCGGCAGACAATCCCGTCAATCGCGGCGGTCTCGCCTGAAGGGAATCGGCTATGGTCACGATCCCGAACGCGGAACTGCGTCCGAAGTGCCCGCTCTACCGCGCACCCGGCAGCGACCATTGGGAGGAGATCAGTTGGAGGAGGCTCATCGATCGTCCCGCGCGCGCCCTCAAGAAGACGCGTGACGAGAACTGGGTCGGTCAGGACGAGGCGAACGGCTACAAGTTCATGAGCAACCGTACGGATGCCACTCGGCTTTTATTGGCGGCTCGCAGGGTCAACAACGAGGAGTGCTACCAGCCATCAAGATGGCACGCGGACTGGTGCGTCTTCATTGACTAAACTCAGACGCGCGTCTGTCATGCGACGACGCCGCCGGTCCTGAACGCCGCCTTTGGGCGCGGCGCGCGATGACAGGCTCGTGGTACAACCTCAAGAAGGCAGCTGGTCTGGACCGAGGGTCGAACCGCAGAATGCCATCCGCTCGCGATGAAAACGCGCGTCATGGAGGCAAAGGACAACGGCGCGACCATTGTTCGATCGTCGATGTGCGCTATACACGCACCCTCGCGCGTTGCCGATCATTTCTTCCAGCTGCGTCCGGCACCGACATCGCATTCCTCGAGCACTTATCAATTATATTATTCAGAACATACGATGCCGACTACCTGCGCCGCAATACGAATGCCTCACCGCCCGCTGCGTGACGAGACTCAAATTCGATGCGGGCATCTTCCGGCTACAACGAGAAGACGCGCACGCGTGACAAGACGACGTCGGGGGCCAAGGTCGACGCAAACGGTAAGCCGGTAAAGGTAACTGTCGATGGCGCAGCTGGGCACGGTCATGGATCGCCTCGCGAAGCATTTCTGCGCGCTATACGTCTGAGAAGGCCTCGGCGATCACGGGCATGCCCGTCGCGGACATCAAAGAAGGCGGCGGAGCTCTTCGACATTACAACGACGGTGATGATGTACGCACTCGGCATGACGCAGCACACGATCGGTGGAGAACATCCGCGCTTTTACGATCATCCAGCTGCTCGCGGGCAACATCGGCGTCTCGGGCGGCGGTATCGATGCCTCTGCGTGGGCAGCCGAACGTCCAGTCCTCGACGGACCACGGCACTGCCGTTCCAGTACCACCCTGCCTACCTCTCGTATCCGGACGCATGCGGACGACACGCTTGCGAAGTGGACGCACTCACAACGGCACGTTCCGCGCGAAGTTCCCAAGAAACCTCTCAAGGCGTGGTTCGGTGATGCGGCAAATGCAGGAAGACTATCTGTTCAACGCCCCGCCGATCCGCAACGGTACGCACAATGATCGCTCGCCCGTCATGTTTGGAGAAGGCGATCGAGGGGAAATAGCGCATCTACGTCTGTGGGCAGAACCCCAGATAACGAATGCGAACCTTACGATTGTCAACAAGGCCAAAGAATCACCCCTCATCGTGCAGGATGTCTTTGTCAACGAGACGGCGGCGTTCTGGGAGCGTCCGGGCGACAGCCCGCCGACATCCAGACCGAGGTCATCTTCATGCCGGCGGCCTCCTACCCTCGAGCGCTGCGGCACGATGACGAACCCATGCGCATGATCCAGTGGCAGCGAAGGGCCCCGATCCCCACGAACGACTCGCGCCCCGACTACTGGATCTGCGATAAGCTCCGGAAGCGCATCGTAGAGCCCTGGCAGGACTCGACCGATCCGAAGGACAACACGATCAAGCTCCTCATGGAACTACGGCGATCCCGAGGCGAACGGCGGAGGCGTATGTCGAGAACATCATGAAGGAGTGCAACGGCTACGACCTGAAGGATGGATATCCCTGCGCGGCATCCGCGAGATCCGCGACGACGGCACGACGATGGCGGGCATGTGATCTTACGGGCGTCTATGGCGACGGTGTCACATGGCGAAGCGCCGCGGACAGGAAGACAACGGCAACATGGGGCATCTACCCGAACTACGCATGCGGGTCTGGCCCGACAACATTCATGTGCTCTACAACTGTGCGTCCTGCGACGAGAACGGCAAGCCCGTTCGCCCCGATCAGGCACTCGTCTGGTGGATGAGGCAAAGGGTATGTGGGATGGCTACGACGTCCCGGACGTCGGCGACCGCACACAGGGACCGACGACCCCGGGGGGGCAGAAACCGTTCCGCATGAACGGCGAGGGCATCGGCCGTCTCTTCGCTGCCGAGTGCAGCGACGTGGAGAACGGCGAGACGCGCGATCACTCCTACGTTCCCGTAGACGGGCCGCTGCCGGAGTTCTATGAGCCGGTTGAGAGCCCGACGAAGAACACGATGAACGAGGGACAGAAGACCGAGTTCAACCCCTGCGTCATCTATCCGCGTGTCCCCGAGCTGCAGAAGATCGGCACACCGGATCAGTATCCGTACGTGCTCTGCTCATCGAGCCTGACGGAGCACTGGTGCTCGGGCACGATCACGCGCAACATCCCGTACCTCAACGAGCTGGTCAAGGAGCCGTTCGTCGAGATCTCGGAGCAGCTTGCCGCGAAGATCGGCGTGCGCGGCGGTGACCGTGTCCGTGTCAGCACGACACGTGCCGCAATTGAGGCCAAGGCGATGGTCACGAAGCGTGCTCAGCCGCTCACGATCAACGGCGTGGAGACGCACATGATCTGGCTTCCCTACAACTGGGGCTTCAAGCCTCGACGCATTCCTCCGGCAACTATCTGACCATCGACGCACTCGATCCGAACGCGCAGGAGCAGGAGTTCAAGGCTTGCCTCGCGAACGTCGAACGCGTATGAGTTCCCTGCGGTACGCCGCGTATGGAGGCTGACCGCAGAAAGAACATTCACAACAAGTAACGTCTGAAAAGACGAGGAGAACCCCTTTTTATGAAATCGAAGAACACCGATCCGATGAAGCGCTTCCTGAAGAAGCATCCGTTCCTCGCCGAGACCGAGCGCGTCCATCGCCTCGTCGACGCAGCGGTCGGCACGCCGGAGCCCATAATGCCCCCGCGCGTGCCGTCACGAAGACGAGTCGCGAGAAGCTGCCGATCCCTGCAGCAAGAGACGTACCGCAAGCGGTATGGTGCGTGCGGTCACCTCATGCAGGAGGACGTCTTTGCCCGCATCGCCGAAGCGGATGTGCCGCCCCTCATGCAGGAGTCGGCGCGCGACTATCTCGCCGCGCTGAAGCCCTGCGCAAGGCGGCAAAGGAAGAATTCATCATTGCCGTGCTCACACAGGACAAAGAGGCGTTTGCGGCACTCTGCCAACGCTATGATCTGAACGAGGGCTTTATCCGCAGCACGATCTGGCGCATCATCGCCGCACTCGTCCCGGCGGAGCTGAAGGATCCTGCAATGTGAATCCTGACCGCGACCGCCCGCGTTTCAGTGAGAACTACTGTCCCGTCTGCGGGCGGCAGCCCGTCATCGCCGATCCTCAGGAAGTACTGTCAGGCGCGCACGCGACCCGTCTGCGGCGGATGCGGCACGCGCTGACACCACACGCGCGTCGGCTGCGTCTACTGCGGCAACATCGGATCTCCGGAAGATGCACACGCTTGAGCCGGAGGACAGCGATATGCATGCGCCTTGATGTCTGTGATGCCTGCCATCACTACATCAAGACCTATCGCAGTCCCGTCGACGACGATACGAGCGACTTTCATCCCATCGGCGGGATTGGGCAACGGTGCACCTCGACCTCTCGCAGGTGAACAGGGATCAGAAAAGGGCAATCCGATTCTGGAATAGAACCATCAGATAAAAAGAGAGGAGAGAAAGCGTCGTGACACAGGAAATCGCAATGTTGCATGATATGACGCGCTGCACAGCGTGTCGCGGCCGCACGGTTGCCTGCATCTGTGGCATGATCTGCCGCCCAGTGATATGAGTACGCCTTTGAGGGACAGTACCAGTCGCACAAAGACCTTACCTCACGCGTCTATACGCTCATTGAAAATGAAAGAGCGCGCCGATCATCAGGAAAGTCTCCGCTGGGACTTTTTCAAGAAGAACTGCTTTCCACTGTGGCGATCCCGCCTGCGCAAAGGGCTGCCCGGAGAATGCGATCGACCGCAATGAAAACGGCACCGTCGTCATCAACGAAGACAAGTGCGTCGGCTGCCACTACTGCGAGCACAACTGCCCGTGGCACATGTCCAAAGATCGACGAGGTGCGCCATAAGTCGACGAAATGCGATCTCGCCATGACCGCATTGCACACGGCTGGGCGAGACGACGGGCGAGGTGCTGAAACCCTGCCTGCGCCAAGACCTGTACGGCTTCATGCCCTTGAGTTTGGCACGCTGGAGGAGATGAAGCAGCTCGCGGCGGAGCGCGCGGATCCGCACGCGCATCGCATCCCGATGCGAATATCTACAGCCCGAAGGGCGTCGGCGGCACGCACATGATCTATGTCCCGCTCCGAGAAGCCCGAGGTATTCGGACTCCCGGCGAACCCCGTCACCCCGGCATCGATCGATGTCTGGAAGGTGGGGACGTACTCACAAAGCTCGCCATCGGCGGCGCAGCGGCCGGCATCGTCGGCGCGATGAGTGCTCCGCAAGATGGCAGGCGGACAGAATGACCAGCAGGGGAAGGGGTGAGCACAATGTTGATCGACAAAAAGTACGTTCCGCGCCATGAAAAAGGCGTTTGCCGTGCTGCCACTGGCTCAACGCATTTGCGTTCTTCATGCTGTTCGTTACGGCACTTCCGCTCTACACGGACACGTTCCGCTTCCTTTACAACATCTTTTGGCGATAAGACGCTCATGTATGCGCACCGTGCGTTCGGCGTCATGTTCATCCTGACCCCGATCATCGGCTTCGTCATCGCACGCAAGGGCTACATCATCATGCTGAAGGAGATCTTCAGCTTCGGCAAGAAGGGACATGGAATTCATGCAGAAATTCTCGAGCTGATGGGCAAAGATCCCCACATGCACGCAGGGCTTTACAACGGCGGCGAGAAGATGAACATCGCCCCTGCAGCTTGCGCTGTCGGTCGTCATCGTCGTCACCGGTCTCATCCTCTGATGGGCGACAGTATCCTGCCGGCAACGATCACGGCGTATGCCATCCCCGTCCACAGCATTGCGGCGGCAGTCTCGCTTTTGCGCGCTGCGCTCGGGCATATCTCATCTCGCGGCGGGCGTCAACCCCTCGACTCCCTGCACGGCATGACGGACGGCACGATCAAGGCCTCGTACGCCGACCATCACCATGGTGCATGGGTGAACGAGCTCATCTCCGAGGGCGTCGTTACGCGCGCGGAGATCAACGAGGCGGAGGAGGCGGAGAAGCGTCACTGAGGCGTTTCTCCCCTTCCGTCATCTCTGCATGAAAGACAGCGGCTTTGCCTGCGCAGAGCCGTCTCCTACCCGTTTATGGTATCATGACAGAGCATAGGAGTAACAGTCTGTTATCCGTAACACAATCGCAGTGCATCATGGGGAGATGGACAGATGAAAAATATTCGGTCGACCTTACAGGGGCGCATTGGCTACGTCGCGCTCGTGATGATCGGCGTTCTCGTTATCTTGGTATTCCGCTATGCCTATCTGCAGATTGTGCAGGGGGATGTGCTCGCCCAGCGGATGCGCGACCAGAGTGGCTACGAGTTCCGCATCCAATCCCTGCGCGGGGCGATTCTCGACCGCAGCGGCAAGGAACTCGCCGTCAGCAGCATGACGAAATCCCTTCGTCGACCCGGAACCACGTCTATGATAGCCCACACGCCCGAGGAAATCGCAGGTGATATTGCGCCGCCCATCGGGCTCACGGAGCAGGACATCCTCGACGACATCAGAGCGCGGCGGCGGATTTCGTCTGGCCGTCAAGCGGCTGGAGCACACGGAGCTACGAGGCCGTGCGTCGCCGTCATCCGCGAGAAGGTGTACAGCGACCGCCTCGGCTTTCAGAACGAGGCAAAGCGCTGGCTATCCGAACGACGCGCTCGCGGCGAACGTCATCGGCTTTGTCGGCACGGACGACGAGGACTTGACGGCGTGAGCAGGCGCTCGATCCTCCTAAAAAGGCGAGAGGTGCGAGGAGCGCTCACCGTCGACGGCCAGCGCCGCCCGATCCGACTCCATCTTTGCGGGCGGCGCGTCTACGGCAGCGACTACCGCAAGACCGTGCTCACTGACCATCGACAGCACGATTCAGTTCTATGGTCGAGAGGAACTCGACCGCGCGATGGCGGAGAACAACCCTGACTCCATCACGGCGATTGTCATGGATCCAAAGACGGGCGAGATTCTCGCCATGGCATCGCGCCCTCCTATAACCCCAACCGCTTCTGGGAGTATCCACAGGAGAATTGAAGAACCGTGCCGTCTCCTCCATCTACGAGCCGGGCTCCACGTTCAAGGCAGTTATTGCAGGCGCGGCACTCCAGGAGAGCATCGTTACGCCGAATCAGGTCTTCTTCGACCCCCGGCTACGTTGCGGTGTCGGGACGGCGGATCCAGAACTGGAGCAACGAAAGCTACGGCGCGGTCACCTTCACCGACACATCGTAAAGAAGCTCTCAACACGGGCTTTGCGCAGGTGGGACTCTCCTCGGCGCGGAGAAGATGATGCACTATACGCGCGTCTTTGGCTTTTGGCGAGCGCACGGGCATCGACCTTCCGGGCGAGGAGGAGGGCATCCCTTCAATGCCGACGATATGCGCGACTCGGATATCGCAACGACGGCGATCGGGCAGAGTATCGCCGTGACCCCGCTGCAGCTTGTCACGGCGATGGCCGCCATCGCCAAACGGCGGCACGCTCATGCATCCCCTATATCGTGCGCGCGAGATCTGGAATCCTGACGGCTCCATCTACGAGGAGCGTGCGCCGCGTGAGATACGGCGCGTGCTCGAACTGACCGTTGACCGCACCCTGATCGGGCTCTTGGAGCAGGTCGTCGCGAGCGGTGGCGGAAAGAAGGCGGGCGTCAAGGGGTACCGCATCGCGGGCAAGACCGGTACGGCGCAGAAGATTCGTCGTGAGACGGCAGGCTACCTTGAGGGGCGCTATATCGCCTCTTCTGCGGTTTTGCGCCCGTCGAGGATCCGATCTTCACCGTCCTCGTTATGATTGACGACCCGCGTGGCGGAGACTTCTACGGCGGACAGATCGCCGCACCTGTCGCCTCGCGCATCTTTACCCAGCTCCTGCGCTATGCGCATGTCGAGCCGTCGAGCAACACCTTTGCCGAGACGACGGGCGAGACGGAGAAGGCGCAGCGACGACGAGGAAAAGCGCATGGAGGCGGCTGCGACCCGCCCGAGGGCAAGGCGGTCGCCCGACTTCACGGGACCTCCCTGCGCGAGGCGGCGCGCCTTGCCGAGCTGCGCGGACTCACCTTCGAGAGCGAGGGCACGGGTCGCCGCCGTCAGCCAGAGCCTCAGCGTCAACGACATCGTCGACCAGGGCGAACGCGTCAAGGTCTACTTCCATCCGACATAAAAACCAACTCTCAAATGATACTGCTGTACGAAACCGCAAATATCGTACAGCAGTCTTTTTCATTTCCTCCCTTGACACAGTACTTGAAATCGTGTAAACTACAAACATAGTTTTTTGGTATGTTTGCTAATATATGAAGATGAAGGAGACGATACAATGGGGAAGGTATATCAGAGTGTGACGGAGATCATCGGACGCACGCCGCTCTCGCGGCGAAGTCGTTCGCGAAGGCGCATGATCTCAAGGCGAATCTTCTCGTGAAGCTGGAGTATTTCAATCCGTCGGCTCGGTGAAGGATCGCATTGCGATTGCGATGGTCGAGCAGGCAGAGAAAGACGGCAAGATCGCGCGCGGGTGCGACGCTGATCGAGCCGACGAGCGGCAACACGGGCATCGGTATCGCCTCGGTGGCGGCGGCGCGCGCGGCTACCGTGCGATTCTCACGATGCCGGAGACGATGAGCGTGAGCGCCGCAACCTGCTGAAGGCATACGGCGCGGAGATCGTCCCTCACGGAGGGTGCGCAGGGATGAAGGGGCGATCGCACGCGCGGAGCAGCCGCAGAAGGAGATCCGAAACTCGTTCATCCCTTCGCAGTTCGAGAATCTCGCGAATCCTGCTGCGCACGAGCGGACGACGGGCCCCGAGATCTGGGCGGACACGGACGGCAAGGTGGATGTCTTTGTCGCCGGGGTCGGTACGGGCGGCACGGTGACGGGCACAGGCCGTTATCTGAAGCAGCAGAATCCCGCCGTGCATACGTCGTCGCGGTGGAGCCGACGGACTCGCCTGTGCCTCGGGCGGCAAGCCCGGTCCGCATAAGCTGTAGGGATCGGTGCAGGCTTCGTCCCCGACACGCTCGACACAGAAGGTTTACGATGAGGTCATCCGCGTGTCGAATGACGATGCCTTTGCCTACGGGCGCGAGCGTTCGCCCCAGCGCGAGGGCGCGACTGGTCGGCATCTCCTCAGGTGCGGCGCTCTGCAGCTGCGGTGGAGCTGGCAGCGCCCTCGAGTACGCGGGCAAGACGATTGTCGCACTCCTGCCCGATGGCGGTGACCGCTATCTCAACGGATCTCTTTGCAGATAAATAAAAGGATTACTCCGTATTAGTCCTTCGTAAAATACGCAAAAGCATCTCTTATTACAAAATGACTGTAAGAGGGGATGCTTTTTCGATATATACATTGGGATGTTCATCATACCGCTTTCTTCTTATGTGATAGAGTCTATTCTTTAGGTTGATACATGCGAGATGCATCGAAAAACGTTGGAATATCGCGTTGAAGAAAGATTTCAGCAATATAAGACCAAGAGAGTGGAAATCGTAAGTTTAAAAATAAATTGACTTTAAAAGTTCCATTTTGCAAATGGTCTAGTTAAACTTTTAGTCACAACACAAAAAAGAAACTGAAAGCGAGACTGCAAAATGGAACAGAATCATTGTACTACAAAAACAGGGAAATGGAAACAGCTGACGGAGCGGGATCGTGTACAAAATCGAAGCCTATTTCCAGGCTGTTGAAACCGCGATCGCCGCATACATCGGCTGCTCCAAGCGTACGATTGAGCGGGAGCGGCGTCTGAGAATGACGACAGCGCAGCTCGAAAACCTGCGACGAAGAATATTAAGACCTGCGGAGACCTGCAGGGTGCGTGGGTGTATCTTGCCGATGTAGCACAGAGGCGATACGAGGAAAACGCTGCTCGTAAAGGGCGGGGCTGAAAAATCGATAAAGACCACGCGCTTGCTCGATACATTGAACATAAGATCAAAAACAGAAAATGATCTCCTGCGGCAGTTATCGGTAGAGCTCTGTCAACGTGGCTGGAGCTATGATGTCCACATTTGTGTCAAGACACTGTATAACTATATCGATCAGCATTGTTTCTCGAAATCACGAACGACGACCTCCTATACAAAAAGAATCAGGGCAAACAGACAGAAAACAGTAGGCGCGGCGTTGCGTGGAACAACCGGGATGGAAAAAGCATCGACGAGCGCCCTGAGCCGAGTGAATCGGAGAGAGTTTGGACATTGGAGATTGACTTGGTCGTCGGTCGCAAAGGGACAAAGCCGGTAATTTTTAACATTGGTCGAACGGCAGACGAGGAAATCACTCTATGTTCTGATAAAAGAACAAGAGTCAAAAGAAGTGCTGCAAGCACTTCGTCGGTTGCAGCGCGCGTCAAAGGAGACTTTACGCACGTATTCAAGAGTATCACGGCAGACAACGGGGCAGAGTTTTGGATGGCGAAGGAATGAAGCGTGCCGCCAAATGCGGCGAGAGTATATTACGCGCATCCATACAGCAGCTGGGAGCGCGGAAGCAACGAAAACGGAATCGGATGCTGCGCAGGTTTCTTCCCAAGGGCACGGACTTCAGCAAATTGAAGCCGAAGGAACTGCAGCGGATCGAAGATTGGGTCAACAACTATCCACGCAAGATTTTTCGGATATAAGTCAGCAAATGATATGTATGCTGCGATGATATAACTCGCTAAAAGTTTAACGAGACCTTGCGACAATTAATGGTAATTTGCCCAAGAGAGTGGAAATTGCATAATTTTCTTCCCGGTTTCTTTGTATTGTTTCTCTAGGAATCGCTGATAAAATATATCCGCCAAAATTACGGAACCTCATCGATATGGTTGCTGTTTCCATATCGTGATTGTTAGTTAGGGAATCACTGATAAAATGAGGTCTGCCAGATTGGCGGTAGATTTTTCGTCCGAACGAGGTGGAAAACCGGACGCAGAGTGGAGTGCTCTGTGGAGGATTTTCCGCCGAAGTGGTGACAGATGCGTCAAGATGGTTGTACTGAATTTATCAGTGCTTCCCAGGTAATTTGGCGAAATGGCATAGGATGTATGGTCTATCCCTAGTGAGATGCCGACTGTCGCAAGAATAGGATGATGACATGAGTACATGGACAAAAAAGGCGATGTTCGTCGGGCTTCCACGCTATCTGGAGCAGCTGCTCGGTGCATGCTACGCAAAGGAGGGGTGGGAGCTCTATCGTTTCCGTGCCGTGGAGGGAGAGCGTCCTCCGCAGGGGATTCACACGTATGACTGCGAGGTGGACAGCGCGGAGGCGGCTACAGGTCTTTTCCGTTCAGAATCTGGATCTGCTCGTCTACCGACTGGAGCGCGACCCCTCCGTTGCGATGCGTCGTCTGGATGCGCTTCTGCGCATGGCACAGGAGAGTGCGGTCAAGCAGGTCTTTTTCTGCTCTCGACGACGAGGTGTTTGCCGGGACGCAGCCGACGGAACGTGATGCGGTGAATCCGCAGAATGCGGACGGCAGGCTTTTCGTACGGCTCGAAGAGCTCGGTATGGCGTATCGTGCACAGGGCGTTCCGGTCTCAGTCATCCGTCTTCCCGAGCTCTATGCTCCGGGGATGACGGCGGAGGATGGCCTGATCGGACGCCTGTTCAGCATGGCGCTCACGGGGCGTTCTCTGCCGAAGTACGCCGCGCCCGCCGAGACGATGTGCGGGCTGGTCGATGCGCGCGACGCTGTCTACGCGATCTATCAGGCGACGGCGCGCGACTTTCACGAGCCATATCTCCACATCGCCCCCGCAGAGGGAGACGACGATGGAGGATCTCTATATGATCTGCGCGGACTTCTTTCCATCGATGCGTACGTCCGCCGCACCCCATCACCCACATGGGATTGCCGTGCTGCGGAGCACGATTGCGTCGGAGCTGCTGGGCTGGCAGCCACGTCGCCCGCTTGCCCCCGGCCTGCGTGAGACATGGGCGGCGATGAAGGCGGCGCGCGAGGCGGCGCAGACGGAGGGCATGGAGCACATCCGCCGCGCCCAGCGTGCGCGCATCATGCGTACCGTCGTCCCTTTCGTGGAGAATGTCGTCGGTGCACTCCTGACGCTCGGTGTGACGCATCTGCAGGGCGGGACGCCGGTCAATCCGATCATCTATGTGGACTTTGCCTTTATCTACATCGGCTGTATGGGGCTCCTCTACGGAAAGCAGCAGGCACTCCTTGCCACCGGATTTTCACTCGTGATCCTCGTGCGTTCGCTGCTCGGGCAGGGATGGGATCTCGTGGCGCTCCTACAGTCCGCCGGAGTTCCTCCACTTCGTCTCCCTACTTTTTCACCGCCGTGCTGACGGGCTACTTTGCTGATCGTGAGGCATTTCGCCAGCGTGCGGATGGGCGGGTCAAGCGCCGTCTGCAGTACCGCGTCTCCTTCCTTGAGAATCTGTTCAAGGAGAGCGTTGCCATCAAGGATCGTCTCTACCGTCAGATCATCAATTCGGACGACAGCATCGGCCGCCTCTACCGCATTACCTCGCGTCTGGACTCGGTCGAGACAGAGAATCTCTATACGCAGACGGCAGCCGTGACGGCAGAGATCTTGAGCGTCAAGGATGTCGTGGTCTATGTGGTGGGCGAGGGCGGCTACTATCTGCGCCAGAAGTGTACGTCTCGGCGACAGCACCTGACGAGCTGCCGCGCTCGCTGCGCGTGGAGGATCATCCGTATCTGGAAGCGGGTGCTCGAGGAGCACGAGATCTTCGTCAACCGCGACCTCATGAAGAATGTTCCTGATCTTGCCGCACCGATTGTCCACGACGGCAGGGTCATTGCGGTGATCCAGATCTATCATCTGGACTTCGAGCAGTGGAGTCTCTACGAGCAAAACCTGCTCTCGATCACGGCGCGCTTGTCGCGGGCTCGCTCGCGAACGCCTGCTGCATGGGAGAAGGAGACGGCCGACCGCAAGTATCTCGACGATACGCGCATCCTGCGTGCGGAGGAGTTCGAGTAAGGTGGTGGAGGAGTTCCGCGAGCGCCGTCGGCTGCAGCCGGACTATCCTGTCACGCTGCTCCCGATCCACATCCATCACATGAGCTATCGCGAGCTCGACCATAAGATCGCGAACAGCATTCGTGCCGAGGATGTTATCGGCGCGACAGAGAAGAGCGTCTCGCTGCTCCTCTCGGATGTTACGGGCAAGACGCTTGCCATGGTGCGGGAACGTCTCGCAAAGGTCGGGGATAGAAACGGGGAGAGTCAGTCACTATGATGAACGAGGGCGTTACGGGCGGATGGATCTTCGTCGCCGTATACCTCGTCGTGGTCCTCATCTGCACCGTGCTCGAATGGCGTTATCGCGGGTGGATCTCGGCTCTGTCCAGGCACTCGTCGCCCGTTGCCATACCGGTCGCGGGACTTGTGCTGCTGCTGCTCTACGAGCTGATCGGTCAGGTGCTCGGGCCTCATGCGCCGCACAGGACCGGACGAAGAAGACGAGGATCTGAGCCTTTCGATTGACGATCCAGCCCTACAGCGGCGATATTGTGCCGCTGCGCGATGCATTTCTGCTCGATGATGCGAAAGCTGAAGCGCAAGTTCTTCACCGATGCGATCAAGCAGAATGTGGTGGAGCGGCAGTCGATCCTGAACGAGGCGGTACACGACAGCGACCGTGAGATCGCCTACTATGCAGTGTCGCTCATGACGGCGCACATGGAGCAGCTGAACGAGGAGATCTATACCCTCGAGGAGAAGATCAAGCGCGGCACGGAGGACGACGCCCCTGCTGGACGAGTACGTCAAGAAGGTGCGCGAGTTCCTGCTGCGTCAGTACGGCGACGAGGTGACGCGCGAGCAGCAGCGCACGCGCTATATGGAGATGCTGCGTCTTCTCGCAGAGCGCCATCCCGAGCATCTCGCCTACCGTGCGGAGGAGATTCGTGAGCTGATTCACGGCGGACAGATGCTCGAGGCGGAGGCGTCCTGTCTGGAGATGCGGGAGCAGCACCCGAATGATGAGCTGCCGCCCTCCTCCTGATGAATGTCTATCAGGCGTCGCATCGGCGGGAGAAGCTGCTGGAGACGATCAGCGCACTGAAGAAGCTGCCGGTGCGTCTCAGCAACGAGGCAATGCAGGCGATACGGTATTGGGATGGAGGTGTAGTGCATGAATAAGCGCAGTCTTTACATCCTCCTTCTTGTTTCGTTCTTCCTCGGCTGTTTTTTTCAGTACAGCCGTCTCGATGGCTTCCTCCATCTCGGTGCGCTCTCCAATCGCCTGCTCGGGCAGCATGCGGCGTATGACAAGCCGTTCGACGGGGATATGCCGCAGGAGAAGTTCCTCATCCTCTACGATCCGACGGACGTGCTGGAGCATGTATACGCGGCACAACGTGGAGAAGCTGTTGACGGAAAAGCGCAAGGCATACGAGAGCCATCCGATGGATGAGAATGTCCCGCTCGATGATTCCTATACGGGGGTGGCACTCACGACAGGGCATCTCCAGCGCGTAGCGATGCTGCCTGCTGTCATGGACTATGTGCGCGGCGGCGGAACGCTCCTCGCCATGCAGAAGATCTGGCAGGAGGACAAGGACGCGATCGATGCGTCACTGCTCGCGGATATCGGTATCGCTGATGTGGGTCCTGCGGCGGATGCACCCGGGATCTACGTGGTCACGAACTTCCTCGTCGGGGCGAAGGGGTTCAGCTTTAACGGCGGCGACAGCTACACGACGCAGGTCAATCGGACGACGCTCACGCCCGATGCCGAGGTGCAGATCGCCACGGCGGAGGGCGTGCCGCTCGTCTGGGAAGAAAAGCCTTGGCGACGGCCATGTCTATATGTATAATGGGGTGGAGCGCGACGACAAGACAAATCTTGGCGTCTACATGGCGATGCTCGCGCACTGTGGGACGGATCCGATCTACCCCGTGGTCGGTGTCAAGATCTTCATTCTCGACGACTTCCCGGCACCGGTGCCCGATGGGGATTTCCCGCATATCTACAATGAGCTCGGCGTGGATACGTCGACATTCTACCGAAAAATCTGGTGGCCGTTCGTACGCAAGCTCGCAAAGGATGAGAACCTCCGCCTCTCAGGGGCAATCATCGAGAACTATAATGCACAGATCAAAGGCCCCTTCCATGCCCTCGGCGGACGTGCGGCGCGTGATGCGCTCATCATCTACGGCCGCGAGCTGATCGACATGGGCGGGGAACTCGGACTGCACGGCTACAACCATCAGCCGCTCGCGCCTGCGGGCTATGGTCAGGCAAAGCTCGACTATGTGCCGTGGGAGAGTCAGGCGGATATGATTGACTCTCTGATGGAGCTGCGCAGGTATATAAAATCCGTCTATCCGGACTATGATTTCCGTTACTATGTGCCGCCATCGAACATCTCGAGCCCCGAGGGGATCGCTGCCGTGCGGGAGGCATTTCCGGAGCTCGTCGCGGTCTGTTCGCTCTATGACGGACTTGCGACGGATCATGCGTGGTATCAGGACTTTAACTACAAGGACGGCATCTACAATATCCCACGTATCAGCTCTGGGCATGAAGATGACGAAGCGCAGTTCTGGGGCGAGATCACGGCACTGAACTACATCGGCGTGTTCTCGCATTTCATCCACCCCGACGAGCTGTTCTACGCGGAGAGCGCCAACCAGTCATGGCACAGTATGTCGACGGGACTGAAGTCGTTCATGCACCGCCTCAGCACGCGCTATCCGTGGCTGACGCCCGAGACGGTCTCGGACAGCATTCCTATTTTCTCAGATTACTATGATATGGACTACCGTGTGGTGCACGAGGAGAAATGGGCTGAAAACTCTATTCCTGGGGCTACAGTGGGGAACTGCGTTTCCTGCTGCGCACGGAGAAGGAGATTGACCATACGGACGGCTGCAAGGCGGAGGCAGTGGAGGGCGGTGTCTACATCGTCCGCGTGACGAAGCCCGAGGCACATATCTGCTGGAAGGAGGAGCCCTGATGCGGATCTGTCTGCTGACGGAAGGCTCATATCCCTACGTCGTGGGCGGCGTATCCTCGTGAGTGCAGATGCTCATGGAGGGCTCCCGGAGTATGAGTTCGTCGTCTATTCGATCGGTGCGGAGGGGAAGGATCGCGGCAAGTTCAAGTACAAGCTGCCGAAGAACTGCGTCGGCATCGAGGAGGTCTTTCTCGACGAGATCCCTCGCTCTGCGCTCTTCGGACATGCTCGAGGGCATTCTCACGGGGCAGGAGCAGCAGACGCTCTATGAGTTCGTCCGCGGAAAACATACAATGTCGATTGAGCATCTCGCGGAGATCTTTCGTCCCGGGCGGTGGAAATCGCCGCTCGCGGTCTTTATGTCGAGCGATTTCTTCGATGTAATTGTGCGCTTTCTATCGGGAGGAATACAAAATCTCCCGTTCACCGATTTTCTTTCTGGACGATGCGCTCGATGCTTCTGCCGCTCTTTTTCCCTGCTGCAGCAGAAGCTGCCCGAGGCGGATGTCTATCACAGTGTGGCGACAGGATACTGCGTGTGGTCGGCGGTATGGCGACGACGCTCGCCCAAAAGCCGTTTATGATTACGGAGCATGGTGTTTACTCGCGTGAGCGCGAGGCGGAGATCATCAAGAGCGACTGGGTGAAGACGGATTTCAAGGGCCTCTGGATCCAGTACTTTTTATCATCTGGCGCGGATCGCCTATCGGTCGGCGCAGCGGGTCTATACGCTCTTTGAGCACAACGGCAGGGATCGCCGTCGATCTCGGCTGTCCCGCAGACCGAATCCATATCGTGCCGAAACGGCGTCCACATGGAGCGCTTTGCCCACATCGAGGAGCTGCGTGACCACGGCGGGGCGTTTCAGATCGGCGCGGTCGTGCGCGTTGCGCCGATCAAGGATATCCTGACGCTCCTGCGTGCCTTTGCCATCGTCAAGCGCGAGATGCCCGCAGCGAAGCTCTGCATCATGGGCGGGCTGGAGGAGGATCCCGACTACGTGGCGGTCTGCTACCGGACGGTGAAGATGCTCGGTCTCGAGGATGTGGAGTTTACAGGGTCTGTGCCCCGTCGCGGAGTATCTGCCGAAGATGGATGTGCTCGTGCTCTCCTCGATCAGCGAGGGCAGCCGCTTGCGGTGCTCGAGGGGTTCTCGGCGCATCGTCCGTACGTGACGACGGATGTCGGCTGTTGCCGTGAGCTGATCTACGGCGACAGCAACGATACGCTCGGCACCGCCGGCGCGGTGGTCGCCCGATGGATTTTCGAGGCGATGGCATACGAGATCCTGCGCCTCGCGCGCGACTATGAGCTGCGCCGCTCCATGGCGGCGGTCGGCTTTGCGCGGACGAAGGCACACTATACCTACGAACAGTTTATTTCATCGTATCGGACTGCCTATCGTGAGGCGGCGGAGGAGGGATCCCATGGCGGGCGTCGGGTTTGAGCTGAAGCGGCTGTTTCCGTGCGCGGACGGCGGCAGGACATCTCAAGGCGTACTCGTACTCCGCCATTGTGACGACGGGGCAGTTCGTCCTCCTCACGAGCATGGTGCTCGCGTGCAGCTGCTCTTCATCGCGTACGGCGCAGGGCGATGATGCATCGGCGGTGTTCCTCGGGCGGTGATCTACTCCTTCATCTTCTCGCAGCTGCTCTCCTCGGGCTTTACGATTGTACTGACACGCTATCTCGCGGACTGCATCACGGTGCAGCACTATCGCGACGTGACGCCGTCCATGTTCGGCATGAGTGCGATTCTCCTTGTACTCGGGACGATTGCGGCAGTGATTTTCTTCTGGAACAAGCCGCTCGCCTTCGAGCTGAAACTGCTCTCCCACGTCTTTTTCTCGGAACTCCTGCTGATCTGGGTGGGCGGGGTCTACCTGACGGCAGTCAAGAAGTTCAAAGTATCTCATCCTCGGTTATCTCGTGGGCGTGCTCATCAGTCTCCCTGCTGACCGTGCTGTTCCTAGAAACGAGCTGGCTGCCGCCGACGGAGGGGGCACTCCTATCCGTGGATGTGGGGATGGGCGTTCTCGCGCTCTTCTTCTTCCTCTATGTGACGAGCCGCTTCGGACTGCCGCGCGACGGGATGCTCTTTGCCTTTCTCCCTATCTCGGGCGGCATGGACGCCTCTTCATCGGTGCGTTCGGCTATACGCTCGGCCTCTTTCTGCCGAATATCATTATATGGCAGGGGCCATGGGGCGTGCTCATCCACGGGACATTCCTCTATGCGCCGCGCTATGATGTGGTCGTCTTCTACGCACTGCTTTCGATTCTGCCGCTCATGACGATCTTCGTGGTCAAGGTGGAGACGCAGTTCTACGAGCGCTATGCCCACTACTTCGGGGCGATCACGCACGGCGGAAATCTGCACCTCATCGAGGACTCGCGCAAGGATCTGCTCTATTCCATGTGGTTCGAGATGCGGCAGGCACTTGAGTTCCAGTTTGTCTTTACGCTGATCTTCCTCGCTCTCGGTAACTACATCCTCTCGTTTGCGGGGCTGGACTACAATGCGATCAATATGTACAACGTGATCCTCTTCGCATCCTTCTTCGTCGGGACGCTGCAGATTTTTATGATCATGCTGGAGTACTTTGACTTCCAGAAAGGCGTGTGGCGGATCGGTGCGATTGCCGCCGTCGGCAACATCGCCTTTGGCATCGTCAGCCTCTGGCTCGGCGACAAGAGCTACGGATTCGGCTTCTTCCTTGCATCGGCGTCGCCCTCGCCTACGGCGTGTGGCTGCTCCGACGCTTTTCCAACAGGGATCAACTACTATGTGTTCTGCGCGCAGCCGGTGTTCTATCAGGCAGACGCGGGGATTTTTGGACGATTGCCCATCTGCTGTACGGGGACAAGCTCCCCGATCTGGAAAAGGATGGAGAAGGCATGAGTATGCTGAGACGGGCGCAGCGCCGCCGCCGTGATCTCCTGCGGCGCACTGCTGCGGCAGCGTGTACGCTCCTTTTTGCCATGACGGGGCATGAGGCTCTCGCGGGCAGCAACGATGCGCTGCATGATGTGTACAGCTACTACTCGTACATGATGGATGTCAGGATGAGATCGCCTCCTACCGTGCGGCAAAAGGAGGCTCTCGCGCAGGCGAAGAAGGATCTCGCCGACGCGCAGCAGAACCTCGCCGATGCCAAGGCGGGCGTGGCGGATGCCGCGGCGAATCTCGCGCAGGCAAAGGCGAATCTGCACGATGCAGAGGATCATCTCGCTGCGGTGAAGATCGCCCTTGCGGCGGCAGAGGAGACAAGTGCACAGCGCACGCAGGAGGCGATCGCGGCGCAGCAGGCGGAGGCAGACTATGCACCAACGGTCTATGCGCAGCGTGCGCATGTCGAGGCGATGAGTGCGCGGTATGACCGCATGGCGGCGGCGAGCGGCGATACGGCGGCTCCTTTGAGCAGTGCTGCCGAGAAGGATCGTGCGGCGGTGGTGGCGCGTGTACTGAAAGAGGTTGGCTACCAGCAGAACCGCGTCAACGATGCACAGGTTATGGTCAATGCCGCTCTCGCGGGCGGCACCGGCAGAGACGACGGCAGGGATGTCGGAGGGGACGACGGATACGAGCGCGATCGATGCGGCGTCCGCCGAGGTGGAGGCGGCACAGTCCGAGCTGGATGCGGTCGAGGACTATTTCTCTCCAGCTGACGGCGGCACGTGAGGCGGCGGGAGGATGCGGAGCGCGACGCGCGCGAGGCCGTCGCGGGACTATCAGCAGGATCTCGCGGACAGCACGACGAATCTCGCGGAGGCAACGTCCTACGTGACGGATGCGGAGAACTATCAGCAGCAGGCCGCGGCGTGGGAGCGCGATGCTGTGCGCGATGAGGGAACGGCAGAACAGCAGCTTCGCGTCGCGCAGCACGATCTCGACTACTTTGGCGAGGGATCGGGCTGGCAGACTGGGCAGAGTACTATGCGTGGCGTGGGGAACGCGGCGGACATCAGCTCTATCTGCCGCTCTCCTACTACAAGCGCACGCACCGCGGCAAGCAGAAGCTCGACTATGGGCTTTCGACGGGCTATGTAAAGTCTGATACAGGCTTTGTGAATGGTGCGGTGTCGGGCTGGACGGATACCTCGCTGAGCCTGACCCTGCGCAACGAGAACCCCGTCAACAGCGTCCGCTACGGATTCGGCATCAGCATTCCGACGGGGCAGAGCCGCATTGGCGCGAAGGCGGTTGTGCCGGAGAGCCTCGCGCGGTTTACCGACTTTGGCGCAGGCTGGCAGTATATCCCGAGCATTGAGGTGCTGCATAAGATCACGGAGCAGGATCGCCTGACGGGACGAATGAGCTACACGATGCGCGGCGGCTACAACTACTCGCGTGAGGTGTGGGATGCCCATGTCTCACCCGGCAATATCTTTGCACAGGAGCTTGAGTATCTGCATACGGATGCGAAGAAAACCTACATGGTGCAGCTCTACCACAATTCGACAGGGAATGCCGTGCAGGACAGCATCGATACGGATGCCGGAACGATCACTGGGAAGAGCCACTACCGTGACGGCGACGACTGGAGCTGCGCTTCTTCTACCATCGCGGCATTACGAAAAGGATGCGTCTGCGCTACTATACGATCCTCTCGCAGACGCAGGCGGGCACAGCACCCGGCTCCTCGTCCATCGGACGGCAGTACTACGGCATCGGCGTGCGGCATACGATCTCGAAACGCCTCACATGGCAGGGTTATGGCGCACTATCAAAAAGGTGAATTCGACTCCACGATCCGCTGCGCACGGAGCTCAATACGGGCGGCGGGTTCAGTCGCCGCTCCTGCTCGCGGAGCTCGCGTGTCGGATGAGCGACCGCAAGCAGCTTGTCCTGCAGACGGAGCGGTATGTGCGCACAGATGAGGGCGGCGGCGGATACCACGGCTGGGGGCATGACACTCTGGTACAATGAGAGCCTCTGAGATAAGAGATAGAGAAGAGATAAAATAAGAAAGGAAGATTATGGGCAAGGTAAAAAAGGGAATCGCTGCATTCCTCGTGGGAGCGGCAGGCCTGTTCGGCGTGCATCAGGCACTCCCGTCGGCGGAGGGAGGCGCGAGCACGTCGTTCCGGAGACGGCGATGATCGACCTCACGGAGCAGCTTGGCAGCTATGCGCGCGAGCGGCATCCGGGCTTTCTGCTCGTCGGCAACGGCCCTGTGGGGCTGCTGGAGGTGACGAAAGGACAACCCGAGGAGAATGTCGCGCGTCTCGTGCGTGCGCTCGACGGCATCCTGATGGAGTCCCGCTTCTATGACGGCTATGAGGAGGACGGCGACACGCCGGAGCGCAACGACGGCGATCTGGACGAATATCTCACCGCGATGCTCCGCAAGCCGCTCATGGCGGGCAAGGCGGTCTTTACCCTCGACTATGTGAAGGGCAAGAGAATCCATGAGGTAGAGGAGCTCGGCGCGAGCAGGGCTATGTCGCCGAGGCGGGCGATCGCCTGCTCGATGTGATTCCAAAGAACCCGCCGATGAACGAGAATGCGGACGATGTCACGCAGCTGAAACAGGTGAAAAACTTCCTCTTCCTGCTGAATCCCCGAGCATTTCCATACGCGCGACGCCTATATCAACGCCCCTCGCAGCGACGAACTACGACTCTCCTCGTCGTCGATCTCTACTACGGCGACCGTCCGCTGACACCGGCGGAGACGGCGCGGCTGAAGGTGAAGGCGAACGGCGGCAAGCGCCTCCTGCTCTCCCACGAGCGTGTCGGAGGCGGCGGACTATCGTCCCTACTGGAAGGCGGAGTGGAACACGGAGCGCCCGCACTGGCTCGCCGAGCCGAATCCCGAATGGCCGGGCAGCTACAAGGCTCGCTACTGGTCGAAGGAGTGGCACGATATTCTCTATGGCAGCCCCCGATGCCTATCTGGACATGATTATGGCGGCGGGTTTTGACGGTGCCTTCCTCGACGTGATGGATGCGTGGCAGTATTTCAAAGAAAATAAATAGAGTGAGGCACTGCTCTATTAAAACAGGAAACACGGCGATGATGCTGTGTCCTCTTTTGTATGGTACCTGATCCTATTGGGTGAGCGAAGCATTTGAAGATAGACATTTTGATCGGAGTATTATTGTGTAAGTTGTGAATGAGACATCTATATATTGATGCTAGAGAATCGCATGAAAGAAGGAGAAATGCTTAATAAGTCGAATTATCTTATAAAATACATTAGAAAAATAGTTTTCAAGTGAGTGAGAAAAATGAATATTGTTATCCTTTGAAGAGGAGGTGGAACTGGGTAAGGCAATTTAAGGAAAATGGCTTGGACTCATGCTTGCAAATTATGAATGGGCTTAAGGTCGTTGTTGCAGATATTGGAGGCTTATTACTAGAAAGTGTAGGTTGATATGGGGCAGAAGCGCAGATGGAACTTTCCATCCAATAATTTCGGGCAGATTTTTGGAATTGCGGATTCTGGCGTTGAGACGTTCAAGGGAACACCGATGAAATCGCTGGCGCGCGAGATTTGTCAGAATTCCTTGGATGCTAATGATCAGAGCGGACAGCCAACAAAAATCGAATTCAAAAGGTATTTCGGATTGCACCTTCGGACATTCCGGATTTCGAGGGACTATACGATGCACTGGAAGCGTTCACTGGAGTTCTGGTCTAGTCAAACAACAGATCGGGCAAAAATGAGACGGCACTCTCTGCTGCAGAAAAACGCCGAAATCACTTGCCTGCGTATTAGTGACTACAACACAACAGGACTCACGGGAGCGCGAGAAGAATATAACTCTCCGTGGTGTAACTTGACGAAGTCATCCGGTGCGTCAGATAAAAGCGGGAGCAATGGTGGCTCGTTCGGGATAGGGAAGTATGCCCCTTTTGCCTGCTCGGTGTTTCGGACAGTGTTCTATAGCACGTTGATTCAGCCGATCAGTCTGCTTACCAAGGTGTTTCACGTCTCACATCGTTCCGAAATGAAAGAGAGGAAATCACGCAAGGCATCGGGTTCTATGGGGAGAAAAACGCGCCTGTCTATGAGCAGGTTTCTCTGGATTTGGAGTATCATCGTTCTGTGGGACAACATGGGACGGACATCTTCATCCTTGGATTTAATGGAGACGAACATTGGCGGGAGCAGATGGTCGCCTCTATTTTGGATGGTTTTTTATACGCCGTTTTCAATGGCACACTGGTTGTAGATGTAGATGGCACTCAGATTACTAAGGATACACTCGGCAGGTTGGTCGAGTCCCATAAGGATTATTTTCGTGAACGCGCAGATGAGTATTATCAGACGCTACTCAACCGACCAGAGGTGCGTACATTTGAAAAGTTATTCACAGAGGATCTGGAAACTTGGGGGAAAGGTTACACTTCGTCTCATGATCGAAGCTGGGTTTCATCGTCGGGTCGCGATGGTTCGGCAGACTGGGATGAAGATCAAGGATAAGGGACATATTAACGGCATCATTCCATTTGCAGGCGTGCTCTATATCGAGGCGTGGCACTCAACACATATCTGAGGACGCTTGAGAATCCACAACATCTCGAATGGGAAGTGGAACGAGCCGACAATCAGAGAAAAGCAAAAAAATTGCTACAGCAGCTCTCTCAGTTCATTCGAGAGAGCTTGAACGAGATGAGGGATGACAGTAGTGAGGAGGAGCTTGATCCCCCTGTTGGAGAGCATCTGTCTGCAAAACAGGGAAGAAGAGTCTATGAATGAGGAAAAATCAGAGCGTATCCTAGATACCATCCATAATGTCGATTGGAATGAGACTGAGGTGAAACCACCGTCATCAGGTGAACAGAGTGAAGACACGGCGGAAACGCAGCGAGGCGGATGATGATGTGGGAGATATTCCGCATTCTGGGCTTCCGGGTGAGGAGGAAGTGGCGATCAAGGCACAGGAAACGGGGGCGGGGACGGTGGCGGACATCATGTGGGCGATGGTGGTGGAGATATCCCGAAAAGAGCACAGGATGAAGCTCTCTGTGATCCCGGCAAGCCATATCCGCAGTCTGGCTCGTGATCGAAAAAAGGGGAAGTATACCATCATCTTTACCCCAGCAATCTCGCTCATGATGGTGTGCTGGAGATATTCATGTCTGCAGAATCCCAAATATACGATGCTAAAATTCTATCAGCTCATTGTAGCGACATATCCGAACCTGACGGTTGAGGGAATAAAATTCAGAATATCGACTTTACGAGACAGCAACCACTAAAGATTGATGTTCAAATTGACTATCATGACTACTGCCCGATGGAGGTGAAAGGGTATGGAAATAAAATATAGGCTCTATCCCTATCCGGTTCTTTCCACCTATTCCGATGATTACCAATCGGGGAAGTTCAATGTTGTGATTGAACCCCACAAAGAAGGATATCACCTGCGCGTTGATTTCACTGTAGAGCTAACCAATGAAGCACTAAAAAACCTGATCCGATCCGGTCAGGCAAAATATGTCTATCATATGGAATGCGCACAAACTGGTTTTCGTAAGGTGTTTCAGACGGGGGAGGTCATAACCAGTGAGGTGCTCTCCGACAAACATCTCAATGGGACGCTTCAAATTTGCCCGTTTATTGTGGCAGTTGAGGATATTCATGGATATTCCAGCAAGGATTTTCATGAGGATTATCACGGCATCTCCTTTGATATTGAGGCCGGCTGCATCATGGCATCCGGAAAGATGGTAACGGTACATATTTCAAAGGATGTTGATGAACTGGAACGTATGCCGTCTATCTTTAGCATTGCGCGAAATGCTGACGATTCCTGCAAGCAGATGGTTGTGGACTTCTCTGGAAGGAAAATTCTCATCAAACTTCCTACAGAAGACTATTACAGTTACAAGCAACTGAGCAAAACGCCTCAAATCCAATCAGTGCTGAACTCACTGACGATAGTGCCCGCTCTCATCTACGTCCTTAGTGAGTTGAAAAGAGTATCTGTGTCGGAGCGTGAAGAGCATGAAGAGAACCTGTGGTATCGCATTTTAGCCAAAACACTTGCGACAAAATTTAACTGTGACATCACTTCAGAGGATTTTGAGGAAAGGGATGTGATGTGCCTTGCACAAAGCCTCATCAACGAGCCCCTATCAGATGCCTTTAAGATGCTTTGCGGGGTTCTCCGGAGGGATGACGAATGAAAATTCAATTCGTAGGCTACGATAATATCGACCTAATTAAGACGAACCTTCCGGTATGGATAGAGCATTTTCGCGCGGAGTCGTCAGAACAATTGGAGGCCGAGCTGGATCAGCCACTCTTTACGGATAGTAAATTTGTGGAAGTTCAGGATGTTTCACTTGATATGTCGGCAGAAAAAGGGTTCCATACAGATGCGGAGAATGCGCGACGCATCTATGAAAACTTCCAGTTCCTGTCAGAATCGCAGGCATCAGATGAACGATTGTGGGCGGGATTTTGTCTTGAATTCTTTTGGAAATACGTCAAATATCGCTGGAATATTGATGCCAAATGTACGGTGAGCCATATCACACAACATCTTTTGGGTTTGGAGCGCGGCGATCTCTCACTCGCAATGCGCTTTCGCGCCTCTGGTGGATCGGCCGATTGACACATGATGAGAGACGAGATGACCCATGGGAGTTGACGAGATTTGTATGTGAAAATGCAGACTATATCATGCATGTTTTGGAGCGCAATACCTCGAACAACCCGTTGATCACACGTGGCTTCTTGTCTGCTGTTATCGATGCACGCAAAAGCGGTATGCGAATCGACACGAATGTCGTCGGAGAACTTGCAAAGTATCTCAATCTTCTTGGTGGCGTATGCATTCTGGACTGCCTACCCGAAAAACCATATACGAGAAAAATATATGAAAAAAAGCAAAAGAGATAAACGCTACACTCACACAGGCAACATGAGAAGCGGGACGATTCATCCGATGCGGATAAATCGTCCCGTTCGTCATTCATCTGGAAGTTGATCCAATACGTTAAGTAGACTCTGTGCAATCACTTTTGCTAATAATGGAGGAACGGCATTGCCAACTTGTTGATATTGGGCATCTTTTTGTTCCTTCAAAGATAAAGGAATCCGGAAAAGTCTGCAACCGTGCCGCTTCGTATGGAGATCGCGCGATCCAACACGGGGTGAATCCACATGGATTTCCGTACGTTTACGACGGTTCCACAGGGCTCGTCATAGCGTAGACGCATATAGATCGTATTCTGTGTGCGCGTGGTATCGGTGTATGTAGTCTTGAGGGAGGAATCGAGATCGTGGAAGTTCTGTCCCTCCTGTAATGCGCGAAATCGTGTCAACGCCGTATCGCCTGTCGCTGTTGTCACATGATTGTAGAGACGTGTGCCGCGCAGGGCTTTTGCGAGTGCAGAGCCACCGTCCTGTGGTGGGAGTCTAACGGGATCACCATTGACATCAATGGATGGAGTAATCTCTTGCAAATCGCCGATAGCATCCCGTACGGTTCGATAAAAGCCCTCACGATAGAGACTGGTTGGCGGCATATATTCTGCGCGGCAGTTTTGTGGATAATCCGACGAGGATGAAGCGCTCCCGTCGTTGTGGTGCGCCATAGTGTAATGCATTCAGCGTGTGTTCGTACAAAGTATATTTGTGTGGCTCGGTATCCAACATCATTTTTGATGTAGTCAAGTACAGCATAGGACTTGACTAGGGCGACAATAGCCCCTTTCTCTTCGCGATAGTCAAAAATGTGAATGTGGTTCTGTGCAAGCTCCTTGATTTTTCGGAATGCCTCGTGCAATAGAAACACTTCCTCCATGCAGCTGCATCATCGTGGAGAAGTCGGTTTGCTGTTCTATGTATATGAGCAGGCTCTCTGCGAAATCAGCATCTTTTTCTCGCAGGAACGAGGGAAGGATATCTGAGGTTCTCCTTGCGCGAGTTGTTTTAACCGTGACAGAAGTGCCACACTGTGTTTTTGTAACGAGGCGTTGAATTTATCCTGATTGTTTCGGAAACGATAGAGTGTGCGAATCGTTTTATAGAACGACTCTCCCCAAAAATAGGAATCGTTGTTGTCAAACGTGCGCATGAATTCAAGTGCGCCGTTAAACACCGCCTTTGCGGGAAGAATGTCTAGGGGATCGTCTCGCGGCTTCATTCCCATAATACGCTCGTTGCCTGGGTCGGATTCATCGACCGAGAAACGATGAACCTTCGAGCGCAGAGCCGCAACATTTTCCATGATGAATGCAGTCGGTTGCAACGCACAGATTGCACGAACGTATTCTTTTACGAGTCGGTTGTTCATGTTGATCAGGCTGGTACGCTGGCGATTTGCGTTGGAAAATCCCTGACACGGTGGCCCGCCGATGATCACGTCGATCGGTCCGACCTGTGATCTCAGCTCTGCATAATCAATCGTACGGACATCTGTATAGAGTTGTTTTATATGAAAGTTTCGTTTGTATGTCTTTCTCGCATTTTTGTTGATCTCTGCCGCCGCAACGATATTCGCCCGTCCGGTTTGTCGGAATCCAAGGCTCAGACCTCCAGCTCCGGCAAAGAGATCGATAATGTTATATGTCTTGATAAACGCCACCTAATTTCTGATTGTCGCTATGGCAATATTAGACGATTTATCACCGATATGCAAGAGAAAACAGGCCTTGTAATCATTTGCCAATCAAAGCAGAGACAGTTTGGCGGGGAAATGGATTCTCCTAAATTTAAGGCAGGTAAATTGTTCCTGTAAAGCGAATGTAGTGTATATTATTCTGAAAGGTGGATGACGTACATGGGGCGAAAGAAGAGAAAACGACAAACTGTCCTGATTATCGCTTGCTGATCGAACCCACATGGCAAGCTCCTTGTTCAATTAGGTGGGTCAGGAACCAATAGTGAAAATTGATGCTGAAATTATCAGGCGGTTAGCTTTTACCGGATGTAGTAGTCGATGAGCCGCACAAAGGACTGGAAATGAAACCGAACTCGAGTATCGTGCAAAATGGGCATGAACCTATTTTGATATGAAGCTTGATTGAAAAATAGCAATAGAGGCGTATGGTCAATTGCCCCCAGTATCAGAAAAAGGTGGAACAGGTAAAAATTGATGTAGCTAAAATCGTACGTGTTGTTCGGCAACAGTTTTTCTCGCGACAGAAACGGTTTCGATGACAATGCAAATGAACAGGAACTGACAATGGCAGAGGTGTCAGATGAGGAGCGATCATGCGGGAGCGGCGTCTCTCAGGTATTCTCATGGAAATGAATCCCTATGGATTTGAAAAATTAGCCTGCAGCTGGCTCTTACGTGAATGTGGATTTTCTCAGGTCGCGGTAACGAAGAAATCTGGGGATAGCGACATTGATGGAAATGGAAAATTGAAGGTCAATGGCATTCTCACGTTTAATGTTGCATTTCAATGCAAGCGATATAAAAGGTGTTGTAGGTGCGGCAGATATCCGAGACTTTCGAGGGTCGTTGACTACAGATGTTGAGAAAAGGCATCTTCATTACAACAGGCACCTTTTTCTAAGGCTGCGAGAGATGAGGCGGTTAGCCGGGCAAGCACAAATCGATCTGATTGATGGAGGAGTTGATACAAAAATTAGCGGAGTATAATATAGGGGCTCCATCCAGTCAATAGTTATGAGATCGATGAGGAGTATTTTAGGACCTTTGATAGCATTCTGGTTTTTATTGAAGAAGATTAGTGCAGTAAATCCACGGGCACCGCCCTCGACGCTATCCTCCCGCCCGTGCGCCGTTTTGGCGGCGGGCGCGCCGCGAAGAAGCGCAGTGTCATTGAGAAGCTCAGGCGTTCTTTCGACAAGTTCATGGGGATTGTGGAGGCGTAGCAAAAGGACGTGCTGGCGAATGGGACGAGGGGGCCGCATTCTCTGCTATATCAGGGAAATGATTCCCCAGTCAAAATCACTGGAGAACGAGAGCAGGCGTCCGCTTTCGAGACGAAGCTGCATTTCCTTGATATACGAAGGCAAATCGTCTGGAAGATCAATCCCGCAGGATCCTGTAAAATCAAAGTCTGCCGTCTTGAAGGTCTGCTCGTGTACCGTGATTCCCGTTATTTTTTTCGCCAATCAAATGGGACAATAGGGTCTTGCAGATGAAAGCGAGCTAACTCCTCAGTGATTGCAGTAAAATTTTTCTGGAATGCAGTCTTTTGATATGCGAACAGAACTTGATTCAGCATACTCGATTTCAAACTTTCCGTGTGTGGTTATCAGAACGATCGGATTGCAAAGCTCAAATGACCATGAGTTTTCCCATATCGAAGGAGGGCCAAACATACAAGGATGCTCTACCACAGCGACCTCTTGTATCACGGCGTCAAAGATGCCGAGCAACTGAACGTATTCCTTCAAATGGTTTGGTTGTTGGATGACAGGAGCTGGCCACTTGTAGGGAGAAAATCCCATCCTTGAGTAAAGGATCCTTATCCTTTACCATTTGAATATGATTGTCCATAATGAACTGTTTTATTTGGTCCATACAAGCACCTCCTGAATTTGACATTTTTCTAGGGAGTATTGATAAAATGTAAGCGACAATATTGTATCAAAGTGAAAATTAGAGAATCAACATGCTCTTGATCAGGAATACAGAGGTTTTCACGAAGTCTGTTCAGCAAACTTTTCCGCCGCAGGATAAGCCCAGAGATTATCTGTAAAAGCATCACATACACATGAAAAACGGGGCGTTGTGCGAAGCCGGAACTTCGTACAACGCCCCGTTTTGTGCCCGAAGGCATTTCACTTAAAGCCCCAGCGTTTTTCCCTGTGGCGCATATCCGCATCAATGCGGTCTTTCCACGTGCCCGTCAGCGGCGCGGCACAGGTCCGCACGTGGTGTATGGCTTCCTGCAAGACCTCGTAGTTGAGTGCTGTCCCCTGCTGGTCACTTTGGTAGGTGACTGCACGATCTGCGCAGATGCCGATATCGCCTGCCGCCGCGATGGCGTCCATGTTCGCCCCGAGGAAGAGGAACTCCCAGCCGTATTTTGCCTTTTGCCGCTCGACCATCTGCTTCACCTTGTCATAGGTATAACGGCGGCTGGCATTCTCCATGCCGTCCGTGGTGATGATAAAGAGCGTCTTCTCCGGCCGGTCCTCGTCGCGGGCGTATTTGTGGATGTTGCCGATGTGGTGGATCGCACCGCCCACGGCATCGAGGGAGTGCCGTACACCCCGGACAAAAGTAGGTGTCCGCGGTCATTTTCCTCCACCTGCTCCATCGGCACGCGGTCATGGAGCACCTCGCACACATCGTCGAACAGCACGGTGGAGACAAGCGCCTCACCGCTCTCCTTACGCTGCTTTTTGATGAGTCCGTTGAACCCTCCGATGGTGTCCGCCTCCAAGCTCCCCATCGAACCGCTTCGATCCAGAATGAACACGATCTCCGTTAAACCCTTCTTCATAATAAGCGCCTCCTTCTTTTTATCTGACTACATTCTAGCAAAAAAATGCGAAGGCGCAAGGTCGCCTGTCAGGCGACATCGAAAGAATCGTAATATTTATCCGCGTGCATCCCTCAGCAGCCAAGCAAGGGCTGCTGGAACGCAAAGAGTGTCTCGTTGATGGTGAAGATATCGTACTCCTTTCGTTCAATAAAATACTCCACAATGACGTCCATCTTGGAGCGCGGGAGAGCGCATACCCCGCGCGTCCGATAAAATCACGCGTCTCATCTAGATCGAGTTCCAACGCCACAGCGAAGGTCAGGGCAGTATTCTTGCTGGGCTGGTAGGCGGGATTGTTGCGGATCTTTGAGAAATGCTTGCGATCCACATTCGCCCGTTTGTATATCTCCGGATCACTCTTTCCCTTGAGGGTCAATGAGCCGAAGCAGCGTCTCAGAAAATGTATCGTCGATGTCGTCCAGTAAATGCTCCAAGGGTGGGTGCCCGCATCAACGCCCTTTGCCGCGAACATCGGCGCAGCCTCGCTCACGCAGGCCTCCGCGGCGTTCAGATATGCCGCCTCGTGACAGACCGCGATCCGACGGTCGCGATCATCACCGCGATATTCCTCCTCCAGCAGCTCCGTGACGTATCTCTCGTCGAGATAGCTCTGCACGTCGTCAAAGAGCGTGTCTGAGATCTTAAAGCTCTTTTCGGTCGAACACCACCAGATAGATGTCCATGTCATGTTCCCTGTGAAAATCACGATGAGCCTGCACCGCCGCAGACAATCGCGATCTCCGAAGGACAGCCGAACACGCCCGCGGATAGGAGAGGGAAGGCAATGGAGGAGCAGTCGCGTTCTGCTGCCAGCCGTAGAGAATTTTTGATACGCACGGCTGAGAAGTTCGCGTTCCCCATGACTGCCGTCCTGCCAGACCGGCTCCACCGTATGGATGACATAGCGGGCATGAAGGCGGTACGCCGGCGTAACAGCGGCCGTGCCCGTATCGATATCGCCGATCTTCTTGCGCGCGGCTAGGGAGTTCTGCTCCCGCCGCCTGATGGATGGCGCGATCCACACCGCCGCCGACGATGGCGCGGGGATTGGCAGAATTGACAATGGCGTCCACCTGCATCTTTGTGATGTCGTTGCGTACAATCGCGAATGGCATGATATCGAACCTCCTTACATGATTTTGACAATTATCTCTTTGCGATCTACGTTTTTTTATTCTGATGTGCACGCCTTCACGACCATCCCGCTGCGACATCTGCAGCAAGAAGGGCAAGCGGCGGCGGCGGCCAGCGTTCATCAGCAGCCGGGATCTGCAGATCCATACGGATTTGATAGTCTGGTCACGTTGAGGACAGCGAGACGTCCACAGTGTACGGCATCGGCGACCGTGATGGCAGGCAACAGGGGAGACACCCAGTCCCGCCTCCACGAAGTCGATGATGGTCTTACTCGTACCGATCTCCATGCGTTCGTTCAATGTAAGCTGGCGCTCTGCCGGGTCATCCTCGAGCTTTTTCGATAGTTCGTCCCGCGCTCCGTCAGAATCCAAGGGGCATTCACCAGTTCCTCCAGTCGGATCGGATGTCCGACATAGGCGGAGTTCGATGCAGCAATGAACTGTACCTCTGATACGGCATCGGTGCAAGATACGCAGTTGGGCATTTTTCATTCATGCGATCCAGTAGAATGACAAGATCTACGTTTCCCTGAACCAGTGCCCGTCGCAAACGTGGTGCTGTGTCCACGACACATGTAGCTGCTTTAGGATAATTCCGCATGAATGTTGCGATTTGTGTCATATAGCGTGACGTTGCCAGCGTCTCGATGATGCCAATGAAAAACTTCCTGCCGGTTCCGCTGTGCCGTGGAATTTCGCGAGGGTCTCCTGCTCTAGTGCCGTCATGCGGCGCGCGAAACGGAGGAGCTCGCCCCGCGCTCGACAGGCTGACACGCCGCCCGGAACGAATGAACAGCTGCGCACTCAACTCTCGCTCCAATGTCTGTATTTGCTGGGTTACAGTAGACTGTGCATGCCCTTCCCGCAGAGCTGCCGCGGTAAAGCTTTCTGTTTCCGCCGCATGGATGAATGTTTTGATATTGCGCAGCTCCATAGATGACTCCTTTAATCGATTTTCTTGATGAATGTTTTTTATATATTTCAATTTTACTGCATTCATCATCTATGATACCATAATTTTTTTAGAGAACCGATAGAGTTCTTTGTCGTATGACAATATCCGCATTGTTCTTCTGAAGGGAGGTTTCATCGTGGAAGTCATCAAGGCCATTAACGGCGTTTTTGGGGCTGGCTGATCGCAGGTATTTTGCTGTCCTGTGGCATTTTTCTACACGATCCGTCTCGGGTTTCCCACAGGTGCGCTATTTTACCCAGCTGATACCAAATCTATGGAAAGCGAGTCGCAACGCTACGAGGGGTCAGTGCTTTCGGTGCACTCTGCTCCGCGATTGGCAGTGAGGTAGGCGCGGGCAGCCTCGTCGGTGTCGCGACAGCACTCGCCTCCAGTGGGCTAGGGTGCGATCTTTTGGATGTGGGTCACCGCGATTCTCGGAATGCCCATCATGTTTGGCGAGGCGGTTCTTGCTCAGATATTCCGCGTAAAGAATGAGGATGGGACGACCTTTCGCGGAGTCCCGCTTACTATATGCGGCGCGGACTGAACGCGAAGGTGTTGCCGATTCTCTTCTCGATCTCTGTTATCCTCGGCAACGGCGTTGTCTACTGCATGGTGCAGAGTAACTCTATCGCCGGATCGTTCAGCGGACAGGCAGAGCTTCCTCCGCTTGCCATCGGTGTGATCCTAGTCGCTCTCGTCGGACTTGTCATTTTTGGCGGAATCAAGCGCCTGTCGACGGTCGCTTCCTATATTGTTCCCCTTTATGGCATTCGCATACATCATTCTTGCTCTGATTGTTCTTGTGACACACGCTGAGTGGATTGCCGATATGTTTAGGCTCATCATTGATTCTGCCTTCGGCGTTCAACAGGCGGCAGGCGGCGTGCTCGGCTACAGTGTGCAGGAAGCATTCCGTTATGGTGTAGCACGTGGGCTGTTCAGCAACGATGCCGGTGCCGGCACAACACCGTCTATGCACGCTGCCGCAAACGTCAAGCATCCGGTCAACCAGGGACTTTCGGGTATGCTTGGAGTTTTTGTGACGACGATTATTGTCTGTAGCTGTACTGCATTCTGCATTCTTCTCTCCGGCGCACTGAATGGCAGTCTTACGGGGATCCAGCTGACGCAGGCTGCATTTTCCTCTTCGTTTGGGGATCTCGGCTACTGGCTGGTTGCCGCCGCTATGTTTCTGTTCGGTTATACAACACTACTTTCGCCAATCATGTACTACGGTGAGGTCAACACACGATATCTCTTTTCCGGACAAGAAACGTGCGGTCACAGTTTACCGCATCTTTGCACTCTGCCTGATTCTTTTTGGATCGATCGTCTCGTTATCTCCATGTGGGAGTTTGCTGATCTTTTTGGCGCACTCATGGTACTCTTTAACGTTATCGCCCTCTTCCGTCTGTCAAAATACGTTGCCTTTGCTCTGAAGGACTATCAGGAGCAGAAGAAAATCTGTGATGCGCCTCTCTGGGACTACGACGAGGATATTGTTGAACGCTATCGCAGCCGCAATCGCTGAAAGGAGATATTTTCATGCAGGATCTGAAAAGAAAAATGTCGACTTGCCCCTTGTCCAGCATCCCCAGTGATGTTCGACAAAACGGCATCACTAAACAAAGCACTGGAGTGGATTGACAAAGCTGCCAAGCAGGGGGCTGAACTTGTCGTCTTTCCGGAGCTTTTCCTCCCGGGCTATCCGTTCGGTATGACATTTGGCTTCAAAGTCGGCAGTCGTGATGAGGAAGGGCGCAAGGACTGGAAGCTATATTACGATAACTCTGTTGTCTGCCCAGGCCCCGAGACGGAGGCGCTTGGCGCAGCGGCAAAGAAGTACCATATCTACCTCAGCATCGGTGTGTCCGAGCGCGATGATACGACGGGGACACTTTTACAACACGAATATCATGTTTACGCCCGATGGGGTGCTTGCCTCTGTGCACCGTAAACTTGCCGACCGGTGCGGAGCGGTTTGTTTGGGGCGACGCGAATCGTGGATATTTCCCAACGGTGGAGAGCCCGTGGGAATCCACTCGGCAGTCTTATCTGCTGGGGAAAAACTATATGCCGCTCGCCCGTGCGGCGCTCTATCAGCGCGGCGTAAACATCTTCATTGCACCGAACACGAATGACGTGGATTCGTGGATCAACACAGCGCGGCACATCGGTCTTGAGGGGCGCTGTTACTTCATTAATGCCGATATGTTCTTCAAACGGGAAGACTACCCGCGCGACCAGCTCCACTGTAAGGAGGAGATTGATCGTCTGCCAGAGATCGCCTGCCGCGGTGGGAGTTGTATTGATCCCTTCGGTGAGTTCCTCACGGAGCCTGTATGGGATCGGGAGGAACTCATCGTCGCCGACCTCGATCTCGGAAGGGCAGCTGCTGCCAAAATGGAGTTTGACCCATGTGGGCACTATGCGCGCCCTGATGTCCTCGAACTAAATATTCACGATCGATAAGAAAGAGAGACGGGACAGCCGTACGAAGTCAGAAGCTTCCGTACAGTAGTCTCGTCTATTTTCGTACGTTTTCATCCAATGATCCGCAAAGAATGATGTGGATGAAGGTATGGGGAAAAGAATAAATGCTATTTATAAAGCACTATCTATTTTTTCTTTTTGTGGTATACTGTATACAATTGTTGATAAACATGTGAGGGGGCAAAGGAGAGATCACGATGCGAAAAAGAACACGATTTTCCTTGGTGATTTAGAGGTGCCGGATGAGGTTTACTACGGCGTACAGACGATGCGCGCGGTGGAGAACTTCAACATCACGGGGCAGAAGCTCGACCCAGACTTTATCGTCGCCCTCGCGAAGGTGAAGAAGGCGGCGGCGCTCGCAAAACATGGATACGGGACGTCTGCGGCGTGAGATCGGCGATGTGCTCGTGCAGGCGGCGGATGAGATCATCGCGGGCGGGCTGATCGATCAGTTCCCCGTGGGATCCCGATTCAGGGCGGCGCGGGCACGTCGATCAATATGAACATGAATGAGGTGCTCTGCAACCGCGCGCTCGAGCTGCGCGGCGAGGCGAAAGGGCGCTACGACATCATCTCGCCGAACAATCACGCGAATATGGCGCAGTCGACGAATGACGCCTTCCCCACGGGCATCAAGGTCTGCCTCTCGAAAAAGAGCGACGACTTCCTCGCCGCGCTCGAGCGTCTCGCGACGGAGCTCGAGAAAAAGGCGACGGCCTACCGCGGCATCCTCAAGATGGGGCGCACGCACCTGCAGGACGCCGTGCCCATCACGCTCGGACAGGAAATGGGTGCATACGCCTCCGCCGTGCGCCGTCATGAAGCGCACGCGCATTGTCCAGCGCGCGATCCACACGATCAACATGGGCGGCACCGCCGTCGGCACGGGGCTGAACGCCGAGCCCGCCTACATCAAGGCGGTCGCCAAGCGCCTCTCGGAGATCACGGGGGAGACGTACCGCACGTCGCAGAACATCATCGACGCGACGAACAATACGGATGCGTTCGCCGATTTCTCCTCGGCACTCAAGAACGCCGCGCTCGTCCTCATCAAGATGTCGAACGATTTTCCGCCTGATGGCGTCAGGGAGCCGCGCTGCGGGCTGAACGAGCTGCACCTGCCGATGCGCCAGCCCGGCTCCTCGATCATGCCCGGCAAGGTCAATCCCGTCATCGCCGAGGTGCTCGATCAGGCGTGCTATCAGGTCATTGCGGGCGATCTCGCCGTGACGCTCGGCGTGGAGAACGGCCAGTTCGAGCTGAACGTGATGGAGCCCGTCATGGCGTTCAATATGTTCAACTCGCTGAACTACATCACGCGCGCCGTCAATACATTTGTCGATAAGCTCCTCATCGGCCTCGAGCCGAACGTCGAGCAGTGCCAGAAATGGCTCGACAACAGTGTCGGCATCGTCACCGCACTCCCTGCCGCACATCGGCTATGAGAAATCCGCCGAGCTCGCGAAGGAGGCGTATACGACAGGCAAGCCCATCCGCGAGATCATCCTCGATCGCGGCATTCTCACGAAGAAGGAGCTCTCGCACATCCTCTCGCCGCGCCAGATGACGCGCCCGGGCATTGCGGAGCAGCAATATCCTAACTGTGATTTAATTGGAAAAAGTAGAGGTTTTTCTATTATTTCGGCGAAACTACTATAGGCAGTAATTTTGTCTCATGGTAGTGCTACTTATCGAGGAGGTTTTTATTGGCTATTGCCGGAGGAATTATCGTCATTCTCGCGTTTGCCGCCATTACTCGAGAAGTACGAGACGCGCATGGAGCGCTGCGCAGGCTTTCTCGCGTGCTTTATCGGCGGCGTTATGGAATGCCGTGACGACGTTCAGCGATGACGATGGCATGGCTCGCCCGTCCCCGCTCATCTGTACGGTGATGGGCTTTTCATTCGTCATGAAGATCACGACCCGTGACCGACATCTCGTCGAGTCCATCTCGGGGTCATCACGCGGAGCAAGTTTATCCTGATCCCGCTCGCGACCCTGCTCACGTGGTGGATCAATATTGCCATCCCGAGCGCAGCGGGCTGCTCGGCGGCGGTCGGCAGCATCCTCATCCCCACGCTCATGGCGGCGGGGGTCCACCCCGCCATGGCGGCAGCAGCGGTTCTCGCGGACGTGGGGAGTGCGATCGGCCCGGGCAGGCGCACAATACTCGTCGCCGATCTCGCACAGACCGACCTCATGACGGTCATCATGGCGCAGGTGCCGGCGGCGATCATCGCCTCCATCGTCGCCGTCGTGACCCTGACGGCGATTGCGGTTCTGCGCGGAGGGGCCCCGACGACGCGCGCCGCGAAAGCATACCATCTCCGCCTCGAGCGGGAGGAGGGCGGAAGAATTTTAAGTCAATCCGATCTCACGCACCGTGCCGCTCGTACCGCTCGTCCTGCTCGTGCTCGGCAGCAAGCAGATCGCCGTCCTGTTGCTCACCGATGTGCCGACGGGCCGCGATCGTCGGCACGGTGCTCGCCCTCGTCGTCACGCGTCCAATCCACAGGAGATCACGCGGAAATTCGACGGCATGCGGGGAGGCGTATGGCGTGTGATCGGTCCTCATCGTCTCCGCCGCCGTCTTTACCGCCGGTATGACCGCCATGGGCTGACGGACGCCTGATCGAGGCGATGAAGGCTCTGAGTCCGTCGCAAAGATCGCAGAGCGATTCGGATCTTTCTTTCTTATCATTGCAGTGATCTCCGGCTCGGGCGCGACGCGGCGGCACTCGGCGTTCAACGGTGCAATTACACGCATGCGGAGACGTTCGGCGCATGACCATCATCGACCTCGGCCTGCGCTCGCCCAGATGGCCGGCCTCGATCCGGGCCTCCAGCGTCGCCGGCAGGCAGGCGCGCACTCGTCTGCGCAGGCCTTGCAAAAGGTCAGCCCGATGGAGCTGTCGAGCGCAACGCACCCGATGCTCCTCGCGACCATCACCTTTATGATTGTGCTCTTCCTCGGAAAGTAGGCATCTCGCTGATTGATCAGCAAAGAGTCTTGGACGATTTCCTGCACCTCGTCTCCATCCGCTGCTCGACGCTCGATGAGCGCGAGATTGGCGATCTCCTCACGGCGCGCCTGCGTGAGCTCTGGTGCGGCGGAGATTCACGAGGATGCTGCGGGAAGTTCCTCGGCGGCAACTGCGGCAATATCGTCGCGAATTTTAAAGGGAACGGCGGCGGATGCGCCGACCGTGATGCTCACGGCGCACATGGACTGTGTGGAGCCGTGTGCCAATATAAAAAGCCGATCGTCGAGGACGGCGTGATCCGCTCGACGGCACGACCATTCTCGGTGCGGACGACAAGGCGAGGCGTCGCTGCCATTCTCGAGACACTGCGCTGTCTCAAGGAGCAGAATCTCCCGCACGGTGACCTGCAGATCGTCTTTACCGTCGCCGAGGAGGGGGGAGTCAACGGGGCGCGCTGTCTCGATACGGCGCTGCTCCACGCGGATTTCGGCTATACGCTCGATACCCACGGGCACGCGGGACGGCGGCGTTTAAGGCACCGAGGCAAGAACCAGCTGGCGGTGCGCATCATCGGCGAGGCGGCGCACGCCGGATCGACCCGAGGCGGGAGAAACGCGATCACGGCGGCGGGACGCGTGCTCACGGCTGTCCCGCAGGGGCGCATCGACGCGGAGACGACCTGCAACGTTGGCAAGATCGCGGGCGGTACGGCGACGAATGTCGTCGCAGAGTTCTGCACGCTGGATTTCGAGACGCGCAGCCGTGACAAGGGGAAGCTCGACGCTCTCACTGACAGCGTCACTCCACGCAGAGGACGCCATCCAGGGCGCGCTTGAGGGACAGGCTGCCGCGCCGAGATCGAGATCAAGAAGGACGCTATGATCCGTACAGAGCTGCCCGCCGATGCACTGCCCATCCGCTACCTGCAGGCGCGCGGCGGAGAGTGCAATTTTCCCGTCGTGCTCGAGGAGGAGGGCGGCGGCTCGGATGCGAACCACTTCAACGCCACGGCGTGCCGACCACCGTCCTTGGCGTCGGCATGACGGACTGCCACACGAAGGAGGAGAGCATCTCGCGCAGGATCTCTATGATGCGGCGGAGCTCACCCTGCGATCGTACAGGAAGTCGCGCGGGGCTGATATGAGAATACGCGAAAAAGACACGGACGCGCAGATCGTGTCTTTTCGTGCATTTGCTGCACTCACGATGTGGGGCACCGAGGAACATCCATGATGGTGCAACAGGAGATATGCCATGGGACTTTATCAGTGGATACAGGAAAAAGATCTTTGATACCTACGAGACGTGGCGGCTGAAGGCAGTCCCTATCCAACAGCCCCGGATTTCATATTGTGGCATCGACAATCATCTCGCAGCGTGCGGGACGGCAACAATATGTATTTGGAGCTGTATCCGCCGCAGGCGATTGAGGGCTGTACGCGCATGAAGGCGACGCGCGGGCGTGCGCACGGCACGGTGAATCTCTCCCTCACGATCGACGGAAAAACTGCGGGATCCCGATCTGCGCGACGAGGAGGCCGCTGCGATCATGCGGGCGTTTGTGCAGCGCAGGTACTGCCGCCCAAAGAGCGGTATCAAGAGATGCACGAGACGAGCGGCGCAGAGCAAAGGCGGCGTTCACGGCACTGGCGGAGATGCTGCTCGGGGCGGAACGCGCGGAGGCGTTCTGCCGCCGTGTGGAGCTGCCGACGCATACCGAGGAGAGCGACGCGTGGAACGATGCGTGGTATGAGCTCGGAGGAGATGATCTCCTGCGGACGGGCTGTCATACTGGCTACGAGAACGGCGAAGGAGGACTTCGTCGCGGCACTGGAGGAGCTCGTCCGCGGGACGGGAGCTCACTGCCGGCGTCACTCCAGCGCAGAATACGGCGTCCCCGCGTGGTGTGAGGAGGTAAACGCACAGTGGATCGGATACGCTGCTCGCGGGGATGGACGACGGCACGGATGACTACGTGCTGCTCATTCTGTCCATGGAGGAGTTTTCGCGCGCAGGAATATGCAGAGACCCTCCTCGCAGCGCATCGCACGCGCGGAGGAGATGTGAGGCGCGGAAAAGCCCATGTAAAAGGAAATGCCCTGTGATCGTCCCCCGTGTGTTTTCCATCAAAAATATGATATAGTAGAAAAATACTGAAGGAGGTGGCACGATGGCGACCACGGAGATGACGGATGATATGGTTGTGCAGGGCGCTCGCGCGGCGGTGCGTATTGCACTGGCGAAGAACCAGGCAAGAGGCGTGTCGAGTATTGCTTACGATCGCAAGACGAAGACAATCTATGAGATCAGGAGCGATGGACAGCGCGTGCCGATACAGGTAAGATGCGATGGAACAACATGCAGAAAGAAAGCCTGAAATCATCGTTTTTGCGGGACCGAATGGCTCGGGCAAAGAGCACGTTTACAGAGATTCTGCGTCCTTCTCCAGATGGATTATATCATCGCCGATGAAATCAAGAAAAGTCTCAGGTGTGATGATCTTGAAGCGGCGCAGCTTGCCGAACGGCAGCGAGAGACATATCTTTCTGACAAGAGAGACTTTCTGCTTTTGAGACCGTACTTTCCACGTCGCGCAATTTGGACCTTTTGAAACGTGCGGGGAGATGGGCTATTTTATTCGTTGCTTACATATCCTGACCATAAAGACCCGACTGATCAATGTCTACCGTGTAAAGGCTCGCGTAGCATCGGCGGGCACGATGTTCCCGAGTGAGAAGATCTATGCGCGTTATGACCGTGCGATAGTATCTAGTCCCCAAAGTCGTCGCCGTGAGCGACATCTGCCACATCTACGACAACTCGGAGGAAGAGCCGTTTCGTATTTTCAAAG
>BNJS01003252.1_pt1 | contig 65345 bp, 46 predicted proteins | sample 8540461 | NCBI WGS metagenome assembly BNJS01 (sample SAMD00202454, study PRJDB9452) | human saliva metagenome | isolation source: human saliva | place: Japan
TCATTTTCCTTTTTTTAGAAAATTCTATTAAAAGCATTCGTGTATTCATGAGTAAATCTTTCTATGTGTTTTGATTTTTAAATAAGCAGGCACTTGATTATATTTTCCATTCAATATATTATCAATAGTTAAGCTTCCTGCTGTAATTTTCAAATCTGAAATCTTTCTAATATGGCTAGCTAATTTTTGCTTTTATGAGCAATAACAAGAACTCGTTTTTCATTTAAAACATTCTCATATAATTTAGCAGCTTCTTGTCTTGCGAGCCATTCTTCTGATTGGAAATAAACCCTTGACATAATTTTTCATGATTTTTTTATAATAGTATCAATGGTATTTATTTTTTTGTTTTAATTCATTGATTTTTATTTTTTTGAGTAATGCGTACTCTTTTAAATCTAAATCATAACAATTAGTATAACTTAATTTCTCAAATATAGTATCTTTGAAATAAAAGCAAGTAAAAACTTAGCTTCAGAATAAGAAGAAAAAGAATATTATTAAAGACTAAACTATTATCAACAGAATCTTTATATATTTTAATGAGATTGGATTGATTCTCTATGTAGTATTTATTCATTCTATATTCTCCTATTAAAATGATATAAGATAATATCTAAAAAAGTGAGGAAAGTAAATGGAAAATAAGAAAAAAGTCGATTGGCTGGATTGGCTTCTAAAGATTTTAATTGTACTAGGAATTGTAGGTACAATCTATTTCGGATTTGCCCCAGCTAAGAATTATATGACTGCTAAACAAGAAGAAGCAAAGATTGAAGAAGTTGCTAAGAAAGTCGTTGAAAATACTCACGATTACCCAGATGTGAAAGAAATTAAGAAATCAACAAATGAAGATGTAGTTGGTTGGATTAGAGTACCTAATACTAATATTGATGAACCAATCTTACAAACTACTGATAATGATTATTATTTGACTCATTCATTAACAAAAGAATACTTAGATATTGGTAGTATTTTTCCTTGATTATAAAGCAAGTACTAACTTAGATAATAACTTTAACTTCGTTTTTTTGGTCACAACACATACAGTGATAATAAATTCACTCAATTAAGAAAATTCTCTGATTCAGAATTTAACAAAGCTAATAAAACTTTTTTTATATCTTTACTGAAAATAATGTGAAAATAACTTATCGTATTGTAGGTCAAGGTTTAATTCCACCAGTATTCCCTCTTTATACTGAGGATAATGTAAAATTAAATGTGGATAATCTAACTGAATACCAAAAAAATACTTTAAAAGAATTTACTGACATTACTCAAGAAGATATTGAAGATATTCACGTTGATTCTAAATTAGCTATTCTTACTACTTGTCTAGCTTATAATAATTCTGATGGCCGCCAAATCGTGGTAGGATTAGAAGTTAGTCGTGAACAATATTAAACAAAATAAAAATAAAAAAAGAAGTAAAAATTCTTTTTTTATTTTTATTTTATGTTGACAAACCAAAAATTTTTCTTGTATAATATGACTATAAAATAAAAAAATAAAAATTAAATTTATGTGTTGACAAAACATAAGAAATGGTATATAATATACTTAGAAAAAGAAATGAGGAATAAAACATGACTGAAAACGAAAAGAAAGTAACAGAATTACTAGAAGAATTGGAAAAAGAAGGCTATGTAATTGAAGAAATCGGAGATAAATTCAGTCCAGGGTATTTTATCTTTGACGGAAATTTAATTGTGGCTGAAATTTACAATAGCGGTACATATATTGTTTCAGACAAAGCCGCAGAAGGTTTTCTTGATTTCATCGCTAAAAATTCAAAAAGTAGTAGATAAATAAAAAAACAAAGAAAAGAAAGAGTGAATAAAAATTATGAAAATTAACATTAACGCAGTAAAAGAAAGCTTAAATAAACATTCATTAAATGAATTGGCAGATGTATTAGGAATCCACCGCTCAACAATTAGTTATTACCGTAGTGGCCGTGATTTTACTAAAAATCTTACATTGAAACAATTGTCTATTCTAACTTCAATGAGTAATATTGACAATGAAGAAACTATTGAAATTGATTCAGATATGGTTAAACTATTCCATATTAACTTTAAAAATCATACTGACTTCTATCGTAGTCGTAATCTAACAGGTTATCAAGTAACAGCTAAGGAATACAAATTGCTTGTTGAAGCTTCTAATCTATCAATTGAAGATTTGACTTTACCAATGTATCATGAAGTTATTAAGGCTGCTGAATTTTATCAATTCATTCTTAGTCTTGACCAAGACAAGATTTTGGAAAATCTAGTTCATCTTGCTTCATTGACTGGCAAAACATACGGTGACCTTGCTGAAGAATATAACAAATCTAAGAACTACTTGCCAGGTATTATGACTCGTCATAATCAAGGTCGCTATATTACTACAATCACTCCAAAGACTATGGAATTGCTTTCTAAAATGCTTGGATTTGCTAATGTTGAAGATTTCAAACATGAGCTATTCAAACAAGAAGTTGTCGCTTAGTCATTGACTTCAAATTTTGAATTTGATATAATAGTACTACCATAAAGAAAGAGGTAAATCATGAAGAAATATCCGATGCCTGAAGATAAGAAGGTTGACCCTACTAACGTTTCGGTTGCTTGCATTTTCTGTAACGACCGCTTCGAAGTTGAAGTTAATGCTTCTGATTTGATGAAGTGGAAGATGGGCGAATACATTCAAAATGCTATCCCTTATCAGAGTGCTGATGCACGGGAACTTCTGATTTCCCGAATCTGCCCTAAATGTTTCTAATAAGGGTTTATAAAACCCTTTTAAGGCCCCATAGCCAAGTTGGTTTAAGGCGTTGGACTGCAAATCCAAGAACGTGGGTTCGAATCCCACTGGGGTCTTTTTTATTTTTAAAAAAGAAAGTTGGTTAATTATGGATTTTGAAAAACAAAAATCAAAGAACTTTGATAAAGTGATGAAAGACTCAAAGAGTTTTATTGTTGCTCATACAGAATATTATGAACCCGAATATAGTAACAGTGTTTAGTGCGAGAAATCATGGCTTAAGAACTTATAAAAAACAATTGGAGCAAAATTTAAATGAAACGAACAGTAAAAAAATAAAAAGCAAATTGCTCGAATAACGAAGATGAAATATTATTGATAGGAAAAAGTTCAAAGAAATATTAAAAATTATGTTTGGTCAAGATATAGTGGAATAAGTTCATTATTAAAACAAAGCGGCTGGACAATTAGAGATGAACTAATCCAAAAGGACTTATTATCAAAGAAAATTCCTAAAACTTTATCAAGAGTTGCAGTAGAAAAAAATCTGCTTCAACTATTAAAACTAATTGGTCATTAACTAAAAAGCAAGTTAAAAAGCAATAGCACAAAAATGAAAAATCTAACTAAAGATGATAAACGTTATTTATATTTGTGTTTAAAACATACTCCAACCTTATATAATATTTTTAAATTATAAAAAGTTGATTATCAAACTGATTATTTAAAAGATTTTGATTAACTTCATCGCTTCTTCTAATAATTGTTTTGCCACTACTCATATCTTATCAATTTTTAATTTGAATAGAGATGCCTCTGTAACAGATCTCTTTATATCATTGTTTACAATAATAGACTCATTCATAATTAATTTAGAATACTGCCCTTCTGCTTTTGATGATCCTTTAAAGTCTGTAGGTCTTAGTAATCATTTCTTCAATAACACCTGTAATGTCTCATGCCATCCCTAATTCTATCTCCAATCTTAAATGTTTCACGATTCGACTGAAATCTGCTATAATATTTTTTGATTGTGTTTTGTAAGATAAACCAAACTCACTCACAATAATCTTCACCATTTGTAAATAGAGAATTTAAACTTTTTCAAAGATTGATATTGAGTACCCAAAAACAAATATTCCTATAAATTCACCACTATAATCTATAAAACTACTTCATAGAAAGTCCACTATATTATTGTGTTTCTATAATCTTTTGAAATATGTTATCTCACTAAAAGATAAATAATAATACCTGTTACAACCATAATTGTTTTGAGTCAACGTTAATAAATCATTCATAGCTCCATTCCATAATAAAAAGTACTCATCAGAATGTCCCTTGTTAATCTTTATTTTTGTTTTCACTTTATCGCTAGAAGTCATTTTACATCTTTGTTATGTTGACCATCACTCAGATTTTCGTCCCTGAGACGATTGATTGCTTCTTGTAATTTTCTTCCATAGAATTACGAAATAAATATAAAATCATATAAATTGCACCCAATGCTATGAGTTTCTCCCTGCACTTATTTTACACATAAAATATGTAAACCAAAATTCCTGACTACCCACCATCACTTTTGTATAAAACACACTCGATTTCGCAGACCGTTTTTATAAATTTAATTTAATAAAATAAACGTTAATGGAAATCTGCTCACACATTTCGATTCGAAACTTCAGATTTTAAAATTATTACTAATATTAAAATCGCTTTTATCGTCCATTTTATATTTATCCAAAAACTAAAACATGCTGTTTTCATAATATTTCTTAACTTTTTATATGTGTCAATATTTATTTCACTGATAAATTTTTCTTTTCTTATACGATAGAGATCACTGAAATCTGCATCTATACTTAAAATTTCACAATTCACTACTTAAATTCTTTTTCCTTTTCTAATTCCTAAATGATTGCACTTACAACAAACTTGTGACGTATAAACTCGGATTAACTACTGTTTCTTTTTATTCCTTTTTCGCTCAATTTTACTGATAATCTTTCAAACCCAAAACGCCTTTTTGACCATGTTGAGAATCTGTTTCGTTGTTTTTTTGCTAATATTCTTTTTCTTACTACTCCAATTTAAATCCTCCCGTACTATTTCTTCTATATCTTCCTCTTTTATCATTTTGTTAAACTCCATGATTTATATGACTGCTCATTCTTGATTTGTATTTACTAATTTTAGAAATTTCTTTTAGAACCTAGATTATTATTTTCCAAATTTCTTAATTTTGATTCTAATATAGATTTTTTTATACGTCCCTGTTCAATTAAAATTCTTTTCTTCTAATTGCTGTTTATACGAAAACAACTGTGACCTATTTTTTTATTAACTAAATTATCAGACAGATTTACAAAATACTCCGCAGAATCTAGTTCCATATACAGTACTCATTACTTAATGTTATTAAATCACTATTCCAACATCTAAAACCAAACTCATCTCTGATTGTTCATCTCCTTTTTATTGATAATTCTATCTAATTTTTCCCATGAAGATAATATTGATTCTGATTTTTTTGATTTTTTTACTAACTCTAGATCCCTTTTAATTTTGCCATTCCCAATTAAATCAATTTCTATCCGTACTTTTAGCCCTTTCCCTGAAAAACATAAAAAAATTCTATTATTACCATTAAATTTATAAAGATTTGAAATCTCAATATAACATTGCCCTCTTTGTGTAGCTTCCCCTTGTATCTCTTTTCTATCTTCTCAAAAGATTGTTTAATCTATGAACATCAATTTTTAAATCTTTTAAATAATCACTCTGATAATCAACTTTTTATAATTTAAAAATATTATATATTTCACTGCTGTTTTTAAAACACAAATATAAATAACGTTTATCATCTTTACTAGATTTTCATTTTTGTGCTATTGCTTTTTAACTTGCTTTTTTACCACGACCACTACCTTTAATACTGAGCTTGATTTTTTTCTACTGCAACTCTTGATAGTTCTTTAGGAATTTTCTTTGATAATAAAATCCCTTTTGGATTAGCCCATCTCTAATTGTCCGCCCGCTTTGTTTTAATAATGAACTTATTCCACTATATCTTGACCAAACATAATTTTTTTAATATTTCTTTGAACTTTTCCTATCAATAATATTTCATCTTCGTTATTCACTCAATTTGCTTTTTATTTTTTTACTGTTCGTTTCATTTAAATTTTTGCTCCAATTGTTTTTTTATAAATTCCCACCCATGATTTCTCGCACTAAACACTGTTACTATATTCAGTCTCATAATATTCTGTATGATCAACAATAAAACTCTTTAATCCTTTCATCACTTTATCGTTCCTTGATTTTTTTGTTTTTTTCAAAATCCATAATTAACCAACTTTCTTTTTTAAAAATAAAAAGACCCCACGCATCTGAACCCATCGTTCTTGGATTTGCATCCAACGCCTTAAACCAACTGCTCATAGTCCTTAAAAGCTCTTATAAACCCTTATTAGAAACATTTAGCGATTCGCAAAATCAGAATCCCTGCATCGCCACCTGATAAGCCATTTTGAATGTATTCGCCCATCTTCCACTTCATCAAATCAGAGCTCACTAACTTTGAACTTCGAGCTCTCCTCACAGAAAAATGCACAACCGAAACGTTACCAGCCTCAACCTTCTTATCTTCTGTCACCATTTCTTCATGATTTACTCTTTCTTTGCTACCACTATTATATCAAATTCAAAAATTTGAAATCAATGACTAGCTCGACAACTTTGTTTGAATAGTCCCATGTTTGAAATCTTCAACACGCAAATCCACCACTTTTAGAAGTTCACCCATACCCTTGACTGATTAGCCAACATATTTGACCTTGATTATGACGACCATAATACCCTCCCTAGATTTGTTATATTCTTCGCCGTCACTGTATGTTTTGCCACCCAATGAGCCCCAAGATGAACTAGATTTTCCAAAATCTTGTCTTCGCTCAAGACTAAGAATGAATTGATAAAATTCACCTCCCAATAACTTCATGATACATGCCAAATCAAATCTTCAATTGATAGATTAGAGTTCCCAACAGTTCTCAATTTGTATTCCTGCCCTGTTACTTGATAACCTGTTAGATTACGACTACGATAGAAATTCCCATGATTTTTTTAAAATTCAATATGGAATACTCTAACCATATCTGAATCAATTTCACTACTCCTTCATTGTCAATATTACTCATTGAAACTTTCAGAATAGACAATTGTTTCAATGTAAGATTTTTACCAAAATCATTTCTCCACCACACATAACTCAATTGTTGACTTTCTTGATTCCTAATACATCTGCCAATTCATTTAATGAATGTTTATTTGAAATCCTCTTTACTGCGTGTTAATGTTAATTTTCATAATTTTTTTATTCACTCTTTCTTTTCTTTGTTTTTTTATTTATCTACTACTTTTTGAATTTTTTTACGATGAAATCAAGAAAACCTTCTGCTCTTTGTCTGAAAACAATATATGTACTGCTATTGTAAATTTCACCCACAATTAAATTTCCGTCAAAGATAAAATACCCTGGACTGAATTTATCTCCGATTTCTTCAATTACATACCTCTTTTTTTCCAATTCTTCTACCAATTCTGTTATTTCTTTTCGTTTTCACCATGTTTTATTCCTCATTTCTTTTTCTAAATCATATTATATACCATTTCTTATGTTTTGTCAACACATAAATTTAATTTTTATTTTTTTATTTTATACTCATATTATACAAGAAAAATTTCTTTGCCTGTCAACATAAAATAAAAATAAAAAAAGAATTTTACTTTTTTTATTTTTTTATTTTGTTTAATATTGTTCACGACTAACTTCTAATCCCTACCACGATTTGCTCCATCAGAATTATTATACTCAGACATCACCAAGAATGCTCAATTTAGAATCAACGTGAATATCTTCAATATCTTCTTGACTCAATGTCCCAAATTCTTTTGAAACTATTTTTTATTCACTCAGATTATCCACATTTAATTTTACATTATCCCTCGCATAAAGATGTTTAAATACTTTTGAATTAAACCTTGACCCTACAATACGATAAAATTATTTTCACATTATTTTTCACCAAAGATATAAAAATTTCTATAGCCCTTTGTTAAATTCTGAATCAGAGAATTTTTCTTAATTGACTGAATTTATTATCACTGTATGTGTTGTGACCAAAAACGAAAATCTCGTTCTATTATCTAAAATCTCTCGCCACTTGCTTTTATAATCAAGGAAAATACTACCAATATCTAGACTCATTCTTTGTTAATGAATGACCAACAATAATCATTATCAGCCCACGTAGATTTCGTCCATCAATATTGCCATTAGTCACCTAATCCAAACCAACTACATCTTCATTTGTTGATTTCTTTAATTTCTTTCACATCTAGCCAATCGTACTATTTTCAACGACTTTCTACCAACTTCTTCAATCTTTGCTTCTTCTTGTTTACTCATATAATTCTTGCCTCAGCCAAATCCGAAATAGATTGTACCCTACAATTCCTACCACAATTAAAATCTTTAGAAATCCAATCCACTCAATCGACTTTTTTTCTTATTTTTCCATTTACTTTTCCTCACTTTTTTTAGATATTATCTTATATCATTTTTAATAGGAGAATATAGAATGAATAAATACTACATAGAGAATCAATCCAATCTCATTAAAATATATAAAGATTCTGTTGATAATACTTCATCCTTAATAATATTCTTTTTTTCTTCTTATTCTGAAGTTCAAATTTCTACTTGCTTTTATTTCAAAGATACTATATTTGAGAAATTGAAATTTATACTAATTGTTATGATTTAGATTTAAAAGACTACGCATTACTCAAAAATAAAATCAATGAATTAAAAACAAAAAAATAAATACCATTGATACTATTATAAAAAAATCATGAAAATTATGTCAAGCTTTATTTCCAATCAGAAGAATGCTCCGCAAGACAAGAGTTCGCTAAATTATATGAGAATGTTTTTAAATGAAAAACGATCCTTGTTATTGCTCATGTTCCCACCCAGCCCTCCATATTAGAAAGATTTCAGATTTGAAAAATTACGCTGAGTCTTAACTATTGATAATATATTGAATGGAAAAATATAATCAACTGCCTGCTTATTTAAAAATCAAAACACATAGAAAGATTTACTCATGAATACACGAATGCTTTTAATAGAATTTTTCTAAAAAAAGGAAAATGAAACACTTGATAATTACAAAGAATTCTTAAGGAATTATGATACTCAATCAAGAAATCTACCCTACAAAGAGAAAAAGAAAAATTGTTAAACTATACTTAAAAACAAATTGAATTAGAAAGAGAATTAAAAAGACTAGATCTTAAAATTGTAACAAAAAAATTCCTAATCAGAATTACTATTATTTTTGTAGCTATTGATAATCTACCTTTTGAAAGATTACAATACAATAAAGCACTTAGAATGTTATAATTTATTTGTAGCTTTATAGGAATAGAATAACTGAGATTAAATCATTTTTATGAATATGATAATCAATATTATATTTTCACATCAGATGGAATGCTTCCCTATTCAAATTGTGTTTTTCTTAATGAATGACAACATTAGTGACCTATAGAAGTCAAAAAAAGGAAAGAAATTATATTAGGAGATAATCTTATAAAAGGTAGCAATTTAATTGCTACCTTTTCTTTTATAGTTCTTGATAATAAACATTGCTGTTTACAAGTGCTGGATATAAAGGATTGTTTGGATAAGCATTGAATAATCTAAGCTATCTGCATTGGCCCTTTGATTGCCATTCAATAATATCTTTATAATCACTGCCACTTTATATTTTTCTCACCAGCATCTTCAACTTTTTAATAATTTATCTTTCTTGTAATAAGTGTTGATTTTACTATTTACACTAGTGTCGGGCCCAATGTGAAAGTATGCCCTGGGAATTTATCCACATAAGATGAGTTTCGCACCAACATCAGCTGCTCTCATGTTGTTAGGGTCGCACTTGTTACTGTATCAGGTTTCTTTCCCAATCACTAACATCTTTGCCCCTCATTCATTGCTAACATCAATTGTTTAAATACCTTTGTTGTGACTGAGCACAAACATCAACACTATGTCCGTATTCATTGTTTTTGAATCATATCCATTCCAAATAGCAATAGAAACATTCTTAGCTGTTCCAATCACCCGAAACTGTCAGAAGCATCATTACTTGTTGCCCAACCAACTTTCTGGGCCCGTACCCAACGGTGACCTGTCTTAACAGAATAACCTTATAGTGATTGATAATAGCCATCAGTGCGTACATTAGGTTTAGGTACTCTCCATCATCTTCAATAAGATATAGGGTGGGAACTTCTTTCATAGTCTTGTTGGATTAAATTTAATTTCTTTTTCAGAGCATCATTAAATGACTAATTTAGTAATATATTGTGGTTTCTTATACATTCCTTTATTAGCAAGAGTAGCAGCAAGCTTGGCTCGCAGTAGAAACGTTTAATCCTAAGGTCGTAGAATCTCCATAAGTTTCTTCAGTGTCTAAGTTCATTCCAGCAAGGAATTTCTTAGCATATTTGACCCAACAACATTATTCAAGATACGAATAGTCGAGTATTCAATGACATTCTACAGCAAACGCATAGTTACATTTCCATAAGTTGCTCCACCAAAAATTATGTGCTACACATTTGTACGAGGGTAAAGATAATTACTTGAATCTAAAATATAATTTGTTCTCAATCCGTTATATTCAATGTCGGGACGTAATCTTCAAATGGTTTTAATAGATGAACCCTGACTACGTGTTTGTTGTGTTGCTCTATTCAAAACCAAATGCTTCTGTATTTCTTCCCCATATTGACGCAATAACATAACCTGTATTAGGGTCCATTATGCCCGCTATTTGTTCTTCACCATCTTTATAACCAAAAATTATCAAAATTGCTTTACTTGAGAATTAGTATTTGGGTCCAATGCACTATAAATTTGCATTAGATTTTTCCAAATCAGAAACTCAATTCTTGAACTTGTTTACACGAAAGTCACATAAAGCATTGTGTTCTTTTTGTCTGGCGCAATACTGTTCCATTTCTCCAAAAACGTTCTTTCAAAACCTACTGGATTGGAACTTTTAGCTCTTCGTATTGTTCTTCAGTAATCTTATTATTATTAGAGCACTTAATAAAACAATATTTCGTCTTTCTTCTAGCTAACTCATGATTATCATATAGATTATATGCTGACGGGATCTGTCCTAATCCAGCGATTGTTGCTAATTTAGATAATGTTACAGCATCATCATGCACTAAATCTTTCAGTTTGTCCGTAATAAGTAATTGCAATAGTGTCAGCATAGACCCTCGGCCCATATTGATTAAGTTATATGAAACATTCTAAAATTTGTTTCTTGTCAAAGTTCTAAGTCCATTTTGAGAAACAGAGCAAATTTCTTTAATCTTTCTATCAATAGTTCTATCTTTTACATCATTTGAGAATACAAGGTTTTTAATAATTGACTGTTCGATAGTGAGACTTTGACACGGCACTGTATGCTTTGAGCAAGATTGCGTTTTTCGAAGACGACCTTTTTCATTCCAATAATTCTTATTTTTCGGTTGCAAAGCAATAGTTCAATATATTTAGTTGGAATTTCATCATAGCGAATATAATCTCGTCTATGGTCATTATCTGAATAGATTATTTGACCGCTGAATCATACATATTTGTAGTTCAGCCACGTTTTTTGTAATCATTTCTTCAGTAATTTTAGGAGTTTGTTTGATAACACGCACTATAAATAGTTCCAGGCAAGAAACTAACAAGAACAAGGATAAATCCTAATATTGAAACTCCATTTAAAGAACTCAAAATAAATTTCATAATCTTTTTAAAATTTTCATTACTATTCTCCTAGTTGTTGCTTCTGTTGTTTCTTTTTATTTTTCTTTGTCTTTATCTTTTGACTCCTGTAGTAGTCGTTTTCTTTAGTCAATATTAACAGTAAACGCACCACTTTAAAATCTTAGAATAATCAGAATTAGTTGGATTTTGAGAAAGTACAGCATCTTTCTTAGCAGAATCTTCTACTTTGTTAATAATACAGTAATTCCATTTTCTTTGCAGCCCTTTGACTGATTCAATGTCTTTTCCAACAAAAATTAGTCAAGTTAATCATACTATTATATTGTGAATATGTTTTGTAAGTGTCAAGCGTTTTTTTCTTTCGCAGCTTGCATATTCTGCACTCAAAGATTGATGAACTTTGTCATGTTTTTTCTAAAATCTTAGCTGAGTTGTTAATGATTTCAGTCATATAATTTGATACAAATAGTGTCAACAGTTCAGAGCCTTTGCTATTACTCCATTCTGCAATAGAAGATGAACTTTACATCTTTCTTAACAATAATCTTTTGTCCGAAACATCAAATGTTGAATTAAACATATTGAATAAAAGTACACGAAATAGCCCGTATATCATCTTTCAATTTGTTCAATTCGTTATAAAGTGTTAATTACCATTCTTTTTGAATTGCATCATTTTCTAAGTAAGAATCCATAATTTTTCCAGTGTTTATCAACATAATCACTTTGGTGTTTGAGGAGTAGTAGAATCTAGCAATGCAGTATGTTCTTTATTCCACATAGCGTCATAGTCAGATTTCATAGTCCCACATATTGGGCTTTACTAATTTATATTTTTTTCTTGTTCTTTTTCTTGTAATGACTGGACTGCTTTATAAAATTCTTTCTTTAGTTCGTCTAAATCATTTTTGAGTATTCCCCTCAGCAAATGTTCCTTTTATTGCTATCATAGATGGTGACTTAATCTTGAAGTATATTCTGAAAGATTATCCATATCCCTCTTGTCCAGATAAACGCATATAAGGTTCTAATGAAGCAATAGGTGTTTTGGATTGTTTTGACTATTATAGATTGACAAAAAGATTCAAAAGCTCGATAGCTAATTCCACTAATTCCAACAGTAATAAATTACTCAGAATAATATTGATAGTTTGCTAGCGTTTTTGCGTTTCTTTTCTAAAGTCATTTTAAAACTTTCTCAAAGAGATAGTTGTTCAATTTCTTTTTATTATCTTCCATATTTATCCCTTGGTATTTTTATTTTTATTCTAAGTTTTTATTTTACAATATCTTGGTAAAAGTCAAATTTAAAAGAGATTGAACATTTAGTTTAGCAAATCTCTTTTAAGGAAGCTGTTTCTAGAGCGTTTTTCATGAAGTCGATACATTTATCGAAAAATCAGTCTTGACTGTCTTAGCGTTGGCAGTGACGATATATCGACATTAAAAATCTATTTGAAAGCTCATTTCTAAAGCTTGCATGCATAAGCCAAAACAACAAGTTCAATCCTTTATAATTCTTTTTCATCAAGAATCTTATCATCTTTCCAGTCGATTTTGACACTCAAATCTTATCGTAAGGAGAACCTGTGCAAGATTCTATCGCTATTTCAAGTAAGATTTGTTTCAAATCTTCATTTTATGTGAATTGCTCGAAGAACTTTCACCATTTTATCATAGCGAACATTAAGTTAGTATCGTTGTAATTTCTTGGTTTTAGGGCACATTTTTGAATTTGATAAGGGTGAGTTTCATAAGCAATTTGATGTTTTGACTGTATCAAATAACAACTGTTTTCAATCATAAAGGCCTGCTACAGAGAAATTGCAAGTTATAGCTTTATAGTAAAAATGTGTTTTATAAAAATTTGAAAATGGATTTTGGTCTGTAAAGAAATACACATGGGAATCTGTATATCTCATATTGTTAATAATTTTATCCATTTAATAATTCTTCCTCTCGTTCTTGTTTGCTTTTTGTTTGAATGCATGGTAATGTAGTGGAGCCTAAAGCTTTTCTTTGTGTTCTCCAATCAACACTTTTCTTATATTGAATACACATGGCAAAACATATGATTCCATATAATCTTTTCCAATTCAGAGCAAGTTCTTTGTCTGATCAAATGTTTTGTAGCGAACATAGAACTTTTTGAATTCATCTTCAAAATATTTAGCATGAGTTAGAGTAGTATCAAGTAATCCCTAAATGTTTGTGAGTGTTCGTGTTGTTGTTCAACAGCAATTAAATCATCAATTTCATCAGCAAGATGAACTTTCAATGATTGTAGAGATTTTTAGCGCATTTGTTAGTGGGCTGAAAGAAGTAAGTAGTAATCTTTTTAATCGGACATTCATCTGTTTTGAATTTAATAAGTTTTTCCATAAGTATTTTTTCTAGCACGAGCTCAATATCTTTAGCATTGAGTCGCGAGTTTCTTGAATTTCTTCAAAAAGTGTATTGGAGAATTTTTGGTTGGTTAAATCCAAAGCGTTTAGCAATTTTGTTTAATTGTTCTTGTGAATAACGTTTGACTGTTTTATTTTTCATGAGCAATCAAAACGTAATCAGTATGAGTATAATGGATTACAATTGGGTTTTTGATTGAAATATATTCAAATGCTACTGTAATATTTTTAGTCGTAGATAGTTAAGCAAGTCTCTATAATTTTTCTTTTTGATAGGGAAAAATTTTAAGAGCAGTCTGAGTATATGGATTATGTGATGTAGAAAGTAGTTGCAGGCTACAAAACGTTTTTTTATGTTCAGAGAGAATTAGCGGAATCTAATTTTTTTCGTAGAAGTTATGAGTTTATGATTAGGAATATATTCTGATTTCTGAATAAATCTTTTTAAATTCTTTTGAATAGTTTTTCATATTCAGTTAATTGTTTCCAGTTAAAGAATTTTTCAAATCCTCGTAGAATTACATTTCCTTTCAAATCTAATGTTAGTCCACGAGGCTGTTTATACAAAGGATTATTAAAAGTCTGAGTAAAAGCAGAAGGTATTTTGGTATAGTCAATCCATTTTTCTTTTTTATAAGCGATGGCTAATTGCATATCGATCTTTTTGATAAGTTTGTTCGTTGTAATTCTTTATATTGTTTTAATAGATTCATAGTTCTCATTCCTTTGTGATTTGTAGTTATATTATATAATAAAATAATTGAATTGTCAACAAGGAATGAAACTATTTTACAAATTATCCAAAATTAGTGACATTTGTCAGTTTCTTCAAGTTGATTTTATAGTTAATGTCTGCAAATGATTCTTTATGTTCATTTGAACTTGTATATGGATAAAAGTCAATCAGTTTCCATTGTCCCTTATTTCTGATTGATTTTTAATTTGAACTAAATATAAATCTTGATTAAATTTAAACAGAATATGATTATCTTTATCTAATGTTGGTAAAACAGTAAAAAAATGATTTCATTATTCATGTATTGGCGTGGTGGGTCGTAGGTTTTTCCAATATTACAATCAGTCAAAAAAGTTTGTTTTTTCTACGATTTGTTCTATTTTTTTGATTTTCTATGACTTTCTAATGACAAACAGGTGAAAACTAGAAAAAGTTCTGTCGTGGTCTCAAATTATTTGGAGTCGGTTGTGAAGTGCTTTTCTTTCTCCAATTTTTATTGAAATTAAGGTATATAAATATTGTGAGAACATTATATTCATGAATTTTTTTAATATTAGATGAAACAGCATTTGGAGTAATGGTCAAAGATTAAATCTTCAGTATTCTTTCTGTGAAAAGTTGTGCAATATATTGTTCAGGTTCAAATAATCCGAATACCAGGTCCAGCAAGAAGTCTTTTCATATTTTTCATATGAAGCATGAGATCTTATCAATTTCTTCTTTTCCATATTCTAAAAAGATTTGGCGGTCTTCATTGTTATCCATTGTGTCAGAAAAATGAGTTCAAACAAGAAAGTCTTATCTTGAATTGAGTTGAGACTATCTGATTTTTGAGATTTGAGCAAAATAATAAAAGTGAGGCATCATAAAATGAGTTTGAGAAAGCAAAAATAAAGCAAAGCATTATCACATGCATTTCAAATTTATTGTTCTTTGGATTAAAATAAAAAGTAATTATCTTGTGGTTTTTCTAAAAAAATAAATCAGGCAAATAGATAGCAAACAAAATTGAGTTCTTGTTTTTCCAATATAAAAATTTATTTCCTTTTTGTTTTAAGCATAGTTTGGATCCTTTTATAGATTTTTCTTTCTTAATATAAGTAAATAGTTCTGTACGTTCTTTTTCTTTTTGGTGTTTGTTTTAGAGTATCTATTACGAATTGATTGAGAATATGAGTCAGAGTAATTATCTCTTGGCTGACATACGTTCAATAAATGAACATCATCAAATTGTGAAGATTCATTTTTAGTTGTAATGGCAGCATCTTTAATAATTGGATGCATGCGTGAGGCATTATGAATCATGAAACAAATCATTCCAACAGGACGATTGGTGAGTTCCGTCAAGAAAATCTGAGTCAGTTTCTTTTTTTAAGTTTTTCTAATGGTGGCATAATATTAGTTTCAAAAAAATATTGTGTTTGAGAACTGAATTTTTTTCTGTTTCATTTTTCTCCTAATGTTTTTCCATGAAGCATTAAATTCATCAGAGTTAATTTCAAAATATTAATTGAGAGCGTGAGTCAGGATAATTTTTATTTAAAAATTCTAAATAAGGTTTCATTGTGTATCTTTGAGTCAATGAGTAAGTTCGTAATTCATTTCCAGCATCTTCAAGTGTTCCTAAGATAGCTCCAGGGTTTCGATTACCAGATTCGTAGATAGCAGTAATTTCAAACACTTGCATAGGCTTTTTATCATTTTTCTTTTGACTTTTTCTTTAGCAATTTTTTTCTTTCTCTTGTTTTTTTCGATAACGTGTTGATTGTTTTTTTGAGTTGAAACTTCTTTAGGGAGTTTTCAAAATCATTTTTAGATGGAGTGATAAAGTTCCTTAAAAGAAAATCTTCTTTTTCTTTTGTTGTCAGTTCTGATAGTTTAGCAATTTTTTCTTTGTATTCTGTTAATGTTGAAACAGAAGTATCAGATAGCAGTTCTCCTTTAGCAGAATCTTGAATAGTTGGTGAATCTGCATGGATGTTGTGTGGGTAAAGTTAAATAACATGAAAAATCAAAATAATTATTTTTCTTCAAATTAAAAAGTCCTTTATTCCTTCATTTCTTATTGTATTATATAACAAGATTTACAAAAGTCGAAAGCAATAAAATAAGAGTGGTTTTTGGGAGAAATACTTTTTTACAGGCAATTTGTTGAATGAATTCATAGAAATATGTTTGTTCTTGGATATGAGCCATCTAATTCGATTAGGGAACTTTCCAAAGTATTTCTTCTTCTGTACAGATTTTTTTCAATAATTGGTTCTCTGTTAATATATTTATAAATAATTTTAATTTCTAAAGGAATATTTTTCAAATTTAATATTATTGGCGTTTCATCAAACAAAGTTGGGTTTGATGGATATATTGTCAATATTAAACATCTTGTGTAAAAAGCAAGTATTGAATTTATATCAAATTTGAAATCAGATAATGAGCTTAGCTTTCATAAAGAAAAATCAAGGAACATAAATGCAGTAAATTCAAAATCTATCGATTTAGTTCCTTTTTCTTTCTCAATCAGTTTGAAATCTTAAAATCATTCTTATTCTTCTTTCTTGTAAGTAAAATATGAATCATCATCATCAGTATTTGCGTTTTAGGTTCATCTAAATCTTTGTGATTTTTGAATTTTCCATTTATAGTACATTTGTCTTTAGTTTTAGTTGGTGTATCTTCAAACAGTTCTTCTCTAATTCTGTTTTGAATTTCTAACAAGGTATCAGAGACAGCAATTTGATAGTAATGGCAATAGTAGCATCATCATTCAAGTTGGAATTGTTCAATATCATTCAGGAAAGTGCTTATGAAACTAATAAATTCATCATATTGTTGAATTTAATGGAATGTCTGTTTGAATATTCGTGGTAAAGCTCAAAATTTCAGAATAATTGAAAACTAGGGCATCAAATGAAATCATTTTAGAAATAATAGGTGAATAAAGTTTCACGTTGGCGTTTTTGTCTTAGTAATCGACTCTGGGTCATGGTATCTCATTCTTGAATAAATGGCGGTACTGAAAAAATTTTAAGTGTTGTTTTCAGTTCAATTACAATTTGGTTATCTGGTTCTTGGTCTTGAATAGTAATAGGGAGCTAATTTATTTTTCAACATCAATTCACACAGCATCGATGGTGAGCTGGGAAAAGCATTCATATTGATTAACAAATAATGGTCAGAATTTCATATTAAGCATTTTTCTCAATAGTAGGAATAGCCAGTCAGTCGAGCATTTGATAAGTGCATTTAATTTGGTACTGAATTGTTTCAAAAACTGATAATCAATTTCAGTAAGTATATGCGTTCTAAAACTTGTAATAGTTGTTTTCTTTGTTTTTGGATTGATAGTCATAACAAACGTGAGCATCGTAGCAGGGCATGTTTCTGTTCTTTCGTTATTTCGGTATCTGGTCCCATTAAAAAGAATAGACATTGGTTTAGTAGATCTCAATAACTTTATTTTTCTTCATGATTTTTCAATCGGTTTATAAGTTTGTTCTAATTTAGTTTCAGCATTTTTCAGTAAATAATAAGAATAGGGAAAGATTACATGATAGAATAGTAAGATTGGTAGTAGAAATCGATTTCAGAAGCAATTTCTTTCTTGATACATTTTTTGTTGTCTTGTTTCCAATTTTTAGAGCCCTTTTTCTATATGGAAAAAAATAAGCAATTCTAGGGCGTTTTTTTCGTAAAGTCGATACATTTATCGAAATTAAGATTTTTACAGTCTTAGCGTTGGCTATATGACGATATAACGAGGCATAAAATCAGTTTTATTCTTCTGAGTAAGTGACATCAAGGATAGTTAAATCATGAACTTTCTTGTGGCTGGAGTATAAACATGGATGTATCTCCAATTGTGTGGGCGAGACAGTTTGAGTTGGCGATTCTTGAGTAATCTTCATTTCAAGCGTCAGCGTGAAAATAGCTACGATTTTGTAAGTTGAGTTCTTGTTGTGTATCTGATTCTAATGATGTACGTTCGTCGATAGTTTACAATATTTTTCTTGAGTATCGGTAATGTTAATAATTTGAGCAGAGCGTAATCGTTCTTCTAGTTTAGCAATTTCTGTATCAAGAAGGGCTTGTTCGTCTTTAGCTGCTTCATATTCAGAGTTTTCAGATAAGTCACCTTAGCTACGAGCAATTTTAATACGTTCAATAATTTCAGGTCGTTTGGTAATTTAAGTTCTTCTAATTTTTTTGTTCTAATGAATGATGAGTGAGTTTGAGTCATTTGTAAATTTTTTTGTCATATTCTATAATCTCACAAACTATTTCATGTGGTACAAAAATTATGTGTATTTCATAATTCAAGATTGTTTTTCGTCCGTGAGCTTTAGTGGTATTTCATCTTACAATCAGATGAACATTTTAATTTCATTCTCTTATCTGTTTTCAAAAACTCGGAGGGATTGCGAGATTTCAAAGAAAATGAAAAGTTATTTTAATTTTCCACAGGGCAGACATCAATCATTTGGTCTTATTCTGGGTAAGTGGAAGTTATAGTTATATTATAATCTATTTTAAGTAAAAAAATTCAATTATAAAAGTATATTTTTCATTTCTTATTGTTCTATAAATTCGATTGGCATTGATTCGTTATTTTATCTTTTTAATGACATTCCTCTACGAGCAATAACATAGAGGGTAGGTGTATGTTTAATTTCATTTTCGGACAATATTTTTTGAATCAATCCAAGTCGTCCAGTGGATTGAGATTTTATGTAAAAGATTCTATTTTTAGCACATTTTGAAGTTATGATAGAATCAAATTTAGAATAAGCAAGTGTTGATAACATCTCATTATATTTTTTTGGCTTTCTTGGGTTATCAAATTATCTCTTTTTTAGTAAAATCAAGTTTCTCTATAGTAAATCTTTTGCTATATTTAAACAATAATCTTTTTAATCTTGTTGTATGATTTGAAAATCGTTTGTTGTTTGATTGTGGTGTATTGATAATCTATGTTAAAAGTGTTTATTAGATTTCCATATTTATCTATTTCAAAATTCTACAGATACAAAAGCTATTAAAATCTAGTCACAAGTCCATTGGTATTTCTAGTTACATAAATCTTTGTTATGTTTAAAGTTATATATGATTTGAAGAAATGGCGATTGTTTTTAATCTTAATTCTATAAGTTAAAGCATTTCTTTAGTTCTAAGGAACTTTTTTTAATAGTTTAGTATAATTTTTTTATTGTTAAAAATTAAATTGAAGCAAACAAATTTATCATTGTCTAAATCAATTTCTTTTCTTATTTTTAAAATAGAATTGATTTATTTTTTGAGTTGTATTCAGGCTGAAAATTGAGATTGCAGGCATTATCGAGAATGCAAAAACAAAAAAAATAGATTTCAAAAGTATCTCTTTTCTTGATAAATTTTGGTATAATCTTTTTTTGTAGTAAATTCTTAGTTCCAAAACAAATTTATATTTGGCTGTTTCAATTTCTTTTTCAAGATTTTTTTAAGTTTTTTTGTTTTTTTAGTATTTGAGATTGTTTTTGTTTCAGTAAATTTTAATTTTTTTAAATTTTTTTGTATTTAGTAAAGTTGAAATCTTTAGAATTGGTATTTAAGTTAATTCTTTGTAAAGTTCTTTCATCTTTTAATTTAGTTAATTCTTTTTTTCAAGAGAAAAAAATCTTTCTTTCTAAATTTTTCTTTCAAATTCTTTTTAATTCTTTGATAGATTCATAGGGAGCTCAACATATTGGTTAATATTGCATCAATGAGATGGGAGTAGTTAGATTAAATTCTTCTTTTAGTTGAGCATGTATAATATTTCTATCTTCTTGAGTTATTTTTGAAAGTTTTTTTATATAGTAATTTTTTTAATTCTATGAAATGTTAATCTCTGAATTTTTATTAAACAATTCAATATAATCAGAAATGTATTTGGGAGCTGATTATATTCTTTATTCAATTTTAATTCAGTTGTTATCGTAAATACATTGATCATTGTTTGATAAATTCTCCTTATTCAATGTGAGTAATAATCTCTTTATATCTTTTTCTAATTCTTGTTCAGGCGATTTATTATCTTGTTCTGATTGCATTACAATTATTTCTACATCATGATGATTACAAATGAAAGTCTATGAGTAGGAAAGCAAAATCTAGTTAATCTTTCTTTATGAGTTATAAAAGATTCTATTCAATTTCATCATTCAAAATCATATCTATCAGTTTTAGAAGTTTCTTTCTTTTTGGTGTCCAGGCGTTTTTATTTCTTTTTAAAATCAAAACATTTTTCAAATCGAATACTGTTAGATAGAATATAATCAGATTTGTCTATCTAAATCATTTTTTGAACTGGTTTGGCATAAGATGATGAGTCTAGCATAAATAACATCTCTTTTTAGATAGCGGTTCATCTTCATAAAACATATTTTTGATTTCAAATATTCAATAAGAGTTTCTTTTGGAAGAGTCTTCTATTAGTAGGGATTCTTTCAAATTTAAGGGAGCGCTTATTGGCACATTTTTGAATAGTCTTAGTAGATGGTTGAAATAAATCAACGAGATTTCTCCAGTTGTATAATAATTTTTTTGTTTATATTTTTCTCTTGTAAAAGAATATTTTAGCTCTTCTTGTATATTATATATAAATAATATCAGAAAGATAATCAAAATATGTAGAATAATGTATATTAAAAGTATCATCATTCTACATATTTCAGTGACTTTCATGTCTATTTTAATATAAACGATTTCTTTATTTTTTGTTTCTTGGACTTTGGTGAGTAACATCTCCATGGCGGATAAAACAGCATTATGTATGTTACATATGAGTAAAAGGATAAATCAAGATAATTGTTGTTGTCATTAAATAAATGAGTGTAGTATGGAATATTTGGATAGAAGTCTCTCAATTCTAATTCCATTTTCCTTTATTTGCATTTACGTAGTTTATCAATTAAAGTAAGTAATTCTTTATCTTGCATAGCAATAAGTCGTGAAAACAATACATCTGCAGCTTTGTATTTTCTTGTTAATTTTTTATAACCTGGGGAAAGTTCCTTTTCAATGTGTCTATAAGTTTTTTCACAGATAAAGTCATACGATCCTTCTGCGTTACGGGCTATAAATATCCTCATATTCAGAAACATTAGTAATTCAAGTTGGCTAGAATCAAAGTCAATTGTAAATGGTAATTTTGTTAATCGATTTGGAGCTTCGTTAAATGATTCATGAGATAAGATTAAATATTCCGGACGACTAGAGAACATTCCAAGTTGTGCATAAGCAACATTCCAAGTACCCGGTTTAATCTTTACTTTATTATCTTTTGCTTCATTTGGTGTATAACAAGGGTCAGTAAAGATAACATCTTCTTCCAATTTGATTTTGGCATATTTTTCTAAGGGTAGTGTTGAATCACGAGACTTTAATTTTTTTAATAAGAGTGGATGAGCTTCATCTTCAATATTTTAAGAAGAGCAGGCAGTAATATGGCAAGATTTATCATAAACAGAACTTTATCATTATTTGGTGATTTGGATTGTTATTTCATCAAATTTTTCATCAAAATTAAAAGGGTTGTGTACTACGGTTCTTTAATGAATTTGTTTTGAGTAAAATTTCTTTTAATTCTTTCATATTGGTGTAGTTTCATGTTCAGATTCTCTTTCTTTATAGAGCTATCGAAGTGGAACGCAAATTCAGTAATAAAAGTATTTGTATTCTTTATTTTCAATGAATTTGTTATCAATCCAAGTTCATATTTCGGTTCCATAATATTTTTATTAGTAATTTCTTCCAGGTGATAAAGTAGCGAAATCAAAATCAATTGGTTTGTATTTGCATCGAAACTTCTCAAGTTTCAATTCTGTTTCATCTGGTAAAAAGATTGGACTTTCATCAGTAAAAATTAAATTTTTGTGATTTTTGCAGTCGATCTTGTTTTAATTCTTCTTCAAGTTTTAGATAATCTTGTTCCCATGAAGTTAGATAAGTTTCTCTCATTTTAATTAGTCCGTTTCAACAAGTTCTTTATAATTTTTATGTGTACTTTATTATCAGTGTTAAATATACAAATCATAGAAGTGACAAATTTAAATTTGTATCTTGGGATCTTCCAAACTTTGAACATGGTAAATTCTTGTGGAAAATTAAGTAATTTCACAAGTTTAGTATAATCATAATCTTTGGTTTTTAGTTTAAATGACCAAAATATAATTTAAATCTCTCAAATTTTGGAATGGGTCTTTTGATAGATTTTTACAATAATGCTATACCTGGATTTTTAAGATGGGTGTAATTAAAGTTCATCTAATTCCATATATAATTTTTCAAAATATTCAACGAGTGTATTTTCTAAGAATTGAGATTTCTCCTAATTTAGGGGTAATTGTATGATTTATTCTTATCAACAAGTTTATGGTAGATCTATAAGTCATGGTTTCATCTAACAATAGCAAATCTTTTTCCAGCATTGGTTGGCGAATTTTCTTTTAGCGCATCTTTTAATTTAGGAATGAAAGTATCAAATCTTCTTAAAAAGATTAAATGGTTTTATATAGAGTTACATATTCTTTTGAGCGCGCAAATCACGTTGGCATTTTTAAAATCGTTTTTATATTCTTCATATTCGAGCGAATCGTTTTTCGATGAAACTTCATTTCGTTCTCGTAATCTAATTCAAGTTTCCTTTTTCTTTTTCAACAATTCAGTTTCAGCATTGATAATATCCATATAATTTTTCATTGTTTTTAGCTCTTTTTATTTATATTTCTATTATATTATAAAAAGTATGTCGTCAAACAAAAAGGAAGATTTTTGAGTAATCTTCCTTTTCTTTTTTGTATGTTTTTAATTAGAACTTTCAAGTTCTTGGCGATTAAATTGTTGTCAGTAAAAGTCTCTTGTCTTTATAAGATTTCAAAGTATGATTTGGGTTTGGAGCATAAGATAATTATAAATCTTTTCTAGGATAGAAGTTTCTTTCAAAAAGCTGATTTTAATTCAGATCGTTATCAGAGTTGTCAATTAATTCTAATTCTTTCAGAACTTTTAATGTTTTGCCAAAATGTCATATTCATAAGATTAATTTTTTCAATAGTATATTCTAATTCTCCTAATCCTTTTCTGATAGTTAAGATTAAATCTCTATCATTATCTTTTTGTTTTGCAGTCTAGGCTAAATATTCAAAGACTTTCATCTGGCATTTGTTTGTAAATAAATCATTTTTCTTTAGTGAGCTTAGAATAAATTTTTATTTGAGCATTGTTCTGCAATAATGTTGTTTTTCAAATAAATCGGCTATTGGCAAATTTATCTTTCCAGATTTAGGGTACAATTCATATTCTTTAGTATTTTCATTTCAGCACATGGTGATCGTCCTAGAACAGAGTCTCTATCTCTTTTGGAAAGTTGAGTAATTGTAAAATTTTCAAATTTATCTGATTTAGAAGTAACAATATCCTTAAGTGAGTCCATAATCAAATTGTTCTGAATATTTTGATTTGAAATTGGTCTTTTTGAATTATTGATAGATTTGACATTCTTTCAATATTAAAATCATCTAATTTATTCAATTCTAAAAGTAGTTCTGAGTAATAATCATCGATAGAGAGCTCATGAAAAAAATAAGTTTAGTACTCGTCAGAGCAGAATAGCACTGAGTTTGGTTTTAACATAAAACAAACGCGTTGTCTTGTACAAGTGATGAGTGGATTTTTACAGCAGTGATTTATAATCAGTTAACAAAAAGAAACTTTCTTTAAGTCTTCAAAAAATATAATTTGGTTTCAAAAAGAATGAATATAGGATTTGGTGGTTTACAAATTCTTGTGATTCAACATAAAGTGGTTTAAAAACATTTCCATAATTTTTAGTCTTCCAATTTCTCGAGTCTGGTTTTCTTTCAATTTTAGATTCATAATCTTTAATGCTGGTTTTTCTTCTAATTCTTGACAAATGAGTTTAAATAATTCATTTTAATAAAAGGCTTTCTAATTCTTTTTCGAGATTTCAGAATAAGCAATCTCATTTCCATCATAATCAATAACAGAGAACTTTGATTGGTGTATTTTTCAGTTCTATAAATATTAACAAGTTTAAGAAGTTCAAGTAATGAATATTTTGTGAATCTTAATATATTCAACAATCTATTTGAAACAACATGTAATTTCAATCTTAGAATATGAGTTAAAGAATCATTTTCTGCATTGGGCTCGTTTACGAGTTTGGCTAAATTCAAATGCTCCTCTTCAGTAATAAAAAAACATCAACAATTTTAGTTGAAAAATTCTACATTAGAATTTGAGATGAGCCAGTCCAATGTCCCTTAGCGAGCTTTGAGCTTTGAAGCAAAATCATCATATACAGTTGGTGGGTATATGGTTTGAAAACATAATTATCAAAAGAATGAAATAGGCATTTCTGATTGAGATTCAAAGCAAATCTTCAGTTATTTCTAAAGAATAAACATCTCCTTGTTTATCAACATAATAGAAGTATCAAACTGGGTAAATTCATGAATTTTAATTTGTTTCATTGATTTAGGCATTATATGTTTCATTCAATTCGTTTTAGAGTGCGTATTCAATCGTTTCTTTTCCAAACATTGAGCGATAATTTTTCCATCTTTATCTTTAATATTGAAAATATGATAGAATGTTTCTCCTTGAGAAAAGTAATTCGTTCAAAAACATAATATTCATCATTTTTCTTGAGTAGCAAATAAATCAGTTGTAAACATGAAATTATCAAAGTTAATGTTAGTATTAGGGCAGAATGAAATAGTAATAGCAGATTCTTTGTATTTGTAGTAAAGTTGAGCAAACATTTCTTCAATAAAATCATCTACGGTTTCAAAAGATAAAAGTAATTTGGGCTCATATGGATTATCAAAGCTAATGGAATTTCATTCATGTATTGATTCATGTAGTTTAGAATTTCTTTTGATTTAATCATTTCTAGCATTTCTTTAATTGAGAATTTGCAAAGAAACTTTTATTATAGATTTCCTCAAGTTTTGAACAAGTACAGCTGTAGCTTCTAATTGATTTAGAAATTCTTGGTCAATATGGATTTCCATTTTGAATTTTTTAAGTCATGACATTAAAAATCTTCATGAGACTTCCATATCTTCGTTGTCAGTCAATTTGAAATTGAAAGTATTTAACATGAATGCTTTAAGTTCCTTAAAATTAGCATTAAAGATTTCGTTTTTCGTTTTGTGTCAAATACAGTATTGTTATCATAAATATTATTGTCCGAACTTTATTTCTTTCATCATTTCAGTATCAAAAGCATCTAAATTCTTTGAGAAGTCAAACTCTTTTATCCTTTTTAATCAGAACTTTTTTCTTTTTTTAGTCTTGAATTTTTTTCATCTATAATGATTATAACATTTTTTGAGCTAAAATTCAAATAAATTTCTTTAATTTTTCTTAGTGTATAATGAATGATATGGGTGGCTTTTCATCATAAATGTTAACAGTAGAAAATACAAATTTTTTTCTTCAAAGCATCTTTATTGAAAAAAATTTGGTAAAAGTTCATCTTTTTAGAATACTTTTTATATGTTTGTATCTTTCTTCAGTCAAAAAAACAATTGGTCTCAATGAAGAATTTTTTTGAATCAGGGTCAATTGTTCTATATTTTGAACTTTCTTAATCAGAGTAAAAAAATTTTTTTAGCAAATATTCTGACTCTATTCTTTTTAGCAAAATAACTAACATTCATCTTTTTTTGTGATTGGGATAGACAATTTACAATCATTGAGCTAATAGAACTTTCTTTGAAATTTTTGAGCAATATTATTCATCTTTTTGATCTTTCTAGTCTTTGAAATCTTCATCAAGATGATGTTTAATATGGTTAATAAGTCATCTTTGGTCATGTTTGGAAATTCATTTAAGTGAGTGAATAGATAGTTAATAGTGTAGTAATTGATTTAATTTCAGCGTTATCATTATTTCTGTAAATATATGAAGTTGAATCGTAAAAACAATTTCGATTTCAATTTCTGCTTCAGGCATTCTCAGCTTTACAAGTTTCGCAGAGCTTCTTCATAGTGTTCATCTTTATAAATTGGTGTAATTTCTGGTGACTCTGTATCTTTTTAATTTAAATAGCATATTATTTGATCCTTTATTTTTAATAATAAATCAATTTTTGAACTTTCTAAGGTTTCTTTTCTTTTTTTCTTTTGATTTTTCTTTTTCTAAATTTTCTTTTTCTCGTCAGGGCCATTGAGAACTTTCATCAATAAGGATTTGGCAGATTTGAGTTTGTCTTTATTTAAGTAGATTTCTTTAATTCTCTTTGCCGAGCTAATTTTTGGAATTTCTTCAAAGCTTTTTTCATCAGAATCTATATGAGTTATCTTCGTGCAATGAACTAGTTCCATTTTTTTCTTCAAAAATGGGAGTAATGGATTTCTATTTCTATAATTATCATTTTTCCAGTTTATATATTTCATGATAAATTCTATCTGATAAAAAAACAATTTATTTCTATTTCTAAGCCCCTCAATAATTCTAAAAGAGTCAAAAAGCAATTCCTATTTTATAAATAATATTGTTATTAGTTATACGTTCATTTTGATTTCATGTCAAGTTTGGGAGAAAATTGTTAGGATAAATAAGTTTGTATCCATCTTTGAGTAATTGCATCTGTTTTATTTAAAAGTTATTTCATTCATATTCAATCCTTTCATTTTAACAAATCTTTTACATCTTTTTAATAAATTTTTCCTTTTTCAGCTTTTTCGAATTCTAGTCGTTTTCGTCTTTTGAGCATCAAACTTTTTGAGTCTTGTCTTTCATAGAGCTGAACAAAGTTTTTCATCTATAGTATAACAACAGACAGAATTCTCATTAAAAGTAAATTTCTTTTATTCGTTTAGCATAGGGAAATTTTAAGTTTCTTCAAATTTGAATTTGTTAATTTCATTTCCTTTAATGAAAAGTATTTTTATGGATTTGTTGTTTTTCTGAAAAGAATTCTAAATTTAGGTGTCTTACATCTAATTTGAGAGCTTGTCTAAATGTTTGATCACATCTTCAGTAATAAACAATTTATTAGCATTGAGTAATTTTTTCCAAAAGATTTAATTCATTATTATCGGCAAACTATAATAAGTCTATAGAGTATATAATTATCTGTAAAATTGAACTTTCAAATTTTTTTATCATTAGGATAAATTAATTTATAATCTTGTAATTCAATCTTCTTATTCTGTGATAGTATTTCATTCATGTTTTTAAATAGTACTCTTTCATTTTTGAAGGTTGTTATATCGTCATATAAGCAACGCAAAACAGTTAAGGCGATTTTTCGATAAATGTATCGATTTTACAGTAAAACAATTTAGAGTTGGTATTTTTTTAATTAAAAAAAGTTAAATCAGAGTAACTTCTTCTATTTGCTTTTTATTTTTTTATTTTTTTCTTCATGTTTTTTGGCAATTTGTTTTAAAATTATTGTCAGTAATGATAACAAGTTTTCTTAGTCCTGATAAAATAAAATATATTTAATTTTTCTCTAAAAATAAGGTTTCTGAACTACATTTCATCTGATGCAATATATACATCTGTTCCCAAATTAAAAGAATGAAAAAGTTATCTCTGGGTTATAATCAATTCAGTCTTGGTATAATTTTTGCAAAAGTTACATGGTTTTAAAAACAAATCATTTTTTATATGTAAAGATACGGTCATAAATTCAATTTCCAGCACAATCCAGTTCTAATATGGCATTTGTTGAGAGTCATATTTTTCTTTTTAATTGGATTTTTATATTTTTTTGTTGGGATAAATTGGTTTATAGGCCCCTTTCAAGGTAATATTCCAATACAGAGTCTTTTTCTTCTTTTTAATTCTTCAGTAATATAATTCATAATTCATTTCCTTTTTCTATATTTGGTAGTTTAAATCTATTCTTTTTGAATTTAAATGTATCTGAGTTCCAGTCTAAGCAGTTATGAGTCAGTTTATATTGTTTTCAATAGCATTTGTCATCTATTTTATAAAACAGTTTAGGGCGTAGTTTTAATCAAATAATGATTGCAAATCTTCTTCTAGTGAACTTTCAAGATTTTTGTTTTTTTGTTCTTCTCTGTTTCTCGTGCTTTTTGGTGCAGATGATTTGAAATTATCATCAACATAGAACGGGAAGTATTTTTTTGGGGATTGAATAAAATGTAGTTAATCTTTTCATAAAATTCAGCATAAGGATGTGAAGTACGGCTGTCTGAAACGACAGTAATCCGTTTTAAGTTAAAATCTTTGCGAAATTCAAAAGCTATTAAAGTGTAAAGTATATTTTCGGGACAGAAGTCATGTCAAAATGATAAGGCATTAGAAATAAAAATCCTCTATATTTAAATAGATTTCTCATAAAAATTCAAGAGCCACATTTCCCAATTTGTTTTTATAGGATTTAAAATTGTAGGGAGGAAAATTGATGTTTTTGGTATCTCGAGTTTTCAAAATCTAAAAAATCAATAGAATTAGGATAAATAATTTTATGACCCTCTTGTGGTAATTCATCTAATTTGGGTACTCTATAATAGTATTCATTGTATCAGAGCTTTCAGTATTGTTTTGTTATATTATATAATAAAATTGATAAAAAAATCAACAAAAAAAGGGAGGGCATTGCTGAATTTCTTTTTTTAAAGTAACAAAATAATTTTATTTGAATAATTTTTTTCCATTTTGTTGAAGTATTTAGCATCAATTTCTTCAGGTAATTTCTTTAATGAAATAGTGCATAAATGTTAAGTTTTGATCGACAGAAACACAAGAAATTTCAAATTGGATTGGTGATTTTTGGCTTTAATTTCTTGTTTAATTTATCAATTTCGAACGATTGAACTTTAATTTCTTTAGAATAATTTTTTTCAATGTATCGGTCGTAAATCAGATTGACACACATTTGACATCATATTCACGATACAGTGATTCTACAAACTTCTTGGGAGCTTAATTTCAGAATTTCAATGCAATAGAATAATAGGCTGAGTAATCCTAATTTCTTAGAAATTTCTTTATGGAAATTCTCAGTTAATTCATTAAATGAATTTCTAACAAATTTTAAAGGTGAAACAGTTTTTTGTGTTCTAATTAGTGTCATTGAATTTTGTAGTCAGATTTCTTCATAAAAGTGGTGTGATTTGGTTTATTTGAATTTCAACAATTTTATTTTGAATATTTTTTATTTCTTCTGCGTATTCTTTACGAGACAAAATTTTTGTTTATCAGGATGCATCATTTTAGATTTTGTTCCAGCAAAAATGAATTTCATCAACAACAATATTAAATGTTCCATTTGATTTCATTGAAAGTTTAAGAATAATGGTAACAGTATTCATCTGTAACATGGAATAATACATTCAGGTCATTTGTGAGATTGCAAAGTGATTTGTGAACAGGTCAGATAAGCAACATCATTATCTAATTTCATTCCAAAGGTATTCGTCCACAACAAAGTATTTAGAATTGTAATCAAAATCAGAGCTAATAGATTTTATTATCAGTTTGAATTTCAAAAGTTTGGTGTAACATATCTTTGTTTGACTAACGATTAAATAATTCTTCATCAAAATCGTGAAATGTTTGGTAAAATTTCGTAGCGTTCTAATTCAGATAAAATATATGATGAATCTAATGGGATAAAAAGATTTAATTGTTTTTTCAATGTGAACTTTCACATAACGTTTGTAATATTTTTTATTAGAAGTAAGATCTCTTGCATTATTACGTTCAAAAAGAGTAAATTTAGTGTTTGATTATTTTTGATTGAACTTTCTTTGTTTCTCTTGGTATTAATTTCATTGTTTATCAGTTTTTCTTAATTTCTAAATTTATTATACAACAGAAAAGTAGTCTTTGTCAACAATAAAATACAAAAAGACTTTTTGAGTTTTCTTTAATTAAATAAATCTTCAATTGAGTTTTTGTCTGTTTCGGTTTTCTTCTTCTTTTAAAGTTTTTCTCTCTGGCGATGAATTTTTCATCAATGAGAATAAGTAAATGAGCATTATCCATATTGTAATAGATTTTTATCAATTTTTGACAATTTTATTATAATGTCTTACATTTATTTCAGTTAGGGATATTGAGCTATCGTTATTATTTTTCAGATAAATCTTACGAGTCTATAAAGTTTGAGTTTGAGTTGAACTTCTTTAGATACGAACTCAAGTCTATAATAGTCATATCAACGGGCAAAAAAATATTGGCTACGTTCCTTAAATTTTTTTCACAAACAGTTAATTTGTCAGTCCCATGGTGTTTTCTTATCCATTGAAAATTCGAACAAAGACAGGAGTCCATGATTTCATGGTATTTCTACATTATTGTTATTAGGGGTATATTTGTTTTAGAGCATTTTTGTAGTTGTTCATGAACTTTAAATATAGCATTTTCCATTTGGGTGTTGGCTTTCTATGAATCTATCTTAATAATTATATAATAAAAAAATTAAAATAAATCAATAAAAACAAAAAGAGAATCAAATTTGATTCTCCTTTTCTTCTAATTAAATAGAACTCAATTGAATTTTTGAGCTCTTCTTTTTGCTTTTTCTTCTAAAAGTTTTTTTCTCTTGTTTGGTGATAAAATTATTATCAATAACAATAAGTAATCTTAAAGTTTTCATATTAAAATAGATTTTTGTCAATCTTCTTTGCTATTGTTTTATAATCTTTTTGAGATTTCTTCAGTTAGGCGAATTATTTCATCATTGGCTTTTGTCATTATATAAATGTTATCTATTCCATAACATTGTGTTTGAGAATATTTTGTTAGGAACATGGCTAACAATAGAGTTAGTGTATAATCTTCATCAATTGTTAAAAGAGGTATCTCTCTTAATGAGTTTCAAAAAAATAGTCAATCTCCTTGATTTTGGTAATCAATGGAGCAATTTTTTTCAAAGTTTCTATTCTTATTCTCACATCATTGTTATTTGGATAGATTTGTTTAAAGTCCTTTTCTATTTTATCTTCTTTTTGGTATTGCATTTTCCATTGGTGTCCCTTTCTATTGGTATTTATTTTTCATTTTTACAATAAAATTTAAAATCAATCAACAAAAAGAGAGTCAATTTCGAGTCTCCTTTTTCTTTATCTTTAATCATTTTTATCTGCTAATGCTTTAAATTTGGGATTGTTTTTTAGATAGTCTGGTGCGTTGAGCTGAATTCTATCTAAGTCTTTCATTTCAGTAAACTCTATAAATAAAATAAAAAGAGAACATTAGTGTTCTCTTACATAATCAGCATCGGGATTTGGGACGTATTCTCATTCACAGTGAGATGGCGGCTATTAACGCAAGACAAGATAGGCGGTGAGATTCAGTCACACGTCCATACGGACATAGATTCTAAGTCTGGGCTGTCTGCAGGTTCCAGCACAGGCGGGTGGTACATTCGTAAGCTAATAAACGATTTTGCGTTTTATGTAGAAAAGTACTGTATTGGTTGGACGTGACATCTAGTTTATGGGATGGTGCTCAGGCGGGCAACAGAGCAAAATTATTTAACGGAGGTATTTGATTCGGAATCTGATTCAACAAATCAATAATAACAAAATATGTAGAATGATGATATGTTTAATATAATATAGAATAAGGAGTTATCAAATAATGAGTAATGTATTTACGATAACAGTGAATTAAAATTGAATAAAGAATATAATCAGTTAGTTAGTAAATACATTTCTGATTATATTGAAATATTCAATAAAATTCAGAGATTAACATTTCATAGAATTAAAAGTATCATATTAAAAAAATGGTAAAATCACGTTTGACGACAGAAATATTATTCAGGTAATTAAAAGAAGAATTTAATTTAACAAAGCAGGAGCGTGATGCAATATTAAGTAATATGTTGGGTCGTTTTGAATCTATCAAAAGAATTAAAAGAGTTTGAAAGAAAAAGAACTAGAAAAGAAAAAAATATTTAGTCTTGAAAAAAAGAGATGAGTGAGGGCAAAAAAGATGAAAAGAACTTTACAAAGAATTGAAATTTCAAATAATAATTCTAAAAAAATTTCAATTTTGGTAAATATAGAAATCTAAAAAAATTAAAATTTATTGGAAACAAAATAGATTAAATGGCTAAAAAGCAAAGAAATTTAAAAAAATCTTGAAAATGAAATTGAAACAAGTAAATATAAAGTTTGTTTTGGAATAAAAATTGGTACAAAAAATTATAAAGAATTTGTTAAGAAGCGAGATAGTGAAATCTATTTCTTAGGTGGGGCGGGGATAGGAGTTGTTGTAATAATAATTTTTCAAGTAGAGTATAAGTCTAAAATCAATCAATTCTATTTTAAAATCAGAAAAGAAATTGATTTAGAAGATGATAAATTTGTTTATGGTCAATTTAATTTTAATAATAAAAAAATCATGGCAAATTTATTAAAAAAATCTGGGTTGGGGTAAAGAGTGAACAGATTTTATAGAATTAAGATTAAAGATAATCAGTATTTCTTCAAATTATATATGAACTTTGAACATAACAAAGATTTATGTGTGAGTAGAAATAGTTATGGTGTAATAGGAGTAGATTTTTAATAAAGGTTTTGTATCAGTAAGTGGGAGCGATAAATATAGTGAAAATTTAATAAATGAGTTTTAATATAGATTATCAATATAGCAAAGGTGAGTGAAAACAACAAACGATTTTCCAATATATAGCAACAAGATTAAAAAGATTGTTGGTGAATACAGGTAAAGATTTAGTTATAGAAAAAAATTTAATTTTGGTAAAAAGAAAGATAATTTAATAAGTAAAAGAGGTAAAAAAAATATAATAAGATGTTATCAGGTGCTATTCTAAATTTGATTCTATTATGAAGATTTTCTAAATGGTAAAAACAGAATTTTTCTTACATAAAAGTTAATCCGAGCTGGACGAGTTGGATAGCAAAACAAAAATATTGAAAAATGAAATTAAATATGTAAAATCTGGAATCTCTTATGTTGTGAGTACGTAGAGGTATGTTCTTAAAAGATAAAAACAAAAATAACATAGTATTTCAAAATTTGAAAGAATAGGACGAGTGATTGATGTCTGAATGCTAGTGTGGAAATTCAAACAAAATAAAGTTTTCATTTTTCTCTGAAGTTGTAATTCATAGTGGTGAAATGGAAAAGAGAATGAAATTAAAATGTTCATCTGATTTAAGATGAAATAGTCATTGTGGTCGTGACGAAAAAAACAATCTTGAATTATGGAATAGACTATTCTACAATTCTTGTGCTGGAGCGCAATAATTTTGAGAATATTTTTATTGGTGGGTAGCGGATTCGGACATGGGCTGGATTCAAAGTCAGTGATTTGGCATTGTCTGAGTAATATATTGATCCTAAAGGAATTGGGACTATCAGGATTCGTAGTCAGCGTCATATCCATTAAGTAAAAGCATTTATATTGTATTGAACAAGAATTGAATTGTAGTGAAAAGATTATCAGCGAGTGTGATGGCATTTCATCGGACGTAATCCTTATCGTAATTAAAGATTTTAATAGTAGGGAAAATTTACAATAAAATAAATAATTGTTGAAATGATTAAAAAAATATTACAGTATCAAAAAAACAATTGTAAGAATAACGTAGCAATAGGTATTGTAATTACAAAGTGGCATAGCGGGGATAAAATATATTTTTTTCAAATTGAGTCATAATATAAATCCTTTCATTTTGAAAGCAATTCAAGATTGAACTCTATCTAGGTGACAGGATTCGAGACAGCAGTTTAAAGCACGTTAGGGCAGCAGGTAGGCGCAGTATTTTTAAAATTGCGAAGGACAGTTCAGACAATTTTTGGGTTATGGAGACAACGTTGTGGCATTTTCAAAAATAAGCATATATGGGCAACGAGAGTCAGATGGCATGGGTTGGAGAATATCATGGTAGGCATGGCGTTGTTATTTAGATGAGACGGTGAACTTTTAAAAACGTGAGCTGACAATATTTGGCTCAATTCTAGGTATTGGTGAGTTGGTACAGAAACAAACAAGATTTTTATTGAGCGGTAGTTTTACAGAATTTCTGGATTGTTCATCTTCAATGAACTTTCTTGTAAATATTTTTTTATAGAGTGGGGTGAGTCTAATACGTTCTTCATCTGATTTATTTTCCATTGGATAAGGGATTGGCGATTTTTGGAACTCTGGCGTGTAAATTCCATCGAGACGGCGCGTTCAGATTTCCATATACAGAATTTCCATATCTTTCTACAAAATCATCTAAAATCAAGTTTTTTTCATATATAGAATCCTTATGGAAATGGAGCATAGGAGAATCAGATCTGAAAAAGCGCAAGGGCGGTATTTTTTCAATTAGGTAGGCCATATGGTAGAAAAAGATTGTAAGAATTTCTTACAATCTTAGTTTGATTATGAGGCGAGGGCGGACGAGTGTAATCCCAGGTATAAGATTGTAAAGGTATTTTTCAGGTGACAGAAGCATTTTGGTGGAAGAAATGCATATCAATAATCATATGAATATCTTGTGCGGTGTAAATGTTGTCATGATTAAGTGACTTCCTTTTTTTCTTTTTTTAGTAATTTTTATTTTTAACAGGATCTATCAGATTTGAGTGATTTCTAAGGTTTTGGAGACTATTTTTTTCTCAGTAGGTGAAAAATATAAGTTTTTTATATCTATTATATCAAAATTTGAGTTAATGTCAATATCAAAATTAAATTTTTTTAAAAAGTTTAAGTATTATAGAGCATATCTTATAGTAAACAAACGTTACAGGTGTTAGGACAGTTTTATGATTAAAATATTTTCTATATCCTTTTTTTGTGGCGGTTCTTATCTAGTATTCTCTCGTAATGATGGGTTTATAAGTGAGTCTATTGGATTCTTTCAAAAATATTTTTTTGATTACAAATCTCTTGTTATTTCTTGGATAAAAGATTAGAATTTTCCCCAAAAATCTGAAAAAATAGAGACAATCTTTGACATTACAATAATATGGTATTGCAATAATCGCAGTCTGTTTTATCCATGAATACGGCAACAACAGACAGGAAAACATTAAATGGAATCTGATCATATAAATTCATGGCAATCTATATAAGTCATTGATTTCAGGTGATCTATATATTGCATCTAGCATAGAGTGGCGGTGACGAGACTCGAGACTACAGACTCATGTACAAGGCAGGTGATGCAGGTTGGGCGCAAAAAAATATAGGGTCAGATTTAGTTTTTGGCGACAGTATAATTAAACGTCTATATTCAGTCACAAAGTGAGGATTGATGAAACTCAAAGGTTCGCACATCTCGGCAAGTAAATTAAATTTCTTTAAATCAAAGGAAATATCTTTTGGCGTCTTGAGGGATTTCTTACGGCGTTCGTCTAGCAAATTCTTATGAAGATTTCATGGCGTCGAACTCATATCAGCATTTGAGTTGGGTGGAGTACTCATAAAGCAGTCGTTCGTGCATTTAGAATCCTGGGATTGGTAATCTCTGAAAACATATAAGGGTGAAAGATGAGTTTCAGGTAATCAAAAATCTCAAAACATTTCTGGGTGTCATGTTGCTGCGTTGAAAGGTGGATTTGTTCAAGCAAAGTGGGACATCTACAATTTCAATATAGTCAAGATTTATTATGCGACAATTCAGTATGTTGAGCAATGAGCTATGAATTGGTGCGGACGTGCTTTAAGTAACGATTTTAAGGGCGATATCTAGTCTTTATGGAAGCATTCATGATCCGTTTTATGAGTATGTTGGTATAGCATCACGAGTAAGTTTTCAATTCTCAACGTGATAGTCAGTCCAATAACAAGTTATTTTTCTGAGTTATTCGTTCATTCTCAAAAACTGCGAGCGGGATGTGTTAGGGCAAAGCATTAGGCAACGGAAGAATAAGTTTTAGATTTATATTTAATTATGGTGCGGAAACTATCGCAGTGAATTTTCACATCATTAAACGTTCCCTTTTGAGTAAGGTTTGGCTGATGGTCTGAACAGCTGGAGCTCCTATACGGAGCAGGGTGGGATTCAGACTGGGAAAGATTAACTGACTCGCGGTTTTTCAGGAGCACTTTGCAGAAGAGTGGGTGAGGCCAAAGTGAGAGGAAACATCTTTAAAAGATGTTGTTCTCTCTATAATTATTCTTAAATTAAATTTTTGATTTGTCTTTATCAGTAGAAGTTTCAGATGAGTCAGATGCCTTCTTGTTAGGAATGCCCGAACGGTCAATTGTATCATACCCCTCAGTTCTATCTACTAATTCTGATAGCAAAGTCTTATAATCATCTTGGGAAAGTGGCTGGTGCATCTTTATCCTTTGTGAGTTTAATCTCAGTGTCAAATTCACCTTTTGTAAATGGAACATGAGATAAGTTAGCATCAACATTAGAGTAAATGGCAAAGTCATGTTTGTATAAATGACGGAAAATCCAATAAGAAAGTAAGTTTTGATAACGTTTAACAGTTTCAGAAGAACCTGCTTGGTTATATTTGGCAGGTTATCAATTCACGATGTAGTTCAGTTAGGGACATTCTTGGTGATGAGGGCAGGACAGAGAATGTAACTTCTTAGATGTAAATGTAACAGTTGCAGTATTTCCCGAATCATCAATTACAACATCTTTAATATTGTAATTTACAATTTTCTGAAACAGATTGCGTCTTACTTTAAGGAAGTTAGAAATTGTTTCTTCTGGTGTTTCAATTTGAAATTCTTTTGGCATTGCTAGAAGTAATCTGGAGGCGGAGTAGGGAATCTTCCTTAATCTTTTTCAGTAGTTTGAACAGCGATAATTGCATCAGTCCATTTGTCATAGGGTTTTGTATAGAACTTTCTTAAATTTAGCATTATCTGTAGTTAAGACAGAATCCAAAAGAATTGTAGCGTCCTTTGGGAATTTCTCTTTGAGTGAGATCTTCTTTGGTAGTGGTTGTTGGTGGTCAGTTGTTTCAGTTTTATTTTTCTGTTGATTTTTGGTAATAGAGAACAAGCTAAGGGTACAGTAGATAAAGTTAAAACGATTTAATAATTTAATTTTTATTCATAAATAAAATAAAGTCCTAAATTGTAATGATTTGCAGAGCAATCAAATCGTATTTATTCTTTGTGCAGTCGTTAAATTTCATATCAAGATTGGCTACAAAAAAATCATTATAGGTATTGAAAGAGTTAATATAATCATTTTATTTCTCAGTATCCTTAAATTTTTTTAATTAGGATTTGTAAAATGATTATAATGAAAAACATGCAGGATTCGGGCGTGTTTCTGACGTGAAAAAGACAGCGACGAAACCTGGTCGAACGATGTTAAATTTTTATTAAAAAGAAATCATCTTCATCAGTTGGTTCTTGTATCTTGAGTTTTTGATGTGTCAATTCCATTTGTTCTCTAGTGAACTCTAACAAATCTTCAAGCAACATTTCGTACATAATATGAGTCCCTTTTTGGGTAATAGGTATCGGAAGATTTAGAAATTCCATTTTAGCACAATAAGTTTCTCTGAAGTTCCATTTGCAGTGGATTTTTCAAATCCATTATTTTGGGAGATAAACAGAGCATTCCGTGTTTAGTTTGGTCCTTTCCTTATCATAAAAGTTAATGGGATTAAGCAATAAGTCCCGTAGATGGCATGCATGCGGGATCGGGGCGTGTTTCCGAAAAAAATGAAAGGGCAGCGTCTGAGCAGACGAACGGTGGCAGTATTAAGATAAATCATCTTTATCAGTTGTGAGTTTTAGAAACTCTTTCAAAGGTTTTCCAAAAAGTCGTGAGTACAAAAATGGGACGAGTTTGGACGGGATCGAAGGGCGGATTTACAGTCAGCGCGTTTGGCGGATTTCAAGCGGGGACTTATTAAAAATAGTCTTGAGTTAGAGCTCTTATATTTAGTCAGCTAGGATGAAATGATTCGATTGGCGGTCAGAATCATATAATAAGTGTATGAAAGGTGAGTTCTCAATTCATTTTAGAGCTGGGTTGTATTTTTCAGAATTAAAATAATGAGTGTGGGATTCAGTCATATCTCAAGGACAGGCAATTTAATATAAAATATAAATTTAACGGGAATATAGGAATCGGACTCAACAACGGGATTTCAGATGATGCATATGAGCAGGGTTCCAAAATAAAAAAATCTAGTGGTATTTTTATTTGCTGATGCAGTTGGGCTGGTTCAATTGAGTGGGATGGGACTGATTCTGGTTTTGACAAAAAGGTGAGGTGGTAACATATTCAATTTAATTTAATATAATCTAGTAGCAGATTGGGTTCTAGATTAAAAGTCTATTCCATAATAAGATTGGTATGAGAGTATTATATTCAAAAAAATTTATTCAATCTAGTGATTTGATTTTCAGTATTACAAATTTGAAGTTTGTTCCATGCAGAAGTTGGTGATGGTATGTCAGTAAGTATATATAAAAAGGTAACGATTTTTAAAAATGAAAAAAATAGATTTGGAGTCTTTTTCGTTATTAAATAAAAAGGTGGCGTATGTCGTTATGTCAGAGTAGGCACGTCATCTTTTTCATGAAATAGAAATGATTTTTATATTGCGTTTGTGTCTATATCAAAACTAATATTTATAATTTTATTAGAAATGGAGCTAGCAGGAATCAGACTAGGGCTGGATTAAAAGGTGAGTGAGATTGGGCATGGGAGCTGAAATTAAAATAATGAGTGACACAAAAAAACAATGAAAAAGAATATCTCTGATTTTGTTGAGTTAGAAATCAAAGTTTTTAACGTGTGTATGAAAAGGAGGATTAAAGTTTATCTTTTTTTGATTTAAAAAAAGATAGTGGTGAAAATCATTAAGTTAATTTGAGTGGGCGGTGGGATCGGAGCTGAGGCGATTAACAGTCAGGGTGCAGATGAGCTGGGTCAATAAGGAGGTGGCAGTATGAGTGGTAGCGCGGGATCGGGACTGGGGACAAATGGTCAGGGGATTTTAAGTCATGTGTTTGCAAAAATTTCAAGCAAGCATAATTAAAATTTCAATGTTCATAGAAAAATTATATCAGGTTTGAGTCATTTGTCAATAGTTTTTTTAAATTTTTTTCATCTTTTTTTGAAAAAAATTTTTCAAGTTGTTTGTAAATATATATTAACAAAAAAAATAGACTTTCCTTGTCAATAAGTTTTTCAAAAATTTTTCTTTTTCTTGAAAAGTGTTGTTAAATATCAACAACAGATATAATTATATCACATCTGAGTTATAAGTCAGAGCATTTTTTTCTGAAAAAAATTTTTTTATTTTTTTACAAAAAGTATTATCCAATATCAATAGTGAATAAAAGGTAGGGTTTTTCGTTGTTGAAGGAGCTATATTCAGTTAATTTTATCCATTTAGGATTTCAGAAAACAGCTAAAATTAGTATTTTTCTTTATCTGGCATAATAGCAAAAAAACAGACTTTTATCAAAATGATAATATTTCAAAAGCTTCTTTAAATAGAGTTGCTAGTTTCTTCAGGTTTTTTGAGCAAATGATCCCACAACTGATGCCCTAAAATAAGTGTTTTTGGTTTTTGTTCTTGAGCAGTGCTTAGGATAAAATCAATTCGTTTAGAAAGAGCATTGTAATTTTTCTTCAACAGAAGTTTTTTTGTTTGGCGTCTTCGATTTGGAGCAGGCTGAGTAATCACATCACAAGTATTTATTGAACTTTAACATTATCATTACGAAGATTTGAGCAAAAGGACGTCAAAAAAATTACGTAGGGAGAATAAATTCCTCTGTCAACAAATTTATAGTCAAAAAGTTCCTTAGCATTATTTGCATAATAAAGTTTAAATTTGTTATTAGATAAAACATTGTATAGAACAGATTCAAATACATAAGAATTTCTTCTTGGCAGATTTCATGCAAATCCAGAAACTTTGGATTATAAAATGAGGCAAAAATTAAGTACAGCAGTCTTTTTCATTGAAAGTGCTGTAAATAGTAAATAAACATCAATATTATCACGATAATATTAGTTGTGAGCTATCGTCTTTATTATCTAATGGATTCATATAGATAGTAGATTCAGAAACAATGGAAAGAATCTCTTTTTGAGAATTTCTTGAGTCATTTCTTGAATATGTTTTTGAGACTAGCAGATCGTTCATCATTAAAAATATTTTTGGTTTAGTCATTTCTTTAATCTTTCTAATTATTGTTTTTTTAATACAAGTGGTATAGTTAATTTTTTTCTTTCTTTTTTAATCAGAATAATTTCAGAGTGCATAAGAATGTTTCTTATCTAAGTATTCCATTTTGATTTGGGTAAGAACTTTTCTAAGAAATATTCTCTTGAAAGAACAAATATATCTGATGATGAAATATTGTGAAACTAATTGTTTCAATGAGTTCTTTTTAATTTATTGAATTTCCATAAAAGGTTTGTTAAAGGGGTAAATTTTATCATAGTCCAAAAAAATGTAGCATTTTTTTCAGAATCTTTTCATATTCTGTTGGGCAAAAGTTATAAACAGTATATTTAGTTATTGAATCTTTGAGCTAGATAAATTGAGTCCTAAATCACGAATGTAAATGCAGTATTGATTAGCAATAAAGACAGTTTTTCCATTAGTAACATGAGCTAATATAATTAAATTGATGATAAGAATTAGTCTTAGGATTTAAGATTGGGGTTGAGTCGTTCTAATGGAATGAAAATCAATAGTTTTTTTCAGTAACAATAAAGTTAGAGTTCATTTTTCTTATTCTTTCTGAGTTGGCAGTCCTCATAATTTCTTTAAATGTTTCTGGGTAATCACGAGCAAGGTGAGTCATAATTTTTAGTACGAGCATTTTTCATAAACAATAAAAACATACTCGGTCACGGTCTGTAATAACAGAAAGTGGCGTGGTCTAAGTTGTCAGTTAAATCGGAAAGTTTTGGCTAACATAGCATCAACATTATTACAAATGTTGTCAATGTAATCAGAATAAGTTGTTTTTTTCTTTATCATGAGTTAGGAAAGATAGAATATTCAAGACATCATCATCAATTCCTTTTTTTCTCGTAAAAAAATTCAGCATTGAGTGGAGTATCTTCAATAACATCATGAAGAGAATAAACTGCAGCTTTTTGAGTTTTTGTACGAATGTATTTAGCATTATTAGCGAGCATAATACATGGAAAATATAAGGGTCAGTATTTCGGCGTGTTAAAAGCTATGAGCATTGTGCAATTTCTAAAAGCTGTTTGTAATTGTTTGTTGTTGAGTCATAATAATTAGCTCATTTCATTTTTGTAATTTAATTATATCAAGTATTTTTTTGAAATTGTCAACAAAAAAAGAAAGATTTTTAATAAATCTTTCTTTTAGGTATTTCTAAAACATTTTATCAAGAGCATTTAAGAAAATTCTTCAGACGAATGATTTAATTCCAATTTGTTAGAAATAAGTTTAGCAATTTCGTCAGGGTTGAGTTTTTGTATTGTGGTGAAATAGATTTATTCTTTTTGTAGTCTTTAAAAATTGTTTCCAATTCTTTAGCTAGAAATATTGAGTTTAAACATATCTCTGATAGCGTTATATTTAAAAAAATTTCTAGCATTTGTTGATCTCCTATTCGTTTCCATTCTCGTAGTATTTCATCTTTATTATCTTTTTAAATCAAGATTAAGGTTAGCGTATTTTGCATTAAGAAATCCAAGTAATTTAACAATGATTTATAGAGCATTTGATGAGCAATATTGGCAAAATAAAAAAACATTAAGTTATCAGTGCATAAAGAATAACAGATAATTCTTCTTCTGTTAATTCAGAACTATAAATATTGACATAATGAGCTTGTTCAAGTATTCTTCAGTAAATCATAGGTAAATCTTGGTAGGAATATCTATGAGTTTGAGTTTCTAATGATCGTTTAAAAAGATTTTTAGTGTTGCTATTGTTATCGGTTTATTCATAAAGAGGTAGTCTCAAGAGCTTCGTTCCATAATTCGAAACTTTCTTCTAAGGAATTATTGTTAATAAAAAGAGTATTCCAAAGGGCTAATTCTAGTTTATTAGTCATAATTTCACGAACTATCATTATTTTTTTGTTAATTCAATAAAAGTACAAGTAATCATAGAATTGGAGGGTCTAGAGTCATTAAACAATCCATAATATTTTTTGTAAACGTAATTCTAATTGTGAATATTTTTAGTTCAGTATCCTCTAACATAGAATTTAAATAAGCAATAGTTTTTGTTTCCAATTCATTTTGGTCAGTGAGCAATTCATCAATCATTAAGAATTGTTTCATTGTATAAACATTTCTGAGCGAATTCTCTTGGTAAGAAATAAAAAAATAATCTTCTTTTGAATTTCATAATTTCTTATAATCTTCCATTCACTCTGAACTTTATAATTTTGGTAATGAGTATCTTTCCAAAGTAATTGAGTGGGATAATGATTGAGTACTCTTGATTGAGAGTCAAATTCATAATAAATTTCTTATCAGTTGTTACATAGTATCTGAAACTTTGAAATTTCTCCTTTTTCTATATAGTGTGGTGAATTTGTTTTAGGGGACATTATATCGTCATATAGTGAACGCATGGCGTAAGAGCTGTTTTTCGATAAATGTATCGAGTCTTCATAAAAACAGGCTAAAAAAACAGTATTAGCGTTCTTTTTTTCTTACGTCTGAAAATGTCAGGGAAATTCTTTATTAAGACGAGCATAAAGCGAACTTCAATATATTCCTCGATTAAATCTGGGTCAGTAAAATCGTATTCAGAGTGAGAAAAAAATGTACATCTTTATATTTCTTTTTTTAATAGCTGTTCAGACATAGCAGAATTTTTAAGAGATGCAGTCCATAATTATCAAAAAGTAACATCAGTAAAAGAATGGGTCTGATCTAAAATCTTCAAGCAATGGTGCGTAAGAATGATGGGTTTACAATATAATAAGCACAATCAAAAGCATTCAATGGGTCAGAACTTTTTCAATTGGTAAAAGAAACTCTGTATTAAAATCTTTTTCATCAGTTGGTTTAAATGTTTCATAATAAGTTTTTGGTACGTCTTTATAACGAGCAATTTTTTTGTCAGTCATTCTTAATAATCTGCATGTCATAAGCAGTTGGGTTTGAGTTACAGGTGAATAATAATGTCTTTCTTTTTTTATGTCTAAGTTTTGGTATTTTCTGAATCAGCATATTAAATAAAGTAAATAGATTGAACTAATATTTTCATTTTTCAATTTATCAATCAGAGCTAATCATTGGTGAGATGTAATAATTTCTTGTGTAGTATATTTAGAGTTGAATGTAGGGTGAAATTGCAATAGAAATTTCTTTCATGGGAAGTTTGCGTTCTTCACGATTAAACATATTTTTAGGTGAGTCCCATGAGGTTGGTGAAACATTAGGTGCAAATCCTAGTACATCTTCTTTATTTTTTTGGAAATCTTTTTTTATTAAATTTAGTATATGAAATAAATTTATTTACAAAGTATTGAATTTGACAGTAGTATCCATATCTCCATTTGTACGAAGTTTTTCAGGGACTCTTCAAGTGATCGGTGGTACAAATTCTGGCGAAAGCAATTTGAGATTGATTATTACGATTGCATATCTTCGGGCATGTTGGTTTCTTCAAATTCTTCTTGGTATAAATCTTAATTTTAGTATTGATGTTTCTATAATATTATTATCTTTCATAATTCAGTCTTTCATTTAATTAGTTTTTCTTAGTTATATTATATGATAAAGTCTAGAGCTAAGTCAATTCAAAATCAGTGGTAAAATGAGTCAGTTATAAAAATCCAAAATCGAGGCTAAAAAGTAGCGATAAAAAAATGAGTCAGTATCTTTTTTTAAAAAGGCAAAAATGAGTCATAGAGTAATTTCAAAAAAAGCATATAAAATGAGTCATCTATATTTTTTTAAAAATCAGGGAAATTAAAATAGTCAGTATTAAAAAAACAAAAAAATAGAAAAATGGTGATGAAAAAAAATAGGACAAAAATGAGTAATGAATTTATTTCAAAAAAAAAGATTAAATATGGGTACAAAATCGAATAAAAGTAGGTAAAAAGGACTCAAAATGGTAATTTCGAGACTAAAAATGGCGATAAAAAGGGGTAAAATGGCATTTTTTTGATGTTAGGGCGTTTTTACAGTTGGTATGAAAGTTGAGCAATAACAGTTAGAGCAGTTCCTAAAACAGAACTTTTTCGGGACTAATAGTATAAATAGTGGTAAATAACAAAATAAATAGTAAATAAATAGAAATTTCAGAACTTTTCAAGAGATCGTTGAGTAAAGAATATAAAAAAGAAATTGAGTTAGTAATTAAAAATTTATTAGTAATAGTTATGAACTTTAAATAATGGTTAGTGGTGTGGTTCAGCAGGGCATAACAGTTTTAATAGGCAAATGATAAATTATAAGGGATATAAGTAAATCTTCTTAAAAGTTGATTGAAGTAGAAAAAAAGAGATTTTTAGAAAAAAATCTCTTTTTATTTATAATATTTTTAAGGGCTAAAACAATGGATTGTTTGATGAACATACACAACGTGATACAGTGTTTTTAATAGAGCTGGCGCATATTCTTACATAGCTTTATATTTTACAAGTTCTTCAATATCCATTTTTCCATATAATTGGGCTGGATGCTTTGTTGTAGCATAGATACAACATAACGAGGCTGCAGTATCTTCAGAGAGCTTTTCTGAGGCGTAACAAATTCATAAATCTTATTATCTCCAGCAATTTCACGTTCTAGTTTTTTTCATCATGAGCTGAAATGGAACAGTACAAAACGGTCAATTGTAGAAAGCATCAAGTTCTTCACGAGCAGTATAAATACGGTCTCAAATTTCCTAAAGTATTGAGCAAAAACAGAATATAAAAGTCTTTATGTTTTCTTTTTTTCAGTGATAGGGAAATTCATAATAATTTGTAGAGCAGAGTTAATATTAAGAATAACAGTGGCGTCTGAGCGTCCATTTCATCAAACAAGTAAAGTAAAAATTTCGTCCAGAACATAGAAAGGAGTTTCAACAAAGTTTGCGTTTGCATCAATGGACGATCAATTTATATTCTTGACGAATGAGTAGGGGTACAGTAAAATTCAATCAGGGTGATCAGCAATTTGATTGTGAAAGGACATTCTTGCGGGTGACTGATGGACGTTTAGCAAAACATTTTTCTCCATTTGCAAGCAAAGTAAGGATAGATTGAAAAGCAGAATGAATTAGAGCTAATCTCTTTAGGTTTATTATCTCAATTTGAATTTTAGTAATTTCTGGTAATTTGCACAACGTTCTTCAATCAATTTCATTTGGCAGTGTTTTCAGACTCACGAGCAATGTTTGTAGGATGATTGAAGTTTTTTTAGTTGATTAAGTAGATTTGTGAATCGTTCATCTTCAGTAAACTCAAAAATTTGTGAAATTTTTATTTAATAGTTTTGGTAATTCTTTATTGTTTTTCCATATTTATTTTTTTATTCAACGTATAATCGTGAATCATTTCCTTTTCCTCGTTCTGTGGTCAATCAAAGATTCGGTCTAAAGAACTGAGATCGTACGAGTCAAAATCAATGTTTGGTTCTGCAACATCAAAGTGGCATTATTGAGTGATTAAAGTTGCGACATTCATTATTAAAGGGAATTAAGAAATTATTTAAAAACATATTTTGTTCGCTTTCTAAACAGCAGCAGGCATAAGTTTTTCTCTTACAAGATTATAAAATTCAGTGGAACAATTACAATATTTTTTTTATTAAATGAGTTTCATAATGTTTTGGATTTCATCTTCAGTTTCTTCAAAATTATTTTTTTAATATAGTACTTCAAATGAGTAAATTCATTGATTGAATAATTTGAAAATTCAAAAGCATGAGATAACGGCACATTTTGTCATTGTGGAATTGTTTGAAATTTTGGAAGTCGATTAAAAATATCTTCTCCTAAAAATTCCTTTAGTAATACGTTCTAGGTCTGTATCTTCTTCAATAAGCAAAATATTGATTTTTTTATTAGCAACACGGTATGAGGTTTGAAAGCAAGAACTTTTGCATAATCGTCAGTGAAGTACAACAATTGGCACGTCAATTTCGTTAGTATTATCTAGAACTGTTAAATTATATTCAACAAATTTAATTTCATCAAGTTTGAATAAGTGTTTTTTTAATTCGTCCATTTGGTAGCAAAAATTTAATTTGTGATTGATTTGAATTATTTACTCGTACAGTTAATCCATAAGTTGAACCATTTTTATAGAAATTTGGTTGTGTACGAAGCCAAGTAATAATGTCAATCTTTCTAATCCCAGTAGAATTAGCTGGATTAAATTCTAGAGTATCGTCATCTTCATTTTGAATAAATACATCTTCAGGGAAGATTTCAGCAAATTCAAATTTGGCAATTGAATAAGTGCATCATTGGCATTTTGCAACAAAGGTATAAGAGGAATAATTACGGTCATTCTTTGGCATTACTCCAGTTTCAAGCATTTCTTTGTATTTGTCAAGGATTCCTAATTTAGCTGCAATCACATAATCAAATACTTCATCACCTGTAAACAGTTCATTTAGACCTAATACTACATCATTACATCTAAATTTGGTATTTAAGTTGTTTGGGCTGTTGTAAGATTTTTTTGTTTCTAATCGTTTATTCATTTTATCCTAGCTTTCTTTCGATAATTCTATTATATAATATAATAGACAAAAAAATCAAGAAAAAAAGTTATCCAAAAAAATGAATAAAGTTTTTTTACAAAAAAATTTAGAATAGATTATCCATGAGACTTTCAGAAACAAGTTCTACAATTTGAACTTTCGATTTCTTGTTCAGTATCACGAAGGTAAGTGGTATTCAAAAGTGAGAGCCCATGAAATTCCTAGCAATGTTTCAATTTCGTATTGCAATTCTTGCGTATAAGATAATCAAAGTAACGATTGCAGATTCAGGGCGCGTCTTCAATCTTAGTAGGAGTTGATTTGTAAGTTGAAACAGTAGAGTTATGTTTAGGGTGGCTGAATTAGAACGACATGAATTTGGATTGAGCTCAAATAGTTGTTCCATAAAGCAAAACTAATTTGTTGATGGTTGGTGAACAATAGGTTTTTGGTTTGATTGGGCTGTTTGGCATTCTTTAGAATTGTTTCGTCAACGCTCAAGTGAATTTCAAAATCAAAGTTCAATTTCTTTTCAGTTGCATTAGTGTATAAGGTGGAAATTCTACAAATTTTTCTAGGTCATTAGGGGCAGGATTCTTGAAGTTTTTGGTGAGTAATCAATTATACATTTCGATTTGGTCAGAGGAATTTGGCATGATTGGATGCATCATTTTGTGAGTTAGCATAATCTGTGAGTTGAACAGAAGGCAGGCATTTTATTATGAGAATGTGTTTCTAAAAACATTCCATATTGATTATTGGTGGTATAGATTGGGTCTGTGGTGGTGTTTGGCAGAGTTCTTTTGTTTGGAGTATATGAAAATACATCATCATTCCAAAATTTCAGACGAGATATCTTCAAGTTTTGGTATTTTTCTGTTTTAATTCCATTGAAAGTTTTTCTTCATAAGTCAAAGTATAGATGATCTGTTGGTGGAATCAATTTACAGTTTTTAGATAGAAGTTGAATTTTGAGATCTTAAGTTTTTTGTCAGTAATGTCCTTGTGCATTTCATTGAGTTTTAATCGCAATTGGTGGAATTTTTTTGTAAGTGTTTGTTCTTTTTGGTTTTACATATTCAACAGATTTCGGGGAATGTTGAAAAGTCCATAATCATTGAACTTCTTTAGAGAGTGACAGCAAAAATTTTTGTTCCTCATAGGGTGATCTTTTTCCTACAACGGAAAAGTTTTTAATCATGGCTTTTGGTCAGATTCTTTTTTTAAATTGTGTTGACGGATAAAGTTCTGGTAATTCCATTTTATTTATTTCTCGAATTTCTTTTTTTATTTAGAGCATTTTGTATTTTTAGTCCATTCAATGGATCTTCATAAGTATTTACATTTTCTTGTGCTTTTTGTGATTGGGACAGAGTAGCAAATTCTTCATGTCATGGGTGGGCGTTTGGTGCGTAATGAAGGGTAACAAAGTTCAAATCTGCATTGCGTGCGAGGAATTTATTCACATATTGAGTCGCACGAGTGACAGCGTCATTTTTCCATGCAGCATATTCAGGGCGGATCAATGTCATCGGTAAAAATATTACAGATGGTTTTGTTTCTAGTTTCTTGCCCATTAGGAAAATAAAAATTTTTCTTGTTCTCGGCGGTGGAAAAAAATATTAGTCAGACAAATATATTCTTCATATTTCTTTCGATAGAGACTAGCATAAGAAATGGGATTAAAGAGGCATATGAAAGTAAATATATGTCAGGCACTAAAATGAATAGTAATCCATTTTAAATTCATCGCGATCCATAGGTGTCAAATCTTTTTATGGTGACGTTTGGACGATTTTCTTAGCGTAAATTTATAAATCATCTTGCGTTTTATCAGCATATACAATGCATCTGAAATTTGGTCGTCCAAATCGTGAGATTAATATTATATTTTTGTTTGTCTGAAAAATCCATATATGAGTCAAGCAAATTTGATTCAAATTTTTTTAAAAAAATTAAACTTAGGGATTTCACATATTGAATTTGTGTCTAGTTCTACAATAGTCATTGTAATTTGCCCTTTCTCATTATATTATATATTCTATCAAACAATTTGGCATTTGTCAACAATAAAAATGTTATAAAAGGTCAAAAAAATCAAAAAGTGTGATTTTTCATTTTAATCAAATAGTGTATTCGTTTTTTTAACGTTTGATTGTTTTTAATCTTCTTCTGTTTGGCAGTCAGGAACTTTCTTCAATCCTGGCATTGTTCATAAGTAAATTCAAGTTCAGCGAGCTCAACCAGGTTTCTGTTGGTTTACGTTGTTCTTCTTCTTTTGTTTTCAGCAAGTTCAGAATCTACGAGGCTAAAGGGACTTTGGGCATTTCAGAGTTCTTCATCAGTCATTGGTTCTGCAGTGAATTTCCTTTTCAATAAGATAAACGAGATTTCATCAAGAGTAGGCTGAGGGATTTTTGGACATTTGCATCAAGTTTGAGCAAGTTTGAATCGGAGAAAACTTTTTTTAGAGTTTCAGTCCTAGAGTTGCAGCAATACGAGCACGTAATTGTTCAGGTGTTTCTTTTTCAGATTTCTTCGTCAGCACTGCAAACAGATTTTTTTCTGTGATAATAAGGCAGATCCTACGAGTTTCAATTCAGCATTTGCGGTACATTAAAGCAAAAGCAAGAACATCATCAACGGAGTCCATTAAGAGGGAATCGATTGTTTTGGAAAACAATCTCAGTTGAGTCCTGCATACGCATTTTACATTTTCGAACATTTTTAAATGAGTCCTTTCAAAATTTATATTTTTTTATTTTATAGTTATATTATAACAAGCGATTTAGCATTTGTCAGTATTTTTTTATCATTTATTTTTTTAAGAAATAATAACAAAAATTAGCTTAACAGATCTCGAGTTTTGCAGTTTTTGGAATATTGAGCATTTCTAACATGTATTCAAATCAAAAGTCCATTCAGGAAATGAACTATCTTTGTGATTTTCACAAATTGAATTTCTTTCAAATTAAAGAGCATATGAGGAATTCTTTTTTTATTTTTATATTTTAATTTTATCAAAAAAATTAAGATTGGTATCAAACAATTTCTGTTACAGTCATGCTATAATTTTTGTGGAACATGAATTTATTTCAAGTAACATAGCATTTTCTTCAATCAAGTTAATTAGATTAAATAATAGAGTAGCATTTGTTACGTTAGCAGTCACATTTTGAGGCGATTCAGATTGTTCAGCACATGAAATTTGGTCAGGTCTACGTTCGTCATTCAGAAATTTTGAGGCGAAATCGTCAAAGAGCAATGGGATTTCATAAATGAGTTTCATTGTCATGTTGGAGCTACAGCATGGGGTGGCGTGTCTTTCAGCATTGAGAAAAATCTAAGCACAATACATCTTTATAATTAGGATTGTAAAAATACATCTTGAGCAATTTTACGAGTAGCATTATTATCAAACAGCTCTAGAGTGGTGGTGGCTATCTTCTTGTGCGATAATTTCATCAATAATAGAAGTATCAGATAAAAAGTCAGGAACATAAGCGAAATGCATTTTTAGCAATTTCAAGACTTTGCATATTTGGTTCTTCTTCAACGAAGTTTTGTCGAAAGTACATTCTTCGATTCCACAATATCACAGTCAATTAGATATACAGGCAGTTCGATTTTTAGATAGGAATTGTGCAGAGCAGGACTGAGTTCACGCAGTACAATATAATATTTTCAGACTTCTTTAATTTTTAAGCATTGTTGATTGACTCAATTTATCTGTAATTGTTGCATAAGTGAAAATCTTTCAATCGAACAATTGCTCCAGTAGTCTCTCCTTGTAATTCTAGTGTTAGATTAGGAAAGAATTGTTTATGGCTTGCAAAAGTTGTTACTGTATTATTTGTTTTCTTAGTAAGCAATCGTACAGAAGATGTTTCTTTAATACGGGACTAATTTGAAACGATTATGTTCCAAATCAGGGAATGAGTAGGAAAGCAGATTTCTTTCCATTTGGGTCGGTCAATAAGCAATGAGTCGATTGGCATTTTTATTTAAATTTTTCTTTATCGGATTTGTTATGAAGAGTATAATCAGAAATATATGTTACATCTGGTTCTTCAGTTGGTCTTTGTAGATGAGCAAAATAAGCACGAGCTTCTTCTAAAAGTTCTTCGTTATTCATTTCAGTCCTCGCTTTCTTTTTGATAATTCTATTATATTATATAGTATTTTATTTGTCAAATATTTTTTTATTGTTATTTTTTAAAAAAATTTTATATTGATTTGAGGCGATTTTTGCGTGTTGTTATATCGTCATATAAGCAACAGTAAGACGAAAAAGGTACAAAGTCGATACATTTATCGAAATTGCAGTAAAAACGAGATCAGATTTGTTATTCTATATATTTAAATTCGTTTGAGAAAATGGTTTTTGAGCATTTTGAGACTATAATAATTATCCATATTGTTATAGTCATAATTTTTTTAAATTTATGAAACTTAATAGAAAAAGGTGTGAAGAACTCATCTCGTTTATAATCATTTGTTATTAAATCTAAATTCTTTGTTGGGTTATGATAAAAGCACATAAGGGAAAAAAATAATTCTCTATATTCTGGCAATATTTCATATCCGAATTTTTATTGAATTGCTGTGACGCTAATAACAAAGTAAAAACTCTTCTGTTTTAATATAATTACATAATTGATTGAATTGAGATTGTGTTGGTGAAAAGGACATTATGTAATCATTTAAGCTGAAACATTATAAACAAGTTCTGAGGGGTCTCTATTGAAAAATAATTTCAAATTTCCTAGTTCCTTTTTAGTTTTTGTTGTTCACATTTAGGGATAGTTTTTTTCAAAAGGGTGTAAATTCTGAAATAGAGTATTGTCTTTTTGTAATATTCAAGAGTTTAATGTATTCAAGTTGGAACTCATCTTTGAGTTCAGTATTGACAAATCGTATTTATAAGAAAGATGGCTAAAAATTTTTCGGTGATACAGTTCTGATAATTCATAAGGAGTTTTTTTCATTGGCAAACAATAATCTTTGTACATATCATCATCAGTGACATCGAAAAGCTAAAAAAATGAAATTCAATTCTTTTTTTCTCTAATTCAGAAAGATTTATGTTTTTTTAAAAATCTTTCGTGGTTCTATCTTTCTTTTTTTATTTTATAGAATGTGAGGCAATAAATGTTCGAGTAAGTCAAATACATCATCAGAATTGAGATTCTGAATTTCATAAACAAATGGTATATACAAGCAATGAGAGTTTTTATAATCTTCAAATTTAAATGTAAAGGGGATTGTAGAAATGTGGTGAATAATAAGTGGCTGCTTTGGGCTGTAGAGTCCTGTCTGAAAATACGTAGCATGTGATTAGCATAGTTAATTCCTTTCTATAATTTTTAAGGAAAAGTCTTTAAGAAAAGATTTTTTTGAGACTCAATAATCTTTTTGATGGTGAGTATTCAATATCTAGCATCTATCATATAATTGTTTTCAAGAGCAATTAGTTTTTTCTGTTTTATCGAGCGTATTTTTATTTTTTTATCAATCTTCAATTTTTTTGTGGATAATGATAGGTATAAAAGGATAGAACAATCGTTCATGTTGAGGTTGAATTTTTATGAAACAAAATAATAGCATAGAACAAGGAAAGCAAACGATATTCCTGGGTCAATGAGACGATCACAAAGAGTGCTCAAATTGTTTTTGAGTTAATTTTCTTCAGATAATCAAATGGGCATGGCAGTCATTTCAGATGCTTTGAAGAAGTTTCTCTTTCTGATTATTGATGGTTTCAAAGTTCGTATTTCAAATATTTTTTTCTCTTCTAGTTTCTTGGGAAATATTTATTATAGGGTAAATCATAAGGGACTATAAAATTCAAAAAGTTTTTATATAATGGGTGATAGAATTTCTTCAATCGTAACGTGGAAAAAAATCTTGAAATTTGTGCAGTATTGGTAAAATTTGATTTTTTTCATATGGGGATAATGGTGGTCGATTAAACAAAGTGTAAAAATCGAGACTAAAGAGTCAGAGTTTGAACGAAGAACAATCTCAACAATTTCATTTAGGAAGTCATGCGGTAAATCAAGTTCGTTTAAATATTCAAATAAAATACATATTTTTGGTATTTTTATATTTTTCTGAGCTGTAAATATTTATTTGAACAGATAAATATAGTTTCGGGATATATTTCTGAATTTCATAAATGAATGATTCGTTAAGTAGAAATTCTCTATATCATAATCATTTAGATTGTAATAAAAATTTAGATGAGCTGAAGGAAAAAAAATCAGGTGCAGTATAATAAGTATGGAGATTTGTTGGGTAATTTCTGAAAATAAGTAACAATCAATAAAGCATTTTTTTATCCTCTTGATTTCAAATTTTTATCTATTATATTATATAACAAATAAAAAAAGAAAAAAAAATGAAAAATAATTTAGAACTATAATGAAGTTTGAATTTTTCTCAAAAAGTTTTTTTATAAAGTGATACTGTCGCAGATATATTCAGTGGCTTTCTTGATTAAAGAATAATAATCTGGTTTTACAGTATAAACAATTTGAATCTCAAAGGAATTGTTGAGCAATTTTTAGCATATTTAATAGCAGAGGATTTAGAGATAGTAACAAGAAACTATCTTGTAAAGTTTTTCTAAAATCTTCTCTAAGTGAGTCCAGTTTCATTTGGCGGTAATAGAACTTTATTTGGTTTTATATTTGTTGTTGTTCCATGATAAAAAAATCATTTTGAATTTGAATCTTGAAAAAAATTTTTGTTACAATATATTCTAAAGCGGGAGTAAAATAAAAAAAGCAAGGAAAATTGAAAAAAATGAATAAAAAAGTTTCAGACAATTAAAAAGAAGCAATAGAAGAGGATAACAGATTTTTTGATTATGTGAGCGTTTATAAAGATAGAGCTGTTTTTTTATTTATCATGTGAGCAGTGATGAATTTGCTATAAATTACAGTTAAAGATGATTGTTATAATGTAATTGAAAGATTGAGTCAGAGTAATGGAATGAGTGATGAAATAGTAAATTTAATACATTAGAAGAAGTTTTAGATTTTATTTGGTAGGAGGAGGCAAAAATGAGTAACAAAATAAAAAGAATTGAAAGAAGCAATAGAAAAAAAGTTCAATATCATGTGAGGTTAGATGATTTAGGGTGATGAATTAGAGTTAATACAGTTTAGGGACTCTGAAATTGTGATTTTGAAATTGAAGATAAAGATAAATATTTTTTTAGTAATTAGAAATTATCAGTCAGAAGAAAGTGGAGCAGATACGAAGATGAACAAACATTTGAAAGTGTAAAAGAAGTTTTTAGCATATATAGATTAACAAAAGGAGAACAAATATGATTTTAAATTTTCCTAGGGAGCCCCTCATATGAAAGGGTCAAAGGGTACAGATGATGATGTTTTTTTAAAAATCATTATAAATATGATGGACAGTGGTGGCTACAGAAAAAAATGGATGGATCTAATATTTCTTTAGGTAAAGGGAACTTGGTTTACAAGAGCAGGTAATAATTACAATAAAGAATGGATTATCAATCAACAGTTGGTATTATCAATCAAAGATAAATTAAAAAGAGAATGAAGTAGTGGTAGGAGAATTTCTTCATTGGAGAAAATCAGTTCCTTATAATAATTTGCATCTGATTATATGTTATTTGGAATTAAAGAAGATGATTTAATCTTGGACTGAAACAGTAAGAAAAAGAGCTAAAGGAACTTGGAATCCCAGTTGTAAGAGAATTATCAAAGATTGGAACATTTGACGAAGTAGTAAAAGGGAGATTTCTAATTTAACAAAAAGATATTGAAGGTTTTTGTAGTTGGACTATTGACGAGCTCCCTATGGATAAATATGATTTCTATGTAAGAAAAATTCGTTCAAGGTCATTTTGAATCTACAAGATTTAGTGATGGAAAAAAATAAGATTTCAAAGAGGGTTGGTACAATGAAAATTAAAAGAAAAATACATTGAAAACAGTCTTAGAACTTTCCATTATCAAAAAAATAAAAGATTTCAATAAATATTCCTATGAATGAGTTTGAAAAAAATCAAGTTAATCATCATTCTAAACTTTTGACATCTATAATTTGAGTCATTTGATAATATTGGTATTGGTAATCATTCAGAATTTCAAAATCCAAAATGAATCAAAGAATAAAATTATTGATTTATTAGTATATTATTCAATATGAAAGCGCAATATTGATCTGATAATAGTGGTGATTCTTACGTTATTCTTAGCATACAAAAGATGATTTTTGAGACGATGATGGTGAAGAAGTTCTGATTTGCGAGTTGGTATGAGGGTAATGAATGGAAAAATTTAAGATTCTATTTTAACAGAAACTCTTATAAGAGCAACAATTGAGTCACGAATAAATAGATTTATTTTTTTGTAGTAAATTTGAATGGAACAAAAGTAGAAGCACAGTGGCATCAGGGTGGCTATAGTGGAATAAACAGAAAAGAATTTAAAAACATTCCTTAGGGTACAATGAGTGATAATGGTAAAAATCCAAATAGACAGATGAATGTAGTGTTGAAGCAATAGAGACTGGATAATGGATTGAAAGTTTATGCAGGTATCAATCAAGTAAAATCTAATAATTTTGTTAATCATTTCTTACAAGATGAGGTATCAAAATATTTTTAAATATTAAAGGTCAATTACAAGGGAAAAAAAGATTAGGCAAAAAAAGTAGAATTGGGAACTAAATCAAATGATGGTTATATTGAAGTCAAAACAATGGTAGCAGAGCCATGGTATGCAGGGAGGGCTCTGAACATTTAAGAAAATTGATGAAAGAACAAGGAATCAGTTGAAAGGTTACAGAAACATATTAGAAATTAGTAACGAAGTTAAAGATCACAATTCTAAAGGGCATTTGTAATTACAGTGTTTCCAATATAATGATCCTAAGTTTAATCAAGTAGATAATCCAATATATAAAGGAACATTGTGATGAGTTTAAAAAGTTGGCAAAGAACTATGGAGTAAAACAATTTCAAATGAATATAAAGATTACAGATGAATAGCGGGAACTTTCTTTCTATCATGGAAAAGCAAAGTTATTTGAGCTAGGAGATTGTGGTATGAAAAAAAATTATCAATTGATCATGAGTGGGCTGGACTCAAATTAGCAGGTTATGATTATAACAATATATTTTTACAAAAAGGACTATAAAAAAATTGGATAACATAGTAAAACAGAATGCTTAGTAGATATGATTTTTCTTGAATTACATTCTGGTATGGCATTAGGACGCAGATGGTATTTGGGAATAAAGTGATTGTAGATAACAAAAAAAGCAATTTTGCGATAGAGTTAAATTTGTTGCGATGTTCTCAACATGGAACAATGGAAAATGAGCTAAAATAGTGATAGTAAAAATATTTGGGATTTGAAAGTCATGAAATGGCGATGAAGTAATGATTATGAAGATAAAAGGCTGAGGGAAAAGCATTGGTTATATTCTTAATGGTAGGGGTATGATTGAGACATGTCAAGTTTTAGTGGTGTATATAATGGTGATAGGATGGTGGGACGAGGGCGTAAAATATGAACTATCAAAAATAAAAATCATTTATATTCATCAGATGAATTAAGATAAAAAGGCTATCAAAGAAAATTTGATGATTTTTGTTTAATCTATTCTATATATTTATAATCATCATTTTTTCATGATTTTTCTGAAAGCTAAAATTGGGATATATTTTCCTTTGTAGTCTTTCTCTTTTTATTTTATAGAAGGCATAAGTAGTCTGGTAATGCAGTAGGGTCTCAATATTGTTATGAGTTAATTTTTCTTGTGGTCGGATATTTCAGCATTTGAGCAGTACATATATATCTCTATGTACAGTCAGGGATATTGTAATTTGGTAAAGCAGATTTCTAATAAATGGCTATTTTCTCTACATCATTTTAGACGAAAATATTTTTCATACAGCATTTTTCAAATTCATTCTGAGTAAATTTCCTTGTTTCTATCAAGTGAAAAAGGATTTGAGAGATGAATTCTAGTATCTTCAAAAGTACTTATATTTTCAAAAAAATTTTTGGAGGCATATAAGGATACTCAAATACCACAAATTCCTCGCTGACACAAATGTAAACATTGCTAGTACTATTGCATGGCTATGATAAAATTCATAAATTCTTACATGCGAACTTTGTTCCACATTTTTAGTTTTAAGATTGGAAGTTCATATATTTCTTGATTTAAAAATTGCGTGGGTGATGATTTGAACAAATGATAAGTGAATTTTGAGGTAGCAATTTCATTATAGATATTTAACGATTTCATCAGGGTGCAGGAATCAATAATAGAGGGCATTCGATTTTATCTTGAGCAAATTCATCTTCAGTAAATTGAGCAGAACAATCCATTCATTAAAATTTATTTCTTCTTTTGATCGATATTTAATGGAGAAAACATGGGAACGGTGTTAAAGAATAAACATCATTTGAATCAGAGCTCTGAACATATACAAAAAGTGTTTAGTTTCATTAAAGCAAAAATCATAATCAGTAATGTTATAATAAATATAATTTGAGTATTATCATGGTCAACAGTGAAATAATAAATATTATTTATCATTCTTGAGTCAGAAAACAAATGGCTCAATAATCGAATTTGTTTCTCTCTTTCTTGGGTTGTTTAGTTATTTATATTCTATAAAAATCTTTTAGGAATTTGTCAATATTAAAGAATAAAAAGCAAAAATGGTGAAAAAGCTAAGAGCGATTTTTGAATGTCGTTATATCGTGAGTGGAATTGCAAAACAGTTTTAAGGGGAGTTTCGATAAATGTATCGATTTATGAAAAACAATTTAGAGTCAGAGACTGTTTAGCGCAAAAGGGTATTTTATAAGCAATTCTTTTTTCTTTTTGCAACGATAATCATATTTTCTATAATCATAATCTTTTTGGGTTGAGCAATAAAAGTATTTTTCAGCAGGGAGTACTTTTTCGAGCGGAAATCAGATTGGGTTCTCTAAGGATTTTTCTTAATTCATCTCTAACATGAATGCATTCTGTTTCTTTATCCATTCAAAACCTAAATTGTAATCTTTAGAAACGATTTCTTGTGGTTCTGCAAAAGGAACTTATTTTTTTGTCTCTTTCTGATTTTTGTTCATTTTAGTTGGTAATGGAGTTAGAAGTATTTAGAATATTTCTCAATGTTATCTTCATCAAGAATTAGTGTATCAAAATCTAAATCTTTTGTAGCATAGTAAGTTTTGTAATTACAATAATAAGCATGTGCAGTTGATGGAAGTTGATAATGCATCTTTATATTCTAGCACATAATTGCAAAAATTTCAATATGATTTATAATGATTGAACTATAATTATAGCGTTCAGCAGTGTAAGTGGCAAAAAGTAGATTTTTCCAAATCTTTTTGAAACAGAGGCATCAACATGAGACAGAAATGTTTTTCTTTCATGTATAAAGGTGTTTAAAATTTGATAAGTTTGGGATTTCTGAACATTTCTCTTTTCAAGAATTTCCATTGGTAGAACTGTAACATCTCTAGTTTTGACTTTCTTTTTACGAGCATAATGATTAGAGCGATTTTTAGTAGCAGAAGTTAATGACAATTGTTTTTAATTGTTGTTTGTTTTTTTAGTAAATGGCATAAATTAAAAACTCATTCTTTATTTTGTTAATCTGGATATCGAAAACAAATTTAGGAAACGCAGTGGTTCTTTAGTTAGAGACTCCTTTATCATCTTCAGTGTATAAACATTAGGCAGTGAATTGTAAGCATCTCTTTCTGTTCTCATGAAAAGCAATTCAGTAGTAGTCATGCTAATTTTTTTGTTTATCGATTAAGGTTTCGAGTTTCTAAGTAAGAGTAATGTTCTTCTGCGTTTTGCATTTAGAATTTAGTAAGTTTCAAAAACAGATTGAGCATAAACGTTAGTAAAAGTTTCCTTTTTCATCAATTCTTGGGTTTGTCTGATTCATCTTTTTCTGGTGGATTTAATTCAGATAAAATTTTATGTCAGTACGTTCTTCAAATAATTACAGTAACTATAGAGTTTTTCATGCGTTTTCAATTTGAGCAGTTGAGTTTCTTGGTATTTTTCTCTATCTTTAGTAGTATCAATACGTTCTGGTTGCTATTAGAAATTTTCTAAATCAGGGTTTGCATTTCTTTGATTTCATTGTCAGTGAATGGTCTATCTTTTTGGAGCATAAGCATAGTTAGCATCAATATATTTTTGTTCTTCTTCGTTAATCTCTTTTTAGTTTATCTTTGATGTTGTTGTAGGGCAGGGAAAAATTCGTCTTTTTGAATGTCTTTAACAAATGGTTTGGCGAACTTTAGAGATAGTTAATCTTTCATAAAAAGGATTGTTTTCTTGAATTTCGTGGTTTTTCTTTGTAAGCATCTCTATCGAGTGGGAATTTCTCTATTGAGCTGAGATAGAATTTTTCATTAGCGATTCTTTCAGGATTGGGGCTGCAATAGCGAGCTCAATTTCTTCAGCAGTTCCATGAACAGAATGAAAAATGAGTTTCTATTTCGTTGTTCAATGGTGATTTTTGAGATGAATATTCCTGTCTTTCTTTATAGATTTTAATCTTCCAGCGGTTTCAAAAAGCATTTGTTGTTTCTAGTAATTCTTGATGTCAGTTGGGAAGAACTCTGTTTCGTAGTGAGCATCTATGATAGTTTGAATTCTTCACTTGTTTTTCCATGAGATTCGTCGAAAGAGGGCATTTTCCTTTAGCGTGGCAAGACGAAATGTTGGCCTTTTTCCAATATGAAATTTTTGGCATTCGGAAGAGTCCTTTTTATTTTTCTATATCGTTTTATTTCTTTGGTGAGTCTTTTTTTATATCTATTATAACAAATTTAAGTAAAAAAAGTCAGAGCGTAAAAAGGAATTTATTGAAAAGTTCTTTTTTTATCGTGTGGTGACATTTTGGGGAAACAGAACTTGAAAAAAATGGCATTCATCATCAATTTCGATTGGTTTTCTTTATTCGTAAGTAAATAAAGATTTTTAAATTCATCTTGGTATAATTCTTATTCTTTTTCTTTGTCAGTGTAATGAACTATAGAGTACATTCATGACAGCAGATTTCAAGCATATTTCTGATTGAAATTCACAACATCAGAGTACGGGAAACGAAGCAGGCGACTGAAGCTTCATTAAGTTGAATGTTGAGAGTAGCATTATCAGTTTGATAAATTCTTCAGTCATAGGCTGATTCTATGTCCGTAATTCCTTTTGCATTAAATCAGTAATTCCCGAGCATCATAATTTTTCACGTATAGTCATTTTAATTCTCCTTTTTTTAATCAGTATATTTATAGTCATAATGGGATGAGTTCTTGGTGCTTTAATATCAATCCATAATCAGTCTTTTTCGTTCTTTGTTTTTCAAAGAGCAATCTGTACGCAGATAAGTTGAGATCAATTTTTAGATTGTTCTGTATCTTTTGGTTTGTTCCAAATTTCAAATCTTTAAGTTGAATTTCATTTCTTGTATGCAAAGTTTTTCTAACGTAATAGGGTAGAACATAAACATTCCATTTGAAAATATGGTCTATCATAGAAGTTACATAACATTGAATTCATCATCAGAATAATCAGTGAGAATAAAAGTTCTTGAGTTTTCTTGTTGTGTTTTGGGCTGTTGTTGCAATTCATTTAATTCAGTTAATGTTGGCATTTATTAATTCTCCTATTTCTTTTTCTATATTTATATAATACAACAAAAATTTTTATTTTGTCAACATTTTTGGTAAAAATAAAAATAAGGAGCTAGAGTGGAATACTCTTTCTATTTCAATAAATATTTGTTAGTGAAGAACAAGTTAGGGCGGAGTCAATTCTTTAAAGAGTCATGTTCTTTATTCAGCAAAACAGTAGCTCATAGACACATTTGGATTAGTAGAGATTTCAAATGGCCGATTTTGAGCAGCCAGAACTCTTCAGTGTTTCGAGAATGGTAAAATCATATGTTTTGAATTTAAATTCTTCAATTCTTTTGGTAATTCACGATTAGGTTTCCCAATCAAAGATTAGCAATTTTTGTGAATTTTTAGTGGATTCTTTTGAATGAGCATCTCCAACAATTTCATAATGATTTCATTGGAACTAAGATTTCATCTAGTTTGTATTTCTTAATCAATTCATAATGGATGGACTTTACAATTGCAATCTCATAATTACGAGAAGCAGCATGAATAGATTCCATTTTCATCTCTCCATGAAGTGAAGAAGGCATCGAAGTTTCTGTTTGCAATCAAGTACATTTTTCAAAACAATTTTTTTGCAAGATTTCATCAGAAAGATTTTGTGGTGAGCCAGGGGTGAAAGTCTTAGGAGTAAAATTAGGATAATTGGCGTAATTGTTGTATCTAAAGAGTGGTTTTTCATATTTGAATAAAAGCGATACATTATAGAGTAATCTTCAAATCTTTTTGAGTATTCAATTCTTTATCAAAAATCTTTGGGGATGAAGGGTAATCCAGTGAGATAGTACGAGGCAGATAGTTTTCAAAACACTGAGTTCATTATTTTTGTGTCTATTTTGGAGTTTTCTGGTAGAAAGCAAATTGTTTAATTCCTTTTGGCAAGAATGAGTCGATTTCAAAATAAATAAGTTTATCTCACTGAATCTAAATTCATCTTTCTTGAGAACAGAAGTGATTCAATAGCGTCAGCATTTTCAATTGGTTTAATCTTTTTCTACAGATTGGGGCTACGGACTCCGTACATCATCATTTTTCATTTTAATAAAGCTTTCTGTATTCTAAGTATTTTTTTAATTTTATTAGTTAATATTTCTAAGTCCTTATCGGTCAGAGCATATTTTTGGATTGGGATGTAAATGAAAATCAGGAATTTTGAGTTTTCTGTTTTTGGAAATCATCATCAATAGAAAGTGATTTTGAGCGTGGATATAGAATTTCTCGAAAGTTTCATTAAGTTGTTTCTTTTTGATAGTTAATGAGTCCATTTCTTTAGGGTTAATATATTCATTTGAAATTGGAAAGTTTGCAATACTATCTTTTTATTTATTTCATTAAAGCATTTTGCAAGTTGATGAGCGAAATAAATTGTACGTTAATAAAATAGTCCATTTCTCTCAGCATTTTAAAACGTTATTTCTAATCTTCCATATTGTAGAAGAAGTTATATAGTAAAAATCATCATCAGTTTGGTTAATATTTAAAATTACATCAACATCAAGCAAAGAAAGGGAGCAGAGTCCTTTTTCATATAATTCTTTCTTTGTGTATTCGTGCATATTCTTTCTTATCAATTCAACTTGAAGCTAATCAAAAATATTTCATTCTATCGCGTAATATTTTTATTCATTCTTATTGTAACAAAGTTAATCTTATAAAGTCAATAAAAAGGGCAATAATTTGGTCCCTTTTAATTTTATATTTTATTTTACGAGCATGGTTTGAAGTCCATTTCCATAAGCAAATTTGAAGGCGATTATAAGTTTCTAGTGTTTGGATTTGGCTTTCAACAGTTGAAGTATCAGCTAAAATAGCATTGTTGGAATGAGCTGGCTGGATTATAAGCATTTGGTTTGTACGTTTCTCTAGCAATAATATGTTGATGTTGGGGTGGGGATGACAAATGGGCTCGAATTCTCTTGAGCGTATGTTCAATTTCAAAAATGGTGTATTTCCATTTAGTAATACTAACATTAGATGATTGAGTAGAGTGTATAAGAAGTTGGTGTTGTGTTGCAGTTGAGATTTGTTTTGTGTTGTGGTGAGTAGTAGTTTCAGGATCCTGTAATTTGGTTTCTAATGAGTCGTAAAACGAGCATATAGGTTTCTTTTTCAGAATCAGATAAATCAGGAAGCAATTTCTGTGGCAGGAACATTGAGTTGTAGCGATTTGTCTTGAAAGTAGAACGTCTGGCAGATCAGAGTATTTCTTGATTTTGCACGTTTTTCTTCTTCAGAACTTTCTTGAACAAACTCTTTTCTTGTTCTCAGAATTTTAGATTGAGCTCATCTAGGATTTGTTTGAAAGTCTATCTTTAGAATTTTGACTCTTTTAATGATTGAATAATATCTGTCTTTTCTGTTTCGGTTAAATCAGAATGCTTTTTGAATTTCCAGATAGGCTCGATCAGAGACTCTTTTAAGTTTCTTCTTGTGTTTTTGGTGACATCAAATCAAATTTTTCTGTTTCTGGTTCTTCAGTAGTAGTTTCTGTCTGCGTATGAGTAAAATGATTTTGCATTTGAAGACAAGCATTGATAGGATTAGTGTTCCAGCTAAAAGTTGAGCGAAATACAATAATTCGATTTTTGTTTTCTTAAATAAATCTTTGTTCATCATATTTTTAAATTCCATAAAAGAAATAGTACAAATAGTTATTCTATTCCTTTTCATTTAATATTTCAGAAATTCGAAATTTGGTGCGGTAGGCGATTCAAATAGTTTTAAAATCCTCTTTATTTCAAAGCAATAAAGATTCTTTCAAACATGAAAGTATGTTGAATTTAATTTCACAATCTTTCCGTATCTTGTCTTTCAGATTGTATTAAGATTCTTTAATTAGTCGTATTGATGAAAATCTTCGTGCAATGACATAGGGGAGTACATCATGTACATTTAATTTCATTCTATCTGTATATAGGTGTCTTAGCATTTTGTGTGTTATAAGGGTTCTAGGTGTACGGATGGCCCCTTCTTTTTGGTGACGGGTAAGCAACGTTTGAATAGAGCGGAGAGTTCAAATTGTTAATCGTGATTGTAATATTTTGAAGTTGTCTTCTCTGTTTCTTATTTGGAGTCTAGAGGTGCAAATCTTCTATAACAATATCTTTTTCCAACATTTGGAAACGAGGGGCGGGTTGAGGTGAAACTAACATAGAACTTTTGTCTTTGTTAGAAACCAGTGAAGATAAGATGTATCTAGTTAAAGATTGTGAATTGCTCTGGGCCAATTTCAGAAACGGATATAAATCCTTTATTAAAATCGATCCCTAAGACACTAATGATTTCTTGTAACATCTGAAGTTTCTCTTCGGTCACATAATTTGTAAGTATAAAACATTATCCGTTTAATGATTCGATAAGTCAAAGGTTAGATTTTCTTCTTAGATAAAAGTCTTTAAAATGTATGTCTTTGCTCTTTATTTTTCAAAACAAAGGAATAAATATGAGGTATCTGGAGGTGGCATTGTTTCTCTAATCTCGATTTTGTAGTCAAATCAGTTGTATTTAGAGTTAAGGCGATTTGGAGATTTAGTTGATTGCTAGGTTTCATTCTTATCTCCAATATAAACAGTTGATTGGCGATTTTGGTTTTATTATTTTTAACAAATGTTTTGTTGGCAAAATATTGGTTGCAATCTCAGAAAGTTTTAGGAAATGGGTTGATTGAGTTTGTTTGAGATCAGCGAATACAAGCTCAGCGAAGTTTTGGGCGAACTCTCTGTTTTAAAGGAGTTGGAGTGAAGATAAAGAGATTTTAATTTTTGAATCTTCTTATACAAAGAACAATCACTATACAAATTATTATATCGGTATCGAGCAGGCATAACAGTTGGTTGGTTTTAGCAGTTTGACAGCGAGGAGATGCGATTTGTAATGTTGGATCCAACATTAAAGTGGTTCGATGAGATTCAGATTCATCATTCAGTGATGTCGTAAATGATGTACACGTCTGAGACTGAAGAGTAAACAGTTTGGAGTATTCATCAAAGTAATCATACAAAGGGAGTATTGTCTTTTAGATAGAAGTTTGGACTCTGTAGCTAAGGTTGTAGCTGAGTCATCTTCTAAATCCTTCTTAAAGTTTTGTAATTTATTTTTATATTATTCTAATTTGAGCGAAAAAGACAGTAAATAAAAATCAAGAGATTTCTTTAATTTAGCATAGTATAAATTAGGTATCCTGGTGGCTGTGTTCCCGTGATGATGATGATATTATTATTGCGTATTAGATAGGAGGGTGTCGTTCTGTCTGCTATGGAGGAAATATTCC
>BNJS01002131.1_pt1 | contig 65242 bp, 83 predicted proteins | sample 8540461 | NCBI WGS metagenome assembly BNJS01 (sample SAMD00202454, study PRJDB9452) | human saliva metagenome | isolation source: human saliva | place: Japan
TCAACGACAAGATGTGTAGGTGTAGGACCACCATCGGCAATCTCAGTACCATATAGATGCCATCCACTGCCAATCTTTAGCCGTAAAAATAACATCTACTTCAGTGTCGCTAATCTTCTTTGTACTTTGCGTCCAACTGATGTAATTGCTTACACCTTGTGCCATCGCTTTGGGCGCAAGTAATGCTAGTACGAATACTAGTGTAAGGAACTTCCAAAGTTTCATAATCTATCTAAATTTTTATCTTTTTGCTTATTTTGTAGGGTCTTGTTTGAGCCAACGGCGAAATTCTTTTTGCGATAGGTTGGTCAAAGTCGTAACGTTTCCCGGTAAAAGGATGAATGAAAGAGAAGCCTCGTAGTTTTCGAGAGCAACTCTTCCTAAATCTCTGCGTTTGCTACCATTGCGCCAATCCCCGATAATAGGTCGTTTCATCTCTGCAAACTGCTTACGAAGACGGTTGTTGCGTCCCCATAAGTAGGTCGATAGAGAGTAAGCAACCGATTTCTGTCTGCATGAGTTTGGTGTATCGTGCTTGGCCTGCGGTGTTGCTCCCTTGTACTAGCTTGCTTGGTTTTCGCTTTTTTTATCGTTGCTATCTTCTACTGGAGGAGCAAGGTATCCTTGCGTATCAGCGATATTACCTTCAATTGAAACGGCAAACTGCTGACGTACGATGTACTTATCCCAATTATCTGTAATTTTCTTTTGCAACTCCGCTGTCTTAGCCATTAGGACAAAGCCTGCACTGTCCTTATCAATACGATTAAGGAGGAATACTTTTTGCTCTTGGATTAAACTTTTTTAGGTATTCGGATACAAGAAGTAAGGCTGTCTTGTCCTTTTCTTCTCCACTGGAAACCGTTGGTATCCCTGCTTTCTTGTGAAGCATGAGCAGGTGGTCATCTTGCCAAAAGTACCTCAATAGATTTATGATTGAGAAGCTTAGGTAGAGGGCTTGGGTGTACTGTAACAATATCCCCATTTCTTAGCTCATAGTCCCATTGAGTATTAGGCTCATCATTGACAGATATAAATCTATCATGTAGAAGTTGCTTGCAAGTGGTTCTACTGCGTTCTTTTAGTGCATAGTTAGTTAAGAATGCGAGTAGACCTCCCTCTTGCTCGGCTTCAACCTTAAAACTGAAGTGTGGACGTGCAGTTTTGGGTGTCTTATAAGTGGTTTTCTTTTTCATTACTTATTATTGGTGCTATCTTGTGTAATTAAGAATATCTGTTCGCCTGGCGACTTCATCAGATACTTTTCACGTGCGATAACTTCTGTTCCTCGACCGAGATGTCTTAGTTCTCTCAGTCGAATGCTATCTTCTTGTAGTTTTCGGAGTTAGCTTATCAATTTCTCCTTGTAGTACTTGTCCTCTACGTTGCAACTTGAAGTAGTCAATGACCGTATACTCACCAAAGAATAGAGAAGATGAGGCAAATATAGCAACGAGTACATACTTTGCCCATCTAAATCTTCTATCTACTTGGCTCAGCGAATGCTGTATGCCTCTTCCTAATCGTCCAAGTGTTTGTGTTATAGATAGCTTGATATTCATACTATATCAAAGTAATTTGCAGATATCGTCTTCTATTTTCTCCGGTTTGGTGTAGGGCGCAAAGCGTTTGATTTGCGTTCCATCTCTACTTACAAGGAATTTGGTGAAATTCCATTTGATGGCATCAAAAAGGAATCCGCCTGCCTGCTCCTTAAGAAACTTGTAAAGTGGGTGTGCATTCTTTCCATTCACATCTATCTTCTGCATCATTTGGAAAGATACCCCATAGTTACGAGTACAGAAAGCATTGATGTCATTATTATTACTCAATTCTTGCCCTGCAAATTGATCGCAAGGAAATCCTATAATAACAAGTCCTTGACCTTCATATTTCTTATGCAAGTCTTCAAGTGCTTTAAATTGAGGTGTTAGACCACATTTGCTAGCGGTATTAACAATCAGCAGTACTTTGCCCTTAAGGTCGGCCATAGAGAGCTCTGTCCCTTGCATCGTAATTGCCTTGTAATCGTATATTGAGTTCATTTTGCGATATCTATTTCTAGGAATGGTATAAAAATAGTACTATTCAGCTTGTAAAGATAAGCATTTAAAAGCCTTATGCAGATTATGGTATATGTTGTAAGTAAATTGTGTTCTTAAAAGAAAAATTATAATCCGTCTTGTTTAAGGTGTTGATTATTATGTGTTTGTGTTTGTTTTGATCTTGGAAAAGGTGTGATTAGGATATAATAATACAATAGATATATATAATAGATATTTGCTACAGAGGTATATAGTCTGTACTTTTTGCAAGTAATAACGATTTAATCACATAAACAGTTTATAAGAAAATGGGAAACGCAGATGAAATAATCTGTCACTGTCAGGGTATTACCCGTGGTCAGATTGAAGAAGCGATTAGAGAAAAAGGTCTAACAACTTTTTGACGAAGTATCAGAAGCAACAGAAGCAGGAACTATCTGTGGTAGCTGCCAAGATGATATTGAAGAAATTCTAGCTGAGATTAACGGTTAGTATTTAGATTTCATACTAAAACAAAAAAGCTGTGCTTAAATTATTTAAGCACAGCTTTTATTTTCTATAGATAAAGTTAAGCTACTTCTTTTGGGTATCTCATATCTTTCTGTTTATTACGAATGCTTGAGTCTACCTCTTAAGAATATGCTTGGGAGAAATGCTGAAATACTTGAAACAATAAGCGTTATAATCAGGATTAGTCCTAAATCTGATAATTGGACATCTACAGGAAATGGCAATTGGCTTGCTCCTTCTCCCGTGTATAATAGAGCAAAAGCGTTCTTGCAAAAGACAAATTGCAAGTCCAAAGCTTAAACCTATGATTGAGCCAATAGTTGAGGTCAATATACCTGTTAGAGTAAATATCCATCTAATCTTATTCGATTGCGCTCCTAAAGATATGAGTGTATTTATATTCTTCCTTTTCTCGATGATTAACATCACAAGACTACTTGAGAGGTTAAATGCCGCTAAGATGAGTATAAAGGTCATGATGAGGTATACCATAATCTTTTCACTCTTAATCAAGAATGTGCGTTCGGGGTACTGTTCTTCTCTATTGAGAAGTTTGTACTTTGTTCCAAGTATGGGGGAGAGTGCGCGTCTAAGTGTAGTTTGGCTAATACTTCTATCTGGCTTTAGAGCAATAGCAGAGACTACTCCTTGGGGTAAGCTCAACATATCTTGCAAAACATCTATATCTATGTAGGCACTCTTGTTAATATCATCCGATAGAGGCTTGAGGACACCTGATATACGCAATGAGCGCTCTTCAAAAGCAGATGCAGGGGCAAGCGGATTGATAAAACCCTGTCTTCGGGGTAAAATAAGTTTAGGGTTTTCTGTTAAATTGATGTTGAGTGAATTTTTTTCTGTAGTAAACCCTATGCCTAATAGAATATCGGGTGTATGAGTAATATGATGAAACTCTATATAGGTGCCATCGTATATATGTTTCTTAAGAGGAACTAATTCCGAATATGCCTGATTGATACCGTGTATCTGTAGTGGAATATGTTCACCTGCAATCTCAATAACTCCTGAGAGCTCAGTACTAAGCCCCGTATGAATTTTGTCTGATAGCTCACTTGATTTAATCTGATTGAGTAGAGGAGTCGCATCAAAGTTCTTCTGACTGACCTCACGAATTACGTACTCGGTGCTGCTATCATTATCGCTGGCAAGTATCATAGCAGTGTAACCATTATAAACAGATAGCACACATACCAAAGCCGCCGTTACTACACCAATAGCAACGGCAGAGATGATAGATATCCAACGAGTAGCGCTTAGGCTGGTCTTACTGAAGAGATAGCGTACCGCTAATAGTCTGACAAAAAGACATTATTTCTTCAAGAGTTCGTCTATACGTTCAAGATAATTGAGAGAATCATCAATATGAAAAATATAGCTCAGGCAGTTTGCGGAGTTGACTCTTTAACACGCTTTACCGAGGTCGTAACGTATAGCGACTGTATTTTTGCTTAATTGCAGACAGAAGTTCATCAGCCTTATCATTAGGGAAAATAGAAAGGCGTACATGAGCAATACCTAAATCAGGGCTAATGCTTACGCTGGTAACTGTAACTAATACCCCTTTTCAGAGCTGATGTCTGCAATCGAAAGAGTTCACTGAGTTCTTTCTGCAGAAGTCTATTAACTTTATTTGTTCTTGTATTATCCATGTCTTATTCTTACTTGTATTTAGAGTGCAAAAGGTATAGATTTAATAGTAAACAGGGTAATAACCTGGGGTTGTCGCTGTTCTCCAAATCCAAATATCCATGCCTACGATGTCAAAAACAATAGGAGGGTTGAGAGTTTCTTTCATCTGTTCTGCCCATTGTTTGACTTGTGGGTTATTGGTGTTAATCAGAATCCACAAGTTTTCTTTTTGCCCCTCACTTAGGGTAAAATCTTTAGGGGTAGCGTGTTCTAGTATAATGGTATCGGCTTGCTTTGATATCCGAGCACATTGCTCCGTACCCCTGTTGCATGGATATATTTTTAATACGAGACTCTTAGGGTCATCTTTAAGATAGCATGCTTGAGCCTTATGATAATGAGTAATTCTAAAAATAAGCTCTAGATGCTTACGTTTAGTCCAGAGTTTGTTTTTGCTAGCTTCCGCATTGATACGCTCTGCTTCATCATTAGAATAGAGTAATCTATATGCGTTGTAAGGGTGAGGTTGTCGAATTACATTGCGTATTAAATTAAACGCAAAAGGGGAGTGTACTCCATCGCCACGCCAATTGAGTATTCTTCGTTTGAGAGTTTTGAGTAGAGAAATAATCATATTGCAATCATTATGCTTGGTTTAGACGTTCTTCAAGCGCTTTGCGAATACGTTGGGTAAATTGGTAATTCTTCCAGCCCCAACGAGGTGCAAGCAGCATTTCTGGAGGAGATTGTGAGACAAATCTCTCTATTACAATGTCTTCTCTAAGGTGCTTCATGAAATCAAGGCATAGCTCAATATACTCTTCCTCCGTAAATAAGTGATAGTCCTCGGGATGGGCTATGTAATCTTGAGCCATTAAAGTCCCTTTGAGGATTTGTAGCTGATGGATTTTAAGCGTAGTTATTGGTAATTTGCTAAGCTCCTTGGCATGGTGGAGCAAATCCTCTCGCTTCTCTCCAGGTAGCCCAAGTATAATATGTGCGCCAACGAGTATTCCAGCCTGATGAGTACGCTCAATAGCATCTATCGTTTCTGCATAGGTATGTCCTCGCTGAATGCGCTCAAGAGTACTGTCAATAGTACTCTCAACGCCATATTCAATAAGAATGAAATGTTCACGGCTGAGCTTTGCGAGGCGTTCTAATAATGCCTGAGGCATACAGTCTGGACGAGTCCCTATAATCAGTCCAACGACTCCAGGATAAGATAGAGCTTCTTCATACTTCTGCATGCAACTATCGATTTCTCCATAGGTATTGGTATAACTCTGGAAGTAAGCTAAATATTCCATATTGCTATACTTACGAGAGAAGAATGCGATACCTTCTTTAAGCTGTTCGCTTACGCTCTTTTCTCTTATCCCAAAGGCAGGACTGAAACTCTTGACATTGCAGTATGTACATCCCCTCTGCCTCGAGAACCGTCTCGAGTAGGACAAAGTAAATCCTGCGGAAAGTGTAATTTTCTGAACCTTACGTCCCGGAAAGTATTTATTGAGAAAACTTGAAAAGTCTATCCAGTGATTCATTCAATATATTAGTGATATAAATTACTAAACCGTAGTATTAGTACAATACTACGGTTTAGACAACACACATTAACAACAATCTGATCTGAGCCGAAAGCCGGACTCGAACCGGCGACCTATTCATTACGAATGAATTGCTCTACCAACTGAGCTATTTCGGCAATCCGATAAAGGAGCTCTCGTTTTGCTTCTTGCGGGTGCAAAGGTAGTAAATAATTCTAGACTACCAAATGTAGTCATTTTAATTTATCTCTGTGTATGTATCTCTACCTCTAACGGTTTTTGTATTTACGTGGAAGTTACTTTATGTTTTAGTTAATTTGCAGAAGTAAGTACGCGTACTTATTAGAATGAGTACATCGTACTTATTTTAGTGAGTACGCGCACTTAAATTTGTAAGTACGTAGTACTTTCTGGAGACTTCAGCTGAAGTTTGTGCAGACTACGGCTGAAGTCTGTACAGACTACACGTGTAGTCTGCAAAAACTACGGCGAGTGCTGAACTTTAGTGCGTGCACACAACTATTTATATTGCCACTATTTAGTGTGAGTACATAGCTGCCGTTGGGTCAAGTTCTCCAGATGTGGCAGTGGTGCTGTTGGGGGAGAAATCATCGTTGAATACCGTTCCTCCAAGAAGTTTACCCAGGGTAGCTCGGCGTGCTTCTGCTGTCGCTTCCATAGTTAGCTGAACTAAAAGAAAAGAACGTATCCAATCAGCACCCTTAAACTTAAATGGAGTAGTATAAAGGTTGAGTATTGTAGGTCTTTTATTTGCAATAGCCATAATAGTTTCAGGGAGTCGTTGTGTCGCATAGCTATTGATGACAATTAAGTCGTAATCTTTATATGACTGTTGGAGTGAAGGCAAATCAAGGAAATTGATTATCTGTCCATTATTCCCTGTTATTGGAGTTTGAGTAACTGCAAAGCCACTCTTGCCATAATCAAGTACAGCAATACGTTGTATTTTGTTGCTCTTCAATAGAGCCTGTGCTTCAGGAGCCTTGTGTATCGTATACAACGAATTCATCCATAGTTTCTGTTGAAGGTTCTTAGCCGAAGACGTCCAAATTAGTTTGTTAATAGTCTCAGCTGTGGCAGTACTAGGGCGTTCCGAAATAATTAATCTATACTTGTATGCAAGGACTTTTCTTACTTTTTCTTCAATCAATTTCGCCGGTAAGCGACCATCCCAATAAGCTAAAACAAGATTATTGAGTTGTGCTTCTGGTGATGCTGGTCCTAGTAGAATGTCATTACCGGCAAGTAGAGCAGCTACGCCAATATCTCCTAAGGATTGAGTTTGAACCCCTTCCATCTCTAGCCCATCAGTAAATATTAACCCTTGAAAGCCTAAGTCCTTTTTTAGTAAGTCTGTGCAGACGTTGGGACTTAGAGAAGAGGGTATTGAACGGTTTTCTAAAGCTGGGACTCTAAGATGAGCCGTCATAATACCTCCCAAACCAGAATTGATGTAATGCTTGAATGGGGCTAACTCTACAAGTTCAAGACGCTTGCGAGTTGCTTGAACTATAGGTAGTGTTTTGTGAGAGTCTTCACTCGTGTCTCCGTGTCCCGGAAAGTGTTTGGCTACAGAAAGGACTCCTCCGTCTTCTAGTCCAAGAGCATAGGCTTCTGATAGCTGAGATACGACGCTAGGAGTAGAGCCAAAGCTTCTACTGCCAATGACAGGATTTAATGGATTGATATTAACATCGACCGTTGGTGCAAAATTGACGTGAATACCCATTAGTCTGCATTCTCTAGCTATTTCACGCCCATATTCGTAGAGCATTTGAGCATCTCCAGCGAGCCCTAGCCCAAGATTTCGAGGAAAACGAGGAGCATCTTTTAGACGCATATATAAGCCCCATTCTCCATCTAAAAGCAATCAGCAACGGAATAGAATTTGCTTGTTGCAGTCGTTTATTCATGATGAGCTGGTGAGCCATTAGTCCTTTTTGATAAAGTATTCCTCCCCATTTGAACTTGCTGAACCTTTGCTCTTCTCTTTTGATGGCCTGCATATCCTGACTAGGATATACAATAGGCATTATGAGTTGAGCTAATTGTTCCTCAGTAGTCAGTGTCTTGAAAACGCTATCAACCCAATGGTTCATAGCCTTTTGATTAACATCTTTAAAGAGTACTTTGGGGTATCTTATTTGCGCTTGCAGGTTTGTCCAAAGGAACAAACCTGCAGAGCATAGACCAAGAGTTTTAAAGAAAGAACTCATCTATGAAATAATTCTTATTTGGTGATAATCAAGTATGCTTATTTTTAGAAACCTAGATTTAAGATGACTTTAGAGCCAAGAGGGAGTTTGCTCCCTGTGCTAGGAGTTTGATTGCGGACGTACCCATATCCTGAGAGCTCAGCACGATAGCCGGCTTGTAAAAGAAGATACGTTGCGTCTTGGGCACTCATGCCTACAAGATTGGGAACAAGACCACGGGCATAAGGCGATATCTTAGTTTCTTTTACCTGTACTATCAATTCGGATAAAAGATTCTTGCATGATGCGAGCATCAGGTCTGTAGGGAGTCTGAGTCGCGTGCATGAGCTGCATGAGAGAGTTCTTTCTGCCAATAGAGACATGGACACCTTTACTTCTCGGAGTTTCCTTGATTAGACTATCTAAACTACTTGGTGTCTCCATTGAAGTAATGGCTTCAGCTAAGTCTTTGACTACCGGACCAGCCATTGAACCACCTCCCGCAGCAAAATTCTTTTGATGGTTCTCTGATAACAACCATCAAAGTATAGCGAGGAGCTGAGCTAGGAAAGTACCCACAGAATGATACTTGGTGACTAAGTCCATTAGCTTTGTATGAACCTCCTTTGGCTATTTGTGCTGTACCGCTCTTACCACTAATTTCTACAATATTGCTATTGATGCTTTTTACCTGTGCCATGGGTAACGACACGTCTGAGCATATCTTGTATTTGACGAATACTAGTCGGATTGCCTATTTGTTCCTTAACAACCTTAGGTTCGTACTTATATATTGTTTGGTTCTCATTATTGCGTACTTCTTCTACGAGATAAGGTTTCATCAATTTTCCCCCGTTGGCAATGGCATTGAAGAATGCTGCTGTATACATAGGTGGAATTTGAGTTTCATAACCAAAGCTCATCCAAGCAAGTGTGGTCTTGTACCAAGTATCCTTTTGAGGCATACGGATAATAGGTTTAGCTGACCCCGGTATTTCTACTCTTAGGTCATATCCAAAGGCTAAATCTCGTACTTGTTTAACGTAACTGCTTGGGTTATTTGCGAAAATTGCGCTGTATGATTTTAGCGATACCGACATTACTAGAGTTTTCTATGACCTGAGAGACTGATATCTTGCCATATCCTCCATGGTGCGCATTGTGGTCTCGTACATTCTTACCGCCAACCATCCAAAGCCCGTTACCTACATCAATAGTATCTGTTGGACGCACCATTTTGTTGTTAAGAGCAACGAGCATAGACGCTACTTTGAAAGTTGAACCAGGTTCACTAAGGTCGCTTACTGCATCATTGCGACCTTCTACATAATTGCCACTTGAGCTACGCATTAAATTAGTCAGGGCAAGTACTTTTCCCCGTAGGAACATCTAGAAGGATGGCAGTACCACTAGTGGCTTTGAAATACTCTAGACGAGCTCTCATAATTCGTTCAAGTTGGCTTTGTAGATTCATGTTGAGTGTCGTATAGACATCATAACCATCTACAGCGGGTTTAAGAGTTTGATTGGCTTGACGATTGAGAGCATAAATCTTAAGACCTTTACCCGCTTCACCTTTAAGAACAGAATCAAAAACTAAGTTCAATACCTTGTTTTTCCCTTTGTTAATGCGCCCTCCTTCTCTCCATATACAGAGCCTATCGTTCTCAGAGCCAATGAACCAAAAAGGATTCATGCGCTTACTTCTCTCTAAAGGTGTGATAGCCTGTCCGATAAGACTTCGGATGCGCTCCGATTTCCTTCCAAATTTTTATCTTTTCGAGATTTGAATGGCGTTTGTTGCTTGAGCCAACTATATTGAAGATAGGTCAAATCTCTATTTATGATTGGGTGCATATCTGCTCTTCTTAAGGAAATTTTTGACGCCATTGTTCTCTCATTTTTTTGTTTATCAATGACTATATCTCGCTCTTTAAAGCTTTGATATAACAATTCTGCGAGACTATCTAAATCCGCAGAGAAGCATTCGCTGATGACTTGCTTTTTTAGTGCTTCAGTTGAGTCTTTAGGTGCTCTATGAAGTAGCTCTAAGTTGCCAGCTTGAAAAGTCAATGAATAATCTATATTCATTTGATGTAATTGAGATAGGGCGACCATCAGAAGCGTATATTGAACCTCTTAATGGAGGGAATACTACTTCGCTAGGACGATGTATAGTATTCCCAATCTCTCTCCATCTCTTGGCTTCTTCACTTTGAGTAAAGAAAAGTATTGTAACAGCAAAGCACGCGAACCCTATGGTAAGAGCTATTTCTATAAATCTATAGCGAGTATTGCTGTTAGGGAATAGCTTAAGGAGTATATCTGCTACAATTGAGAGAATCTTTCCGAAGAACTTAGAGATAGCACGTAGTATTATCCCAATAATGTGTACTAGTTGTGCTAGTATTTGCTTAATCATTATCTGCGAATATGTACAAAGAGAAAGGAGTAACTTGAGTATTTAGTGAGTATTCTTGTCTATGAGCTTATATGGAGGGTGAGAAGAATGCTCTAAATTAAGTCCATAGCTTTGTATATTTTTGCTCTATATTGTTAATTCGTTCTAAACTTACAAGTTCAGCTGTAGTAATAAGAGACCTATTTCTTAAGTCTTCTAATTTTTTTCAGTAGTGTTGACGTTGTGAATTTCTTCTTCGTAAAATGTACCCCAACCACTTAATCCTATTATCAGTAGAATGCAAAAAGTACAGAAGAAAAGCCTTTCATGAGTATAGTGCTGAAGGAAAGTTTCCCAAGCCTCCACCATTTCTTGAGTCTCTTTTTTTCGATAGCCCAATACTTTGAGCTGTACTCTTGGACTGCTCTTCTTCGATGAAATCATGCTCAGATTCTTCTTCAGAAATATCGGAGTCGTTTTGTGAATACTCAGAGTTATCATCTTTGTTTTCTATTGAAGATGATGAATAATCTTCATCATAGCTATCTTCGTACTCTTCTCTTTCTTCGACTTCCTGTTGAGCGGAACGCCTCAATAGTTCTTTAAGATTAGCGTCGTATTCCCTTATTTCCTTCAAAATTGTTCATCTTGCTCTTCTCTTAATTATCTCCCTACCCATTCGGCAATTCTAAGTTTAGCTGAACGAGAGCGAGGATTTACTCTAACTCTTCCTCAGATGGGACTATTGGCTTTGCGAGTAATAAGTTTCCCATGGGACTAGGGGACTACTCCATATATAGCACTGTTTTTGTCGTCTTTAGAACTTGCTTTGAAGAAGTTCTTTACAATGCGGTCTTCAAGAGAGTGATAAGTCATAACCACTAGGCGACCATGAGGTTTAAGTACCTTTTTACATCCTTCAAGCATTTCTGTAAGTACAGATAGTTCATCATTAACCTCTATACGAATGGCTTGAAAAAGCATACCAAGCTGTTTTTTCTCTTCCTTGGGGATTGATACAAGGCTTGACTACTTTAAGTAAATCTCCAATAGTTTGTATCGGGGCTAAGCTCTCTAGCTTGCACAATACGCTTTGCTAGTTGTCTACTTTGTCTAAGCTCACCATATTCATAGAAATATCTTGGCTAGATGTTCTTCATCATACTCTGCTATAATATCTGCGGCACTCTTCCCCTTGCGTGTATTCATGCGCATATCAAGAGCTGCTGATTCACTACGAAAGCTAAAGCCTCTCTCAGGTGTATCAAAGTGATGAGAAGAGACTCCGAGGTCTGCTAGTACAGCATCAACTTGCCCTAATTCTCCGTAGTAATCCATGAATCGGGCAATATGGCGAAAGTTGGAGGCTATAAATGTAAATCCCTTTTGAGGCTCAATGTTATTAACCGCATCAGCATCTTGGTCAAAGGAATATAGTCTTCCGCCCTTGAGCTGTTTAAGTATTTCCTTGGAATGACCGCCACCACCCATTGTAACATCTATGTAGCAACCGTCAGAAGATAATTGCATGCCTTCAAGGCACTCCTTGAGCATTACTGGTACATGGTAAACTTGTTCGTTATTTATGGTCGCAGTCTTATTCATTACTTGATAAGGAATCTATAAATGTCATTACCATTAGCATATAGCATCAAGAGTAGTAGGAAAATCATACCGCTCATTTGTATATACCCCATTACCTTGTCATTAGGCTTCTTGCCTGTAAGCATTTCAATGAGAATAAATAGAATATGCCCTCCATCTAGAGCTGGGATAGGTAGTAGGTTCATTACAGCAAGAATTACAGAGAAGAAAGCTGAGATACTCCAAAAGCTCTCCCAGCTAAAGGTATTAGGGAAGAGTTGAGCCATCGAACCAAGTCCGCCTAAACTTTTAGCGCCTTCTTTGGTGAAGATATGCTTTAGATTACCTACATAGTTGCTAATAGTCTCAACAAACTTATTAAATCCTGCAGGGAATGATTCTATAAAGCTATATTTAATACGGCTAGTAGGGAATACTGTATAAGGAGAGCGTAGACGAACACCAATCTTACCTGAAGCATCAATTTGTATTGTAGTTGCGATTATAGAATCGGCTCTTTGAAACTGAAGTGAAACTGTTTGTCCCCTTTATATCGAGAGAGTGTTTCGATGGCTTCTTGTACGTTTTTTTGTAGAAACTGAATCTATTTGGATTAATTGGTCTCCTGGACGTATGTTTGCATTGATAAGTGCCTTTATTGTCTGCTTCTTCTACAATAAAAATGGAAGGTTAATGTTACAGAATCCCTTTACCCCTGCAAGGGTGCGCTGCATCATATCCTTAGGGATTGAAATGCTTAGCTCTTGACCATTTCTGAGTACAGTTACTTGTTCTGCATTAATCATCTCTTCTACAAGGTGAGGGTTAAGAGCATTGAGGTTGCGCTTTCCATCGATAGCGAGAATAATATCGTTATCAGTAAATCCGACAGATTGAGCTGCAGGACTAAATGTCCATCCTGTATGAATATCTGTCGTATCTATACGTTCATCTCCCCAAGTAAAGGCTACTCCCGTATACAGTACGATTGCTAGGATTAGGTTAAAGATGATACCCCCAGCCATGATAAGAAGCCTTTGGTAGGACTTTCTTGCTACGAAACTCATCTGGTTTAGGCTCAGACTTGAGTTGCTCCGTATCCATGGATTCATCAACCATACCTGCTATTTGGCAATATCCACCTAAAAGGCAACCATCCTAATCCATAGGTAGTCCCTGTACGCTTATCTTTCCATTTAAAAAGAGAAAACCAAGGATTGAAAAATAGATAGAACTTTTCTACGCGAGTTCCAAAGACTCGAGCAAAAAAGAAGTGTCCTAATTCGTGTATAAATACAAGTATGGATAATGAAGCTAGAAGCTGTAAGATATTCATTTATAATTGTGGTTATTGCGTTAGAGTATGTGGAAGGAGGGAAGAGCTTATCTATTTGAGATATGAGTTTAGCCTATTCTTAAGTAAAGCACTATAGGGGCTGACGTAAAAACTTTTTACGACAGCCCCTTGTGGTATTTTAGACAGAGTCTCTAGTACTCTTCTTCATCGAAGAAGAAATCCTCCTTGCTCGGATAGTCAGGCCAAATGTCCTCAATAGATTCTGTACACTCGCCTTCATCTTCTATTTCTTGTAAGTTTTCGATTACTTCAAGAGGAGCTCCGGAACGAGCTGCATAGTCAATGAGTTCATCTCGTGTTGCTAGGCCATGGGGCATCTTCCAACTTTGAGGCTAGTTCTAGTGTCCAGTACATATTAGTTTAGTTTATAAAGTAATATTTGTCTGCAAAGATATAAGATTTATTTATATAGTCAAGAATAGGGAAAGGTCTTGATTAAATTGAGCTTAACTGTTCATTGATGGGAAGAAAGAAATTGGTGTAACTCCAGCTCTAAGGTATAAATGGGAAGGTAGATCTTCTGAGTCGCCTCTAGGCGAGGCTATAACTAAAGTAGAAAAAGATAGCTTTTTCAGCTGTTTATAAGTGTCTGTATGCGAGTGTTTAATGTTTGTTGTGGGGGAATGATCTGCAAACTTCAGCTGTAGTCTGTACAAACTACGGCTGAAGTTTGTGCAGACTACACGTGTAGTTTGTACAGACTTCGCCGAGTGCTGAACTTAGGTGCGCGCACTACATGTATTATGACAATAAATTCGTACTTATTGAAGAGTTTTGTGGATATAATTTCTATTCTGCTGTTGCGCTTAAGGGTGAAATGTATGGATATTTGTTTTTGAGTGATAATGTGTTATATTTGCACGAAATTATCATCGGAAGGATTGATAATATGTAGTATAAACTTGAATGAGCATGAAGAAGAATGTTTTATTAGCGCTAACACTTGTTGGTGCTATGCTATCTGCTCAAGCCCACGACCAAAGAGGTGGTGGATGTTGCCAAGCAAAGAAAGAGGTGATTAAGCCTCGTAAGGGGATGTAGCGGTGGAGTGTGCGCTATCTCTCAAGGGTAGTGACCCTTTGTTCAGCTTACAGTCTAATGATTTGTCAAATGGTACACTTGGTACTATAAAGGGTCGCTATTTCCTCAATGATGGACTCGCTTTTAAGAGGTGGATTAGGACTTGCCTTTTTCTAGTATTGAGCGAGGAGTTCAAACCAATAAGCTGAGTGCTCTTGCAGTCGATGCCGGAGTAGAAAAAGCATTTTAAAGGGACTAAACGCTTGTCGCCTTACATTGGAGCAGAGCTTAATTTTTGCTCACGTTGGCACGTCTGTAAAGCAGGGAGATACCAGCAGAAAAACTGCAGATGCTCAAATGTATGGAATTTACAGGGCTTATTGGAGCTGATTATTATATAGTACCAAAGGTGTATGTTGGAGTTGAGGGTGGACTCGGATTTCGTCATAGTACGGATAGCCCAGAGGCTACAACACTAGGGAACAAGTATGCGAGGTGGTCTTCGTTTTGGTTTCGTCTTTTAGTAAAGTCTTTGTAGTTTTAATTATAGAGTCATCTGTCTTTAGTGTTAAAGGTAGATGACTCTATGACTTTTAATAGGCTCTATCTAGATGAGGTGGGTATATGTGCGATGCTTTGACCACTATTCAAACCTAAAAATATTGCATTGAAAAGTGTATCTTTGTGGACGTCTAATTTTTTTAGAATAGTAGAAAATAAGTATATAATATGAGTAAAGTTTCCCGAATATAACCAATTAAACCTTTCGGAGGTCAATCAGTCAATGCTCGGTAAATGGGAGGAAGAAGTACTCTTCCAAGAAAGCCTTCGTGTGAGAGAAGGTGCACCTTCATTTGTTTTTTTATGAAGGACCTCCTTCTGCAAATGGTATGCCGGGTATTCATCATGTTATGGCACGTAGTATTAAGGATATTTTCTGTCGTTATAAAACGATGAAGGGATTCCTTGTTAACCGTAAGGCTGGTTGGGATACTCACGGTTTGCCTGTAGAGCTTGGTGTAGAAAAGACATTAGGTATTACGAAGGAAAATATCGGGAAAAACAATCAGCGTAGAGGACTATAATGCCGCTTGTCGCCGTGATGTAATGAAGTTTACTGCTGAGTGGGAAAGTCTAACAAAGCAGATGGGATATTGGGTGGATATGAAGCATCCATATATTACTTATGACAATCGCTACATCGAGACTCTATGGTATCTACTCAAGCAGATTTATAATAAGGGTCTATTATATAAGGGCTATACTATTCAACCTTATTCCCCTGCAGCTGGTACTGGACTTAGTACTCATGAACTAAATCAGCCTGGTTGTTATCGAGATGTAAAAGATACTACTTGTATAGCTCAATTTAAGGTCAAGAACCCTTCGGAGCAATTACTAGGACATGGCGAAGTTTATTTCCTAGCCTGGACTACTACGCCTTGGACGCTTCCAAGTAATACAGCCCTCTGCGTTGGTCCGAATATAGATTATGTCGCTGTACGTACATTTAATCCATATACAGCTCTTCCTATTACTGCTATATTAGCTCGTCCTTTGTTGGCTTCTTTATTCTCGTTGGAGCATGAAGGTGCTGAGGCTCTTGCCGCTTATGAACAAGGGCAAAAGGCTCTTCCATTCCAAGTGATAGCAGAGTGGAAGGGATCTGAGCTTGTAGGTCTGGAGTATGAGCAACTCTTTCCCATGGGTTAAGCCAATGGGTAAGGCTTTTAGTGTGATTTCAGGAGATTTTTGTAACTACGGAAGATGGTACTGGTATCGTACACATTGCTCCGACCTTTGGTGCTGATGACAATAAAGTAGCTAAAAGCTCATGGCATTGTAGGGCTTATGGTTATAGATAAAGATGGCGTTGAGCGTCCGTTAGTAGACTTTGCAAGGTCGTCTTTATCCCTATTGAAGAACTTGATGAAAAGTTTGTTGCTGATTATGTAAATCTAGAATTTGTATAAACCCCTATGCAGGTGCTTATGTCAAGAATGCTTATGATAGTACTAAGACAGAGCAAGATGAAACTCTAGATATTCAAATAGCTCTATCACTCAAGGGTAGAGGACAGGCTTTCCGTATAGAAAAACACGTACACAGTTATCCTCATTGCTGGCGTACAGATAAACCTGTTCTTTATTATCCACTTGATAGCTGGTTCATTCGTACTACAGCATGTAGAGAACGTATGATTGCTTTGAATAAGACTATCAATTGGAGCCAGAATCAACAGGTACAGGTCGTTTCGGAAAGTGGTTGGAAAATCTTCAGGATTGGAACTTATCTCGTAGCCGTTATTGGGGAACACCTCTTCCTATTTGGCGTACAGAAGATGGCTCTGAAGAGATTTGTATCGGCAGTGTCGAGGAATTATATAGCAAGATTGAAGAAGCTATACAATGTGGTCTTATGACAGAGAATCCATTTAAGGATTTTCAAGTAGGAGTTTACACAGAAGATAATTATAGCAAGATTGATTTGCATCGTCCCTATGTAGATGATATTGTATTAGTTTCATCTAAGGGTAAGCCTATGTATAGAGAGACTGACCTAATCGATGTTTGGTTTGATAGTGGGGCTATGCCTTATGCTCAATTACATTATCCATTTGAGAATAAGGAGCTAATTGAAAATGGTTCTGCTTTTCCCAGCAAACTTCATCGCCGAAGGGGTAGACCAAACAAGAGGTTGGTTCTTCACATTGCATGCTATCGCAACGATGATTTCAGACGATGTTAGTTTTCAAGGCTGTCATCTCTAATGGTCTTGTTCTAGATAAGAATGGCAATAAGATGAGTAAGCGTTTGGGCAATGCAGTTGATCCTTTTGAGGCAATCAAAAAGTATGGCTCTGATGCTCTTCGTTGGTACATGATTAGTAACTCATCTCCATGGGATAATCTGAAGTTCGATGTTGAGGGGTAGAGGAAGTGCGTCGTAAATTCTTTTGCGACCCTATATAATACTTATCAATTCTTCGCCCTTTATGCGAATTATGATAATTTTGATGCTTCTCTTTCTGAAGTGCCATTTGCTGAAAAGACCAGAAATTGACCGCTGGATTCTTTCTAGTTTGAATACACTTATTAAGGAGGTTGATTTGCAGTTGGAGGCTTATGAACCAACACGCGCAGCTCGTGCTATTAGTGAGTTTGTAAGCGAACAACTTAGTAACTGGTATGTGCGCTTGTGTCGCCGTCGTTTCTGGGCTGGAGAGATGGATGCAGATAAGCTCTCGGCATATCAGACATTGTATCGTTGCCTTGTAACAGTGGCTCAACTAATGGCTCCCTATCGCACCATTCTATGCTGATAGATTATATAGAGACTTGACAAAGTCGGATAGCTCTGTTCACTTAGCTTTATTCCCAGAAATATAATGAAGGTGAAGTAAATAGTAAGCTAGAAGAAAGTATGTCTGTAGCTCAAAGTATCTGTTCGATGATTTTAGCTCTTCGCAGAAGAGAGAATCTCAAGGTACGTCAGCCATTGCAGACAATTATGATTCCGATTTTATCAGAAGCAGATAAGTCTGTCATTGAGCCTGTTCGTGAGTTAATCCTTAGCGAAGTGAATGTTAAGGAACTACGATTTGTTCACGATGGAGATGGTATCCTTGTTAAGCGCATAAAAGCCAGACTTTAAGCGTCTTGGTCCAAGATATGGAAAAAAATCATGAAAGGCTATCGCTCAGTACTTGCAAACATTGGAGCAGGAGCTTATCAATAAATTGGATAGAGAAGGTACACTTGAATTGAGTATAGAAGGTCAGCAGGTTATTCTAGAGCGTGCTGATGTTGATATCATAAGTGAAGACATTCCAGGCTGGCTTGTTGCTAATGATGGTCGTTTTACTGTAGCTCTAGATGTTACAGTAACGGAGGAACTTCGTTTAGAAGGTCTTAGCCGAGAGCTTGTCAATAGACTGCAGAATCTTCGTAAATCATCAGGCTTTAGAACTCAGTGATAAAGATTAGCGTTCAGATTGAACGTCATCCTGATATGGCTGGTGTTTATGCTCAGTATGCGGCAAAGATTGCTAGTGAGGTACAAGCAACTACTTTTGAAGAGGTAGAAAAACTTTCAGAAGGTGTCGCTTTTAGATATGGATGGCTTCGAGCTTAATGTATCACTTCGCAAAGCATAGATTTTTAGACGGCTTAAAAAAACATATTACAATCATAATTAAACTGCGATGGATGCAAAACGGGAAAAGGTAGCTTATAGCGATGAAGAGCTACAGGAGTTTAAGGAGTTAATTCTTCAAAAGCTCGAACAAGCAACTCGAGATTATGAGGCATTACGAGATAATGCTGTCTCGGCAGGTAATGATATTGGAGATACGTCACCAACATTTAAGACGCTCCAAGAAAGTGCAGCTAATCTTAGTCGAGGAGAGAATGGACGAATGGCAGAACGTCTGCTTAAGTTTATTCAAGGCTTACAAGTCGCTCTAGTGCGTGTTGAGAATAAGACTTATGGTATTTGTCGAGTAACAGGTAATTTGATTCCAAAGGAACGATTAAGAGCTGTTCCTCACACGACTCAATGTATTGAAGCTAAACTTGGAGAGAAAAAGTAATTCAAATAATAAGCAGGGGTGGATACTACTCCTGCTTATCCTGCTCCTATTGGTTATCGACCAAGCGAGTAAAATATGGGTAAAGACCTCAATGATTGAGGGGAAAAGATTGAGCTCTTTTTCTTGGTTTAGGATTTACTTCATCGAAAACGAGGGTATGGCTTATGGTATTACGCTCGGTAGTAAATTGTTTCTGACTCTTTTTCGTATTATCGCTATGACAGTAGGATCATTTTTATCTTGCTCGTATGGTTAAGCGTGGTACTTATCCTATCGGTTTCCTTATTTGTCTAGCTATGATTATAGCAGGAGGCTTCGGAAATGTCATTGACTGTATCTTCTACGGTAAGATATTTTCTTCTAGTATAGGACAAGTTGCTCAGTTTGTTCCTTGGGGAAGTGGCTACGGTGAGTTGTTACATGGCAAGGTTGTTGATATGATTAGTGTTCCTCTAGTGCAAACGACTTATCCAGATTGGATGCCTTTCTGGGCAGGAGAGCCTTTCATATTCTTTTGGTCCCAATTTTTAACTTCGCTGATGCGTGTATTTCTGTTGGAGTGTTTCTATTGCTTGTTTGTTATCCTCGTTTGTTTTCACAAGCATTAGAAGGGCTTAGTCAGGATAAAAATAAGTTAGCTTAAAGATATAATGGTTAGGAAAGGTCTTACTTACGGATTTCTAAGAAGGATATGTGCTTTTTGCTTCAGCCAGCTTGTTGTGTGCATGTTCTGGTGGAGGATGGAAGCGTATCCCCGCAGATAAAGTCCGTCAGTTACTTCCTAGATATGCTCTTTTGGCGGCTGCTTTGCAAGATAGGAATGCGCCAGATAGTGTAAGGGCTACTGCATACAAGCAGTTTCTTGAGAAGGAAGGCTACACGCTTACAGATTGGGATAGTACTATGGCTTGGTATGCAAAGAATAACATGCCTCTTTATTACGACTTTTACCGTTTGACGAGCGATAGTCTAAATAAAGAAGCGGATAGATTGCAGCTTAAGCAAGATAGTATTTTTCCGTATTGAGGAATTAGCTGATAAACGTAGAAACTACAATCTTGACTCTGTTAATCTATTATCGCTAGGGAACGATTAACGCAGGGCAAGGAGATTTAGTTAATCAAACGTTCTCAATAGCACCTTCGCCAGCCTACACTGGGGCTGAGTTAGAGTTATCTACTCGAGTGTTAGGCTTGTCGTTATCTGATGGTAAGAAATCTCCGCTTACACTTTACCTGCAACTGGTCCAAAGTGATTCTACTATATCTCAACGTTCTCTTTTAATCAAGAAGTCTGGAAATTATAGCGTAAAAGCTAAAGACTAAAACAGGCTTGTCTGTCGTTAGAGTTCAGGGATACTTGCAGGGTATAGTTTGCTTCTGGGGCTGAAAAGGAAAGAGATTATCTTCTTGAGATAGTCTGAGGTTACGTCGTTATCCTATCTGCAGATGAATCTAACGGTGTTCCTTTCATCTCAAAGTAGTACTGATAGCATTCCTGCGCCAACCACAGCAGATACTCAAGAAGTTATAGAGATGTAAGCAGTGGTATGAGACAAAGGTATGCAGCCCACTATCTCAAGTTAGGTTCGTTGATTACGATGTATCCTCTATTGGAGGTAGAGGAGGGAAGAATCGTAAAGTCTTACTACATTTATAGAGGAACAAGAAGGTATCATTTTTTTGAATGGTATCATACAGTTAGTTCCCTGAAGGAGAGATGCCTTTTTGATGATATAGACCCTACATCTTTGAACCTTCTTACAAGCGAACAGATGATGGAGTTTATTCTAGGGGTATGGAGTACCGCTGATATTAGAATTACCTAAACAATAAAAATAATACTTAACAATCATGGATATTAGACATTTAATTAGCGATCACTCTTTGCTAAGTCGTTTTGTTAGCGAAATGAGAGATGTTAACATTCAGAAAGATGCTCTTCGCTTTCGTCGCAATATTGAGCGTGTAGGGTGAAGTGATGGCTTATGAAATCAGTAAAGAATTATCGTATGAAATGCATTCGGTTCAAACTCCATTAGGAGTAGCAGAGTGCGCTCATATCAGTGATAAAGTTGTTTTAGGTACAATTTTTGCGTGCAGGTCTTTCTTTCCATCAAGGTTTTCTAAACTATTTTTGATGGAGCTGAAAATGCTTTTTGTTTCAGCTTATCGTAAAGCATAAAGACCGCTTAAACTTTGATATTTTCATCGAGTATATTGCATCACCAAGTTTAGACGATAAGACTTTGATTTTGGTAGACCCAATGTTAGCTACTGGTAGTTCTATGGAACTAGCTTATCGAGCACTTCTTACGAAAGGAACATCCTAAAGAAATCCATTTAGTCTCAATTATTGCTAGTCAAGAAGCTGTGGATTATTTGCAGAAACAATTCCCTGAAAGCAATATCCATCTTTGGGTGGCGACTATAGACCCAACTCTTAATGAGATGGCATATATCGTACCAGGTCTTGGTGACGCAGGCGACCTCGCTTATGGCACTAAACTTTAATCATTTTACTTGATACAGAAAAGAAAAATAGAGCTTCTTGCTCCTGCTAAAGATATTGAAACGGCTCGTGCGGCTTTGCTGCACGGAGCCGATGCTATATACATAGGTGCGCCCCGTTTCGGAGCAAGAGCAGCGGCTGGAGTAAGCCTTGAAGATTTATCAATTCTTTGTCGTGAGGCTCATTTTTATAATGTGCGTGTTTATGTGACATTGAATACGATTATCTATGATGACGAATTAGAAGAGGTTCAGTCTCTTATTTGGGATATTTATCATGCTGGAGCGGATGCTATCATTATCCAGGATATGGGTATCACGATGATGGATCTACCTCCGATACCATTACATAGTTCTACTCAGTGTGATACGGTTAATCCTGAAGATGCACAGCTGTTAGAAGCTCTGGGTTTTGAGCAAATTGTTCTAGCTAGAGAGCTTAATGTAGAGCAAATACGTCAAATAAAGGCTGTGACAACTAAGCCCCTAGAAGTCTTTATACATGGAGCTCTTTGTGTTAGTTATAGTGGGCGTTGCTATATCTCTCAAGCCTTCACAAAGCGTTCAGCTAATAGGGGCGAATGCTCTCAGCAGTGTCGTATGTCCTATGATTTGAGAGATAGTAAAGGTAAACTAATTAGAGAGCAAGAGCATTTACTATCTCCTAAAGACTTAAATAGGAGTAGCCTGATTGAGGAGTTACTCGAAGCTGGAGCCTCTTCTTTCAAAATCGAGGGTAGGCTAAAAAGTGTAAGTTACGTTAAGAACATAACAGCATTTTACCGTCAATGTATAGACGAAGTCATAAGTAAGTATCCTGATAAATATGAGAGGGCTTCTTGTGGCACAACGACTATAAGTTTTAGTCCCTAACCCGAGTAAAAGTTTTAATAGAGGCTTTTACTGATTATCAATTTCACTTGCCTACGCCAGAGAAGCCAAAGGCTCATGTTGTGAATGTGCACTCTCCTAAAAGTCAAGGAGAATATCTTGGTGTACTCGGGAAGAGCAATTCCAAGAGTTGGAATATTAAAACATCTCTAGAGCTATCTAATGGAGATGGATTGTTATTCATCACTCCGGAAGGGAAACTCTGGAGGAATTAACATCAATAAGAGTTTAGGGGACGGTCAAGTTATTACTGCTCGTCCGTTGCAAATCCCACAAGGTTCAAAGATTTTCCGAAATTATGACCAAGCGTGGGAGCGAATTCTGTCTGGGAAGACAGCGCAACGCAAACTCCCTATATCTATTCATCTGAAAATAGAGTCTTCTGCTTTGAAGTTATCTCTTGCCCGCCTAGATTGTCCCACTATTCAAGTAAATCAAGTCTCTAGATATAATCTTAGAGCCTGCAAAACGTTTTTGATAGAGAGCGTTTGTTGTCTGAACTAAGTAAGATGGGAGATACTCCATTTTGAGGCTTTTAGACGTGCAGCTTTTCGGACGATGGCACAGAATACTTTATACCACTTTCTATTTTTGGGGCAATTAAGACGAGATGCAGTGAAAGCTCTCATTGATAGATGTGTATCGGAAGCCAAACCTGATAGGAGTATCTTGACGCCCAAGATGAAAACTTTAAATAGGGCAATTTTACCTAAACGGAAAAAGTTTGTAGCTGATTATCGTGCTAATATATCAAATAAATTGGCGAAGGCGCATTATCAAGCTATGGGTTATGCTGCACCTAGTCCAGCTTATGAGTTACAAGAGGATAATTCTGCTCTTTTAATGTGTACAAAGCATTGTATCAAGCATGAGCTAGGGTTATTGTACTAGGGAGAATAAGGGACTATGCCTTATGCGGAACCTTTGTATTTGATACAAGGTGATAATAAAATCCGTTTAGTCTTTGATTGTGCCGCTTGTGAGATGCATTTAATAAAAGCTTAAGATGAAAGAAAAAAATAATATGTTTCGTATGTGGACCTTATTGGTATGCACATTGCTGGTATTGGTCTGCATGTACTATCTGCCTAATAGTATAGGGGGATGGGAGATAAAACCTATTGATATTCTATCTGATTTGCGTACTGACGCTCAGGATAGTCTGGAGCAAGACCCTGAAAAGTTGCTTGACCAAAACCTTAACAACTTATAGAGATGGTTCTACTGAGGTAAAACTATCTAAATAAGGTGAGTTCTAAGAACTGAGGGGAGAAGAGCATGCCGAGCTAGGGTTGTGAGTGAGGCTGAGCAAGCTCGTTTAGATTCTCTCTATCAGAGTAGTCTGTCAGCTTCAGGTCTTTCTTCTGATAGTACGTTTGTTCCTATTGAGGACTATACGGCTGGTCATTTAGCTCTATCTAGATACTATAACGCTCTTCAGCATCGTAATAATTTAGGTAGACCTGTACGTATTGTGGTGCTAGGAGATTCATTCATTGAAGGTGATATTTTTACCGCTCCATTGCGTAAGAGTTTACAGGATAAGTTTGGTGGAGGAGGTGTTGGCTGGATGCCCTCTAAGCAGTACTACAGCTGGTTACCGTACTTCTGTGCGCCATGAGTTCTCGGGTTGGACGGACCAAAGTGTGCTGGGGTCTGCGAAGAAAGGGACAGACTTTTTCGGGGCATTACTTTACAGGACATGAAGGCTCTAGAGTTAGCTATTCGTTACCTCGTGGTAGTCATAACTTTGATAGGGCAGTGCTGTATTATATGGCTCCGGAGGGCGTTAGCTTAAGTGTGAAAGTTGCTGACAGCACTCAAACTTATCAATTAGCAGCTTCATCTGCTCTTCAAGAGCATAATCTTCTGACTACTCCTGCTAGTTCATTTAAGATGTCTCTGCTGTCTGGCAATAATGGACTTAAACTTTATGGCTTAGCACTAGAGGCTAATCGAGGGATAACTGTTGATAATATGAGTTTGAGAGGAAACTCTGGCCATACTATCAATGGTATTGATGAGAGCTTGACAACTCGATTCTGTGAACTTCGTGCTTATGATTTGATTATCTTGCAATATGGTCTTAATGTTGCAAATGATAAGCAAAAGGATTATAGCAACTATGCTAAAACGCTTAGAGGAATAATCAGTCGGCTTCGTCAAGTAAGTCCCTAAGAGTGATATCTTGGTGATGAGCGTTTCGGATAGAGCAAAAAGACGTCTTCAGGCGTTGAAACTATGAAGAGCATATTCTACTTGCATAGCACTCAGCAAGAAGTTGCTAGAGAAATGGGCTGTGCTTTTTTTGGAGTACGCTCAAGGCTATGCGTTCTCATGGCGGAATAGGTGCTATGGTCGGCAAGGGCAGGCAGCTAAAGACTATACGCATCTTACACATAAGGGCGGAGTAGATGTCGCTCAGCAGTTTATGAAAGCATTGACAGCCGAACAGCGTTTTCGTGAATCAATGCACTAATTATTAACTCTCCAATAAGAGATATCTTTTATTGGTAAAATCAAAATAAGGATGATATTTAGACTAAAAAAAGAGCTATTGTATTAGGAATACTGGTGTGTGGTCTAGGAACAAGCCTTTGCGCTCAATCGGCTTGGATTCCCTGGACGTTCAAATTATAGTGCGTTGTATGCTGGTATCAAGGCCAAGAAATCTATTAAAATCATGCATATTGGGGATAGCCATATAAATAGAGGTTATACAAGTACCCCCTATAAGAGAAGCTCTTCTCAATAGATATGGAAATAATATAAACTTCTCTTTTGAGGGTATCAATGGCTCAACTTATGCATCATGGTTACAGCCCTCAGAATATAGAGCTAATTAAAAATGAAGCTCCTGATATGCTTATCATTTCATTGGGAACTAATGATAGTTATACACGCAATTTTTTTCAAGTGAGAAGTTGAGAGCATCTATGGAAGCGTTTACTGTGAAGATAAAAGAAATCTTACCTAATACAAAGATTATCTTAACGACTCCTCCTGCATGTTATTTGAGAGATACTCGCTCTCAGGTTGTTGGCTATACCAAGGCAAGACGTAGACATAAGCGCAAGCCAATTTATAGTACTACTACTGTATTTGCTTTCAATAATAATACTCGTGTAGCTGTCAATACAATCAAGTATTTTCGGGCAGGCTAATGCAATGCCTGTTATTGATTTGCATGCATCTATTGGGACTAAGCCCCAAGCTGAAGAATGGCTAAAGAATGGACTTATGTCTAGTGACCATGTTCATTTTTACAGAGCTAGGGTATGCAAAACATGGTGAAATTATAGCATCAGCTCTTATTTCTGGTATTGAAGGCTCCAAATAAGTTGTAATTCCTTTTTATTATGAATTTTTTTGGGATCATCTAGATCTATCTAACATTGGTTCGTTATTGACATACATGCCTAGTGAACCAATGATTTTTCTCTACAGGGATATTTTTTTCTTCCTCTTTGTCCTGTTCTTACTGCCTTACATGGCTATTAAGAATACACACCTACGCATTATATATGTAGCCTTATTCTCTATTCTTCTACTATAAGAGTAGTGGCTGGTATGTGCTATTGCTCTTACTATCAACTACGAGTGACTTTTATTATAGGGCGAAAGATTGCAGAGGAAGAGGATGCGGGGAGTCGCAAGAATTTGTTGTTGCTCAGTATATGTATCAATCTAGGAGTCTTAGCTTATTTTAAGTACTTCAATATGTTGGGGAGCTTTACTATTTGCTCTCATCAATCAGCTGGGCTTTGTTGTTAATAAGCCTAGTTGGATTTTGATGGAATACAAAGCTTGGGATATAATTCTACCTGTGGGGATTTCTGTTCTATACATTCCAAACAATGAGCTATATCATTGATATATATAGGAAGGAAATACGCCCATTAGGGACGATGGATAGATTATGTTTTTTTACGTATCGTTCTTCCCTCAACTGGTGGCTGGTCCTATTGTCCGTGCAAAAGATTTTATCCCACAGATTTATAAGAAGCCTTTCTTGGGTCGCTCGGAGTATGCCGAGGCTTTGCTCTTAATTATTAGCGGTCTTCTTAAGAAGGTTATGATTTCTGATTATATCAGTGCAAACTTTGTTGACCGTGTTTTTGATGCACCTACTTTGTATACTGGTTTGGAAAATTTGATGGGTATCTATGGTTATGCCCTTCAGATTTACTGTGACTTCTCAGGCTATTCGGATATGGCTATTGGTATCGCATTGATATTGGGCTTTAGATTTAATATCAATTTTGACTCTCCTTATCAGTCTGCAAGTATTACAGAGTTTTGGCGTAGGTGGCATATCTCGCTTTCTTCATGGCTTAAGGACTATTTGTATATCCCCCTCGGAGGTAATCGCAAGGGTAAGGTACGTACATACGTCAATCTCATTATAACGATGTTGCTTGGCGGTTTGTGGCATGGTGCAGCTTGGCGTTTTTGTGCTTTGGGGAGCTATTCATGGAGTTTCTCTTGCCGCACATAAATTGTGGTGTGTTATATTCCCATCATCAAGTCAATCTGCAGATAAATTGCCTCTTTGGCGACGTATCATAGGTCGTTTGCTTACGTTCCATCTAGTTTGTTTTGCTTGGATATTCTTTAGAGTGGAGCACATGCAAGATGCCAAGGATATGCTACTTCAAATCAAAGATGCATTCCACCCTGAAATCATTTGGCAGTTTGTAGAGGGATATAAGACGGTAATTATTTCTGATGCTTTTTAGGTTATGGAGTTCATTTCTTAGGGCATAAGCGTCTTCGTATGATGCAAGATGTATTGTCTCGTACACCATTTGTCTTGCAGGTATTATTGCTGGCTATAGTAATTTTTGCTTTGCTTCAGATGCGTAGTAGCGATATACAACCTTTTATCTATTTCCAATTTTAGAGATAGAAGAAATCTTTTTCCTAATAGGGCTGTACTCTAGTTGTAGGTATAGCCCTATTTCTTTGGATGTAAGGTAACCTTAGTAGGAGACCATTGCATAATACGGCACTCGTCTGCGTTATCATCGACATTCAGGCCCTGGTCATTTACAAGAGTAAACTCCCTGCGCCCTCAGTCTCAATGCCTTGCGATTACCGCATTCTGCAAAGTCTCACAAAAAGGACAAGTAAAACTTGTCCTTTTGGAGACCGTGCAACGGTCTCTAGTAGGGTATTGGCGTAATGATATACCCCTTCAGAAAGTTAGACAGAAAATATTCGGAGGGCATGTTACCTACGGCGTTTTTTGTGGGGGTAAAACATTGAAACTCCGGAATCAACGAAGTAGAAGTAAAGCATACATTTCCTATTTTCAAAACCACAGCGAAGTCTGTACAAACTTCAGCCGTAGTTTGTGCAGACTACACGTGTAGTTTGTACAGACTACAGCTGAAGTCTCCAGAAAGTACTACGTACTTACAAATTTAAGTACGTGTACTCACGAAAATAAGTACACGCACTTACTGAAACAAGTACTACGTATATAACTAAAGGCAAAAGCACTTACCTGCAGGGATGTCCCTCCTGGGGGCTATTCTCGGACTAGCATCAAGCCTAGTACCTCTTATCATTTAATGCACTTGGTCGGTTAAACCACCGGAGTTCTTTTGTCTGTAGTGTATTATTTAGTATTTTTGTGCTGAATTTGCCCTAGTTATACCTCAAACTGGGTGCTCAGATTACGAACCATAATAAAGATTTACTTAGATGTCAGCCGAACATAATAGAAAAAGAAGTTCGCTCACGCAGATGAGACTAGCCTCTATCGGAGCTTTGTCCATAACGCTCACTGTTTTAGGTATTATCGCTCTTGTTAGGATACTTGCTACAAGTCTAGAGAAGAGTGTGAAGGAGCAAGTCCATTTTTTTCTATAGAGTTGCCAGCTAATTTTACCGAAGATAGCTATAAGGCAATATCATCAAATATCTACAATATAAAGGGTATTAAGCAACTAGAGTTTGTAAGTGCGGATAGTGCTTTGCAGCAGATTGCTCCCGATTTAGGGGAAGACCCTAGAGCTCTTTTGGGGTATAATCCTTTTGTCTCCAATCATTCGTTTAGAGATAGAGTCAGCTTATCTAAACACTGATAGCTTGCGCAAGATAGAGCGTGCTCTAGTGGATATAGGCTTAGAAGCGCAACTCCAATATGATGAAGCGCAACTGAAAAGCTTGGATAAGAACCTAGATTCTGCAGAGTGGGTACTTTGGGGATTTGTAATCTTGCAAGGATTGTTTGCCTTTATCCAAATTAATAATACGGTGCGCATGATGATTTATGCAGACCGTTTTTCAGATACGTACGCTTACATTGGTTGGAGCAAGTAGTTGGTTTATCAAGCGTCCTATTGTTTGGCGCAGTATCTGTGACGGGATTATTTCATCAGTTTTAAGTCTTCTAATTGTATCTGCTTTGGTGTACGGATTGCATTCATTCTTTGGTGTAAACGTCATCTCCTTACTCAGTTGGGATGCTTTTGCTGGTATCTGTAGCCGGTTTATTCCTCGTCGCTATATGTGCGTCTGCTATTGCTGCTAGTGCGTGCTACTAGTCGTTACATTCAGATGGATGGACGACGTATATACTTGATTTAATAATTAGAAATAACATATGTTGTATTCAAAAACTAATTACCTCCTTATGGGTGATTAGCCTAATCCTTATTGTGGGTGGGTTTATCCTTATGAGTGGTGGTGGAACGACTGACCCCAAATGTATTTAATGAGGAGATTTTTCTCCTATCACGTACTCGCTGTAGCTCCTATTATATGTGTGCTAGGGTTTCGTCTTATGATTTATGCGATATTGCACAGAGATAAAAAGGTAGTCGGTTAATGGATATACTTTCGAGTGTTATACTCGCTATCGTAGAGGGGCTGACAGAGTTCCTTCCTGTATCTTCTACAGGTCATATGATTTTGGCTCAAGGAGTGTTGGGCTTGGAGAGTAGCGAATACCTGAAAGCTTTCACTGTAATGATACAGTTTGGTGCAATACTTTCGGTGCTTGTTTACTATTGGAGAAGATTTATCCCATGGCTTCCCTCTTCGGAATCAAATACAACTGGAAGATATAATCTATCGGGTTGGGGACTATACGGTCTCATGATTATAGGTTGTCTTCCTGCTGCTGTTTTAGGTCTACTCCTAGAAGATTATATCGATAGTCTACTTGGTAGTATGTGGGTTGTGATTGCTATGCTCTTCATTGGAGGTATTCTGATGATCATCCTAGATAGTAGTTTTAAAGCTAATGAAGAGAAGCGCTTAAGCCCTCGTAAGGCTTTGATTGTAGGATTCTTTCAATGCCTGGCAATGGTTCCCCGGTGTATCGCGCTCAATGGCTACTATCTTTGGCGGTATGCAACAAGGATTAACTCGCAAACAAGCAGCAGAATTTTTCTTTTTTTCTTGCTATACCAACGATGTTTGGAGCTACATTGCTCAAGGCTTACAAATTATACAAGTCTGGTTTAGATGTTTATTTAGATAATTGGCAAAACGCTTCTTATCGGTAATGTAGTAGCCTTTTATTGTAGCTTTGGTTGTAATCAAGTATTTCATTGCTTTTTGTCGGTAAGTACGGGTTCAAGCTATTTGGTTATTATCGCATAGTCTTTGGCTATTGTTTTTTGCGGCATTGCTCCTTAGCGGTGTACCTATTTCATTAAACTAAATAATCAGCTTGGAGCAGAAGAAAGTAGATTTGCGTGAGGGCTTTACACTCGGCTTAATTAAGCCTCTTGGTTGGAGTAGCTTTAGCTTAGTTAATAAGTTCAGGTATGAGGCTTGTAAGCATATAGGTATCAAAAAGCTTAAAGTTGGTCACGCTGGGACATTAGACCCACTTGCTACAGGAGTGATGATACTCTGTACTGGTAAGAATACTAAGCTTATTGAGGGTTTGCAGAAGGGAGTAAAAGAGTACATTGCTGATATTCGGCTAGGTCAAACTACGCCCACTTATGATATGGAAAGTGAACCCGATGCTTTCTATCCTACTGATCATATTACACGAGAAGCCGTAGAGCAGGCTCTGCAATCGTTTATTGGAGAGATTGACCAAGTTCCCCCGATATTCTCTGCCTGCAAGGTTGATGGTCATCGAGCTTATGACCTTGCTCGTAAAGGCGAGGAGGTGGAGCTGAAGAGTAAGCGAGTAAGCATATATGAGATTGAAATCTTATCGTGTGATTTACCTTCTTTGCGTCTGCGTATCGTTTGTGGAAAAGGAACTTATATTCGTTCTCTTGCGCATGACTTGGGTAAGGCTCTTCATAGTGGAGGGCACCTAACAGCACTTGAGCGTACACAGGTAGGAGATATTCGCTTAGACGATTGTATTACCTTGGAAGGCTTACGTGAGTGGCTGAACCAATATGTAAACCCAAGAGGTTCTATAACAGTAGTTTTGAAGAATAATAAAGTAAATATATGAAGTTATCACAGTTCAAATTAGATGTACCAGCCGAACTGATTGCACAAGAGCCAGCGCGCTTCCGTGATGAATCTCGTTTGATGGTGCTTGATCGTAAGACAGGAGAGATAGAGCACAAGATTTTCAAAGACATAATTAACTACTTCGGTAAAGATGATGTTTTTTTGTCTTTAATGATGCTCGTGTGTTTCCTGCTCGTCTGTATGGTAACAAAGAGAAAACAGGGAGCTCAGATTGAAGTTTTTCTTGCTACGAGAGTTAAGTAGTGAGTTTAAGCTTTGGGATGTACTCGTTGACCCTGCACGTAAAAATTCGTATTGGGTAATAAGCTTTTATTTCGGTGATGATGAGAGTCTTGTTGCTGAAGTTATAGATAATACAACGTCTAGAGGTCGTACATTGCGTTTCTTCTTCGATGGTACGCATGAAGAGTTTAGAGAAGCTCTATTTGCTCAGGGGGAAACACCACTACCTAAAGTATATTGAGCGTAGACCTACGGAAGACGATATTGACCGTTATCAGACGCTTTTTGCGGCTAATGAAGGTGCAGTGGTTGCGCCAGCATCTAATTTGCACTTTAGTCGTGAACTACTTAAGCGTATGGAAATTCGTGATGTAAAGAAGGCTTTCCTTACCGTTTACCATGGGCTTGGTAGTTATAGAGAGATTGATGTCGAAGATTTGACTAAGCATAAGATGGAGAGCGAGCAGATACTTGTTCCAAAACGAATGCTGTGAAATCGTTAATAAGGCTGTCGATAGCGGAAATAAGATTTGTATCGTAGGGGCAGCTACTCTTAGAGCTGTAGAGACTTGTAGTGGTACGGACCGCCATCTTAAAAACTTACGATGGCTGGACAAATAAATTTATTTTTCCCTCCCTTACGAATTTGCTATTCCATCGACCTTAGTTACAAACTTCCATCTTTCAAAGTCTACTTTACTTATGGAGACAGCGGCTTTCGGTGGATATGAGCATGTGATGAACGCTTATAAGGTGGCTATTGAGGAAGGTTATCGTTTTGGTGCGTATGGAGATGCACTGCTTATAATCTAAAGTAAATGCCTACGACTTACCTCTCCCTTGGAAGTAACTTGGGTGATAGGAGACAGTTGCTACATACAGCAATAAATGAAATTGCTGAACGTGTAGGACGAGTAGAGGCTATTTCATCATGCATAGAGACAGAGCCTGTAGGCTTTGACTCTGTGCATTTGTTCTGAATATGGCTGTAAGGGTTACGACAGAGCTAAATCCTTATGAGTTGCTCAAGGTCTTAAAGCAATTAGAGCGAGATTTAGGTCGTACTCGTAAGAGCCATGATGGAGTTCATTATGATAGAACAATTGACATTGATATACTACTCTACGATAATTTGGAGGTAAATAGTGAGGAATTGCAAATACCTCATCCACGTATGTGGGAACGCGATTTCGTTATGCGTCCACTAAAAGAGATTTTGATTTAATTGTACTTCTTCATAATTGATATTGGAGAGTTGCCAAAATAATATCGTGGAGGTTTTGATTTTATTCTGAAATATTTAGGATATAGGGAAAATATTATCTTTGTGTACATAATGAGGTTCTTTGTGGAGAGCCCCTTAGAGAAAGCATTAAATAAAATATGAGAATAAATAGTAGAGTAGTAGCTTTAGGTGTCGTGGCTCTCTGTAGTTTAGCTAGTTGTAGAGATAATAAAACAAAGTCCTTGAGTGAAATGAAGGATGAGCAGACTGATGCTATTGAGACCCCTGCAAAGTTCTAAAAGCTTGAAGGTCGTAAAGCGTTCGGATAATACTTTACCCTTATCATCTCTAGACTCAGATGTGTACTATCGTCTAAAGGAATGGGCTTTATGTAAGAGTTCTAGATAAGGGTGATATGTCTAAGCTCGCTAAGGAAAAACAGACTACAGTGTACCTTCAGATGAAGGGTTATATGTTCTCGAAGTCAGTTTCTCGCACATCTGCTTTTGATAATCTTAGTAAGGCAGATATTCCTGAGCTAGAGTTTACCTATGTAAACTACTACAATCAAGGTGAGGTGCACTTTACGCCTAAGCCAAGTACGGCTCCAGTGGATAGCTATGACCAGTATATGTGTGAGGGGCTTGCTTTCCCTGCGTCTCAGCTGGGAGATGGAGCAAGGGTTTCTTTGATAATTCCATTTGAGCTTGGCCCAAGTGAATTTTATGGTTCAGGAATGACTACTTTCGTTGAGGAAGCAAGATACGAGTATCATTAGTTGTAGATATACATACAATAATCATCATAGAAGTTATGACACTAATCAAGTCTATCTCAGGGATAAGAGGGAACTATCGGAGCAGGGTGTGCGTGATGGTCTTAATCCAGTGAGTATTGCTCAGTTTACTGCAGCTTACGCACAGTTCACAAGAGAGTTTACAGGTAAAAGCTCGCCCACGTATCGTTGTGGGGAGAGATGCTCGTATGTCTGGCGATATGGTTCGCCACGTTGTTATCGGGACACTTCTCGGTATGGGGTGTGATGTCATTGATATAGGTTTGGCGACGACACCTACCACAGAAATGGCTGTTACCGGTAAGCGTTGTGATGGTGGTATTATCATTACAGCTAGCCATAATCCCTAGAGAATGGAATGCTCTAAAAGCTCCTTAATGAGCGTGGAGAGTTCATCAGTAAGGCGCAAGGAGAAGAGATTTTGCGCTTAGCTGAAAGTAAGGATTCGTCTTTTGCTCCCGTAGAGTCAATGGGACGTATGCTTGAGGAATCGTCTTACTTAGAAGAGCATATTTCAGAAGTTCTCCGAGCTAGAGGTGTGGATGTAGAGGCTATTCGTGAAGCTAACTTTAAGGTAGCTTTTGATAGTGTCAATTCTGTTGGTGCTATTGCACTTCCTCCGCTCTTCAAAGCTCTTGGAGTAGAGCATGTGTTTGGCTTGTATACGGATGTAACGGGTAACTTTGCTCATAATCCAGAGCCTCTTCCAGAGCACCTTGGTGATATCAGCCGAATGATTCGTGATTTAGGTGTTGATGTTGGTTTTGTCGTAGACCCTGATGTAGATAGACTCTCTATCTTGGATGAGCAAGGTAACTTCTTTGGTGAAGAGTACACACTTGTAGCTATTGCCGACTATCTTCTTGAAATGAATGGTGGCGGTAATACTGTATCTAATTTGAGTAGTACTCGCGCCTTAAGAGATGTGACTCATAAGCATGGAGGTCGCTATGAAGCTGCTGCTGTCGGCGAAGTGAATGTTGTAACCAAGATGAAAGCCAACGATGCTTTGATTGGAGGTGAGGGTAATGGCGGTGTCATTTATCCAGAACTTCATTATGGTCGCGATGCTCTTGTTGGGATTGCGTTGTTCCTATCTCTCTTAGCTAAGAAGAAGAAGACTGTGAGCGAACTACGCACGGCTTATCCTCAGTACTTTATGAGTAAGCAAAAAGTAGAGCTCCCTCCTCGTACAGATACTCAACTTGTGCTTGAGCGTTTAGCAGCTAATGTGCCTGAGCATGCTCAAATAAGTTTGGTTGATGGCGTTAAGCTTGATTTTGAAGATAAGTGGGTTCATATTCGTCGCAGTAATACAGAACCAATTATACGTATTTACACTGAAGCTACTACACAAGAAGCAGCTCAAGCTCTAGCAGACGAGTATAAGAATATAATACTGAAATACTTTAAATAAATATATTGGCAAGGAAGAAGAAAGAGCTCCCAAAGCTATCGGGAGTCCAGATTGAAACCTTGGCAGGCGAAGGTAAGGCACTTGCCCACATTGATGGGCAGGTGCTTTTCGTACCCTTTGCTTGCCCTGGAGATGTGTGTGACGTGCAGGTGGTCAAGAAGAAAAAGAGTTTTCTTGAGGGAAAAATACTTAGTCTTACACAACCTGCAGAAGAACGTGTAGAGCCTATCTGCTCGCATTTCACTATTTGTGGTGGTTGCAAGTGGCAACATATCCCTTATGAGATGCAATTGGAGGCTAAAAGACCAGGTCGTGCGTGATGCTATGGAACGCTTGGGAAAGGTAGATATTCAAGAGTATCTGCCTATACTTGGTTCCGCAGAAACTGAGCGTTACCGAAACAAACTAGAGTTTACATTTAGTCATAAGCGTTGGTTGCTCCCTGGAGAAATTTCTGATGAGCTATTGCAAAGTCGTCGAGATGAAGAGGGCAATATCCTACCATACATTGAGCCTGGACTTGGTTTTCATATCCCAGGAATGTTTGATAAGGTTTTAGATATTGACCGTTGTCACCTAGGAAGTGAGCTTAGTGATAGTATTCGTCTTTTTGTGCGAGATTATTGCTTGAGTAAGCCTGAGAAATATCCTTACTTTGATTTGCGTAATCAAGAAGGCTTGATGCGTACCTTGATGATACGTACTACTTCTATTGGAGAGTCAATGGTCGTTGTGGTCTTTTATCGTGATGATGTCTCAGCTAGGGAAGAATTGCTTGATGCTCTACGTGCTAGATTTCCTGAAATAACAGCTTTGCTTTATGTGATAAATGCCAAAGCGAACGACACGATTACAGACCAAGAGATTCATACGCATAGCGGTCGGGATTATATTGAGGAAGATATGGAAGGCTTGCGTTTCCGTATAGGTCCAAAGTCTTTCTATCAAACCAATAGTAAACAAGCCTACGAACTCTACAAGGTTGCACGCGATTTTGCTGGTCTTACAGGACATGAGTTTGTCTATGACTTATATACTGGGACGGGGACAATAGCTAATTTTGTTGCTCGTTCAGCTCGTTCCGTTGTCGGTATTGAGTACGTGCCAGAAGCCATTGAAGATGCTAAGCTTAATAGTCGGGTGAATGATATTGATAATACTCTCTTCTATGCAGGGGATATGAAAGATATCTTAACTGATGATTTTATTGCCCAGCACGGACAGCCTGATGTTATCATTACAGACCCTCCGAGAGCTAGGAATGCATGAAGATGTTATTGGTACTATTCTCCGAGCTAAGCCCAAGCGCATTGTCTATGTGAGTTGTAATCCAGCGACTCAAGCGAGAGACCTTGCTATGCTAACAGAGGCAGGTGATTATGTGATAACTAAGAGCCGTGCAGTGGATATGTTCCCTCATACTCACCATATTGAGAATGTCGTCGCGTTAGATCGCGTAAGCAAGTAAGAGAATATTCTCGAACTAAATGAAATGACTCAGACTTTGTTATATTAAGTCTGAGTCATTTTATTATCTCAATTATGGATATAAAGGGGAGTGTATCTATCCATTTCGAGAGGACTGTTACATCTTCTTTTTAGAGTATATTACGCATAGACTAAAACAGCGAACTAGGTAAATCAAATAGTTGTGTGTGCGTACTCAAGTTCAGCACTCGGCGAAGTTTTTTGCAGACTACACGTGTAGTCTGTACAAACTTCAGCCGTAGTCTGCACAGACTACAGCTGAAGTCTCCAGAAAAGTGCGTGTAGTACAAATTTAAGTACGCGTACTCACTGAAATAAGTACGTGTACTTACTGAAGTGTTTGTGCGTAAGTATTCTTGTGTTTACACGTGCTCATGATCATAATTCAACTAAAATACGATATGGTTTTTCACGTAGATAAAAGTCTAGATACTCAAGATTTGATACGCTTGCCCTGGGGATTTAGAGCTTGATTTAGTAAGATTGGGTTTAATTCGTTATCTTTGTGAAATATAAAGAATAGGCTAAATACATGAATATATTAGAACTTAGCGAGCAAGAAATAGTGAGACGCAACAGTCTCCAAGAACTGAAGAATATAGGTATCAACCCGTATCCAGCAGAAGAATACGAAGTAACAGCATATAGCAATGAAGTTTTGGCTAGTTTCCAAGATGATGCTCCTCGCAGAGAAGTCAGTCTTGCGGGGCGTGTTATGGGGAAGCGTATTATGGGTAAGGCTAGTTTCCTAGAATTGCAAGATGCAGAGGGTCGTATTCAGATATATATCAGTCGCGATGAATTATGCCCAGGTGAAGATAAAACAATTTACAACAGTCTAGTTAAGAAACTTCTTGACTTTGGCGACTTTTATAGGTGTAAAGGGTTATGTCTTCCGTACACAAATGGGAGAGATCAGTATTCATGCAGACCAAATAACCTTTCCTAGCTAAGAGTCTTCGTCCACTTCCTATCGTTAAGGAAAAAGATGGTCAAACATTTGACGCATTCACAGACCCAGAGTTGCGTTATCGTATGCGCTATGTTGATTTAGCTGTTAATGCTGGTGTAAAGGATATCTTTATTAAGCGTACCAAGATATTCAATTCTATGCGTACGTTCTTCAATGAGAAGGGATATTTGGAAGTAGATACACCTGTATTGCAACCAATTCCGGGAGGAGCTTCGGCACGTCCATTTATCACGCATCATAATGCTCTGGATATTCCTTTGTACATGCGTATTGCGAATGAGCTATACCTCAAGCGTCTTATTGTAGGAGGTTTTGATGGTGTATATGAGTTTAGTCGTAATTTCCGCAATGAAGGAATGGACCGTACTCATAATCCAGAGTTTACCGCAATGGAAATCTATGTAGCTTATAAGGACTACAACTGGATGATGAACTTTACAGAGCAAATGCTTGAATACATTTGTATGCAGGTTCTTGGTACAACTAAAGTTAATGTAGGCGGTAAGGAAATTGATTTCAAGGCTCCTTATAAGCGTATCAGCATGTTCGACTCTATCAAGGAGCATACGGGCATTGATATTAGCGGTATGGGTGAAGACGAACTGCGAGCAACGTGTCAGCAACTAGGCATTGAGGTTGATGAGACTATGGGTGTAGGTAAGCTTATTGATGAAATCTTTGGCGAGAAGTGTGAAGGAAATTATATTCAGCCTACATTTATAACAGACTATCCAAAGGAGATGTCTCCTCTAACGAAGGAACATCGTGAAAACCCAAGACTCACAGAGCGTTTTTGAGCTTATGGTTAATGGTAAGGAACTTGCCAATGCTTACAGTGAGCTCAATGACCCAATAGATCAGCGTGAACGTTTTGAGGAACAGCTGAGACTTAGCGAGAAGGGAGATGATGAAGCTATGTTTATTGATAATGACTTCCTTCGTGCTCTTGAATATGGTATGCCTCCAACAAGTGGTATGGGTATAGGTATGGACCGTTTGGTTATGCTATTAACAGGTCAGGAAAGTATTCAAGAGGTTCTTCTATTCCCTCAGATGCGTCCAGAAAAAGGTTGCTCCACGAGATAAGGCTGAAGCTTTTTTGTTGCTTTGGGTGTTGCTGCTGAATGGGTACCACTTCTGCATAAAGCTGGTTATCTAACTGTTGAAGCTCTGAAGGCAGAAGAGAAACCCGGTAAAATTCATCAGGCAATCCAAGATATTAAGAAAAAATATAAGTTAAGCGACCTTCCGCAGCTCAGCTTAGAGGAAGTTCAGTCTTGGCTGGCATAAGGCTAAAGAAGAGATGAACATTCCAGGTAAGATAGGTATCGTTGGTGGAGGTACATGGGCTACTGCTCTAGCTAAAATCGTCTTGGAGACCCAAGAGCGGATTAGCTGGTGTCTGCGCACTTCTACTCATGTGAAAGAGTTTAAACGACTTGGTCATAACCCTACCTATTTGTCTGATGTCCCCTTCAATGTCGGTCGTATAGATTTCTTTGAGGAGAGCGATGTTAATGACTTCTTACGCTCTTGTGATACTGTCATACTAGCAGTACCATCTCCATACGTCAAAACCTACCTTAAGCGCATGCGCAACTCAGTCTTGCGCTCAAAGGTCGTTATCAATGCGATTAAGGGAATGGTGCCAGATGATAATCTGTTGATTAGCGAATATCTACAACAGGAGAAGGAGCTACCTCAAAGTCAAATAGGCGTAATCTCTGGACCTTGTCATGCCGAGGAAATCGCAAAAGAGCGCAGGTCTTATCTGACTATCGGCTGTTTTTGATTTATCCAAGGCTGAGCTATTGAGTCGTGTTTTTACCAATCCGTATGTACATTGCGCGACTAGTAAGGATGTTATAGGTATAGAATATGCCTCTGTTCTTAAAAATATTTATGCTATTGCCTCTGGTATTTGTAATGGTATGAGTAAGGGAGATAATTTCCAGAGTGTGCTTATTAGTAATGCTATAGCAGAGATGAGTAGCTTCGTTAATGTCGTACACCTACTCAAGCGAAATGTGACAGAGAGCGTTTATCTTGGAGATTTGCTTGTAACGGCATATAGTAACCATAGCCGTAATCGTACCTTTGGTACAATGATTGGTAAGGGCTATAACGTGCGTTCAGCTCAACTAGAAATGAATATGGTGGCCGAGGGATATTATGGTTGTAAGTGTATCTATAATGTCAATAAAAAATATGGTGTTCATATGCCTATCGCAAGTACGGTATATGAGATATTATATGGCGCTTGTCCAGCATCAGAAGGTATAGAACGATTAAGTAAACAATTTAAATAAAAACATAAATATCATATTCAAAATGGAAATGATTAAGCTAGATCTATCCGGAGTTAAGAACTTCGTAGATGCTAATATAATGACTGAGCTTGCAGAAAAAAGTAAGCTTTATAATCAACAATTGCACGATGGTACCGCTGCTGGTAATGATTTCCTTGGTTGGGTAACACTACCAAACGAAATTGGAGAAAGCGAGTTTACTCGTATTGAGGAAGTTGCAGCAAAGCTTTGAGAAGTAAGTGTGATTACGTTGTTAGTATTGGTATTGGAGGTAGTTACCTTGGCGTTCGCGCTGTACAAGAAGCCTTAACTAATAGCTTTGAATGGCTTAAGAGTAAACACGATAATCCAATTCTTATTTATGCTGGTCATAATATCGGTGAAGATTATTTGGTTGAATTAACTGAATTTCTAAAGGATAAGAGTTTCGGTATTATCAATATTTCTAAGAGTGGTACTACTACTGAGCCAGCTATTGCTTTCCGTATTCTAAAAGGCTTTACTTGAAGAGCAAGTAGGTAAGGCTGAAGCTAGAGAACGCATCGTAGCTATTACTGATAAAGCTAAGGGTGCCCTCAGAACACTTGCTGATAAAGAAGGGTATGAAACATTCGTAATTCCTGATAATGTCGGTGGTCGTTTTTTTCTGTACTAACACCTGTTGGTTTGCTTCCCTCTTGCTGTAGCTGGTATCAATGTCCGTGACCTTGTACGTGGTGCTAAGGATATGGCTCAGCATGTTTCAGCAGATGTAGCTTACGAAGATAACATCTCAGCTCAATACGCAGTGGCTCGTAATGCACTCTATCAAGCAGGTAAGAAGATAGAAATCGTTGCTAATTATCACCCTAAGATGCACTATATCGCTGAGTGGTGGAAGCAACTTTACGGAGAAAGTGAAGGTAAAGAGCATAAGGGCATCTTTAATGCCGCAGTAGATTTATCTGCAGACCTACACTCTATGGGACAGTGGATACAAGAAGGTGAACGCTCAATCTTTCGAAACTGTGATTTCTGTTCTTTCTTCTGACAATGAATTGCGTATCCCTAATGATGCAGAAAATCTAGATGGTCTTAACTACCTAGCAGGTAAGCGTGTAGATGAGGTTAAATAAGATGGCTGAACTCGGAACACGTATGGCTCATATGGATGGCGAAGTTCCTAATATCCGTGTGATGATGCCTAAGCTGAAATGAATATTACATTGGTCAGCTATTCTACTTCTTTGAGAAGGCTGTCGGTATGAGTGGTTACATGATTGAGGTGAACCCATTCAACCAACCAGGAGTAGAGGCTTATAAGGGTAACATGTTTGCCCTTCTCGAAAAAAACCAGGTTATGAGGAGCAGACAAAGGCGATTAAGTCTCGTCTTTAATCTGATACATATTCTGAATGGATTATAACAATAAATTAGAACCCTATCCGAATGCCTGAGTATGGTCGCCATGTACAACGTATGGTGGACTTTGCTCTAGGTATAGAGGATAGAACAAGACGTAATCAGGTAGCCCATAGCATTGTTCAGACAATGCGTGGGCTTGCCCCATCTATGGCAGATGGTGTCAGTGACCACGTCTATTGGGATCATTTGGCGATGATTTCAAATTTCACTCTTGATGTAGACTATCCTGAGGGAACGATTACCAAAGAGCGATTTAATATTAAGGTTGAGCGTCCTCAGTACACCCAAAATAGGATTGCATATCGTTACTATGGTCGTATCATCGAAGATATGATAAAGAGAGCGTGCGAGATGCCTATGGGTGCAGAGCGTGCAGCATTAGAATACTTTATTGCTGTGCAAATGAAGCGTGGCTACATGACTTGGAATAGTGAGGTAGTAGATGACTTAAAGATATTTAAAGACCTCTATGAACTAAGTCAAGGCGAGATTATGCTGACGCCAGAGAATTGCAAGATTGTACTCAATCCAAACAGCATTGATAAGGGTGGAAAGCAGAAGGTTGTGAAGAAATCTGCACCTAAGTTTCAGGCTCGCCCAGTCGTAAAGAACAAGCGCAAGTAACATAACACAAGGATATACAAACATATGGCATCTTACGTTATCGAAGGTGGATATAGTCTTTCGGGTGAAATTACACCTCAAGGAGCAAAGAATGAAGCCCTTCAAATTATTTCAGCTGTCCTCCTAACTCCAGAGGTCGTAACAATACATAATATACCTAATATACTTGATGTAAATAATCTGATTGATTTATTGCGTCAGTTGGGGGTAAAGGTAGAGAAATTACCTGAAGAGGGGAGTTATACCTTCCAAGCAGATGAAGTTAACTTGGAATATCTCCATAGCGAACAGTTCTTGCAACGTAGCCGTGCTTTAAGAGGTTCTATCATGACGGTCGGAGCCTTTGCTTGGTCGTTTTTGGCTTTGGGGTATTCCCTAAACCCGGTGGTGATAAGATTGGTCGTCGTAGACTAGACACGCACCTTGTTGGCTTCATGGATTTAGGGTGCTAGTTGTGAGTATAGCTCAGAAAAAAACAAGCATATATTCTTTCTACTCCCAATGGGCTTGAAAGGTAAGTATATGCTTTTTGGATGAGGCTTCTGTCACTAGGTACTGCTAATATTTCTCATGGCAGCTGTACTTGCAGAAGGAGAAACCATTATTTATAATGCTGCCTATGAACCATATCTTCAGCAATTAAGCAAGATGCTAGTTCGCATGGGTGCTAAAATAGATGGTATTGGTTCTAATCGCTTAATCATACAAGGTGTTAAGCAACTTGGAGGTACAGAACACAGAATGCTACCTGATATGATTGAAATCGGTAGCTTCATCAGGTATGGCAGCAGATGACTGGTAGCGAACTTACAATCAAGAATTGTAGTGTTCCTGACCTAGGGATTATCCCATCTGCATTCCGTCGCCTAGGTATTACTATTGAAGTGAAGGGTGATGATCTGTATATTCCCACGTCATGAGAGTTATGAGATAGATACCTTTATGGATGGTTCTATCCTAACGATTGCAGATGCTCCTTGGCCGGGATTAACCCCAGACTTGCTGAGTGTATTCTTAGTCGTTGCTACACAAGCTAAGGGGTGCGTTCTTATTCATCAGAAGATGTTTGAGAGCCGACTATTCTTCGTGGATAAGTTGATTGACATGGGTGCGCAGATTATGCTTTGTGACCCACATCGTGCGACAGTTATTGGATTAGGAAAGCGTAATCGCTTGCGTGCTTCAAAGATGTCTTCCCCTGATATTCGTGCGGGTATAGCTTTGCTTATAGCGGCGATGAGTGCAGACGGAACAAGTGTTATTGACAATATCGAACAAATCGATAGAGGCTATCAGAATATTGCAGATAGACTTAATGCCCTAGGTGCACGCATCACGCGTTTATCTTAAATCAAGTTAGTATCACATACCAGCTACTAGCTAGTAGTAGCTGGTATTCTTATTTTTAGACTTATATGCTAGAGAAGGAGGATTTTGAGAATATCGGTTATGTGCAGCGTACACACGGTATTCAAGGAGAATTAGCTTGTAAAACGACTGTTGACCTTTCATTTATATCAGAGGATGAGGATAGGTATTTTTCTATGTTAGAGGAACAAGGACTATTGATACCTTATGCGGTAGAAGGCTTTCGTACAAAGACAGATGAGATAGACCTTATACGTTTCAGTGGAATAGAAACGAAAGAGCAAGCTGAAACTCTCGTTGGTTCTTCATTATGGTTGAGTCGTGATTATTTAGATGATCAAGAATTATCAGAGGACCCATACGATTTTGCCCGCTATCTCGGCTTTTAATCTGATAGATGCTAATAAGGGGCGTTGTTGTAGGTACGATTTCACATATAGATGAAACAACGATGAATACGCTCCTATATGTAGATACCGCCAATGGTGATGAATTGATTTTGCCTATTGCGGAGGAACTTTTTACTGCATATAATGATGATGAACGCACACTTACCCTTGACATACCTGAGGGTTTATTAGATAACTAAACTTGTAAGAATAATATAGTTCAATGAATAAAAAAATATTTACCGTGTAGCCCTTTACGGGTGGACCTTGTGCCGGTAAGACTACTGCACTAGCACAGATTATTAGTCGTTTTAGTGATTTAGGTTATTTAGTATACGCTTTACCAGAAACACCTACAATCTTTGCTAATGTTTCCATTAACTTCTTGACTCCAGACAAGCAGTATTTTTTTATAATATAGAAAAGGCTGTACTGAAGTATCAAATAATGATGGAGGATACTTTCCTAGAGCTTGCTCGTAACGCTCCTAAGCCTGTTCTGATAATAGCAGATAGAGGAACTATGGATATATCTGCTTATATGGAGCCTACAGTATGGCAAGCTCTTCTTGATGAACTAGGTCTATCAGATGTAAAGCTGAGAGATGCTCGCTATGATGCCGTAATTCATATGGTTAGTGCTGCTATCGGAGCTGAAGAGTTTTATACAACTGAGAATAATAATGCTCGTACAGAGGGGATTGAACTTGCTCGTGAGATAGATAATAAGATTTTGAAGGCTTGGACAGGACACCCTCAATTGCATATCGTTGAGAATAACGTAGATTTTGATATTAAGGTACGTAGTGTCGTTCAGAGTATTCAGCGACTTATCGGAGATGAATCTGTGATGGCAGAGGAGCGTCGTAAATTAATTGTGCGTGTTGTAGGCGAAATTCCTTATGGGGTAGAGACTGAGATTTATCAGACTTATATCAATGATGAAGATGGAACATCTATCCGGTTACGTCGAAGAGGAACTCGTGGAAATTATGTGTATTTCCTCAGTCAGAAGTACGTGATTACAGACGAAGGAAAGTCGATTATCAAGGAGCGTCAGATTTCTCCTGATGAATATTTGTCTATGCTTAATCGTACGACAGCTGAGCAAACCACATCACAACATCATATTATAAGAAAGAGCTTTTACTTGGGCAGAACAGTACTTTTGAGCTAGATGAATTCCTTGAACCTAATCGTACGGAGCGTATTCTTGAAGTGCGTATTAAGGCTGGTGGAGAGGTCAAGATGCCTCCTTTTATAGAAGTTATAGAGGACGTAACAGATAATCCTGAGTATCGAGCTCTTTAGGGCATGTTATGGCAGAGAAAAATCATCTTCAGTATCTTGATGTATATAAGGGGGCTATTATCTTTCTAGTTGTAGTTGGTCATGCCTTTCATTTTGGTTTTGCCTACTATCAGTCTCCTTTGCTAACGATGCTCAAGAGCTTGGATATGCCTTCTTTCCTCTTTATGTCAGGCTTCCTCGGAGCTGGAGTTTTGTCTTTTGATAGAAAATCAATTGTAAGCTATTGGCTCAAAAAAAGTCAAGGCAACTTCTTTTTGCCGTTAGCTACTTTACCCTTTTTATATGCCTACCTCTATAAGTTAGATATGATGAATATCCTCTTAGATAAAAATGCATGGAGGGTATTGGTTCACGTTCTCTTTATTTGAAATGTTTGTCCTAGTCTATTTAGTTCGAGTATTGAATAGACTGATAAACAAAAAGAATAGTGCTTTTGTAGAGGTTGTACTGGGTTTATTAAGTCTAGCTTTTGTTCTGCTTATAGATGACCCATGGCAACAGCACCATGTTAGAAGTTGGGAAGCTTTTGAGTTGGGGAAAGATGAATTACTTGTACTATTATTTCCTTTTCGGTTATTTCGTAGGGCGTTTTTAAGGAATTAGAGCAAGTGATAACAGCGCCAATTATTCATGCCTCTCTGGGATAGCATTTGTCTTATTGCTTAAGCATGATGTACATGCTAAACCTATGCTAGATGGATTGTTGACTTCTTTCTCTGGTGTGCTTTTTGCTTATGCTACAGTCAAGCAAATCGGTAATCTGAAGACAAGGGCAAATAGCTTGTTTATCTTATCTAGGGAAGGAGAGTCGTACCATTTATTTAACGCATTATTTCTTCCTATGCTCAGCTCCTATCGCTGGGAATTTCCTAAAGACACAGGTTGGGAGTGAGCGCATTTTCTTGTGGGAGTTACTCTTATCGTTTACTTACGCTGGATTAGTCGTAGCTGTAACTCTTGTAGCTGTACGTATTATTAGAAGTAGTAAAATACTAGATACTCTATTCTATGGTAAGCGTTTAGATTCTTGGACTTAATGAAATAATATCATACTTAAGGCGCTGAACAAAAATAATTTTGTTCAGCGCCTTTTTTTATATTGGGGGATATATTTATGTCCGGATTGAGTAGTTAGAAGGTATTTGAACCCTCGCTATTGTCTGTGGAAGTGTAGCTGTCAGAAGTTATTTTGACTAGACTGAGTGTATCGCAAATTGTTTCGTGATGGAGCGAGAAGCTCCTATGCACCTTTGTTGTACTGAGTTGCTGCTAGACCTAGTTTATCTTGCATATAACGAGCAACATGGCTAGGAGAAGTTACTACTAATCCTGGTCCAAAACTCATAAAGACTGAATACATCTCAATATTGATGACGACTTTTATCGAAAAAATGCATCCTCCGTCTTTTGTGTCTTCTGAGATTAGTTCCTGTGAAGGGTGAATAGGTTTAGACTTTGATGTATTTGCTTTTGTTCCTTATTCGCCCAAAAAGATAATTTCTTGAGGCGTGTTGCCGATGCTCTTGCTTATGCCAATAATATCATCAAAGAAATGTTCGGTGTCAAAATCAGGATTTTCCATGAATGGCTTATTTATAGGTTCAATACTGATTATGCGGTTGAGTGGGAGACACTGAAGCCTAAGATTATTGATTAATGAACCGAATAGAAACCATTGACAGTCAAACTCTTTGAGTAGGTATGGATAAAGGGTGTATTCAAGCTCTTCATCCGATGAAAATGATTTGCAAAAGGATATGTAGAGTTTGTTTTTTTGAAAGATGTATTTATACAGGGGAGAAAGAAATTGTAAGCCTTTAAGTTCGGAGATACTATCTAAATGAATTAAGGGTTTACATTTGTTTCGTGTAGTAGAAAGTTTATCTTGCAAGCGATTGATAACGTCGACTATCTCTGTTAGCTGATTAAAGTCAGATAATTGTCTGAGCATATCCACAGCTTCTTGCATGACTTCATAATCGTTTGCAGAGAGAGGCATATTCATGATAGAGTACTTGTCGTCTGCATAACGATAGTATTTGAGGTCATAAACTTCTATTGGGGCATTATAACCTAGTTTATTGGAGCGCATCATTTGAATATCGCCCTGAACGGTCCGCATGGAGATACCTTTACTGATGCCTTCAGCTTCTTTGAGAGCTTTCGAACAGGCTTCAATCAGGTCTTCAAGCGTCCACTTACGATAGCGGTTGCGCAGACACCGGTCTATCGTCTTGTAACGTATCAGAGCATGTTTATTAGCTGGCATAATAATGTGTCATGATGAATAGTAAAAAAACAAAGTTAGATATTTATTATCTATCTGAATTAAGTGATGTTAGCTATAATTAGTCAAAAAGACCCTTTTTCTGATGATTGCGCAGAGTGACTGCACAAAGATGATATAAAAAAATAAGACCCGACCGAATCTCACGACTCATCGGGTCCTACCAACACATCATCAATCTTAATTCGATTAGCATCTAATCGTTATTATGACATCTTAGAATGCTAAAAAGTTTAATGCGAATAGAAAAATTTTTTTCTTTAGTTGGCCTAATATGTAATGTTTGAATGGATTTTTTTGAAGATTAATTTCCTGATAATTATTGTGATACAAGAATTGCTTAAAATGATTTTAGTCCTAAAAAGTTTTTTTCAAATAATCCTATTGCCACCAAAAAGCTTGGCTATTTAATTGGAGGTTTAGCATACTGCAGATGCGGCAGAGCCTTACTTCCATCAGTCGTCGTAATAGCTGCAGTAAACATCCACTTATTGAGACGTACTTCAGGAATAGTAAACTTACCGATAGGAAGTTTGATAAGAATTCTATTCCAGCCTTTACGTAGGTTAATTTGTAAAGGAGGACGAGCAACTGCATTTTTCATTTGTAAGCGGACGCTCTAGGTCTTGTTTACTATTGGTATTTTTGCCACTGTGGAGGTGGAATAAGTTCTCCGTTAATCCATAGACAGCTTCCCTTATAATCCCATGTACCTTGCTTGGGTGGAAGGTCTGACTCTGAGCGACTATAGTTTTGAGTTTCAAATAGTAGCCCTGCAGTTGTTGCTACGTCACTATGTACCCAAGCTGTCGCGTACACTGTGCTGTTTTCTGAGGCATTAGGGATTAAACCATAGCATAAATTCCCCCATACATGTCGGAGGTATATCCCTGAACCTCCACTATATCGCTCATACGGATAATCATGGGTGCCAACTTCTGTGGGTGGGGTATACTGATGCTTCTTTACTTGAGAGAAGTATTGTACTTCGGGAGCATATACTGAAGTGAGATTTCCTCCATTCGGATATACAGGGCTTATATACCATTGGGCTTGGCTCTGTGCAACGTAAGGGAAGGGCTCATGAGCAAATACATGCTCCTTGTGCCAAAGGAGTCTGCGTTCAAAGTCCACGAACTGTTCTCTAGTTTGAGTGCTCGCCATGGGAGATAGTGCTGCTGTCTGAGAATCGAAATATCCAGAACCTCCACCTAACCAAGCACGTTCAGCTAAGGCTAGTGTGTTAGGGATAAACATTATTCTCCAGCATGATAGAACGAGGAGAGTCAACATAACGGTCATTCCAAACAGCTAGTATTGCACCCATAACATTGGTATTGCTTGCAGGTACTCCAAGTACTTGGCTACTGTACAGCATTTGTATATCCGCAAATAGATCGTAGTGATTGATGTAATGGTAGCGACTATCGATAGATGGAGTGCCATACATACCTTTTTCCTCTAGAGCTCCAAAGATGTAGCAAGTCTATTCCTTTACTTTGAAATTGCCAACCTGGATTCCATGCTATGGCCTTCTTTCCTAGCGAACGTACATGCTCAACCATCTCTGGAACGAAGAGAGGGTCTGTAAATGAAGTTTCATCTGTCCCTAGATGGATATAAGGGACATCAACGCTTTGTGCTAATTCAGTAAGTATGTCTTTGAGAACTTGCTTTCCTTTGGGTGTCTGCATATCGAATCCCATAGCTCTTGAAAATGCTGAACTATGCCCAGGCATATCTATTTCGGGTATTAGCGTTATGCGGAGCGATTTACAGAGGTCGGCTAACTCTTTTAATTCTTTCAAGCTATAATACTTACCTGGCATGCGCGTCATGTATTTAGCTTCTGTTAGCTGTGGGTATCGTTTACTCTCCAGCCTCCAAGCTTGGTGCTCGGTAAGATGTAGGTGAAAAGCATTGATTTTTGTATTGAGCAAGAAGCTTGACTTGCTTTTTGAGTTCTGCTCATTGGGATAAAATGAACGACCCAAGTCATGCATCAACCCTCTCATACGGAATGAAGGCCAGTCTGTAATGTTACAGGCTTCTAGCTCTGTTTTCTTTTCTGCAGAAATCATCAGCTGTTCCAAGGTTTGTAATCCTCTGTATAGGCCTGTGCGTTCTAGAGCATCTATATATATACCATCAGGGGCAATACGTAAAACGATAGGCTTCTAGCTTGTTAAAGTAAACCTTGGGAAGAGATGGAACGATGGTCGTTCTGATGACGATAGGACTATTATTATCTATGGTATAACCCTGTCTGAGTAATAAATCTTTTAGTTCGTCTTGTAGATATAGTCCTTCAGGCTTTAGGCGACTTGTATTGCATTTTCCATTAAGAACCTCTATATGCTGAGGTTTCGGAAGTAGTTTGTCGATAGAAGCCCAAGTACTGGTATTGACTAGAATAACGCCACTTAGTAATAGCTTAAGTTTATTTGTCATGAATGCTAATTTAGTTTCAGAAGCGCAAAGATACAGCTTTTTAAGAGACCGTTGCACGGTCTCTTTGAGAAGGTTTAGTCCTTGATAGAGATATCTTTGCAGCCAATTAACTTGTAGCGTTCTTGGTTCCAGTGGTATTGTGGGTATGTTTGAGTCTTTATGAGTAGATTGCGTTGCCACAGAATACCTTGTGCGCTTAAGGCATAGAGTAGGGGGGTATCAAAGGTTTGAAAGATGTTGTCTTCTATGGTAATCCCTGATGTGCCTTTGCCGTAAAATGGTGTTTTTTGTTGCTTTTAGCTCAGGGATTACAGGGTGTAAGCAAATCACAGCCTCTGTGAAATTGATACAGACTAGTGAGTACATCGTTAAAGATATTTGCCGCGTATGAGCATGGATTGTGTCTGTCCACTTTCAAACCATTGGTTGCAGTCGGTGCTAGATACTATTGCTGCACCTGAAATATGGTCAAAATAATTTCCTTCAACGAGTACGCTTTTTAGAGGTGTTGAAAAAGTGCGCCTCTAGCTCTGTTATTGCGTATTGTATTTGCCCGTAAAACTTTACGCTAGGGATTTTTGCGCATGTTTTCTAATCCTACACTGTTTTTCAGGTGTAAGGTTATGGGCTAATTTTTTTGCTTAAACTTAATTCGGAAAAATTTTGGCTCCTTTGACTGTTGGCTGACCTATGGGTTCAATAGATTGGATTACATTATAGCCTTTATGGCTGTCAAAAGGTCTTGCTGTATATAAATTGGACTGAATCTCCTTGACGTCCCCATTCAAATCCCCACGCTTGGTTATGCATATATTGCCCTCTACAGTGTAGTCATCAATGCGCTTGGTCATTTTGAGATATACGCCATGTACATTGATAGCGTCATCCATCATATGCTCAAAAAGCCCATTGCTGACGCTGATATGTCCACTACAACCTGAGAAGTGAGTAGCATCGGCTTGCGTAGTGAAAAGTCTAGGGTCATGCTCCCTCTACGAGCGACGCAGAAACGATTAAGAGAGAGGTTGTGGCTATTTTTGAGCGATAGAGCCCATGCCGTCAGCATAATGAATACTGATATTCTCTAGCTTACTATCCCGTGAAGCATCAATGAATATCGCAGGTTGAGGTCGTTCCCACGAGCGCATAGCAATCACATCGCCGGGGCTAAGTCTTTCGTCAATCCAATGTGGAGAGTACAGTTTGTTTGCACCAATGGCACGTGTTTCGTTTGTTCTAAAGCCAAGGTCTGATATTCGGTACTTTGTATGTCGGGTTGATGGCTCAAAGACAATGCCACTTTGCGGAGTATTGCTCCAGTTTGAGCCATAGCATTCAAATTGTCCTTTCGTGTTTATACGCCATTTAACCCAGGGGGCAGGTCTATACTCCATACCCTTCTTTACCCAAATTTCGAGTAATTTCTACTTGACTGATTTGAGGTTCTGTAAAATCTACAGAGAAACCTTTACAGAAAATGTTTTTTTAGATGATATAATTGCAATGGGTAGCATCCTATCACGGAAAAATAAAACTCGCTTCCCATGCCATCAAGAGTTAGATGATGCAAACCTTTCTATTTTGATGCCTATGTGCCTTTTTCCCCGTTTGGTCATGATTACTGATATATAGTTCTTCTTCAGGGCTTCCTAAGGCATCAAAGTAATAAGTGCCTGGGTGTAAATACTAGAGTTTGATGCTATCTGAGTACTTGAATTTTTGCTTGAGGCTATCTAATATGAAAGTTGAGTCTAGGAGCAGTATTTTCGATTTGATTAGGTCTAATCCCTAAAGATTGCAAAGCAATTATTTTTTTGTTTTGCCGAGGCTACACTTAGAGAACTTGCTAGGACTAAGCCTAGTAGTAGTTTGCTTGTATTACACATCTTAATTTATTGCTGGAATAATAACTCTAATTGACGTAAAGCAAATATAATGAATTTACTAGTATGAGCTACAAGATAAGTGTGGCAAAACAGTCTAAAGTGATTCTCCTACTTACTGAGAGTATTCTATACGAAGAGCTAAGATAGTCGAGATAACCAAAGAAAAAATCTAGAGCGTGCGTTTCCTAAACTCTAGAAACCTCGGCGAAGTCTGTACAAACTACACGTGTAGTCTGCACAAACTTCAGCTGTAGTTTGTACAGACTACAGCTGAAGTCTCCACTTTAGGAAGTTGAAAGGAAAATTTGGCTTGCCTAAGCCAATTATTTTTCCAGCACAGGAGTATCAAAAAAAGTATTTTTAGAGGGGAGCTAAATGAGGTTAATCCAAATAATTTGAACCAATGATATTGGGGTAAGGACTAATCACTAGAATATCATTAACTTTGTATCACTATTTAAGGCAAAAATAAATTACAACGATAATAGACCAATTATGGGACAAGAAGAATTATTGCTTTCTGTAAGAGCAAAGGCTAATAGCTGGTTGCAAAGAAAGCTACGATGAAGAAAACACGCCAAACGGTACAAACTCTCCTTAACAACGAAGATTCACATGACTTAGTAGAGGCATTCTACAAGGATTTGGAGTTTGGTACAGGTGGATTGCGTGGTATCATGGGGGTTGGTAGTAACCGCATGAATAAGTACACGGTAGGTGCAGCCACTCAGGGACTTGCTAATTATCTTAAGCAAGAGTTTGCTTTCTTCCTCAGATTTCGGTGGCTATTGGTCACGATTGCCGTAATAATAGCCCATTCTTTGCACGCATTACAGCAGAAGTGCTTTCAGCTAATGGTATCAAAGTTTATCTGTTCGAAAGTCTACGTCCTACTCCAGAGGTGTCGTTTGCTATTCGTGAACTAGGTTGCCAGAGTGGGGTAATGATTACTGCAAGTCATAATCCTAAGGAATATAATGGTTATAAAGCGTATTGGAGTGATGGTGCTCAGATAATAGCTCCACATGACCGCAATATCATTGTAGAGGTTAATAAGATTAAGAGTGCAGAAGACATTAACTTTAATGCTAATCCTGCACTTATAGAGTCTATCGGAGAGGATATTGATAAGAAATTTATTGACCGTGTCGCTGCGCTCTGCCTCGCTAAGGATAGCATTGAGCGTCACAAGGATTTGAAGATTGTCTATACACCTATTCACGGTACAGGCGTAAAACTTATACCAGAAGCTTTGCGTAAGATAGGTTTCACGAATATCATCAATGTACCAGAACAAGATGTGGTTAGTGGTGATTTCCCAACGGTTGTTTCTCCTAACCCAGAAGAACCTGCAGCACTAGAACTAGCTATTAAGAAGGCTGAAGAAACAGGTGCTGATATTGTGCTTGCTTCAGACCCAGATGCAGACCGTTTAGGAGCTGCTATCCGTAATAATGAGGGCAAAAATCGTTCTTGTTAATGGTAACGATATGTGTGCTATGCTTACATATTATGCTATTGCACAGCGTAAGCAGGCCGGTACTCTTAAGCCAACAGACTATGTCGTCAAGACTATTGTAACAACAGAACTCATCAAATCTATAGCTGACAAGAATCAGGTTAAGATGTTTGACTGCTATACTGGCTTTAAATGGATTGCAGATGTTATTCGCAAGAATGAAGGTAAGATGCAGTACATAGGAGGTGGTGAAGAAAGTTACGGCTATCTCCGTGAAGACTTTTATCCGCGATAAAAACTCAGTATCTGCTTGTGCTATGTTCTGTGAGATGGCAGCTTGGGCTCTTGATAAAGGTTTAACTGTTTATCAACTCTTGCAGCAGATTTATCTAGAGTACGGACTATACAAAGAACAAGGTGTCAGTGTAGTGCGCAAGGGTAAGAGCGGAGCTGAAGAAATCGAAGCGATGATGAAGCAGTTCCGTGAAAATCCTCTTCAGAGTCTTGCTGGTAGTCCCTGTAACAGAAGTGCTTGATTATGCTAAGCTTGAAGGTAAGTGGCTCGATAAGGGCGAAAGCTTCAAACTAGATATGCCAACAACGAGCAATGTGCTTCAATACAAGACTCTTGATGGTACAAAGGTATCTATTCGTCCTTCAGGTACAGAACCTAAGATAAAGTTCTACATCGGCGTACGCAGTGCAGCCGATAATGCCGAAATGTTGGCTGAAGCTGAAGCTGAGTGCCTTCGTAAGATTGCCCAAATAAGACAAGAACTGGGAATCTAATGGCATATAGCAAGCAACATACATTCATAGCCAAGACGCTCCACAATCTAGAGGACGTCTTGGCTAAAGAATTAGAGAGTTTAGGCGCAGAAAATATCGAGGTTGGACGTCGTGCAGTGTCTTTTATTGGGGATAAAGCCCTACTATATAAGGCTAACTTGCGTCTGCGCACAGCTTTGCGCATTCTAAAACCTATTCATCACTTCAAGGCTAATAATCCAGACGCATTATATGAGGAATTAGTTAAATTTCCTTGGGATAGTATAATGCGTGTAGACCAATCGTTCTCCATAGATACAACTGTATTCTCAGATAATTTTACTCATAGTAAGTATGTGGGATATAGAGCTAAAGATGCTCTTGTTGATTATTGGAGAAGTAAAGAGGGTAAGCGACCAAATGTAAGTTTGGAAGCTCCTGATATCTATATCAATATCCACATCGCTCAAAGTGAAGTAACTGTTTCTCTTGATAGCTCTGGCGAAAGTCTGCATAAGCGTGGTTATAGAGACGTGCAAACAGATGCTCCTATCAATGAAGTATTTGGCTGCAGGTATCTTACTTAAAGCTGGATGGGACGGTTCTACAGATTTGATTGACCCTATGTGTGGCTCAGGGGACGTTTCTTATTGAAGCCGCTCTCATTGCTCGTAATATCGCTCCTGGTATTTATCGCAAGGGTTTTTGCCTTTTGAGCAGTGGTTAGATTATGATGCAAAGCTCTTTGAGGAATTATACAATGATGATAGTGAAGAAGTAGAGTTTGAACATAAGATTTACGGCTCGGATATTCTGCCTCACGCTATACGCGTATCGGATAGTAACGTAAGACGTGCTGGGGTTCAAGCTAATGTACAGTTGGATATTCAGGCCTTCCAAGATAGACCCTAGCCCAAGTTCTCCTTGCTTAATTGTTATGAATCCTCCTTATGGAGAACGCTTGAAACTCGCAGACCCAAGGGAATTATATGCGATGATTGGTGAACGCCTTAAGCATAATTATCCAGGATGTAAGGCTTGGATAATTGCTTACAAGACAGAACACTTTGATGGTATTGGGCTGAAGCATAATACTCGTACAGAGTTAATGAATGGTTCATTGGAGTGTGAACTTCGTAGCTATGAACTCTTTGCCGGTAAACATGAAGACTTTAAGCGCAAGAGCCGTGATGAACAACCTAAGGATAAACGTTCGGAAAGAAAAAGCCCGTTTTGCTGGAAAGGCTATGGAACGTAGACGTTTCGATGAGCGCAAGTCTGGCGAACGTCCTAAGCGAAAAATCTGATTTTAGAACGGATAAGACCGATAATAAGAGAGAGGAGCGCACTCAATCTTTTGGTCGTAATAGACAGGATGACGCTAGAGGAAAGAAGCCATTTAACCGAAATGAGCGTACAGACCATAAGCGTTTAGAGAAGCCTGAGGGACGAAAGGGCTTATGGCCAAGTGATCGCTTTAACTATACCGATACCGAAGGTAAGGTAAGACGTCGTAAAGCTCCGGTACATATAATACAGACATTTAAGTCTGAAGATAAGTAAACAAACAAAGACATCGTGAAGAAGCAACTAATTGTAGCCTTTGTTTTAGCTGCAGGGCTACTGGCCGGAGCACAATGGCTCCGTGCAGAAGGGAATAAACGTCCTCTAACTCTTAGTGAGTATACTGTGGGAGTCCGCAGTATGTGTCTGCTCAGTCTGTATGGGGACTGCAATGGAAGGGGCAAGACCTAATTTCGTATAAGTCTACGGGTCTACAGCATAAGACTCTGAAAGATAAGACTTGGAAAGACTTGCTATCTCTAGACGAATTGAAGGCTCTCTATCAAGCTAAAAGGTTTGGATGAGTCATTCAGAAGTTTTTCCTTATTCATATGTTGCTCTTTCTGATGGGCGCTTATTGATTACAGAAGCTAAGCGAGTTGTTCTGCTCAACGAAAAGCTCTAAACAGATTGAGTCTGTGCTTGAATTACCCGCGGGTGTTCAAGCTCAGCAGGTTGCTCCTGATTATCAGCATATAGCCTACGTTCAGAAGGATAATTTATATGTTGCTGGTCAGAGCGGCAAGCTTGTGCAGATTAGTTTTGATGGGTTCAGCTGAGATCGTCTATGGTCAATCTGTACATCAGAATGAGTTTGGTATTCATAAAGGCATTTTTCTGGAGCCCAGATGGTAAGAAGGTAGCCTTCTATCGTATGGACCAATCTATGGTTAAACCATATCCTATTTTTGCATGTTGATGCAGATAGACCTTATGGTGAAAATCAATATTACCCTATGGCAGGAACGCCTATCCATCATGTAACACTGGGTATTTATGATGTGGAAACAGGTAAAACTACCTATCTGAAAACTCCGGATGCAGCTAAGACTTATTTGACTAATATAGCGTGGACTCCTAATAGTCAAGAGGTTCTTATCGCTGAGCTTAATAGAGAGCAGACTCACATGGAGCTTAAAGCATACTCCCCTCAAACGGGAGAAAAAATGCGTCTCCTTTTCAGCGAGCATAATGACATCTATACAGAGCCACAGCATCCTGCACTCTTTTTTTACCCAATAAATCGGGTGATTTTATTTGGCGTAGCCGTAGAGATGGCTATGAGCATTTGTATCTCTATTCCTATGATGGTAAAGCTGAAGAAACAGCTGACATCAGGAGCTTGGGAGGTTACGGATGTTCAAGGGTTCTCTCCTGATGGAAAGGATTTATATTATACTTCGACAGAAGTAAGCCCACTCTGATCGACAAGTCTATCGTCTAAATCTTGCTAAAAATCAACGAACAAGACTTACAAGTGAATCAGGTTGGCATAATCCTCGTATTTCTCCTGATGGAAAGGCTTTTTATAGATAGTTATGAGTCTCAGAAATGTCGCTCGTGCTATTAAGGTTAAGGATTTGAATGGAAAGGTGCTTACATCTCTTTTAGATGAAGAAAATCCAGATGCTAATTACCTTACTCCTAAGATTGAACTTGGAACTATTAAAAGCTGCTGATGGCATCACTGATTTGCATTATAGGTTAATCAAGCCATATAATTTTAATCCGAAATAAGAAGTACCCAACAATTGTATATGTTTACAATGGTCCTCATGCTCAGTTAGTGCAGAATAGATTTCGAGCTGGCGAGAGTGGCTGGGGAGCTGAATATGGCTAATCAAGGATACATTGTATTTCACTGTCGATGGTCGTGGCTCTGCTTATAGAGGTGCAGCCTTTGAGCAGGTAATTCATCGTCAGCTAGGTAAGCATGAAATGGCTGACCAAATGAAAAGGGTGGACTTTCTTGCGTAGTCTTCCTTACGTTGATGCGAACCGACTAGGAGTATTTGGTTGGAGCTTCGGAGGTTTTTATGACTACGAAACTTGATGCTGACTCACTCTGATGTATTTAAGGTGGGCGTTGCTGGAGGTCCTGTTATGGATTGGTCTAGATATGAAATTATGTATGGAGAACGCTATATGGATACCCCTCAAGAAAATCCTGAAGGATATAAGTCTAATAACTTATTGCTTCGTGCAGGGAATCTTAAAGGTCGACTTCTTCTTATACATGGAACGATTGACCCTGTCGTTATTTGGCAGCATAGCTTACTCTTCCTAAAAGAAGCTGTTAAGGCTGGAACACATCCAGATTATCTCGTCTATCCAGAGCATCAACATAATGTACTAGGACCAGATAGAGTACATCTGAATGAAGCAGTTACTCGATACTTTAAAGACCATTTATAATGAATATTCTTCTTCTTGGTAGTGGTGGACGTGAGCATGCTCTAGCATGGCGCATAGCGCAGAGTCCTCAATGTGATAAGCTCTTTATTGCTCCTGGAAATCCGGGTATGACCTCCTTAGGTAAATGTTTGGATACATTATCGGCTACAGATTTCTCTGCTATTGCTGATTGGGTGCGTACAGAGTCAATTGATTTGCTTTGTTGTTGGTCCTGAAGAGCCTCTTGTTAAAGGGTATAGTAGATTATTTTAGGCAGACAGAGGATTTAGCTCATCTTCCTATTGTCGGTCCAGATGCTTCGGGAGCAAGGCTTGAAGGGAAGTAAGGATTTCAGTAAAGCTTTTTATGCTTCGTAATGAAATCCCAACAGCTCGCTATTCTAGCTTTAGAGGAGAACAGCTATTAGAAGCTAAGGCTTATCTGAGAACATTGAATGCTCCTTATGTGCTTAAGGCAGATGGGCTAGCTGCAGGGAAAGGCGTTATTATAGCTGAAAGCCTAGAGGAAGCTGATGCTGAATTGGAGGCTATGCTTAGTGGCAAAATTCGGCGAGGCGAGTGCCTGCGTAGTGATAGAAGAGTTTCTCAAAGGCATTGAATGCTCTGTATTTGTAGCAAGCGATGGTAAAGACTATCGCATTCTACCTGTTGCAAAAGGATTACAAGCGTATTGGAGAGGGTGATACTGGTCCTAATACGGGAGGAATGGGTTCTGTATCTCCAGTTTCATTTGCAGACAAGACATTTATGTCTAAGGTAGAGGAGCGCATTATCAAACCTACGATGGCTGGTCTTAATGCTGAAGGTATTGATTATCGTGGCTTCATCTTTATTGGTCTGATGAGTGTCGATGGCGAACCTTACGTTATTGAGTATAATTGTCGCATGGGAGACCCCGAAACAGAGAGTGTTATGCTTCGTATAAAGAGTGATTTTGTCGAGTTACTTATGAGAATGGGTAAGGGGCAACTTGGTGACTACGAATTAATCGAAGATGATAGAGTCGCAACTACAGTTGTGATGGTATCTGAGGGTTATCCTGGTGATTATACTAAGGGGATTGAGATTACATTACCACAATCAATAGCTAGTGAGCAGGTGTTATTTCATGCGGGTACAAAGCTGCAATCAGGTTCGCTTGTAACTAATGGAGGACGAGTCCTCACAGCAAGTTGTTATGGTACAAGCATACAAGAAGCATTAGCCTCTAGTTATGACCTTGTAAATCGTGTGTGTTTCTCTGGAAAGAACTTCCGTAAGGATATTGGACAAGACCTCTTAAATCTATCTAAAGAATAGAGTTATTGTGTTTTTGAGTTAATGAAATAAGGTCTAACTACTTTAAAAAGTGTAGTTAGACCTTGATTTTTTTATAGGAATAAAAGGATTTGTTCGAATTTAGTCCAATGTCTTATTCGGTTTTGAGGAGATAGTCGTATCAAATCTCCTATAATCTCTAGACCTAGTTCAGGGACCTCTACTGATAAGAAGCGTATCGCTAGCAGTATGTCAGATGCATTATATTTGAGTGCATTGATAATCTCTTGTAGGCTTATAATCTCCTGCCCATTCTGATAAGCACTTATAAGTAAGTTCTTACAATCCTCTAAAATATAATGTTTCAGTCCTACACTTGGTGTCGATAGACAGACATCGCACTTAGCACATGAAAGAGCTTCTTCTTCGCCAAAGTAGGTGAGAAGCTGGCGCGAGCGACAGAGTGTATCTTCTGTAAGATAGTTAATAACAGATGTAATCCGTTTTTTTCAGCTCTATCATATCGTTCCTGATATGCTGACGGCGGAAGTTTTTAGATAATTAGGGATCTTCTCTTCGTACTCTGAAAATAATACGAGGGATATTCTTCTTAGGGATATACTGAAGAACGCCTTGTATCGTTAGAGCAGTTAGGAAACCGTATATTTCATCTGTTGTATAGCCCGTCATTAAGGCAAGGTCTTGTTCGCTAATAAATACATAATCAGCAAATAACCCTGTATAAGAGCGCAATAAGGCTCTAAGCAAAGTGTCATGACCAACTTCAGCCTTGTATAAATCCTCACGTTTGCAGGTTATCATAACGCGTGAACTGCTATCGTCTTCGTTATACTCTAACCAACCAGATAGAGCCATAATATCTATTGCAGGTCTAGTTTGAGCAGGACGCATGCCAAATAGGCGAATGAAACGTTGGATATCAAAGTCGTAACTCTGATTGAGTCCTTCGCCTTCACCTATACCGAAGTAATTACATAGCATATCGTATGTATGCAGGATATACGCTCTGTCTGGGAAACTATCGGTAAGACGACGTTTGAGAAGTGATACGTCATTTTCTGCAACAAGAGCGACAGCGTAACTTCGTTGTCCATCACGACCAGCTCGACCTGCCTCTTGGAAGTATTCTTCAAGTGAAGAAGGCATCGTTAGGTGTATAACAAGGCGTACGTCAGGTTTATCTATTCCCATACCGAAGGCATTCGTCGCAACCATAATACGGTATTCTCCTTTCATCCATTTTTCCTGTCTAGTATCACGTTCAAAATGGGTTAAGCCTGCGTGAAAGAATGTTGCGGTTTCTCCCTAATTCGCTTGTGATGTAACGTGCCATATCTCTACATAAGTCCCTACTTCGGCAATAAACGATTGCAGAGCCTGGGACATGTCTTAGGATATGGGCAAGCATACCCTCTTTGTCGTTAGTACGACGAATGGAGTAACTTAAAGTTTTCGCGATAAAAACTGCGTTGGAAGAATTGAGCTGTTGAATTAAATCCTAGAATACGTTGTATATCAATGACAACTTCGGGGGTAGCTGTAGCCGTTAGTGCCAGTACGGGTATGTCCGGAAGAATAGTCCTCAATTCAAGGATATTCAGGTAAGAGGGGCGAAAGTCATATCCCCACTGACTAATACAATGGCACTCGTCAATGACTAGTAGACTGATAGGTAGGTCTATGAGTTGTTGTCGGAAATGTTCGCTAGCCAAGCGTTCAGGAGAAATGTAGAGAAACTTATAGTTTCCATACAAACAATTATCAACGGTCTGTCTAATCTTATCTCCCCCCATGCCCGAGTGTATTGTAGCTGCCTTTATTCCTCTAGAACGAAGGTTATCTACTTGGTCCTTCATCAAGGAAATAAGAGGAGTGATAACTAAAGTTATGCCATTAAGTAGAAGTCCAGGGACTTGAAAACAGATGCTTTTACCTCCCCCCGTAGGCAATAGCCCCATGGTATCATGACCGTTTAATACAGAGCTAATAATCTCTTCTTGCTTTTCTCTGAAAGAAGAATGCCCCCAGAAGTGCTGTAATACTTCTAGGGGTGTTGCCTTCTGTAGATTTATATGTCTAGAGGACATGGGCTTAATTTGGTTTTTAGTCTGTATATCCTTTACTTTTAATTGTAGACCAGGAGAACGGAAATAAGTATTCTTTTCTAGGTTGTAGCAAATCGCAAATGATTGCTGACTCATCACCCAGCTAGTATGCTCACTTTGGTTAAGAGCAATACCTGAGAGAGGCTTATAGCGACAATAGCGGTCCGTCATCCTAAGCCTTAAGTGCTGTCCTTCTTTGCCTACAGCTTTACTTCCTCCTGCATCTCGTAGTCGATAGGTAGCGAAGAGGGGGCAGCTGTTATTTAGCCCGAATGGAGCTAGGCGTCCGATTTCTTGTGCTAGCTCTAATGTGATATCCTCTATGCGCAAGACTGCATCTATCTTGAGTGTTGATTGAGCATCTGTATCTTCATAATGCTGACTAAGGATAAATTGCTCTAGTCTGCGTTTTAATTCAGGTAGTTTTTCTTCTTTAATAGTTAATCCGGCAGCATATTTGTGTCCACCAAAGTTGATGAGAAGGTCGCGACAAGATTCTAATGCAGCATATAGATTTATAGGGCTAGACGCTCGCCCTGACCCAACAACATTGTCTCCTATTTTAGTAAGAATAATTGTTGGTCGATTATATCGCTCTAGCTATTCTAGCTGCAACAATACCCATAACACCTGAATGCCAATCCGGCTGATAGAGGATTAAAATTGAACGTTTGTCTAGGTTGGGGACTTGTTCAATCATGGTTTCAGCTTCCTCTGTAATGCGCATATCGAGGTTGCGTCGCTCTAGATTATAGGCTTCGAGCTTCTTGCAAATCTCGTATGCCTGCTTTTCTGTGGATGCCGTGAGTAGGTCTACAGACACTTGTCCGTCTTGCATACGACCAGCAGCATTGAGGCGGGGTGCTATTTTATAGATAATACTACCCATATCAATATGCTCGTCTGCTCCAATATTGGATAACTCAAGTAGCGCTTTAATACCGATACAAGGATGACTATTCAGTTGATGTAAACCATGTATTAGAAATGCTCTGTTCTCTCCAATGAGAGGTACAAGGTCAGCCGCTGTACTGATAGCTAGTAAATCTAAATAGTTGTATAGTTTACTTAATTCTTTGTTCTCGGCAATAGCTAAGGCCTGCATGAATTTATAGGCTACGCCACAGGCACTTAAGTGTGTGTTAGGGTATGCACACTCTTTTAGCTTAGGGTTTAATATGGCTGATGCCACGGGTAGGGTATCATCTGCTTGATGATGGTCGCAAATGATTACTTCTAGACCTAAGCTACGAGCATAATCAACTTCTTTAATCGCTTTAATACCAGTATCTACAGCAATCAGTAACTGGCAATCACTCATGAGGGCATCTTCAATGCAATTACGGCTAATTCCATATCCGACATCATTACCTCCCGGGTATATAGCAATGCAAGAGTTTGCTATCATAACCAAACACATCGCGAAGGGCATTGTTAATAAGAGCAACAGACGTAACTCCATCTACATCTCTATCTCCTGTAATCATTATAGGCTTACGGCTGCGCATAGTGCGTTGAAGATAGGATACAGCTTTATCCATACCATACATTAGATACGGATTGGGCTGCTCATTGAGCTTTTGGGTCAATGAAAGCTACGAGCTTCTGGTACAGAAGTAATGCCTCTCTTGACAAGAAGTCTAGATACAATGGGGTTAAGTGTCAGGGCGACACTTATCTCCAATGCTAGTGCTTCTTCTTCAGCACTAATATCTTCGATTACCCACTGTTTGGTCATAACTAGATTACTTGCCTACGATATAGTATTTATGGCTTGTCTTGCCCTTTGAGTCTTTTAATTGAGAGTGTGAGTAGGTCACAACCTTCGTAGGGTGTTACCTTCTCGCTCAGGATTGCTTCCTTTGGTGTTTCTAGCCAGAGCTGTTCGTAAAGAACTGCATCATCCTTATCGACTACTCTCATTGCTGTTTGTATGGTCTTTCCGTCTCCTGTATTTTGGATTAGATTGAACAGCTCAGCTATTTGCCATACATAAATGTCACTCTTATTTTGGTCTCCTTGATGCTCAGCTAACTCGCATGCTCGATTTATAAGCCCGATATGCATAGGATTTCTCCAAAGTCCTTTTTGAGTTAGAGCGTAAGCCTCTTTATATTTAGATTGGCTGATAGCTTCGTCTACCTTAGGTAGTATATCACCGAAGAAATTAGTATCATCTGTCTTCGAATGACGAGCGAAATAAAGCGTTTCGATATTCTTCATCGTCAATGTTGTATCACCCTTGCGGAAGCGCGTCGTCATTGGTTCCATATTGGCGATACGCTCAACAGCCAATCCCATTAGAGGTACTGTGTAAGAGCCTCCATGTCGTAAACGAGCACTTGTGAGAGAGTCAATTTCTTCTTGAGTAAGTGTTATTCGCTTAGCATAGCGACTGCTGTGGTGCATAGCTTGTAACTTTAGCTCTGTGACGACTTCTTGACGAACGAGCATTGGTTTCTGACTTTTATGAGACTTTCTTTTTGCTATGCTTATCGGTCTTTTGAGTGGCTTTCTTTTTCCTTTCTGTTTATGTCCCTTGCTTTTTCTTTTGATTTAGCAACAGCTGTTGTTTTTAGCCTTTTTAGCCTTGCTTTTAGTTTTAGCGACTATTGTCTGCGGACTAAATGCCAGTAGGGTAATGAGTAATATATTTAGAAATGCCTTAATTTTCATAAGCTAGTAGTTTCTTTTTGCTATTACAAAGATAATATTTATAATGATATATCTACTTTTCGGTAAAGGGATTGTTTGTTTACTAATATGCTGCTGGATTGTGGATTTTTTTATGTGCTTTGTTGGGGTGTGAAACTCAGATATTGCTAAGGCAAAAGAGTAGGATATTTGTAATTCATAGATAGTTCTTATCATATTATCTAAAGTCAGGTAGATGTGTTATTTGCAAATATCTATCTTTTGTAAACTATAATATCATTTAAACTAGTAAGTATGACTACTACAGAACTCAAATATCTTAATCTTCTCGGAACTCAATTCCCTAATAGAGCTGCAGCTGCGAGTGAGATTATTAACTTACAAGCTATTCTAAATCTACCTAAAGGGACAGAGCACTTTCTTGCTGATATACATGGTGAGTATGAGGCTTTTATCCATGTGCTCAAGAATGCATCTGGTAATATTAGGCTTAAAGTCAATAGCCTTTTTAAGGGGCATATCCGTGAGCAGGAGATACGCGAATTGTGTACTCTAATCTATTATCCTAAGGAGAGTTTAGAGCGTATTCGTGAACGAGAAGGCGAGGCTATGGACAGCTGGTACATGGTTGCATTGAATCAGCTTATTAAAGTTTGTCAGCGTGTAACAGAGAAATATACTCGTAGTAAAGTCCGTAAGGCTCTACCTAAGCAGTATAGCTATATTCTTCAAGAACTTCTACACGAAGACACGCTTAATCCTCAGAAAAGCTCCTATCTAACGAGTATTATGCAGTCAATTATTGAGACTGGTCAGGCTGATGATTTCATTATCGCTCTAAGCGAGACGATACAGAGAATGGCTATTGACCATCTTCATGTTGTCGGAGATGTATATGACCGTGGTCCTGGTGCTCATATTATCATGGATAAGCTTATGGATTATCATCAGGTTGACTTCCAGTGGGGGAATCATGATATGCTTTGGATGGGTGCCGCTGTTGGTAATCTTGCTTGTATGGCTAATGTAATACGTATTGCGTTGCGCTATACTAATCTTGAGACTATCGAAGATGGATATGGAATTAACCTACTCCCATTGGCTCGTTTTGCGATGGAAGTGTATAAGAAAGACCCTTGTGAGCGATTTGCATCAAAGAGCAAAGATGCTTCTCTTCTCTATGATGAGAAAAACTTGTATATGCTGAGCCAAATGCACAAGGCTATCTCAATCATACAGTTTAAGCTTGAAGCTGAGATTATTAAGCGTCATCCTGAGTATGTCATGGATGACCGTAACTTGCTTCATCTTATCAATCAAGAAGAAGGAACAATAACCCTTTTAGATGGAACTACTTATCCTTTGCTTGATACACATTTCCCAACAATAGACCCTCAAAATCCATACGAATTGACTGCGGAAGAGAAGGAAGTCGTAGAGCGTTTACACCTCTCATTTACGCAGAGTGAGAAAACTGCGTCAGCATGTAGATTTTCTATATCGTAATGGTGGTATGTATTTGACCTATAATCAGAATTTGCTCTTTTCATGCTTCATTGCCTATGACGGAAGACCGAGAATTTAAAGAGGTTCTTGTTGGTAAGCAACGCTATAAGGGTAAGGCTCTGATGGAGGAAGTTGATGCTATCGTAAGACGAGCTCACTGGAGTGAAACTGCTAAGGCTGATTATCTAGAAGCTCAAGATTATATGTGGTACTTGTGGTGTGGTCCTGATTCTCCTCTTTTTGACAAGAGTGCCATGACGACCTTTTGAGCGTTATTTTTATCGCAGATAAGAAAACTCATCATGAAGCTAAGGGCTACTATTATATCTATCGTTTAGAGGCTGAAGTCTGCGAGCGTATCCTAGCTGAATTTGGTCTTTCAAGCCCCTGATACTCATATTATCAATGGTCATGTCCCAGTAAAAGCTAGTCGAGGAGAAAATCCTCTTCAGTCTGGTGGAAAGTTGATGCTTATTGATGGTGGATTTAGTAAGGCATATCAGTCAGATACAGGTATAGCTGGTTATACGCTTATTTTTTTAATTCTCATGGATTAAAAGCTCGTTAAACATGACCCATTTAGTTCTACTCAAAGAGCTATTGAAGATATGGAGGATATTGAAAGTGAGTCTGTTGTGAGTGAATTTAGTTCTCATCGTATGCTTGTTCGAGATACAGATAAAGGTAAGATTTTTGATAGAACAGATAGAGGACTTAAAAAAATCTTCTTGATGCTTACCATAAGGGGATTATTCAAGAGCGTAATTGATATGTTCT